>Ga0315912_10000542_pt1 | contig 65455 bp, 52 predicted proteins | sample VfabasoilMG_FD_204469 | JGI IMG/M metagenome (GOLD analysis project Ga0315912, IMG submission 204469) | Garden soil microbial communities collected in Santa Monica, California, United States - V. faba soil | ecosystem: Environmental > Terrestrial > Soil > Garden | place: USA: California...
GTCCGGTTACGGACGCCGGATTCCGCGCGCAAGTCCGCGGTGCCCATCTCCCATTCGTGCCGCAGTACGCGCAGGATCGTGCGCGCCGATTTGCTCAATCGGCGCGCCTCATCCGATCGGCGCACGCCCCAGATGGTGTGGAAGTAGGGAATCATCCGCGGCGCGATGAACATCGCTTTGCCGCGGCCGAGCTTGGCGTAATAGACCTTGCCGCGGCGGAGCAGCGCGTCTTTCAGCTGCCAGGTCAGGGATGCTTCGTGATCCGTCTGGACGTTGCGAGGCATCATCGCATCACGGCGGCCGCACACCGCTACATACAGCGATGGTCCCGGCCGCCGCGCGTCTGTCAGGCACGCGGCGAAGCCGACCTGTTCAATGAACCGCTCGGCATCGTTCGGCGTCGCGATCTGCCGCATCGGCTCACGCCACCATCGCGCGTCGCGATACTCCTCGATGTCCGGCGGAATCGATGCCTTCGGTCGTATCACGGCCTGAGGCCAGCCGGGGCGAAGGGCCTCGGCGGCCGACTTACGGTGTGACGATGCGCGATTTTTCGGCGAGTTTGGCTTCGGCCTCGGCGATTTCCTGCCGCACCGCGTCCATGTCGAGCGTCTTCACCTGGCTGATGATGTCGTCAAGCGCTTCGGCGGGCAGCGAGCCCGGCTGCGACCCGAGCATGATGCCGTCGCGAAAGACCATCAGTGTCGGGATCGAGCGAATCTGGAATGCGCCCGCCAGTCCCTGCTCGGTCTCAGTATCGATCTTCCCGAAGGTCACATCCGGATGCTTGACCGACGCGGCCTCGAACACCGGCGCGAATGCCCGGCATGGGCCGCACCACGCCGCCCAGAAATCCAGCAGCACGATTCCCTTGGTCACCATCTCGCCGAAATTGTCTTCCGTCACGTCCACCGTGCTCATCGACATCTCCTGGTCCCAATAATACCCGCCCGATAGGCTGGGGTCAGACCCGGGGGTCAGACCCGGGGGTCAGACCCGGGGGTCAGACCCGGGGGTCAGACCTTGGGGTCAGACCTTGGGGTCAGACCTTGGGGTCAGACCCCACGGTCTGACCCCACCGTGACCTTGAGCCGGGCCTCCCCGAGCACGATCTCGTCGCCTGATTGCAGGCCCAGGCCTCGGGAGCCCCTGGGGACAGGGATGCCGCGGCCCTTACGAATGACGCTGGTGCCCTGCGCGCTGTTGTCGTCGATGATGCGTGGGCGACCGGCGTCCTCATCCATCTCGATTCGCGCATGACGTCGCGAGACACTCTTGTTCACCTCGTCATCACCATCGGCAAACGCCACGTGGTTGACGCGCAACAGCTGATGCCGGCTGTCCCGCACTTCCGCGCCGCGGCCAATCGCAATGGGCAGCGCGTCGAAGCTGAATGCGCCACGGTCGGCTGTGCCGTGAGTCACCAGGAGATCGACGGAGATTCTGGCGCGCGCGGGTCGAACGCGAGCGTCGAGGCGCGCGACCGCCAGATGAAACGGTCGCGTCCACGACGCCTCAGCCTCCGGCGCGAATCCGACGCGGACGTCGACATCGGCCTCTGACACCTCGCACCCGGCGCCGGCCAGGCGTTGAAGCAGACGCGCTTGAATCGATGGCGGACCCGCGCAAATCGCGTGGAAACGCGCCTGATCCTCAGACGTGGCCGCGACAAACGTGATGGTCACGCTGTTGTAAGGGAACGCATAGCGACCGCGTCCCGCCAGATGCACGTGACTGGCGACCTCCTCGGCCGCAAGCTCGACCAGCTCGAAGGGCTGCGTTGGCGCGGAACCAGCCAGATTCCGCGAACGGGATTCGACCGCGCCCGCGAGTCGCGATTCCAGGCTCCGCGGGCTCGTGAAGAGCGCTTTGAGTTTGTGTGTCATTTGCTGAGCCTCGTCATTTGATCAGTCCCAACGAGGACGCGGCGGTGGCGACTTGCCCCGCGACTGCGGCCGCCGCCGCGCCGCCATATCCCGCGTGCTCGAGCACGACGGCAAACGCGATGCGCCGCGTCGCCGGACCGTGCGGTGCAAAACCCGCAAACCAGGCATGCGATGCAGCCTCATCCATTTCCGCGGTGCCCGTCTTGCCTGCGATGCGCGCCGGATGATCCTTGAGCAACCGGCCCGTGCCGCCAAGCACCGCATCGCGCAGATCGGCGGCGAGCGTGCGCGCGGCCGCGGCCGTCAGGAACGCGGTTTCAACCGTCGGCGCCGCGGCGACCATCGGCGCCTCGCGAATCACGCCATCCGTGCCGATGGCGGCCGCGACCCGGGCGATGCGCAGGGGCGTCGCCACCACCTCACCCTGGCCGTAGCCCGCGTGGGGGAGATTCGCCCGCACGCGCTCAGGCGATTGAGACGAATTCAACGTGATGCCTGCCGCCGCGGCCGTGCGCGCCAGTGAATCCGATCCAAGGGCCACCGCGAGCTGTGCGAAATACGCATTGCAAGACCTCACGACCGCGTCGTGCATCGCGATCTTTCCATGCGCATGCGCATCATGCACATCGTCGAACACCGGCGGGCCGAAACCGGGAATGCGCGCGCCGATGCGCGACGGCGAGAGCCGCTCGCAGACGAACGCACGTTGGCTGGCTGCCGGATCCTCGCGAAGTGCCGCGGCGGCCGTGATCATCTTGAAGGTGGATCCAGGCGGATAGAGACCGTAGCGGGCGCGGTCGAGGAGAGGACCGTCCTGAGTGCTGAGTTCTGCGTTCTTGGTGCTCGGCTTGCTCTCGGAAGCTCTAGCGGAGGAGGGTGCTGAGTGCACGGTACTGGGCTTGCCCACCGTAGCTTCAGCGAAGGTGGGCCACGGGTAGCTGACGCTGGCGAGGATTCGGCCCGTGTCGGCATCGAGCACGACGACGGCGCCCTGGCCGGTGCCTGATGTTTTTGCTGCGCGCTCAAGAATCTGGGCGACAGCGAGTTGCAGGCGCGCATCCACGGTGATGCGCACATCGCGCGAGTGGCTCAGGATCGCCTGCACGTCGGCATGCTCGGGTTCCCAGCGGTGGCGGACGAGCGGCACCACCGAGGTGTAGTCGCGACGGACCGCGAGCGACGGCAGGCCGAGCGCGTCAGTGGTCGACACCGTTGTCGCGTGATCGTCGAATCCACGAAGCAGATCCTCAGCATCACGCTCGACGTAGGACGAATTGGCGGCGCTCCAGTTCGCGCGCGTGTTCACATCGCCGAGCACGTGAAACATCGGCGCCCCGCTCGCGTATGTCCGCGTCCCGCCGGGAGCGGTCGTCGCGACCACGGCGCCGCGGCTGTCGAAGATGGTGCCGCGCGGAATGGCCCGCAGGGCCTCGAGGACGCGCGGGTTGTACTGGAAGCGCCGGCCGCCGTCGGCCTGCACGCTCATCTGCGGCCGCACCAGATAGGCGTCGGCGTGCAGCGCCTGCACATTCGCGGACACCACGAGCATCAGCGCGGCACCGGCGGCCAGAGCGCCGCCGAGCCAGCGCACGGGCACGTGGAACGGCGCGAGATCCACCGCCGGACGCGAGTCGCGACCGATCGCTGCCAGCAGTCCAATCGCCACGAAATTCGCAACCATCGCCGATCCGCCATAGCTGAGGAACGGCGTCACGACGCCGGTCAGTGGAAGAACGCCGAGGATGCCGCCGGCCATCACGAGCACGGGAATCGCGATTGACAGCGTCACTGCCATCGCCAGAAAAAACCGATAGTCGCTCGACGCGCGCTTCGCAATCGAGAAGCCGCGCCAGACCATGAGCATGAAGGCGGCGCCGACGATGAGCAGACCGATGAGGCCGAGTTCCTCACCGACGGCAGCGAGGACGAGATCGGTGTGGCCCTCTGGTACGAATCGCGGGTTGCCGAGTCCCACGCCCGTGCCGGTCGTTGAGCCGGCGGCCAGGCCCCAGAGTCCGTGTGCGACCTGATCGCCGCCGCGGACCGCGTTGTCCCACGGTGAACGCCACATCGCCAGGCGGGTGGTGAGCGTGCTGGAAATGTTGAGGAGATAGCCCACACCGAAGCCGGCGACGAGCCCACCAAGACCTGCGCCTGCGAGCCATGCGCCACCGCGGGCGATCGCGAACATGGACAGGAAGATCAACGTCAGCAGCAGCGCGGGTCCGAGATCTTTCTGAAAGAAGAACAGTCCGAGTGCCAGCGCCACACCGGCCACGACCGGCAACACGTGATCGAGTCGCGGCAAGTTGATCCAGCCGGGCACCGCGCGATCGCCGATGGTCTCGGTGCGCAACTGCCGCAGGTGTTCCCATTTCCTGGCGAAGTAGCCCGCGAGAAACAGCGCGAGCAACAGGCGAATCGCTTCGATCGGTTGCACGGGTCCGAGATTCACTTTGGCGTGGCTCGCGCCCGGGCCGTCGCCGAAGAGTAACAACAACACGGAAAGACCGAGCGCGATGACGAGCGGTACATAGGTGAGTTCGCGGAACGCCGGTCGGTCCAGATTGATCATCGAGACCGCGGCCAGCAGCGCGGCGCCGATCACGATGCCCTCGGTGTAGCGAACCAGGAGCAGGGTGTCGCGCAGCGGATCGGGCCGGCTGAGCATCATCAGGAATCCGACGCCGACAAGCAGGTGGGCGAGCGCCAGCAGAAGGCGGTCGCCATTGATGCCCCTCACACGCCAAACCAGGGAGACCAGATGGAAGCTGAGGACCGTGGCGAGCGCGCACCACAGCACCGCAGATTGGAAGCCATCAATCGTGCGCACGACGAGGAGTGGCTTCAGCGTCGCGAGTTGCGCCGGCGTGACCAGCGGGTGACCGGCGGCGGTGACGCGGGTGATGGCGCCAACGTTCGGCCAGTCGCGCGCCTCGCTGCCGAGCGCTTTGGCCGCGGCCTTTCGCTCGCGCGGATCGCGGAAGACGGCGGCGAGCGGCACTTCGAGTTTGTCCGGCGTCGCGTCCGTTTCCGAGTTCAGGTTCAGCGGCGCCGGATCGTCGGCCGCCCTCACGGCTTCTGCGCGCACGCGACCAGCGCAGGCGATCGCCACGGTGAGCAGCATCACGACCGACGTGAGCGCGAGGATCCATTCTCCGACGCTGACTGAGCTTCGTCGGACCCGGATCGTGGCGCGATCGCGGCCGTGCGTGTACGTCAGCCCCATGGCCACCATCCTCTGAATCGGTTCAGTTCCTTGAGTCGCTCCTCGATGCGGTCGATACGCTTCTGGGTCTCGCGGATATTGGCCGCCGCGTTGCCGAAATTCGATACGGTCGTGTATCGCTCGAGCGCGTCGTGAAATGCGACATTGGCCCGCGTCAGGTAGTCGCGCTCCTGCGGCGTGCCCTTCAGCGTTTGTCCGGTGCGCAGCAGCGCTTCGCCGCGCGCGCGATAGCCGTCGGCGAGCTGCGTCGCCTCTCGTTCGCTCGGCTGGTGCCCGTTCTTTTCCGCCTGCGCCAGCGCGTCCGCGCCGCGATCGACGTCCTCGAGGCCGTAGATGAACGCGCGCGCGAGGCCGAGAAATGGATCCGGCCAGCCAGGTCTGAGTTCGCTGGCTTCGCGAAACGCCACAATGGCCTCGGTGAATTCTTCGTGCGCCTTCGCCGGTTCCTTGCGCGCTTTCAGCGCTTCGCCGTTGATGCGGTGGAGCTGGCCGTCGCAATAGCTGAGCGCGGCTCGCATGTTCGTGTTGCCCGGCGCCAGTGCGACGGCGCGACGCAAACCGTCGCTGGCTTCTTTCCACTGGTTCTCGCGCACGGTGGGCTGCGCCGTGCGGTAGTTCGTCATCACCCGTTCGGCCAGCACCATCGTCTGGCTCGTGAGCGCACGCTTGAGGTGCGACACGCCCATGCCGCCGAGCAGGCTGCGGTTGTCGAGCGCATGGTACTGCGGCCACAAATCCGCCAGACCTTGAAAGTTCTGTAGCGGCACGGTGTCGGCCAGGTCGTTCGCGTTCGATGCGACGCAGCCTTCGTTCGCACCGAGGGCCAGCAGCAGCACGATCGCGATGTTGCGGATCAGCCGGGGCAGCCGTCGGCCTGGCGCGGGAATCGCGACGGGTGGGGCCGGAGGGGCTGCGGCGACCGTCGAGCCAGCCGCCGGTGCTTCCGTGCGCCGAGTAACGGGTTCGGTCGATTCTCGCAGCTCGCGCGCAGTTGCGCGCGTAACTGGTTCCTGCCGCTCGGGTTCCGTCCGTCTGGTCGCCGGCTCGTCTCCCGGGGTCCGACCCCCGGGTCTGACCCCCGGGTCTGACCCCAAGGTCTGACCCCAAGGTCTGACCCCCGCGTCTGACCCGCGGGGCTGACCCTCGGGTCTGACCCCAAGGTCTGACCCCCAGCCCTCGGCGAGGGCGGCGGTGTCGGCGCCGGCCTTGGCGCGGGCGAGGTCGGCGTGGATTTCAGCCGGGCTGCCGTACCGATCGGCCGGATAGGGCGCCAGCAGTTTGCCGATCACCGCCTCGAGCGCCGGCGGGCACTCGCCGCCGATGCGGTCTGGTGGCTGCCGCGATCGGATGCGCTTCTCGAGGTGTCGCGTGTCGTCGGCCCGGAACGGCTGCCGGCCACGCACCATTTCATAGAGCAACACGCCGAGTGACCACGCGTCCGAGTGCAGGTCGCGATCGCCACTCTCGAGGCACTCGGGCGAGAGGTAGGCCGTGCTGCCGAAATCGTTACGCGTCACTTTGCGACTGAGCGACAACGCCTTGGCCGCCCCGAAGTCGAGCACCTTGATCGCATCCGCGTCGCCCGTTTCAATGGGCGTGATCACGCGGATGTTGCGCGGCTTGAGATCGTTGTGCAGGAGCACGCGGCGCGAGGTGGCGTCCGCTTCGAAGCGATCGGCCTGATCGAGAAACTCGCAGAGTTGCATCGTGATGCCGACCGCGCGCGCCCACGGCAGCGGCCCGCGATGGATCGTCTGCGACAGATCCTCGCCCGCGATGAATTCCATCGCGATGTAGAAATAGTCGTCTGTGAAACCCGACTCGTACACTTTGGGCACGTACGGGCTCACCGTGGAGAATCGCTGCTGCAGATCCGCGCCGCGCCGTTCGGACTCGAGAATCTCGCGCGCCTCTTCGTCCGCGCCGAGATGCACCACCTTCAGCGCGACCGACGCGCCGGTCCGCGTGTCCCGCGCGAGAAACACCGACGCCATGCCGCCCTGTCCGATCGGGCGTTCGATGGCATACGGGCCAATCTGGCCGAAGAGGGTGGACGTCATCGAACAGGTCTCACGTCCGGAAACCAGTTCGTGGCTTTCAGCCGCGCGCGGGCGGGGGCATCAAGAAAGGTGAACGTGTGCGGGTCGACGCCGCGAAAGACGTTGCCCTCAAACGTGGGGGCGGTGCCGGCCTCCACGATGATCGCGCCCGCCGATTGCTCCGACGATCCGTTCGCCGCGAACGTGTTGTGCGACAGGCGCGGCGACGCGTTGGCGCGGATCGCCAGGCCGGATCCCGGATTGTCGTGGATGTGGCTCGCCAGCAGCATCAGGCCGGAGGCCGGACCGAGATCGATCGCCACTCGTTTTGCACCGGTGACCTCCAGGTCGATCAACCGCACACTGGACGACCGCATCAGAACGCCGGTGCCCAGCGGCGTGGCCGCATCGCCGACGATCCGAAAGCCCGAGACTTCGGCGTTCTCGATGCCGGTGGCCATAATCGCGGCCTCCTCATCCGTGGCGGTGGCCGGCAGCCGCAACGTTGCGGCGCGGGACACGACGCTCAGCAAGCGGAGGCCGCTCTTCAGCGTGAGACGCTCGCGGTACTCGCCAGGTTCAACCAGAATCGTGGCCCCTGGCGCCGCCGCTTGAATGGCGTCGGCAATCGACTCGCCGGCCTTCACGACGATGACGCCCGAAGGCGACGGAAACAACTGCAGCGAGATGGCGACTGGCAGGGGATATCCAGCTGACCGCCACCACACGCCAAGCGCGGCTGTGACCAGGAGGATGCCGATCAACGCGCCAAGCAGTCGTCGCGGCCGACGCGTCGTCTTGGTGGCCGTGGCGGCGAATCGTTCACCTTCGACGTAAATGACCGTGATGTTGTCCTTGCCGCCGGCATCGTTGGCGGCCTGGATCAACGCGCGCGTCACCGCCTCCGGCTGGCCCGCCGATTCCCGGGCGACGCGCTGAATCGTTGCAGACGGCACCAGATCGCTGAGCCCATCGCTGCAGAGCAATAGCGCAGCGTCCGCTTCGAATGGAGTCTCGCGCACGTCGACGAAGTCCTTGTCGCCGCTGTCGTGCGGATCCGAACCCACATCGCGATAGACCTCGTTGCGTCGCGGATGCCGCATCGCCTCGAGTTCGGAGATCTCGCCGGCGTCTTCGCGTTCACCGACAGGGGAGTGATCCGGCGTGACCTTCTCGATCGTGCCGCCGCGAAGTTTGTAGAGTCTCGTGTCGCCCACATGGCCGACCACCGCGCGATCGCCATCGATCACCATGGCCGTGAGCACGCAGGCCATGCCGTTCCACTCCGACCGCGACGCGGCCTGCCGGTGCACTTCGTTATTGGCGGCCGTGATGGCGTCGCGCATGCGGCCGGCGGGCGTGCCGTCGCCGGTCGTGAGCCTGGCGCGCACGACATCGAGAGCGGCATCCGCCGCGCGGCCGCCGGCAGCCTGGCCACCCACGCCGTCAACGACCACAAAGATGCCGCGTGCTGCGTCGACGTGGAATCGATCCTCGTTGACGACGCGCTGCGCGCCGACATCGGTCGCGCCGGCGGCCCGAATCGTCACACGCGGCCCTTCCACATCGCCCAGCCGATGATCGCGACGACCGAGGCCAGCGACGCCAGGACGAGGAAGCGGGCCCAGAGCAGGATCGTCACTGGCCCGCCTGTTCGAAATCGAGGAACACCGTCTCCGCGAGGCCGATGCGGGCGCGTGGCGGCAGCGCCGTTTCGGCGCCGTTCTCGTGCTTGATGCCGTCGCGTTCGTCCACGCCCCGCGGCACATGGCGCCCGTTCAGCGTGGTGCCGAGCGTGCTCAGGTCAATGAGGAAGAACTGCCCCGACGCCGCATCGCGCCGGATGCGCGCGTGCTCGCGCGACACGTCTTCGGACGTCGAGACACGGATGTCGACCGGAAACGCCAGGCCGCCGCGTCCTATCGTGACCTGATCGCGAACCACCGCGTGCTCATGTTCGCCGAGCTTGTCTCGATAGGTCAGGCGCGCGTACACCGTCGGCTGCGCTCCCGACGACGACGATGCCGTGGTGACGACCTGTTCGCGTCTGGCCGTACTGTCGCCACTGCGGATGGTCGTGATGCGCCGCGTGCGTTCGCCAACACCGAGTTCCGGATCGGGTGCCAACACCAGGTCGGAGTGGACAAGAATGTCGCCCTCCTCGGCGAGTTCGCCGCCCGTGTCTGGCAGAAACTCGACGTGCCATCGGGGCGCGGCGTTTTCGACCGGCGGACGGCGCCGGCCCGGCAACCAGCCCACCTGGCGCCGCAGCCACGACGTCCGATTCCGTTTCGCCAGTTCCTCGTCCAGCGCACGCGTAGCTTCGGCCTGCAGGCGGGGGATGATGCCCTCGAGGCGCGTATGGTCGGCGACTGACAAATACACCGTGTACCGGCTCGGCGCCAGCGTGGCGTACTTCAGCTCTTCGAGGTTCTGTCGCATGTTGTCGACAATCGCGTCGATGAGATCGGCTGAGGTTCGCATAACATTCTGTCCGCGTGTTCCACACTATGACGCAGCCACGTCGATCAGAACTTCAGGGAATGTGTACGAATTCCCTAAGCATCGTACGAAGGACGTGAAGGTCGTGCAGAACGTGAAGAGCGCCAAGCCCATTTGTTTTGCTGAGTTCCGGGTCGATCTGCTGGCGCGGCAGCTGCATCGCGGCCGGGAGGAGCGTCATCTTTCGCCCAAGGCCTTCGACTTGCTCGCGATTCTGATCGCCCATCGTCCCGGCGTGGTCGACAAGGACGCGTTGCGCGACCGCCTCTGGCCTGGCACCAACGTGGTCGACGCCAATCTGAACAATCTGGCGTCCGAAATTCGCTCGGCGCTGGACGACGACGCACAGCAGCCGAGGTTTGTACGGACCGTGCATCGAGTTGGTTATGCATTTTGCGGTGAGATTACCGATGCCGAGGCCCCGGACGGATCGCCGCGAATGTGGCTGGTCTGGAAGGACCGCACCATCGCGATGGACGAAGCCAGCATGACCATTGGCCGCGATCCGTCGTGTCAGATTCGGATCGACGCACCAGGCGTCTCGCGTCGTCACGCGATCATTCGGGCCGATGACCCGGCTGCCGCGGTGCTCGAGGATCTTGGCAGCACGAACGGGACGTTCGTGGGCGGCCGGCGGGTTCGGAAGCCGGTGGTGCTGGAGGACGGTCAGTCGATCCGCGTCGGCGAAGCCACGCTCATGGTCCGCACCGCATCGTCCGCGGATGCGCCCACCAAGAAGATCAAACGGCCGCGCTAGGCGGTCGCTGACCACGCCATGCTATAGTCCGCGGTTTCCATGGGCCTCAGTCATCTCTTCTATCCGTGGGGATTCATCTTCCAGGCCCTGGCGATCGTCCATTTCATTCGCCGGCGCCCAGACGGCTTCTGGCTCTGGATTATCCTGATTGGTGGCGCGCTCGGCGCGTTCGTCTACTTCGTCGCCGAGGTCGTGCCGGACGTCGGCTTGCTGCGCGTCTCATTCCAGCGGGCCGGCCGCCGGCGTCGCATTGCCGAACTCGACGCGATCGTCAAGGAAAACTCTGCGATTGGTAACGTCGAAGAACTGGCCGACCTGTGTTTTGACGACAGGCAGTTTGCGCGGGCGCGCGAGCTGTACGACAAGGTGCTCGCCTCGCCGCAGGTGACGTCGGTCGATCCGTATTACCGGCGCAGTCTGTCTTCGCTTGAGCTGGGTGATGCCTCGGCGGCGGCCGCCGACCTCGAGCGCGTGGTGACGAAAGAACCGAAATACGATTTCTTTCGTGCGGCGGGACTGCTGGCGCACGCGTATGCGCTTTCGGACCGCCCTGATCTTGCCGAACGGCAATTTGTCTCCGCCACCGAATCGTCCACGTTGTCCGAGACCTACTACAACTATGCGACGTTCCTGGCCGCCCGGCAGCGACCGGCGGATGCCCGCGATTGGGCCCAGCGCATTCTGAACAAGAAGGCGACGATGCCGAGATTCGCAAAGCGGCGCGAACGGCCTTGGTTTCGCAAGGCCGCCGCGCTGCTGAAGAAGCTCAAACCGGCGGGCTGACCGCCTACGCCAAGGCTACGGCGAGTCCGCCGAAGCGTTGCGCGAAGGCGGAAGCCCGCCGGCTACGTCTTGTCTTATCGTTCCGACGCGATCGTGATCTTGTAGCCCGTCGGATCGACGAGCGAAAACGTGCGCCGGCCGTATTCGTCTTTCGGTTCGGTTTCGAGCACGCCGCCGCGGCTCTTGATGGCCGCTGCCAGCTTGTCGACGTTCTGGGGCGTGTACCAGTAGATGCGAACGCCCTCGCCCTTGACGCGGTCGCGGCCCTTCGCCCAGTCGTCCTGGCCGACGTAAAGCGTCACGGGACCGGCCTGCAATTCGCCGCCGCGGAACACGCCGTCACGTTCCCAGCTCTGTTTCATCGTGAACCCCAGCACGTTGCAGTACCACGCGACGCTCGCCGTCGCGTCGTTCACCGTGAGACTTGGCGCCTGCAGGCTGAATGGCGTCGTCGGTGCGGCCTTCTTCGCGGCCTTCGTTTTCTTTGCCGCGGCGCGGGCTGGCTTTGCCGATCGCTTCGCGGATGTCTTCGTCGTCTTCTTGGCGGATTTCGTCGTTGATTTCCCGGGGGCTTTCCGTTTGGCCATGCGTCGTGATCTCCTGCGGCGTGATCGCCGTCTCAGGAGTTTATCCGAACACTCGCGCTTTGGCCGGGCTATGGGCGGGTCGGTTCAACGTGAGCCAGTACGACGCCACCTGCCGCGCCATCGTGAGAAAGTCTCCGAACGACACGGGCTTCTGCAAATAGGAGTTGGCGCCAAGGGCGTAGCCGGTTTCGAGGTCCTCGGGTTGCGTCGATGACGTCAGGATGACGACGGGCAGGTGCCGCGTGCGCGGATTCGCTCGAATGCGCCGAAGCACGTCGAACCCATCGAAGATCGGCAGCTTCAAATCGAGCAGCACGAGCTCGGGCAGTTCCGCGGGCGGTGATCCGTTGGGTGGTCCGAACAGGGCAACAAGGGCTTCGGCGCCGTCGGTCGCAACCGTGAGGGTGTGGGAAATCGAGGCACTACGGAAGGCCCGCATCGTGAGCTCCACGTCATCCGGGTTGTCCTCGACCAGCAGAATCTGCTTCGTGGTCATACCGGCGTCCTTCTCATACCGGCGTCCGCACGTCGGGTTCGAGTGTAAAAAAGAACGTTGCTCCACCATTTACCACGCTTTCGGCCCAAATGCGACCGCCGTGCCTGTTGATGATGCGCTGGACGGTGGCGAGGCCGATGCCGGTACCCTCGAAGTCATGATTGGTGTGGAGCCGCTGAAACGCACCAAAGAGCTTGCCTGACTGCGCCATGTCGAATCCCGCGCCGTTGTCGCGCACGTGAAACACCGGCACTGAGCCCTCCGGCGACAAACCGACTTCGATGCGGGGACGCGCCGTTTTGCCCGTGTACTTCCACGCGTTGTCGAGCAGATTGTGCAGCGCGATGTGGACCAGATCGGGATCCGCGTCGGCCATCAATCCGGGCGCCACCGTGATGTCCACGCCCCGCCCCGGGGACCGGCGGGCGAACTCCGCCAGAATCGCCGCCGCGGAGCCGCCGATGTCCACGCGCTGACGCTTGGGTTCGACGCGGCCGAGCTGCGACAGCGCCAGGAGTTCGTCGATGATGGTTTCCATGCGGCGTGCGGCGGCACGGACCCGCCGCAATGAATCACGACCGCCGTTGTCCAGCCGATCGGCGCAATCAGATTCGAGCGCTTCGCTGAATCCGTCGATCGCGCGGAGCGGGGCCCGCAGGTCGTGCGACACGGAGTAGGCGAAGGCCTCGAGCTCGCGATTGGCCTGTTCGAGGTCGCCCGTGCGATCGCGGAGGTCGCGTTCGCGGCGCGTGAGCAGGCGCCCGGCTTCTCGCAAGCGCGCGTCGACCGTGCCGATCTCATCTTCGCCAACCGGCAACGGTTCGGGCGGCAGTCCATGCGCGAGCCGGTCGGCGTTCCGCGCGAGCACGATCGCGCGTCGCTTGACGCTATTGGCCAGGAGCAACGCGGCCAGGATACCGCCGCCCACACAGGCCACCGAGATCACCAGGAAGCCGGCGAAGATCATCCGCTGCGTTCGGCGATTCTGCTCGCTGCGCGAGGCGGCGAGCGACGCCTGGCCTTTTTCCATCGTGCCGGCGAGCGCACGAATCTCTTCGAGGAGCGCCACGCTGCGATCAAGGGCTTCAACCTCGCCCATTTTCGCCAGTTCAGTCGGCGTTCTGCCCGTCAGTCGCGTCAGTACGGCGAGTTCCTCGTCAACCAGTTCTTGCAATTTCAAGAGGGACTGACGCAACGACGGATCGATCATCGCGTTGTCAAGGACGCTGAGATCCGCCGGCAGCCGGTCGATCGCCGAGTGATATCGCTGCAGGGCCTTGGTGCTGTCCGTGAACAGGTTGTGCCGGGCGGCGGCATCGGCGTCGAGCAAATCACTGAACACGCGGGCGAGCGACGCCTGCACGATGAGGCTGCGGGACGTCGTGTTCGCTGGCGGCCCCTGCCGGATCACAGCAGCGACGGCGAACGCCCAGAACACGGCCATCGGCAGCACGGGCAGACCGACGACAATCAGCCCCTTGGTCCGCAGGCTGAGCGCGGACCACCGCATGAATCGAGGCACCAGATGCATGGTCAGGGCCGTTTCCGGCGGTCCGGAAATCGATCCGGTGGTTCAAGGGTGCGGGGCAGGTAGATCGTGAATGCGGCGCCGTCGCCCGGCGCGCTGTCCACATAGACGTAGCCGCCGCTCTGCCGAACGACGCCGAACACGGTGGCCAGGCCCAGGCCCGTGCCCTTGCCGAGTTCCTTGGTCGTAAAGAACGGATCGAAAATCTTCGCCTTGATGTCTTCCGGCACGCCCGTACCCGTGTCTCGAGCGGCGAGCATCACGTATTGACCTGGCACCGGCGGCCGCACCGTGAAGCCGTTCTCGGGAATCGAGACGTTGTCGGTCGTGATGGTCAGCGTGCCGCCGTTCGGCATGGCGTCGCGGGCGTTCGTCGCCAGGTTCATCAACACTTGTTCGATCTGCGATCGGTCGGCCTTCGTCAGCCACGGGCGCGGATGAAAACGAAAATCGAACGTCACGTCCGGCCCGACGAGCTTCTGAAGCAATCCCTTCACGTCGTGCACGACGTCGTTCAAATTCAGCACGGACTTGTGGAGCACCTGCTGCCGGCTGAACGCAACCAATTGCCGCGTGAGGTCCGCCGCGTGCCGGCCCGCACGTTTGATCTCCTCGACGTCTTCGCGATGCAGATCGCCTGGCGGCAGACTGTGCAGAATCAGATCGGCGTAGCTCAGGATTGCAGCGACCAGATTGTTGAAGTCGTGCGCCACGCCGCCGGCCAAACGTCCGACCGCTTCAAATTGTTGAGATTCCTGAAGTTGGCGCTGCGATTCTTCGAGCGCGGCCGCGATCTTCCGCTGTTCCGCACGCAGCGCGGAGGCCGTCAATTCACGTTCAACGACGGGCGCGAGTCGATGCAGACGGCTCTTCACGATGAAGTCGCGCGCGCCCGATCGCATCGCGTCAACGGCGTGCTCCTCGTTGCGCGTGCCGGAGACGACGATGACCGGCAGGTCGGGATCGAAGAGTTTGACGAGGTTCAACGCCTCGTCACCACTGAAGCCCGGCATGCTGTGGTCGGAGATGACGACATCCCAGTGGCGTTCGATCAGCGCGGCACGCAGGAGCGGTCCGCTGTCCACGCGTGAAATGTCCGGCGCGAAGCCCTTCTTCTGCAGTTCGCGTTTGACGAGCTGGGCGTCGTCTTCGTTATCTTCGACGATCAGGACGTTCACCGGGCGTGGCATGGCGAGTCCTCCTGGCACCATGTGGAGGGCCCGCGTGGGCGCGTCTTTGTCGCAGCGTTCGAGACGCGCTCGGCCCGGCGGCGGTGCCGAAAAAATGGACTACTACTGGCGTGGACGGTCGCAAGAGCGATGCCACATGCCACGGACCGCCCCTCCGTGAGTTTTGAGGCCTCCGGGCCCGCGCGGGCCGCGCGAGACTGACCGCGGCGAAATCAGGATCACAAATGCGTGTATCGCGGCTGTTCGCCGGATGATTCCCTGTGGCGGGCGTTCGTCGCCGCGCCGCCTGGGCTCGGCCGCGCTCGCGCGGCTGGCGCATCGGCGCAGTGTGTGTGTTCAAGGCAACTGGCGTGCGTGCCGTTCCTCGGAGCAAGACGGCGCGTGATCGACCAACTGATTTTTCGGCAATGAGGGGTCATTGACCCCTCCGGGAAGGGGCCATTGACCCCCATTTGTCGAAAAGAGGACTAGCAAGAAGGTCCTCTGGGCGCGGCCATGCGGGGCAGGGAGCGACGCGGCTGACCGAATCGCGGTTCCGTATGGGCGCACCTCGGCCCGGCAGGTTTGCTGCAGCCAGCTACATGTCCAGCCAGTCGACTGGCTCTTCCTTGAAATCCCGCGCATGCCAGTTCAGGGCGCGGCCCAAGGCTATGGGGTCGGCATCAATCGCCCGTAACAACGCGCGTGCCGGGCCGGTCGGCCGGCGCCGGCCGCGTTCCCAATTGCGCAACGTCTCGCGGCTCACGCCAATCAGCCGCGCAAACTGGTATTGCGTCGCGCAGAACTTGGCCCGGATGAGCTTGATGTCCCACTGGTCAAACTCGATGACCGGTTGTCCGGGCCGAACGACACCCTGCCCGCGCTGGTCGGCATACAGCGGATTCAAAGGCCGTTTGATGTGCGCAATCGGGTCCTCGAGCGGATTCGGCGGCGGCCGCACCGTTCGGATTCGCTGCCGCCACATCCTGTTGACTTCCTTGAATCTCATGCGGACGAGCGCTCGCAAAGCCGATGCCACGCGCGTCAGCCGCAAGGCCAAGGGCGCGCTACAATTCGTCCCGTCATGCTGTTGAGATTTCGATGCGTCGCCGCGACGGCGCTCATCGCGTTCGCCATCGCCCTCTCGCCTGCTGCGGTCGCACCCGTGGCTGCCTGGGGTGCCGTTGGCCATCGCGTCGTCGCACGCATCGCATGGGCGCTCATGACGCCGTCGGCTCGAACCCAGGCTGCGACACTACTGGATGGCGGCCAGGACGCGTTCGTGTCGGCGGGGACCTGGGCCGACGACGTGAGATCCACACGGCCGGAAACGTACAACTGGCATTTCGTGGACATCCCGGTCGATCAGCCGAGTTATGACGCCAAACGCGATTGTCCACCCACCGAGAAGGGCGATTGCGTGATCGCCGCGATCGCCCGCGCGCGCGTCGAAGTGATGGAGAGTGGCCGCGCGGTCCCGCTCAGAGGCGAAGCGTTGAAGTTTCTGATCCACTTCGTCGGCGACCTGCACCAGCCGCTGCACGCCATCGACAATCACGATCGCGGCGGCAACGACGTCAAAGTCGCGGCGCTGCGGGGCGATGAAGGCCGCGCGACAAATCTGCATTCTGCGTGGGACACGGGTCTCATCAATCTGTCGACGGAAACAGAGGCCGCGCGCGCCGAAAGGCTGCTGGCCGACCTGCAGGCGCGTCCGCCGGTCGTCGGTCTCGACGTCGTGAAATGGGCCGAGGAGAGCCACGACGTCGGGGTAAACGTCGTGTATCGCTATCCATCATTCTCGCTGACCGGGCCAGGGGTGGACCCCATCGCGCTGGATGAGGCGTATCGAACCGCGGCAACCAGGACTATAGATAGTCGTCTGGCGCTGGCCGGAGCGCGATTGGCGGCTCTGGTGAATGCGCTTCTCAAGTAAGGCCTCAGCGCTATACTGAGACGTTCATTGCGATTCGTTCCCGTTTCTCAACCAGGAGATTATTTAATGAGCAAAAAGCTTCGTTTCGTCGGCGCAGTGGCCGTCGTGCTGACGCTGGGCACCATCTCGTACGCAGCCACGCAAGACAAGGCCGCCCAGGACAAGACCAAAGCACCGGCCACCGAAAAGTGGACGGGCAACATCTCGGACGCCATGTGCGGCAAGTCACACGGCGACAAGGGCGGCACGATGCAGAAGGATCACGACTGCACCATCTCGTGCGCCAAGACCGGCAGCTTCGTGTTCGTCGTCGGCGACAAGATTTACAAGATCGCCGACCAGAAGATGGCCGACCTCACCGCGCACGCCGGCCACCGAGTCGAAATCACGGGCACGATGAAGGGTGACACGATCACGGTCACCAAGGTCACGATGCTCCCGGTCGCCAAGTAACACGTTGTTCTTCGAGCGGGTGTGGCGCCTGCCACATCCGCTCGCACTTTCGATCCCGCCTCGCTGTAAACTCCCCGCATGTCATCGCCTGCCGCGCCCCTGCCATGGGCCGTTGGTGTGTGCGCCGGCCTCCATGCCGCCGGCAGCCGCCACGTCGTCTATGTGCCGGACAATCCGTTGTCGCATGTGCTGCGCGTACTGCGCGAAAGCTATCCGGACGTGCAGACGACCATCGCCACGCGCGAAGAAGAAGCCTTTGGCATCGCGGCCGGTCTGTATCTCGGTGGAAAGCGACCCACGGTGATGCTGCAATCGAGCGGTCTGGGCAATTCGATCAACGCACTGACGTCGCTGGTTGTACCGTACCAGATTCCGTCGTTGATTCTGATCAGCATGCGCGGCGATGAAGGCGAATGGAATTCTGCGCAGGTGCCGATGGGCCGCGCGGTGGCGCCGATCTGCACTGCGGTGGGTCTGTCGCACACCACGGCCACGTCGCCGGAAACGACAGCGGACACCGTCGCGCTGGTCGGCAAGACGGCGTTCATGACGCGCATGGCCGGCGTGTGTCTGCTGCCGCGCCGATTGACGGTGCCGTCAGTCAGGACGGGCGAATGACCCGACTCGATGCGACACGCCGTATCGCCGCGGCCTGCGCAGGCGATCCGATCGTGGCCAGCCTGGGCCACCCGGCGTACGATCTGTTCGCGACCGGCGATCGCGACACGTACTTCTACACGTGGGGCAGCATGGGCCTCGCTTCATCTATTGGCCTCGGTCTCGCGATGGCGCAGCCGCACAAGCGCGTGGTCGTGATTGACGGCGACGGATCGCTGCTGATGAATCTCGGATCGCTTGCCACCATCGGCTGGTTGAAGCCCAGGAATCTCGTCGTGATCGTCGCCGACAATCGGTTATATGGCACGACCGGCGGCCAGGAGACGGCGACGGCGCACGGCGCGGACCTCGAGGCCGCCGCCCGCGCCATGGGAATTACCGCGACGGAGACCGTTCGCGGCGGTGCGGAGCTAGACCTGCTGCTCGCGCGGACCAAAGACGAAGCCGGCCCGTGGGTCATCGTCGCGAAGGTCGAAGAGTCCGCGCCGACGGTGAAGCCGCCGCAGGACTGTGTGTTCATCAAACAGCGGTTCATGGCCGCGATGGGCGTGCCGGAGGGCGGGACGCAAGGCGGGCCGGCGTGAGCGAGTCCCGCCCGTGAGCGCCGCGATCGACGCGATCGATTTGATGGCTGCGTTCGTCGCAGCGTCCCAGCCGCCGGCGGACGCGGGTGCGCGCGCGGGCGCCGCCGTGATGGACACGGTCGGCGTCGCACTGGCCGGCACGGCCGAACCGGCTGCGCGGATTGTGCGCGAGGCGATGACTCGCGCGGGCGACGCGCCGTGCTCAATTTGGGGATCGGCCGCGCGCGCAGCGGCCCCCGACGCGGCGCTCGTCAACGGCACCGCCGCACATGCACTGGACTACGACGACATGTGTTTCGTGTCGCTGGCGCATCCCAGCGCGCCGCTCGTGCCGGCCGTCATCGCTGCCGGCGAACTGGCTGGCGCATCCGGCCGCGCCGTGCTTGACGCCTACGTTGTGGGCTTCGAGATGCAGGCGCGGCTCGGACGCTTGATGAATCCGCGTCACTACCAGCGTGGCTGGCACTGCACGTCCACGCTCGGCACGATCAGCGCCGCCGCCGGAGCGAGCCGGCTACTGGGTCTCGACGCGGCCACGACCGCGCACGCTCTGGCCATCGCGGCATCGTCGGCCGCCGGCCTCAAGGAAAACTTCGGCACGATGGTGAAGCCGCTGCACGCCGGCCTGGCCGCGCGCGATGGCGTGATGGCGGCACTACTGGCGAAGGGCGGACTCACCGGAAGCGCCAGAGCCCTCGACGGTCCACAAGGCTACCTGCACGCATTCGACAGCGAGCGTCCCGATCTCGCGGGTGAGATCGCTGACCTCGGCCGCCGCTGGGAAATCCTCGATACGGGCATTACCGTGAAGCTGTACCCGTCGTGTGCGGGGACGCATCCGACGCTTGACGCGCTGCTTGATTTACGCGGACGCCACAGATTCAGCGGAGATGACGTCGACCGCATTGAGATCGATGTCGATCCGATCGTCCCCACCATCCTCATTTACGACCGGCCCGCGAGCGCGCTCGAAGCCAAGTTCAGCATGCCGTTTTGTGCCGCCGCGGCGGTCCTGTTCGGCCGCGTCGGCATCGACACGTTCGACGAAGCGGTTCTGCGCGATCCGGCGGTGATGGCGATGATGGCGCGCGTGACGATGCGCGTGGATGAGGAAATCGGACGAGGTAAGCCTCCGCTCACTGAGGCGCGCGTGCGGGTTGTGTTGAAGGACGGCCGAACGCTGGCGAAAGACGCCCACGGAGCTCGTGGATATCCGGCCAATCCTGCGAGCGCTGACGAATTGGCGACCAAGTTTCTTGCGTGCGCCACCGTGGCCCTTGGGGAACCGCGCGCGACACAGGTTCAGTCATTTTTCCGGAGCCTTGAAACGGCTCCGAATCTTACGGATATCTCGATCTAGTTTCGTCGGCGTCCAGAGGGCACGTGCCCGCGCTTCCAGATCATGAACGTCCGCAGGAACTCGATGACCGCCGTGCCGTCCTGATTCACGCCTGTCGTCTTGACGCGGACGATCCCGACCTTCGGCCGCGACTTCGATTCACGGATTTCGAGAACCTCGCTCTTCGCGTAGATCGTGTCGCCTTCGAAGACCGGGTGGGGCAGCGTCACGTTCTCCCAGCCGAGATTGGCGACGGCGTTCATCGTGAGATCGATAACGGATTGTCCGGTCACCAGCGACAGCGTGAAACATGAGTTGACAAGCGGGCGTTTGAACTCGGTGTGGCTGGCGTATTCGGCGTCGAAGTGAATCGGGTTCGTGTTCATCGTGACGCAGGTGAACCAGATGTTGTCGGCCTGCGTGATCGTGCGGCCGAGCGGGTGCTCATAGACGTCGCCCACGGTGAAATCCTCGAACACGCGGCCGGTCCATCCAGGTTTGGTCGCCATCAGATCGTCCCTTTCGCGCGCCAGGCCGCGATGGCCTCGGCGCTGAATCCGAGTTCCCCGAGAATCGCGTCCGTCTGCGCGCCCAGCGCCGGCACGGCGCCCATGCGCGGAGTTTCGCCATGGATGGTGACGGGCGGGGCGAGCGCGCGAATCGGCCCGCCCGGCGAATCGACGTGTCGCCACCGGTCGCGGGCGGTCAATTGCGGGTGCGCCACGAAATCCGCCATGGAGTTCATGCGCGCGTAAGCGATGTGCGCGGCGTCGAGGCGGGCGATCAGGTCCGCGGCTGTCAGTGTCGCGGCCACGCCCGCGATCGCGGCGTCAAGTGCCGGGCGATTCGCGACGCGCAAAGGATTGGTCGCGAATCGGGCGTCCGTGGCGAGCGCCGGCTGACCAAGCACGTCCGCGCACAACCGCGTCCACTCACTCGCGTTCTGAACCGCGAGGTAGACCGCCTGGCCATCACGCGTGGTCACCGGTCCATACGGTGCTATCGACGCGTGATGCGGCCCCGACCGCGGCGGAGCGGCGCCGCCATACGCGGTGTACGCCGCCGGCGCGCTCATCCACTCTGCGAGCGCGTCGAACAACGACACGTCAAGAATTGCCCCGCGGCCGTGCGAGGCACGCGCGTAAAGCGCCGCCAGAATGCCCGAGTACGCATACATGCCGGCGGCGATGTCAGCGACCGAAATGCCGACCTTGGCGGGTTCAGCCTCGCTGCCGGTGAGGGACAGCAGCCCGACTTCGCTCTGCACGAGCAAATCGTACGCCTTGCGGCTGGCGTAAGGGCCCGCGGTGCCGTAGCCCGACACCGAACAGATGATGAGTTTGGGAAACCGCGCGTGGAGATCCGCGGGCGTCGTGCCCAACCGATCCGCCGCGCCGGGTGCGACGTTCTGCACAAAGACATCGGCGCGCTCGAGCAGGCGATCGAGCACGTCTGATCCGCCGGGCCGCTTTAGATCAAGTGTCAGCGACTCCTTCGATCGATTGAGCCACACGAAGTAGCTCGACTGGCCCTTGACGGTGGCGTCATAGGCGCGCGCGAAATCGCCCGTGCCCGGGCGTTCAATCTTGATCACGCGCGCGCCCAAATCCGCCAACTGGCGCGTCGCGAACGGCGCGGCGACGGCCTGCTCGAGCGAGACGACAAGGAGATCCTCGAACGGTTGCATCGTGGCGTGGCTCAGTAAGAACGCGGGAGCTTGAGGACGTGCTCGCCGACGTAGGCCAGGATGAGATTCGTGGAGATCGGCGCGACCTGATACAGCTTGGTCTCCCGGAACTTGCGCTCGATGTCGTAATCCTCGGCAAAGCCGAAGCCGCCGTAGGTCTGCACGGCGACGTTCGCGGCTTCCCACGACGCGTCGGCCGCGAGGAGTTTCGCCATGTTGGCTTCCGCGCCGCAGGGCACGCCGCGATCGAACATCTCCGCGGCTTTGATGCGCATCAGATCGGCCGCCTCGACGTTGACGTGGGCGCGCGCAATCGGAAACTGCACGCCCTGGTTCTGGCCGATCGGCCGGCCGAACACGACGCGCTCGGTCGCATATTTCGAGGCGCGGTCGATGAACCAACGGCCGTCTCCCACACATTCGGCGGCGATCAGGATGCGTTCGGCATTCAGTCCATCGAGTAGGTACCGGAACCCGTTGCCCTCCTCGCCCACGAGCGCCGACGCCGACACTTCCAGATCGTCAAAAAAAAGCTCCGTCGTCGCGTGATTCATCATCGTGCGGATCGGCCGAATCGTGAGGCCGTGGCCGACCGCTTCGCGCAAGTCCACGAGGAGAATCGAGAGGCCCTCGCCGCGCTTCTTGACCTGATCGGCCGGCGTCGTCCGGCAGACCAGCAGCAGCAAGTCAGAATGTTCGGCGCGCGAAATCCACACCTTCTGACCGCGCACGACATACACATCGCCCTTGCGTACGGCCATCGTTTTCATCTGCGTGGTGTCGGAGCCCGTGGTGGGCTCGCTGACACCGAATGCCTGCAGCCGCAGTTCGCCGGTGGCGATGGCCGGGAGATATCGGCGCTTCTGTTCCGCTGATCCGTGGCGGAGCAGCGTGCCCATCGTGTACATCTGCGCGTGACACGCGCCGGCATTGGCGCCGCTGCGATTGACTTCTTCGAGGATGACCGAGGCCTCGGTGATGCCGAGGCCGGATCCGCCGAACTCCTCGGGAATCAGCGCGGCCAGATAGCCGGCGTCCGTAAGCGCTTTGACGAACGCTTCCGGGTATGCGCGCTTGGCATCGAGGTCTCGCCAGTACGCGTCCGGAAACGACCGGCAGAGTTCGCGGACCGCCGAGCGCAAGTCGCTGTGAGTCTCACTCGTCACGGCAGTTCCCCTGTCGTACCTGTCGTTACCTGTCGTCACCTGTCGGACCCGGATCTTACCGGAGTACCATGGCGGTCTTGTGTCCGGCCTGGCCGATGTTCTTGTAGAGCGCCTGCGCGCGGTTGGCACCCGCGCGCTGTTCGGCGTGCCCGGGGGCGGCGGCAATCTTGACCTGATTGAGGCCGCGCGTCGCGCCGGCCTGCCGTTCGTGCTCACGTCCACGGAAACGGGCGCCGCGATCGCGGCGATGGCGCAAGCCGAGGTAACCGGCCGGCCCGGGGCGTGTTTGACGACACTGGGGCCTGGCGCGGCGTCGGTGGTCAACGGCGTGGCGTGTGCGTATCTTGATCGCGCGCCGATCGCGGTATTCACGGACAACAGCCCAGTCGGCACGCGCCACTTCAGTCACCAGCAACTCGATCAACTCGCGATGTTTGCGCCGATCACGAAGTGGTCGGGACGCCTTACGTCTGGAGACGACGGCGGCGGCGTCGACCGGATCTTTCAGGAACTGACCAGCCTGCCGCCCGGACCGGTGCATATCGATTGTCCGGGTGATGCGTTTGCAAAACGACCTCGGGAGTCGTTTTCGGCAGAAAAGCAACCGCAGGAGTCGTTTTCGGGATCCGAGCAAACGGAAAACGACTCCCGAAGTTACTTTTTGCCCGAAAACGACTCCCGAGGTCGTTTTGACGCCCTCGTCTCTGGCGCGCGCCGGCCGCTGCTCATCGTCGGCCTGGGCGCCAGACAAGGGGCGGACGCCGCGGCCATCCGTCACTTGTGCGAACAACGACAGGTGCCGGCGATGGTCACCTACAAAGCCAAGGGTGTGGTGCCTGATGCGCACGAATGCTTCGCCGGCGTGTTCACCAACGGCTTCATCGAGCGCGCGCTCATCGGCCAGGCCGACCTGATCATCGGCATCGGCCTCGACCCCATCGAACTTCTGCCCAGGCCGTGGACGTTCGTGCAGCCGATCGTCAATATCAATCCGTGGTTGGTGCCCACCGACCATGTGCCATTCGCGGCGCAGTGGGTGACTGACATTGCTTCGGCCGTGGGGGCGATCGAATCGCACATGCGGCCGTCGGAGTGGGACCTCGACGCGGTCGCGCGTGCGGTGCAGGAACAGAGGCGGCTCATTGACGTGCCGGGTACCGGACTGACGCCGCAACGCGTCATCGAAGTGGCCGCTCGCGCACTGGCGGCGCCTGGCCGTCTAAGTGTTGACGCCGGTGCGCATATGTTGCCGGCGACCATGCTGTGGCCGGTCGCGGAACCGAACGGCCTGCTGATTTCAAACGGATTATCGACAATGGGCTTCGCGCTGCCGGCGGCCATCGGAGCCGCGCTGATCGAGCGGGACGCGACGACCGGCACTGGCGTGCGCGCCCGGCCCGTGGTCGCGATCATCGGAGACGGCGGGCTCCTGATGTGCGCCGGCGAGTTGCTCACGGCCGCGCGGGAGAAGCTGCGCATCATGACGATCGTGTTCAGCGACGCGTCGTTGAGCTTGATTGAGATCAAGCAGCAGGCCCGTCAATTGCCACCCGCCGGCGTCGCGCTGGGCGCGGTGCGATGGGCAGCGTTGGCGGAAAGTTTTGGCGTCGCCGGCTTCGTCGCCTCAACCGACGACGAGTTGGCGGCGGCCATCGACCAGGCGGCGGCGTGTAACGGACCGAGCCTCATCGAGGCGACGATTGATCGATCAAATTACGGCGCAATGCTGCGCGCGATACGCGGGTAAGTACGTAGCCAGCGGGCTTCAGCCCGCCGGTCGTTTTAGGTGGGGACACATGACCGAACTGCTCATCATCAATGGCGAACGGGTCGCGGCCTCGGATGGCGGGACCTTCGACAGTATCAATCCGTCCACTGGCGAGGTGCTGGCGACTGTCGCGAAGGCGACGAAGGCGGACATCGATCGCGCCGTGGACACTGCTCACGCGGCCTTCGAGGGCAAAGCGTGGGGCGGGATGGCGCCGGCCGAACGCGGTCGCATCATGCAGCGCATGGCGCAGGCCCTGCGCGATCGCGTCGAAGAACTGGCTGAACTCGAGAGCCGCGACAACGGCAAGCCGTTGCGGCAGGCGCGCACGGACGTGCAGGTGGCTGCGCGCTACTTCGAATTCTTTGCCGGCATTGCCGACAAGATCATGGGCAATACCATTCCGCTCGGTCCGGGCTATCTGGACTACACGGTGCGCGAGCCGATTGGCGTCTCCGCGCACATCGTGCCGTGGAACTATCCGATTCAGATTGGCGCGCGCGGTGTGGCGCCGGCGCTCGCCGCCGGCTGCGTGGTCGTGCTCAAGCCGTCCAGCGAGTCGCCGATGACCGCGCTGCGGCTGGGCGAAATCGGATTGGCGTGCGGCCTGCCGCCGGGCGTGCTCAACATCGTGCCGGGCACAGGTTCGGAAGCCGGTGTCGCGCTGGCCAGCCATGAGGGCATCAATCAGCTCACGTTCACGGGATCGGTCGATGTGGGCGTGGCCGTCGCCAAGATGGCGGCCGAGAACGTGGTGCCGGTCGTGATGGAACTCGGCGGGAAGTCGCCCAACATCGTGTTTGCCGACGCGGACATGGACCTGGCCGCGCAGGGTGTTGCGAACGCGATCTTTCAAAATGCCGGACAGACGTGCTCCGCCGGATCGCGACTCCTGGTCGAGCGCAAAGCGCACGGCGCGTTGGTCGATCGCCTCGCCGCCCGCGCCAATAGCATGCGCGTGGGTCCGGGCGTGAGTGATCCGGACATGGGACCGATCATTTCGAAGCGCCAGCTCGAAACGATCGAACGCTACGTGCAGGTCGGCACGGCGGAAGGCGCTCAGATTGCCGCCGGCGGATCGCGCCCGACGGATGCGGCGCTCGGCCGCGGATTTTATTTCCGGCCGACGCTGCTCGAATCGGTGTCGCCTGGCATGCGCGTCGCGCAGGAAGAGATCTTCGGGCCCGTGCTCGCCATTCTCGACTTCGATGATCTGGACGAGGCGGCGACGATCGCCAATCGCAGTGAGTACGGACTGGTCTCGGGCATCTGGACGCGCGACATCAACAAGGCAATGGCGCTGGCATCGCGGATCAAGGCCGGCCAGGTTTACATCAACACGTACGGCGCGGGCGGCGGCGTGGAACTTCCGTTCGGCGGCTACAAGAAGAGTGGCTACGGGCGCGAAAAAGGGCTTGAGTCGCTGGCGAGTTATACGCAAGTCAAAAACGTCTGCATCAAGTTTTGAACCATGAAGCAGTGAAGATGTAAGAGGGTTGCAAATCCAACAAACCCTTCACTGCTTCACGGTGAATCGTTCTTGGGGAGGTTTATGACAGTCGGTTTCATCGGTCTCGGCAACATGGGGCGTCCCATGGCGGCCAATCTGGTCCGCAAAGGATCGAGCGTCATCGTCTGCGATGTGAACGCAGCGCCGGTCGCCGCTTTGGCTGCGCTGGGTGCAAAGACGGGGAGCGTTGCGAACGTTGCTGCCGCGAGCGACGTCGTGTTCACGATGTTGCCATCGACCGCGACTGTCGAGCAGGTCATTGCCGGCGCCGATGGTGTGCTCGCGCACATGAAACCTGGCGGCGTCGTGGTGGACATGAGCACGGTCGATCCGATGGCGACGGACCGGCTGGCGGCGGCGGCCAAGGCGAAGAACGTTGGATTTGCCGACGCGCCGGTCGGACGCCTGGCCAGTCACGCCGAGCGCGGTGAGTCGCTGTTCATGGTGGGCGCTGATGCGGAGGTCTTCGCGCGCATCAAGCCACTGCTGGAGATGATGGGCACGACCATTCATCACTGCGGCGCCGCCGGCACGGGCATGCGGACGAAGCTGGTGAACAACTACCTGGCGATCATCTCGTGCCAGTTGAACGCCGAGGCCGTGGCGCTGTCGCAGCGATTCGGCCTGTCGCTCGAAAAGACGCTCGACGTGATTCACGGTACGACGGCGACCAACGGCCAGCTGAAAATTGCCTGGCCGAGCAAGGTGCTCAAGGGTGACGTCGCACCCGGATTCACCATCGACCTGGCGCACAAGGATCTGACGCTCATCGTGGACGCTGCCAATGCCGTGAAAGTGCCGGTCCCCATCGCTGCCGTCGCGCGCGAGGCCTTCAGTGCCGCCCGGGCCAGCGGTCACGGCGGCCAGGATTTCTCCGCGATGGTCGACGTGCTCTGCGACGCGGCGGGCATCGAGCGGGCGAGACTGCAATAATGGGGTCAGACGCAGGGGTCTGACCCCCGTGTCTGACCCCGGGGTCTGACCCCCGGGTCTGACCCCAAGGTCTGACCCCATATGGTTATTTACCCCAATCTCATCGACGGCCAGCGTGTCGAGTCGGCCGGCCGCAACTCCGACATTAACCCCTCCAACACCGGCGACGTGGTTGGCGAGTTCGCGCGCGGGTCCCGGAAGGATCTGGATGACGCGATCGCTGCGGCGAGGCAGGCGTTTGGAAAGTGGTCGCGATCCACGCCGCAGGAGCGCTTCGACATTCTCGACAAGGCCGGCACCGAGATCCTGGCGCGCAAGGAGGAACTTGGCCGGCAGTTGTCGCGCGAGCAGGGCAAGCCGCTGGCCGACGGCATCGGCGAGGCCGGGCGCGCCGGCTACATCTTCAAGTTCTTCGCTGGCGAAGCCGTGCGGCTGACGGGCGACAAAGTGGAATCGACGCGGCCGGGCGTGGACGTCGAGGTCACGCGTGAACCGCTCGGCGTCGTCGCGGCAATCACGCCGTGGAACTTCCCGTTGGCGATCCCCGCCTGGAAAATCGCGCCGGCGCTGGCGTGCGGCAATACCGTCGTGTTCAAGCCCGCCGAACTCGTACCGGCGTCGCCCTGGGCGATTGTGGACATCGTGCAACGCGCGGGCCTGCCGCCGGGCGTGCTCAACCTGGTCATGGGGCCCGGATCCGTGCTCGGGCCTGCGCTCGCCGGCTCGGCTGACGTGGACGCCGTAACGTTCACCGGTTCGCAGGACGTCGGTCCTTCAGTCGCCGCGGCGGCCGTGGCCGCCGGCTCACGCGTCCAGCTTGAAATGGGCGGCAAGAATCCGCTCATCGTGGTCGATGACGCCGATCTCGCGATCGCTGTGTCGATTGCCGTGAACGGTGCGTTCTTTCAAGCCGGCCAGCGCTGCACGTCGTCCAGCCGCCTCATCGTGACGGACGGTATCCACGATCGGTTCGTTGCCGCGATGATCGAGCGCATCAAGAAGCTGGTGATTGACGATGCGTTGAAGCCGGGTATCGACATCGGTCCCGTGGTGGATGCAAAGCAGCTCGAGAAGAATCTGAGCTATGTCGAGATCGCCAAGAAGGAAGGCGGGCGCCTCGTTTGCGGCGGCGATCGGCTGACGCGCGACACCGACGGCTTCTACATGGCCCCGGCGCTGTTCACCGAAACGACCAACGACATGCGCATCAACCGCGAGGAAGTGTTCGGTCCGGTCGCCGCGGTGATTCGGGTGAAGAACTACGAAGAGGCGCTCGCAGTGGCTAACGCCACGCCGTACGGACTGTCATCGGGCATTGCCACCACGTCGCTCAAGTACGCGAACCACTTCAAGCGGAACTCGACGAGCGGTCTCGTGATGGTGAATCAGCCGACCGCGGGTCTCGATTATCACGTGCCGTTCGGCGGCCGTAAAAAGTCCAGCTATGGCCCGCGCGAGCAGGGCAGCTACGCGAAGGATTTTTACACGATCATCAAGACCGCGTACACGATGGCCTAGAGTTTTTCCGCGAGGGCGATGACGCGCCTCGCGCGAGCCACTACGGGCGCATCGACCATCCGGTCTTCGAAGCGAAAGGCGCCCTCGCCCTTGGTTCGCGCGGCGGCGTCGGCCTCAATAATGCGCCGCGCTTTGGCAACGTCATCGGCCGACGGCGTGAAGACCTCATTGATGATGGCAATCTGATCGGGGTGCACGGCCGTCTTGCCGCGAAAGCCCAGCGCGCGCGCGCGCATCGCGTCCCGGCGCAGAAGATCCGGCGATTTCAGATCCACGAATACGGCGTCGATCGCATCCGCGCCGATCGTGGCCGCCGCCATCACGACCTGCGATCGCGCCAGCGTCAACTCTTCGCCCTCGACGGTTCGTGGGATTCCGAGTTCGGCCGTGAGATCTTCCGCGCCCAGAATGAGCGCCAGCACATGGGCGTTGGCGTTCGCGATGGCGCCGGCGCGAAGCACACCCCGCGCGGTTTCGATCATGGGCATCACGCCGCGGGACGGCGCAATTTTCGCGACGCGCTCGACTTGATCCGCGGATTCGACCTTCGGGATCACCACGCCATCGATCAGCTCACTCACCGTCGACAACCAGGCCAGGTCGTCATCGATCCAGTCGGATTGCGGCGCATTGATACGGACCAGGCGCTTCACGGCCGACGCTGGCGCTTGGGCGAGGAACCCTGCCACCGCGTGCCTTGCTTCGGACTTGCGTCCGGCCTCAACGGCGTCCTCGAGATCCAGAAACACCGCATCGGCGCCCGACGCCATGGCCTTGGGAAACCGCAATGGGCTTGTACCGGGTACGAATAGCAAACTCCGCAGGATCATGGTGCGCAATGTTATCGTGGCGGCCTGCCCATGGACGCCGCCCTCGTCACAACCGGACTCGGGAAGCGGTATGGGGCCGTCACGGCGCTGGACGGATTGTCGTTGCGCGTCGAGTCCGGCGAAGTGTTCGGCTTTCTCGGTCCGAACGGCGCCGGGAAGACCACGACGATTCGGCTGCTGCTGGGATTGCTGCGGCCGAGTGCGGGCACAGCGGAGGTGTTGGGACAGCCGGCCGGCGCAGCCGGGACGGCGACGCGATCGGATCTCGGCTATCTGCCCGGCGAATTAGCGCTCTGGCCCGGGTTCTCCGGCTGGCACACGCTGAGGTTTCTCGAGCGTTTGACCGAGCGGCCCGCCGTCGATCGCCATCAGCTTCTTGATCAACTGAATCTCAGTGACGCGGATCTGCAACGGCCGGTGCGAACCTATTCCGACGGCATGAAGCAGAAGCTGGGCATCGTCCAGGCGCTGCAATGCCGTCCGCGCCTCGCGTTTCTCGACGAACCGACCAAAGGTCTTGATCCGCTGGTGCAGCAGTCGTTTTACACAATCCTGACCGGCGCGCGCGCTCACGGCACGACGGTCTTCTTTTCGTCGCACATCTTGAGTGAGGTCGAACGCGTCTGCGACCGCGTGGCCATCCTTCGCGGCGGGCGTCTCGTGGCCGCCGGCACGATGGACAGCGTGCTCGGTGCGCGACGCCGGCACGTGCGCGCCACGTTCACGGCCCCGATTGATGTGAGCGCCCTCGCGTCGTTCGGTGAAATCCTGTCGCACGCGGCCGCGAGCGTTGAAATGCTGGTCCCGCGTGGCGACGTCGCGGCGCTGGTGCGCCAGCTGAGCGCGTTGCCGCTGAACGACCTCACGGTAGAACCGACAAGTCTCGAAGACGCGTTTCTGGAGCACTACCGGTGAACGTGGCCGGCATCATCACGCTCCTGCGGCACGCCTGGGCGCGCCATCGGATTCCGCTGATTCCCATCGCGCTGGCGGTCGGGCTCTTCGAGTTTCTGCTCACGCGCCTGGCGCCCTTGCCCGATGAAGTGAATTGGCTAGCTAATCTCATGGCCGTGATTCCGCAGGATTTGCGCGCGCTCGCCGGCAACGACGTGGCCGTGACGGCCGGCGGCTTTCTCGCTTTGGGCTATGGCCACCCGTTTTTCATGGTGCTGATGAGCGTGTGGATCATTCGCACGTCCACCGCTGCGGTCGCGGGCGAAGTCGGGTTGGGGACGATGGACTTGCTGGCGTCACGGCCGGTGCCGCGCTGGCACTTTGTCGCGGCCGGGATGAAGACGATTGCGCTGGGACTCGCGCTCATCGTCGCGTCGGCGTGGACGGGAACCGCGATTGGTTTGCATCTGCGTCCGCTCGACGTGCCGGCCTCGGACTATCTGCCCCTGGCGGCCGGTGCGTGGTTGATGTTTGCGGCGTGGGGCAGTGTGGCGTTGCTGATCAGTGCGACGCGCCGGGACGGTGGTCAAGCGATCGGCTGGAGCACCGCACTGCTGGCCGCGTCGTTCGTGCTCGAGTACCTCGGGAGGCTGTGGCCGGCCATTTCGGCACTCCGGCCCGTGTCGCTGTTTCGGTATTACGAGGTTCAGAGCATTCTCGCGTCCGGCTTGCCCAGGACGTCGATTCTGGTATTCGGCGTGACGATCATCGGGGGCGTCTTGCTGAGCATTCTGGCGATCCAGCGTCGGGATCTCTGATTTCAGGCCCAAAACCGCGTGGTACGTGACTTGCCCCCATTTCGGACGTGGCCATTGGCTGGACAGGGCGAGATCTGCGCCCAGCAGCGGGAACGCCTGGGCGCGAGAAGCGGCGAGCCCCGCGTATTGACGTGCTCACGCGCGTCGAAGGCCGCCTTGTCGCTTTGAACACCCCGGTCATCATCCACGACCTCAGCCGCACCGGCTTTGCCGTGATCAGCCAGTCGGCATTCGAGCCGGGCCAGTTGCTCGACTTCCAACTCGTCGCCGACGAGGGGCCGTCTATTAAGGTGACGGCGGAGGCCGTTCGTTCAAGTCCAATGGGCCCCGGGACTGGGCTTCACTTGAGCGGTTTCAAGTTCGTGCCGGGCAAACTCACCGGCATGGTGCCCCAGGCGTTGATCGACCGATTGATCGAGGCCGTCAGCCCCGCCGTGCCCTGCTTCTGAGCATCCGCCGGTCAGTACCGCGTTACCCAAACGCGTCGCGTTCCCGACAGGAATTACCGGTCAATGTCATAGCTACATCGCCGAAGCCGCCGAAAGACCGCGATTTTCCTGCATTTTTCGCGAGACAAATCTGGCATTGCGTTTGCTCAATGGGTTTGCGGAGATTCTATGGTCGCTGGTTCATCCCCGTTCGCGTCGCTCCTGGCCGGCTTGGTCATCCGGGCCCTGGGGCTCGCGCTGCTTGGCCCCGCCCTGCTGCTCGCCGCTGACTTCCTCCTGCGCTAGCTGAAAACGACGCCGGGTTTGGTTTCAGAACCTCGGCGCCGACAGGAAGCCCCGCGTGATCTTCGGGTCACGTTGACCAGAGGTCTGCATCGGCGCACGATAACAACACATACATGATGGGTCCCTTCATCGTCATGCTGACGCTGGGTCTGGGCGGCGCGCTGGGGCAGTCTCAGTCGCCGGCGCCGAGCCCGGCGCCTAACCCCGCGCTGATTCGCGTCTTCGTTCAGACCGACGAGCGGGGCGAGTCCCATGAGCTTTCCGATCGGAAGCAATCCGTGAGGGACCTGACGGAGACGCTGGGCACGAAGAAGAAGACACTCGCCGTGGTTGATGCCGCCGACAAGGCCGACCTCGTGCTCGAGATTCTCGATCGGAGCGTGACGGTGCCGAAGGTCGTGATGGGACTCTCGCCTCGGCCCGGCGATCCGTCGGCCATCGCCGGCATGAATGGTCCGGTTCGCGTTGTGATGCTTCGCACCAAGCTGATGCTGGGCGACTACACGCCGGTGTTCAGCAACAAGAACAAGCCGGCCGAATCCCCGCGCGGCTGGAAAAGCGCCGCGGAAGACATCGGTAGCCAGATCGAAAAATGGATCGGCGAACGGCGGGACGAGATTGTTAAACGACGGGAACGGTGAACGACGGGAACAGTGAACCCACCTCCGCCAAGCCTTCGGTGGGCAAGCTCCGCACCCCGCACCCAGCACCCAGCACTCAACACCAAGCACTCAGCACTCAGCACTCACACCGTCTGCAGATACCTGTGCACCAGATAAATACTCGCTGAGCCTTCACCGACGGCGGCGGCCACGCGTCGATTGGCGCCGGCGCGCACGTCGCCCACCGCGAACACACCCGGAATCGCCGTTTCAAAGAGATACGGATCACGATCGAGCGTCCAATCGCGCGGCCGTCCGTTCAGGCGCGGCAAATCCTCGCCGGTCAGAATGAAGCCCTTGTCGTCGCGCGCCAGCGTGGACGCGAACATGGCGGATCGCGGTGCGACACCAATGAAGATGAACATCGCCGCGGCATCGATCGTCTGTTCCGCGCCCGTGTCGACGTGTTTCGTGGTGACGTGCTCGAGCTTGCCGGTGCCCGAAACGGCGGTGACTTCCACGCCATGAATCGACTCGATGTTCTCGGTGGCCTGGATTCGATCGACGAGGTAGCGGGACATCGAAGGGCTGAGCGCGGGCGCGCGCACGAGCATCGTGACCTTGCGGGCATAGCGCGAGAAGAACAGCGCGCCCTGGCCCGCCGAATTGGCGCCGCCGACGATGCAGACGTCCTGCTGGCGGTAGGTCGCGGCCTCGGTCATCGCGGCGCCGTAGTACACGCCAATCCCGATAAGCGGATCGATGCCCGGCACTTCCAACTTTCGGACTTCCATGCCGGTCGCAATGACGACGGCATGAGCCGAGACCTCCGAGCCGTCGGCGAGGACGACGATGCGATATGGATCTTCGCGGCGCAGGCCAACGACTTCCTGTGCCGTCAGGATTTCCGCGCCGAATCGACGGGCCTGCGCGACCGCGCGTTGCGCGAGATCGGCGCCTGTGACCCCGGCGGGAAAGCCGAGGTAGTTCTCGATCATGGAGCTCGTGCCGGCCTGACCGCCCGGCGCGTTCTGCTCAATCAGCAGGGTGTGGAGTCCCTCGGACGCGCCATACAGCGCGTTGGCCAGTCCGGACGGCCCGGCGCCGATGACGACGAGGTCGTAGAACGGCCGCGCGGCCTTTGTGTGCATGCCGACCTTATCCGCAAGTTGGCGGACGGTCGGTGCGATCAAGTTCGAGCCGTCCGGAAACAGCACGGTCGGCAATTTCGTTTCGCCACCGGCGAGCGACGACACCAATGCCGCCATGGATTCGTCCTGATCGACGTCGATCCATTGGTACGGCACCTGATTGCGCGACAGAAAATCCTTGGCGGCAAAACTCTGCGGCGACCAGCGCGAGCCGAGCAGGCGAATGCCTTCGAACGGTGGCCGTGCGTTGGCCTTCCACTCCGACAGGAGATCGTCGAGCACCGGATACAGCTTCTGATCGGGCGGGTCCCACGGCTTCATCAGGTAGTGATCGAGGCCGATGTCGTTGATCGAGACAATGGCGGCCTCGGTGTCGGCGTAGGCGGTCAGCAGCGCCTTGCGCGCCTGCGGATGGAGTTTCCGCACTTCGCGCAGCAATTCCGTGCCGCTCATTTCCGGCATGCGCTGATCGACCAGGAACAGGGCGATGGGGATGCCGCGCTGTTTCAGCGTCCGCGCGACTTCGAGCGCCTCGCTCGGGGATCCGGCCTTGATGATGCGGAAATCCTGTCGATAATGATCGCGCAGATCGCGCTCGATCGCCCCCAGCACTTCGGGGTCATCGTCCACGCTCAAAATAACCGGCTTCGCCATGTCGTCTTTGCCTATGTCTTCTGTGGGCCGCCGGACGCGGCGGGATCGGGCACGCCGCCAATCGGCAGGCGGACGGTGAACTTGGTGAATCCGGGCCGCGATTCTACTTCGATCTGGCCGCCATGCTTCTCCGTGATGATCGAGTAACTCGTGGAGAGGCCGAGCCCGGTGCCCTTGCCGGGATCTTTGGTCGTGAAGAACGGATCGAAGACGCGCGATTGAAGCGCTTTGGGAATGCCCGGCCCGTTATCTTCGATTTCCACGACGGCCCATGGGCCCTGGCGCCGTGTACGAATCGTGATCGTGCCCCTGCCGCCCATGGCGTCGGTGGCATTGTCGAGAATGTTGGTCCAGACCTGGTTCAACTCGCTGCCGTAGGCCTGCACCTGCGGCATGTCGGTGCAGTAATCCCGATGGACCTCGACGCCGGTTTTCATCTTGTTGCGCAGGATCACGAGCGTGTTGTCGAGACCCTCGTGGAGGTCGATCCATTGCACGGGCGCCTGGCCCAGAAACGAGTAACTCTTGAGCGCGCGCACGATTTCCGAGATGCGCGACGCGCCCTGGCCAATTTCATACAGCAGGACGTGGACGGGCAGCACGCTCGCGATCCACGCAAGCACGCCTGGAAACGCGGACGGGCCGACGAGGGTGGCGAGCGTGTCAACGTCGGCGGGCGTCAGCGCGAGATCGACGAGCGCCGGCGCGAACGCACTCGGGTCGTCGACACGGCTCTCGAGCCAGTCTTCCATCTCGGTTTCACGATCGGATCGATCGAGCGCCGACAAGTTGGTGAGCTCAGCCGCACGCGCGCGCGCCGTGCGATCGATGTCGCGTAGTCGCGCGCGGGCGTCGACGCTCAACCCCAGGCCTTCGAGCGCCAGATGCGCCTGCTCGAGTTTGGCGAACGCCTCGCGCAGCTGTTCGGAGGCGCGACGCGTGGCGGCCGCCGGGTTGTTCAGTTCGTGGGCCACGCCGGCCGCGAGCGTGCCGAGCGTTGCCATGCGTTCGGAGTGACGCAGTGCCCGTTCGGCCAGCCGCTGTTTGGTGACGTCAGAGCCGAACACGAACACGATGCGCGTGGTTTCGTCGTAGCGATGCGAAAAAATGTAGTCGCAGTCCTTGATCCGCAACTCGACCAGCACGACGTCGAGCGCCGAAAGGACTTTGGCCCATTCGGCCTCGGTCACGGGTGGGCACAACTGAAACCAGTCGGCTCCGACGATGTCGCCGCCGAAGAGTTTGCGGGCCACCTGGTTGGCCAGCAGGATCTTGCCGTCAGGGTGCACGCGCAGTACTGGACCAGGGTTCAGTTCCGGAAAGCGCGCAACCTCCGCGAGTGCGGCGGCCCGGTCGGCGCTGACTTGCAGCGCTCGCAAAAGGGGTTCGTCGGCGTCGCCGAAGGGCATAAGGACGACTATTGTCGGTCCAAAGGTCCAAAGGTCCAAGGGTCCAAGGGTTCGGCATATAATCCGCGCCTTGCTCCCTTTCCCAGGTAGACCTCATGGCGCTTGAAGCGGGCACCCGACTGGGGCCCTACGAGATCGTCTCGGCCATCGGAGCCGGTGGAGCGCCTGCGGCTCGGCGAGCGAGCGCAGCGAGTCGAGCCGCCGCGAGCGGGGGTGGGGCCCCGCGAGCATTAAGGAATGACGGCATCCGAGCCCATGCCGGAGGCGCGCGATGGCGCTAGAAGCCGGCACTCGCCTTGGGCCCTATGAAATCGTCGCTCCCATCGGCGCGGGTGGCATGGGCGAGGTGTACCGCGCGAACGACACACGCCTCAATCGCATTGTCGCCATCAAGGTCATGCCGCCGCACTTCGCGGATGACCCCGAGATGAAGCAGCGCTTCGACCGCGAGGCGCAGACGATTGCCGGCCTGAATCACCCGAACATCTGCGTCCTGCATGACGTCGGGAACGAAACCGGCCAGGACTACCTCGTCATGGAGTTTCTCGAGGGTGAGACGCTGGCGCAGCGACTCGAGCGCGTGCGCGATCCTTCGTCCGCCGCGAAGGCGCCCGCATCGTCGGCCGGCCCGAAGAGCGGGTCTGGCGCCAAGTCGGGATCGGGCGGGTCCATCACCAAGTTGATCTCGCGCTCGTTCACGGTTGAGGAATCGCTGGGCATCGCGATTCAGATGGCCGATGCGCTCGATCAGGCGCATCGCAACGGTATCGTCCATCGCGATCTGAAGCCCGCGAACGTGATGTTGTCGCTGGGGTCCGCCTCGCGAGCGGGACTCCCGCAGATCAAGCTGCTCGACTTCGGCCTCGCGAAGTGGAAGGCGCCGCTCGAATCGATGGCGTCGGCAGTCACGGTGCAGGCGGACATCACCGTCAAGGGCGCCGTGCTCGGCACGATGCGCTACATGGCGCCGGAGCAACTGGAAGGCGAGGAAGCCGACGCGCGCACGGACATCTTTGCGTTCGGCGTGATCCTCTACGAAGTCATCACGGGCAAGAAGGCGTTCGACGGCAAGAACCAGCCGAGTCTGGCCGGGGCGATCATGACGGCGGAGCCCCTGCCGATCTCGCGGCTGCAACCGCTCACGCCGCCGCCGTTCGAACGCGTCATCAAGCGTTGTCTCGCGAAAAATCCTGACGACCGCTGGCAGACCGCTCACGATCTGCTGATCCAGCTCCGATGGATCGCGGAACAGGGGTTCAGTCCGGAAGCGCCCACTGCGGCAGGCGCGAAGGCCAAGAAGACGAGCTGGCTGACGCTCGCGGCACTCGGCGTGGGGGTGCTGCTTAGCGCGGCCGCGGCGTGGCCGGCGTATCAGTACTTGCGCGGTCCGGCGCCGAAGGACGCGTTCCAATTCCGCGTGCACATCTACGGTTTGAGTTCGGCGAACATCGCCATCTCGCCCGACGGCAAGACGATGGCGCTCGTGGCGCGTCCGAACACGCAGGAGCCGAGTACGTTGTTCATCCGCCCGGTGGGCGCCGTGAAATACGTTCGCGTCGCCGGGACCGACGACGCCCTGATGCCGTTCTGGTCGTACGACAACAAGTGGGTCGCCTTCGTCGCCGGTGGGCGACTCAAGAAGGTCGCCGCCGCGGGCGGGCCGCCGAAGGATCTGGGCGATGCGACCGGGTTCACAGGCGGCACGTGGAACAAGGACAACGTCATCCTCTTTGGATCCTCGACCGGCTTGCACCGCGTCTCCGCCGAGGGCGGCGCGCAGGATTCGATTACGACGGTGGAGAAGCCGGAGACCGGACACTACTGGCCGTGTTTCCTGCCGGACGGCAAGCACTATCTGTATCTCTCCTGGTCCGACGACGCGTCGAAGCGTGGCATTGTGGCGGGCGCGCTTGACTCCAAGGATAAGAAGCCGCTGATGACCGGCGAGACCAACGTCGCGTACTCTGCGCCAGGCTATCTGCTGTTTCACAAAGGCGCCGTGTTGTTCGCGCAGCGCTTCGATGCCGGCTCACAAACGCTGTCAGGCGAGCCGGTCCACGTCGCGGACGACGTGCAGTTCAATCCCGCGAATGGCCGTGCGAGCTTCGACGTGTCCCAGACCGGGGCGCTCGTGTATTACCAGGGCACCGGCGGGCCCACCGGGCGCGCGCAGGTCACCACCACGGCCGTCCTGGGTTTCCGCGATCGAAGCGGCAACATCATTTCGCAGGTGGGCGAGCAGGGCCCGTATGGTGACATTGACCTGTCGCCCGACGGCAAATTCGTCGCGATCACGCGGCAGGATTCCGGCGCGCCCGGCGCGGATATCTGGGTGATCGACCTCGCGACCCAGAATCCGCAAATCATCACGCGCGATCCCGCCGACGACGTCAATCCGGTGTGGGCGAACGACAGCAAGCGCGTCGCATTCACGACGTTTCGCAACGGTAACGCTGACGTGTACGTGATGAATGCCGATGGCCACGGCGAGGCTGTTCCGTTGCTCAATTCGCCGGTTGATGAATTCATCGAAGACTGGTCCAAGGATGGCAAGTTCGTTGTCTACCGGCTGGGGAAAGACGGCTACGACGATCTCTGGGTGCTGCCGATCGGGACCGACGGCAAACCCGGGAAGCCGTTTGCGGTCGTGGAAGGCAAATACCAGAAGGACGAAGCGCAGTTTTCCTACGACGGCAAATGGCTCGCGTACGCGTCAGACGAGTCCACCAAGTTCCAGGTCTACGTGATCGGGTTTCCGAGCGGAGCGCCGAAGGGCGTGGTGACGCCGCCGGACGGCGGCGGCCAGCCACGCTGGCGGCAGGACGGCAAGGAACTCTTCTATCGCGCGACGACCGACAACCGGGTGATGGCCGTGGATCTGACGCTCGGCGCGACGGTCGCGCCCGGCATTGCGCACATCCTGTTTCAGGGTGCCAACGTCGCCGCCGCACGGGATGCGACGCGGCATATGTGGTCGGCGGCGCCAGATGGCAAGCAGTTCCTTGTTCGGCTGGTCAACAACAGCGGTACGACCGGCGCCAACCGGGGCGCCGGGCCTGCGGCGCCACCGACGTTCAACGCGGTCGCCGCATCGGGCGCGCCGGCCGCCTCGGTCGGCAACCTGACGGGCGCGCTCACGGTGGTCCTCGGCTGGCCCGCGGCGTTCAGCAAGGCTGAGAAATGACAGTGCAGGGTCCAGAGTTCAGAGTCCAGAGTTCTCGCTTGGTTCCAACATGGCACTAAATCCAGGCACCCGTCTGGGACCCTACGAGATCGTCAGCGCCATTGGTGCGGGCGGCATGGGCGAAGTCTACAAAGCCACGGACACGCGCCTTTCCCGCACGGTCGCGATCAAAGTCTTGCCTCAGGGTTTCGTGGCCGATGCCGAGATGAAGCAGCGCTTCGACCGCGAAGCGCAGACGATCGCGTCGCTCAAACACCCGAACATCTGCGTCCTGCATGACATCGGCGCCGACAACGGCGTCGACTTTCTCGTCATGGAGTTTCTTGACGGCGAGACGCTCGGCGAGCGCATCAAGCGCGGCCCGATTCCGCTCGACGAGGCGCTGGAAGTCGCGGTGGCAATTACCGATGCGCTCGACAAGGCGCACCGGCAGAACGTCGTCCATCGCGATCTCAAGCCGTCGAACGTGATGCTGACGCAGTCCGGGCCAAAGCTCCTGGACTTCGGCCTGGCGAAGACCGGCGCGGCGCCCGATGCTCAGGCGCTGAAGTCAGGATTGACGACGCCGGGCATGCTCATTGGCACGCTGCAGTACATGGCGCCCGAGCAACTGGAAGGCGGCGAGGCCGACGCGCGGACGGACATCTTTGCGCTCGGCGTGCTGCTGCACGAGATGGTGAGCGGCAAGAAGGTGTTCGAGGGCAAGAGCCGCGTGTTGTTGATGTCCGCGATCGCCACGTCCGAACCGCCACCCCTTTCGGCCAGCGAGCCCTCGACGCCGCCGGCGCTCGATCACGTCGTGCGGACGTGCATGGCGAAGGACCCGGCGGACCGCTGGCAGACCGCACGAGATCTGCTGGCCGAGTTGCAGGCGATCGCGACCGGCGCCGACGAAGGGTTCGTGGCGGCAGCGTCGGCGGCGCGCCGGAAATCCAGCTTTCTTCCGCGCGTGCTGGCGGCGACGGCGTTACTCGCCGGCGTCGCGCTGTCCGTCCCGGCGTCTCTCCACCTGCGGGGCGAGGCGCCGCCCGATGAGTTGCGCTTCCGTGTCCCGATTCAGCTCAGCGCCCAGCCGTCGCTGGTCAACCTTGGCGGCGTCGCCGCGTCGGCGTTGTTCCGTCCGGAATCGTTCGCCGTCTCGCCAGACGGACGACGTCTCGCGTTCATTGCGCGCGCAGGGGCCTCAGATCCCTGGTTGATGTTTGTGCGTCCCCTCGGCAGCGTGGCGCCGCAACCGCTGCCGGGAACGGAGGATGCCTCGCAGGCGTTCTGGTCCGCCGACGATCGGTCGATCGGGTTCGTCGCAGGCGGCCGGCTGAAAAAAGTGGAAGCGGCCGGAGGCCCTCCCCAGGATCTGTGCGCCGTCACGGACTTCTTTGGCGGCACCTGGAACCGCGAGGGCACCATTCTCTTCGGGTCGCCGAAGGGCCTGTTCAAGGTTCCCGCCGAGGGCGCGACCCCGCCCGAGCTCATCACCACGGTCGAGGCGTCTGAGGGCGGCCACTACTGGCCGCACTTCCTGCCGGATGGACAGCACTATCTCTACACGGTCTGGGGGGCCGCCGACGCGCGCGCGATCTACCTGGGTGTGCTCGGATCGAAGGACAAGACCAAAGTCCTTGCCGTCGATTCGGATGCGGCGTACGTTGAGGCCGCCAACGACAGCGGCTACCTCGTGTTTCATCGGGACGACTCGGTCTACGCGCAGGTCTTTGACCCGAAGACGTTCAAACTGTCGGGGGAACCCACGCGTGTCGCCGTTCAAATGACGTTTGACTCCAGCGCCGGGCGCGGCCATTTCAGCGTGTCGCGGAACGGCGCCTTGGCCTATTTCCAGAACAGCGGCGGCGCCGCGACGGGCGGCGGCCCGCAATCCGACCAGGCCGAGTGGCACCTGGCGTGGGTCGGCCGCACAGGTCAGATTATCGAGACGCCAGGCCCGACGGCGTTGTACCGCGGCGCCGAAGTTGGGCCCGACACCAAGCGCATCGTCGTGCACAAACACGAGAAGAACGGCGGTGACATCTGGGTGGAAGAGCCGACGGGCGAGGAGAAGCGGCTGACCTGGGATGCGGCGCAGCACAACGCGAGTCCCATCTGGTCGCCGGACGGAAAGTCCGTTGTCTTCAGTTCGGTACGGAACGGCAAGGTGGGCCTCTATCAGACGTTGTCCGATGGATCGGGCACGCAGGACCTGCTCTTCGAGTCCGACGTGCCGAAGGCGCCCATGTCGTGGTCGCCGGACAACAAGTTCATTGTCTTTGGCGTGCAGGATCCGAAGACCGGCGCCGATTTGTGGCTCTTGACGCTGGCCGACAAGAAGGCCGTGCCGTTCATCGCCACGCCGTACATGGAAACGCACGCGCAGATTTCTCCGGACGGCAAGTGGATCGCGTACACGTCCAACTCTCAAGGCAATCGCCGGGAGATTCACGTGCAGGCGTTCCCGACGCTCGCGGGCCACTATCAGCCGTCGACCGCCGGCGGCGACTGGCCGCGCTGGCGCAAGGACGGCAAGGAGTTGTTCTTCCATTCGCTCGGCGTGACGGCGAGTCCTTCGCTGGTCTCGGCACAAGCTCCGGTTGGGCCACTCTACTCCGTCACCGTGACCGTGACCGGGACGTCGTTCTCGTCCAGCCCGCCGACGGAGGCGCTGACGTTCCGCGCGCTCAACTTCCCGCACCCGGGCGGGGACTACAGCACCTACTCGGTGTCTCCGGACGGCCAGCGCTTTCTGTATTTTCAGTGGGTCCAGCCGGTCAACTCGACGACGACGGGGGCGATTGGCCCGGATCCGCCGAGTGGACTGATGGTGGCCATGAACTGGCAGGGGACCGTAAAGAGATAGCGTATCGATCTATCGCTCCATCGATCTATCCATCTATTTGACGAACGACGAAAGGGCACCCATATGAACTTCCATGACGAGCTGGATCTACTCGACGTTGCGCAGAACGAGATCGCACTCGAGGCCGATCGGATGCAGTTGGAGGGCGTCGATCGCCGGTCCTTCCTGTTCACGTCGCTGATTGCGACGGCGGCGACGACATTCGGGTTTGGCGCGACGGCGCTGGCGCAGACGCCGCCGGCCACCGGTGGCCGCGCCGGCGGAGCGGGGCAGGGTCAGGCGACGCCGCCTACGCCGCTGGGCAATGGCGAGCCCATTTCGTGGACGTTCCAGCCATATCCGGCCGGCACCGGTGCGTTGATGGAAAAGTTGATCCGCGAGCGCGGCGCCGCGGCGTTCACGCGATCGACGTTTGTCGTGGACAAGTGGTCGGGTCCGGTGCCCACCAACGGCGACGACATCGCGTTTCTGCCGGCGCATCGGCTGTCGGCGCTCATCAAGGAAAAAAAGATCACGTCGACGGAGTTGACGAAGATCTACCTGGACCGCTTGAAGAAGTTTGATCCTGTCCTGCTCTGCGCCGTGACGATCATGGAGCAGCAGGGCATGGCGGAAGCGGCACGGGCCGATTCCGAAATCAAAGCGGGCAAATATCGCGGCCCGCTGCACGGCATTCCCTACGGCATCAAAGACCTGTTTTCGACCAAAGGCGTACGCACGACCTGGGGCGCGGGTGATTTTGAGAATCGCATCATCGATGAGGACGCAGAAGTTGTCGTGCGCCTGCGCGAGGCGGGCGCGGTGCTCATCGCCAAACTTGCGACGGGTCTGTTCGCGCAGGGCGACCAGTGGTATCGCGGCCGCACCAACAATCCGTGGGACATCCGTCGCGGATCGAGCGGATCATCGGCCGGGCCTTCGTCCGCGACCGCCGGCGGGTGCGTCGCATTCGGGATCGGCACCGAGACATCCGGATCAATCGTGTCGCCGGCGCGTGAGTGCGGGTTAAGCGCGCTGCGTCCCACGTTCGGCCGTGTCAGTCGGCATGGCGGCATGGTGCTTGCGTGGTCGCAGGATCGCGTGGGCCCGATTTGTCGCACGGTCGAAGACTGCGCGATGGTGTTCAACGTGCTCCACGGCGTGGATCCCAAGGATCCGTCGACCGTCACCACGCCGTTTCAGTTCGACCGGGCCATCAAACTCGCGTCGCTGCGGATTGGCGTGGATGCCGCCGCGCCCAAGGAATTCGTGGACGTGCTCAAGGAACTCGGCGCCGTGCCCAAGGAGATTGGACCGCGGCCGGCTGCGGGCGGCGGCGGGTTCGGCGCCGAATCCGCGGCGGCGTTCGACTTCTACGTGCAGGCGAAGGCGAAGGAATTCGGCGTCGATCTGGCCACGCTGCCTGAACCGGCGCGCGGTGGCGGGGCTGGTGGCGCGGGAGGTGGACGCGCGGGTGCGGGGGCAGGTACGACGGGTACGACAGGTACGACAGGTACGACGGGTGCGGCGGGTGCGGCGGGAGCCGCCGGTGCCGGTGGCGGCGGACGCGGGAGTTCCGGGCGTGCGACGAGTATGGCGGATCTGACCCGGTGGACGGGCGGGCGGTTTACGCGCGCGTTCGATTTCATTCAGCAGCAGCGGCGCCGGCAGATTCTCATCACGCAGATGTCGGAGTTGCTCAAGGACTTCGACATGTATGTGCCAGGCGGCGGCTACGACGTCGGTCTGCACGCGTCAACTGGGCATCCGTGCGTGGTCGTGCCGTACAAGTTCGATTCGCCGGCCGCCGGAGGCGGAGGCGGCGGCCGCGCTGGCGCGGCGGGTGCTGGCGGTGCTGCGGGCGCGGCGGGCGCTGCGGGTGCAGCCGCTGCGACGCCGACGCCGGCTGCGACGCCACAAGCGCCGATCGTCTACAACAAGCAGCCGATCTGCGCGGTGCTGGCCGGCAATCTCTACAACGACGACAAGATCCTCTCGGTCGCGCATCAGTATCAGATGCGGACGGCGTGGCATAAAGAACGACCGAAACAGTAATCGATTGTCAGTTCACACGGAGGCACGGAGGGACAAAGGAGCCACGGAGTACTTCTTGGGTAAGGCTCTTGTCCCGCCGTCACTCCCAAGAGTTACTCTGTGCCTCCGCTCGTCCTCCGTGCCTCCGTGTGAACTGACATCAACAACTTGTCATATCCTCTAGCCTGTGAAAGTCGCGGTGATCGGCGGCGGACCCGCCGGGTTGTACTTCTCGCTGCTGCTGAAGCAGGCGAGGCCTGACGCGGACGTCACCGTCCTCGAGCGCAACCGGCCCGACGACACGTTCGGCTGGGGCGTCGTGTTTTCCGATCAGACGCTCGAGAACTTCCGTGCGGCCGATCGGTCAACGTTCGACCAAATCACGGCGAGTTTTGCGCATTGGGACGACATCGACGTCCACGTGCGCGGCCGGGTGATCACCTCCGGCGGCCACGGATTCGCCGGCATCGCGCGCAAGAAGCTCCTGAATATTTTACAGACGCGCTGCGCCGAACTCGGCGTGCCGGTTCGCTTCGAAACCGATCTGAAGAGCGACGAAGAGCTGTCCCGCCTCGGCCTGGGTGACTCCGACATCATCGTTGCGGCCGACGGCGTCAATAGTGCCGTTCGCGCCAGACATGCCGCGCACTTCAAGCCCGATCTTCAACTTGGCAAGGCCAGGTTCATCTGGCTCGGCACGACGTTTCCGTTCCAGGCATTCACCTTCTACTTTGTCGAGAACGAGCACGGCGTGTTTCAGGCGCACTGCTATCGATTCGACGAACACACGTCCACGTTCATTGTGGAGTGCGACGAAGCCTCGTGGCGCAACGCCGGCTTTGACAAGCTCGATCTCGACGCCACGGTGGCTGCGTGTGAGGAACTGTTCTCGCCATGGCTCAAGGGTCATCGCCTGATGACCAACGCGCGGCATATGGCGGCGCCCTGGGTCACGTTCACGCGCGTCCGCAACGCGTCGTGGTTTCACAAGAACATCGTCCTCATGGGTGACGCCGCGCATACCGCGCACTTTTCGATTGGGTCCGGCACGAAGCTGGCAATGGAGGACGCGATTGCGCTGGCGCGCATGCTGGCGTCAGGCGCGCCTTTGGCGGAAGCCTTTGCGACGTATCAGGACGAGCGGATGACCGAGGCGCTGCGGCTGCAAAACGCCGCGCGCAACTCTACCGAGTGGTTCGAGCACGTGAAGCGCTACATCACGATGGAGCCCGAGCAGTTCACGTATTCGCTGCTCACGCGGAGCCAGCGGGTGAGCCACGAAAGTCTGCGGCTGCGCGATGTCGGCTATCTGGAAGGCGTCGAACGCTGGTTTGCCGCGCGGTCGGACGCGCCAGCGGCGCCGCCCATGTTTACGCCGTTCACGCTGCGCGGCATGACCGTGGTCAATCGCGTGGTGGTCGCGCCCATGGACATGTATTCGGCAGACGACGGGATGCCGGGAGATTTTCATCTGGTGCACCTGGGCACGCGCGCGATTGGCGGCGCCGGGCTGGTGATGACGGAGATGACGTGCGTGTCGCCTGAGGCGCGCATCACGCCGGGATGCACGGGCATGTACAAGCCCGAGCACGTGACGGGATGGCGGCGCATCGTGGACTTCGTGCATCAGGAGAGCCGCGCGAAGATCTGCCTGCAGTTGGGACATGCCGGCGCGAAAGGATCGACGAAGGTGCCGTGGCTGGGAGAGGATGTGCCGCTCGAGGAGGGCAACTGGCCGCTCATGGCGCCGTCAGCGGTGCGATTCGCGCCGCAGTTGCCAACGCCTCGGGAAATGACAAAGGCGGACATGGCGCAGGTTCGCGATCAGTTCGTCGCCGCGGCCCGTATGGGCATCGAAGCGGGCTTCGACATGCTCGAATTGCACTGCGCGCATGGGTATCTGCTGTCGGCGTTCATCACGCCGCTCAGCAATCAACGGACCGACGACTACGGTGGCTCGGTCGAGAAGCGTGTCCGGTTTCCGATTGAGATTTTCACGGCGATGCGCGCGGTCTGGCCCGCCGATCGGCCGATGTCCGTGCGCGTCTCTGCCACGGACTGGGTGGAGGGCGGACTGGTGGGCGACGAGGCGGTCCAGGTCGCCAAGGCATTCGTCGCGGCCGGCGTGGACATCGTGCACGTCTCGACGGGGCAGACGTCGAAGCTCGCCAAGCCTGTGTACGGTCGCATGTATCAGACGCCCTTCAGCGATCAGATTCGGAACGAGACGCACATCCCGACGATTGCGGTGGGCAACATCACGGATGCCGAGCAGGTGAACGCGATCATCGCGGCCGGGCGCGCGGACTTGTGCGCGCTGGCTCGTCCGCATCTGGCGAACCCGTACTGGACGCTGCACGCCGCCGCGGCCTTGGGCTACCAGGAACAGCAGTGGCCGAATCAGTACCTGACCGGCCGGCGTCAGTTCGAGCGGAATCTCGCGAAGGCGAAACTGACATGAGCGACGAATTGCGCGGACGTCATGCCGTCGTGACGGGTGGCGGCGGTGGTCTTGGCGCCGCGATTGCCGCCGCCGTTGCGGCCGAGGGCGCCACGCTCACGCTGATGGGTCGAACGAAGGCAACGCTTGACGCGCAGGCGGCTCGATTGGCCGAAGCGTCGGGAGTTCGGGTCCGCGCCATCGTGTGTGACGTGGCCGATCCGGTGTCCGTCACCCAGGCCTTCGCCGCAGCCGCGCGCGAACTGGGGCCGGCTCACGTGTTGATCAATAACGCCGGCCATGCCGACGCGGCGCCGCTCGAGGAGACGACGCTTGAGGCGTGGCAGCGCACGATCGGCGTGAACCTCACGGGCACGTTCCTCTGCATACAGCAGGTGTTACCGGCGATGATCGCCTCAGGAAGCGGGCGCATCATTAATATCGCGTCGACCGCCGGCCTCCGCGGCTACGCGCAGGTTTCCGCCTACTGCGCGGCGAAGCACGGCGTGATCGGCCTGACGCGCGCGCTCGCGGCAGAAACCGCGCGCCGCGGGGTCACGGTGAATGCCGTCTGCCCGGGCTATGTCGACGGCACGCCGATGCTCGATGCCGCCATCGCCAACGTCGTGCGATCGACCGGCAAGTCTGTGGCGGATGCGCGGGCGATGTTGAGCCGCCGATCGCCGACTGGCCGGTTTGCGACGCTGCAAGAAGTGACGGACGCCGTCGTGCGCTTATGTTCGGCCGAGGCCGCTGCGACAACGGGCCAGGCCATCGTCGTGGCCGGTGGGGAGGTCATTGCATGATCACGGACCCGAAACATTTTGGCTGGCATGTCGAAGAGCGCGTCGCGACCATCACGCTCAATCGTCCGGAGCGCAAGAATCCGCTGACGTTCGATTCCTATGCGGAGCTGACGTCCACATTCCGATCGCTCGCTGACGAACGGGATGTCCGCGCGGTCGTGCTGACGGGCGCGGGCGGCAATTTTTGTTCGGGCGGCGATGTGGAAGAAATCATCGGCCCGCTCGTGGCCATGCGAGAGAGCGGTGACCGTGCCGGGCTCCTCAAATTCACGACCATGACCGGCGATCTCGTGAAAAGCATGCGCGCCTGCCCGCAGCCGATTGTGGCGGCGGTCGACGGCATCTGCGCCGGCGCCGGTGCGATTCTCGCCATGGCCAGCGACCTGCGCATCGGCACGGCCCGCAGCAAAGTCGGCTTTCTCTTCGTCCGCGTCGGCCTTTCGGGCGCGGATATGGGCGCGTGCGCGATGCTGCCCCGCATCATTGGCCAGGGGCGCGCGAGTGAATTGCTCTATACCGGCCGATTCATGGACGGCACCGAGGCCGAACGATGGGGGTTCTACAATCGTCTCGCCGAGCCGGTGTCCGTGTTGGCGACTGCGACCAAGCTGGCGGAATCGATCGCAGCCGGGCCGACGTTCGCACACTCCATGACGAAGAAGTGTCTCCACGAGGAATGGCACCTGAGTCTGGACGACGCGATCTCGGCAGAGGCCCGGGTGCAGGCGATTTGCATGGACACTGAGGACTTTGCGCGCGGCTATCGCGCGTTCACGGAGAAGCGCGCTCCAATCTTCGAAGGGAACTGATGGCGGACCGAACATTTCTCGAGTGGCCGTTTCTGGATGTCGCGCATCGCGCCCTGGCGAAAGATCTGGCAGCGTGGCGTGATCGCGATCTTGATGAACGGCACGACCCCGACCCGTCGAAGGCGTGCCGCGCCTACGCCTCACAGCTGGGCGCCGCGGGCTGGTTGAAATACGCCGTGCCACGGGCATACGGCGGCGCGACCGAAGCCTTCGACGTGCGTTCGATCTGTCTCATCCGCGAGACCCTCGGCTACACGTCGGGCCTGGCCGAGTTTGCGTTCGCGATGCAGGGACTGGGTTCCGGACCCATCTCGCTGTTCGGGTCCGAAGCGCTGAAGGCGAAGTATCTGCCCACGGTCGCCTCCGGCGAGTCCATCGCGGCGTTTGTGATCTCCGAGGCTGGTGCGGGCTCCGACCTGTCCGCGATGAAAACAACGGCCCGCTCCGACGGTTCGGACATCGTCATTGACGGCGAGAAGACCTGGATTTCGAATGCGGGCATCGCCGGCTTCTATGTCGTCTTCTGCCGCTGGCCTGAGGGCGGGGAGAAAAGTTTCATTGCTCTCGTGGTCGACGCCGGCACGGCCGGTTTGGAAGTGACCAAGATGATCGACGTGATTGCGCCGCATCCATTGGGCACGCTCACGTTCACCAACTGCCGCGTGCCGGCCGAGGCGGTCATTGGCGAACCCGGCAAGGGACTTCGCGTTGCGTTGGGGACACTTGACGTTTTCCGCACGTCGGTCGGTGCTGCGGCGCTGGGTTTCGCGCGTCGCGCGCTCGACGAAGCGGTCGCCCATGTGAAGCGACGGATGGTATTCGGCAAGGCCTTGGGCGACCATCAGTTGACGCAAGCGCGGATTGCCGACATGGCGCTGGCCATCGATGCGGCCGCGCTGCTGGTGTATCGCGCGGCGTGGGCGCGCGATCGCAGCCCGGATCGCATCACGCGTGAGGCGGCGATGGCGAAGCTCGCGGCGACCGAGACCGCGCAACAGGTGATTGACTCGGCCGTGCAGCTGCTCGGCGCTCGAGGCGTGGTGTGCGGCGCGCCGGTCGAACGGCTCTACCGCGAGGTTCGCGCCCTGCGCATTTATGAGGGCACGAGCGAGATTCAGAAGATCGTCATCGCGAGTCAGGTCCTTGCATGACCGTGCGTTCGACCGCGCACGTTGACACGTTCGTCCGAGACCACCTGCCTCCGCGCGAGATGTGGTCGGCCACTGACTGGTCCGGCGTGCCGGAGCTGTCGTACCCCGCAGAACTCAATGCCGCCGCGCCGTTGCTGGATGACTGGATCGCACGCGGGCAGGCCGATCGGCCCGCGCTCCATCACGAGAGTGGCACGTGGACCTACCGGCAGCTTCAGGACGTCGCCAATCGAATTGCGCATGTTCTCGTGGACGACTGCGGCCTGGTGCCGGGGGGGCGTGTGCTCTTGCGGGCCGCGAACCAGCCGCTGCTTGTCGCGTGCTGGTTTGCCGTACTCAAGGCGGGCGGCGTGGCGGTCACGACGATGCCGCTGCTGCGCGCCCGCGAGCTTATGGGGATCATCGAGAAGGCACAGGTGAATCTCGCGATTTCCGACGAATCCGTCGCGGCCGATCTCACCGCGGCGTTGGCCGGTCGTGCGGGCGCCCGCATCGTCACCTTCAACGCGCGCGGACCTGCGGCGCTCGAATCACTGATGGAAACCAAAGCCAGCGTGTTCACGAACGTGGCCACATCCGCTGAGGATCCCGCCATCATCGCGTTTACGTCTGGCACGACGGGACGCAGCAAAGGGACGGTGCACAGCCACCGTGATCTGCTGGCGTGCACCGACACCTACGGACGTTACGTGTTGAAGCCGACGCAGGACGACGTGTTCATTGGGTCGCCGCCCATTGCGTTCACGTACGCGCTCGGCGGCCTGGTGCTGTTTCCGATGCGGTTCGGTGCGTCCACAGCGCTCATCGAACAGGCGGCGCCGCCGCAGTTAATTGCGGGCATTCAGCGGTTCCGTGCGACGACGGTGGTGACGTCACCGACCGCGTATCGCGCGATGCTGAAGCACCCCGGGGATTTCGATCTCAGCAGTCTGCGGACGTGCGTGTCCGCCGGCGAGACGTTGCCGGCCGCAACGTTCGACGCGTGGCACGCGGCCACCGGCATTCGACTGATGGATGGCATCGGGTCGACCGAGATGCTTCACATTTTTGTTGGCAGCGAGGCGGCCGAGGCGAAGCCCGGGTCGACCGGCCGCGTCGTGCCTGGATATCGCGCGAAGGTCGTCGACGACGATGGGGACGAAGTGCCGCGCGGCACGGTAGGGCGACTGGCGGTCACCGGTCCGACCGGCTGCCGCTATCTCGATGACCACGAGAATCAGCGGAAGTACGTGCAGCACGGCTGGAACCTGACGGGCGACGCGTACCGCCAGGATGCTGACGGCTATTTCTGGTACGAGTCGCGTACAGACGACATGATCATCTCATCGGGTTACAACGTGTCGGGCGTCGAAGTGGAGAACGTGCTGCTGGCGCATGCGTCGGTGGCCGAGTGCGCGGTCGTGGGGACGCCCGATGAGGCACGCGGACAGATTGTGAAAGCGTTTGTCGTGACGGCCAGCGGCGTGAGTGCCTCGGACGCGCTCGTGCGCGAGCTGCAGGACTTCGTGAAAGCCGAGATCGCACCTTATAAGTACCCGCGCGCGATTGAATTCGTGAGCGAACTGCCACGTACGCTCACGGGAAAACTCCAGCGCTATCGATTGAGGTCGGATATGGCAGGTACGACGGGTACGACAGGTACGGTTCAGTTCCATGAGCCCGCCGGGTGGCCGAAGCCGAAGGGTTATGCGAACGCCGTCAGTGCTACGGGGCGCACGGTGTTTGTGGCGGGGCAGATCGGGTGGGATCCCATCACGATGACGTTGCCCGCCGGCGATTTCGTCGCCGAAGTGCGCCAGGCGCTGACCAATGTCGTGGCCGCGTTGGCGGCGGCCGGCGCGCGGCCCGACCAGATCACGCGGCTGACCTGGTTCATCACGGACCGCGACGAATACCTGCGATCGCAGGCGGAGATCGGCAAGGCCTATCGCGACGTGATCGGCCGGCACTTTCCGGTGATGTCGGTCGTGGTGGTGGCCGGGCTCATCGAGACAAACGCGCGCGTTGAGATTGAGGCAACCGCGGTCGTCCAGGAACAATCATGAACTCATTCACAGCCGGTTCTGTCTCTGCCGCGCCAGGTACGCTCGCGTCGGGTGCGCTCATGGTTCCTGCACGAACCGGTGACTCCGGCACCACGATCCCCTTCAGCGTCATTCACGGCACAGCGCCTGGCCCTGTACTCGCGTTGGTTGCGGGCACACATGGTTCTGAATATGTGCCCATCATCGCGCTGCAACGACTGCGCACGGCGATCAATCCGGCGACGTTGCGTGGCACCGTCATCATGGTGCACGTCGCGAACATGCCGTCGTTCCTCGGACGCACCGTCTATTACTCCCCGGTCGATGGCCAGAATCTGAATCGCGTGTTCCCCGGGAAGGTCGACGGCACGCTGTCCGAACGCATCGCCTACGCCATCACGACCGAGGTCATCAATCGCGCGACGCATGTCGCCGACCTGCACGGCGGCGATGGCAACGAGTCGCTACGGCCGTATTCGTACTGGATCACGACCGGGGATCCGAAAGTCGCCGAGCAAAGCCGCGCCATGGCCATCGCCTTCGGCCTCGATCACATCGTCGTCGATCATGGTCGTCCGACGGATCCCGCGAAGTCGAGCTTTCTCTCGAATACGGCGATTACACGCGGCAAGCCGGGCATCACGACGGAGAATGGCGATCGTTCGAAGGTCGATGAAGACCAGATTGCGCTGGTCGAGCGCGGCGTGGCCGGTCTGCTGATGCATCTCGGGATGCGCGACGACGGGCCGATTCCGCTGGCGAATCCGGTGTGGATCGAACGCGACGAAGTGTTGCGCGCCGGTTCAACCGGGCTCTTCTATCCGGCCGTCGTCAAGGGACAGATGGTCGATAGTGGCGCGACGCTCGGCCGCATCACCGACTTTCACGGCAAGACTCTCGAAGAGATTCGAGCGCCGTTTGCCGGCGAGATTCTCTACATCGTCGAGACGCCACCCATCAGCAAAGGTGAGCCGGTGGGGATGGTCGGGGCCAGGCGGGCCGAGTAACGACGGGAACGGCGAACCACGAACGGTGAACGAAGGGAACGAGTGTTCACAGCCCCGGTGACTTGATCGGCACGAGTACGGTCATCACCACTTCAATCGGCGCGCCATTCAACAGCGTTGGCGCGTAGCGCCACCGGCGAACGGCATCGAGCGCCGGGGCTGCGAGAGTCGCATCGCCCTTGATCAGCGTGACCTGACGAACCGTCCCATCCTTCGCGATCGTGACTTCAGCGATGACGTAGCCTTGCGGCACGACAATCACTTTCGGATTGGCGGGCGTTGAGACGAACGGTCCGACCGGTTGGGCGAACTCAGCAGGCGGGATGTTGACGACCCTTGGATCGCGGACCGTTCCGTCCGTGTTAATCGGGGCCTCAGTGATGACGGGCGACTGCCGGTCCTTTCCGAGGTCGAAGGTCAGCGTGACGGTCATGATGACTGGAACGGGGGCGCCATTGAGGAGTGTCGGCGTGTACTTCCACTTCCGGACCGCATCGAGCGCTGCGGCGTCCAGCAGGGGATTCTGGCGCAGCACGCGTGTATCGGTCACGGCGCCTGTCGGCCCAATGACGATCTCAAGGACAACCGTGCCCTGGATTTTGGCTTGTTGCGCGAGTGCCGGATAGACGGGCGCCACATACTCCGTCCGGACGGGCGGCTTGATGTCGCCACCCACGCGCACTGGTGTTTGTGCGGCGGCGGGGGAAACCGTGAGCAATAGCACCGCGGCGAGAGCTGCAGAAGGCCTGAAGAATCCCTGAAATTCCATCGACGCCTCCGAGGGGTTAGACACCGACTCCGGAGACTCCGTTCCCGCCTTCGCCCTTCGGGCTTCGGCGGGCAAGCCCGCCGTTCCCGTCGTTCGTCGTTCGCCGTTCGTTGTTCGTCGTTCGCTTACCCGTCCAACCACGCCGTGCCCTTGCGGCCGCGGGTGGCGGTGAAGAATCCGAACACGCCTGGCGCCGCGGCGGCTGCGAGCCCGAGGAACACGGCACCCATCGCGAACGCGGGATCGCCGAATCCGCCGCTTCGACCCAGGATCTGGAGGGTCAGCAACACGGTGGCGAACATCATCAATCCGAATCGCGTAGCGATGATCGCAAAGATGACCGCCGAGGCCACCTGGAACAGGTTCCCAACCAGCGTCGCGCCTGGTTCCAACAGGCTGGGCGCAACGAGAATCACGACGAAACCAATGGCTGCGGCCCACTCGCGGCGCAGCACGAGGCGTAACACCACCAGGAGCACGACGATTCCCAATGCGACCCAGACCGCATTCGGGACGCTGGCGATGACGACGGCCGCCGCGGTCCTGAGTCCCGTCCAAGCGGCGGTGGCGGGCGTGGGTAACGGCGGCGGTTCACCTCGCCACCGTTCGATCGCGGCCTGAGCCTCGTTCAGTTGCGTGAGCGCCAGCCCCAGAACGCAGCCGATCAACAAATCGCGACCGACGAGCGGGTCGCGCCACCGGCCGTCGAGGAGGCGCGACCAGCTGATGAGCATTTGCGGCCAGTGCCGACGCACGTACGGTTCGACAGCAGCATAGAACGCCCAGATCAGGAGCGCTGAAAATGCCGCCCAGCTTCCGATCATGAACGAACTCGTAATCCATGCCTCGCCAATGGGCACGTCCGAGCCAAGGACCGCCGCAAGCAGCACGACGCCGCCACCCGAGACGGCGAGCCGTGTCGCGCCGCGTGTGTCCATCCGGCCATGTCTGAGGTTGCGGAGCGAGAGCACGATCGCCGCGATCGGGATACCAAGGAGGATGGACAAGACGATGGCGTTGATCGCCTGCTCGGACCCGGTCTGAGGCGTCGGCGCGCTGTTGGATTTCGACCATGGCGCAACCAACCTGAAGAACACGGGCCGGCCGTGGAATGCAGCAGCCTCAACTCGCAGCTCCGCGCCGCCCGAGTCGGCCCCGGGCCCAACCCACGCGGCACGTGCGTCGCTCGGCGCCTTGCCCCACCATTCCGGTGTGGCCGGCTTGAACGCGCTCTGGTCGAGCCCGGCCTCACGAAATAACGCCGGCCAATCCGGCGCGGGCGCGACGGTCGTGGTCGTGTCGTGATCGGACACGACGGCTTCGAGCTCGACCAGGAGTCCCTGCGGATCCAGTTCAAGATACGTCATGCCCGCCGTCGTGAGCGGCGGATCGTCGAAACTTGTCACGACGCCGCCACCAGGACCGCCGCTGAAGTAGTTCTCGGGGATCAACGCGGCCGGGCTCGTGCGTTGCCAGAACCGCACAATCGCAGGCTTGACGCTGGCGATGAGCTGCCATCGGGTCGCGGTCTTGTCGTGCTCCTTGACCCAATCGAGGTAGTGGCTCGTGGACCGAAAGCCTGTTTCCCGCCCGACGACAGGCTCGGTGTACCCGAGGCGAACGAGCATTTCTTTTGCCTTGGACGACAGCACCTCGGGCGAGTGTGGAAATGCGACCTTCGATGCGTACGACCCTCGGCCCTGTTGCCACGCCACAAGCACGACGCCCAGAATCACGGCCACCAGAAGGGGGACCGCGAACTTGAACGGCAGACCGCCTTCTTCGCCGGCGGCCGCGACCATCTGCGGCGACGGTGTTTCGCCCGCGGCCAACGCGGCCGCCAGCGGATCGCCACCCGGTAGCGCCGCCGCCACGACGATGGCGGATTGCGGACGGCGCGCGGGATCGCGATCGAGACAGCGGTCGATCACGCGCTGGACCATCGGATCGAGCTTCGCGCCCGATCCCGTCGTGGTGAGGGTGTTTGGCTTTCTCGCGCGCTGCGCATCGCGAATCGCGCCCGCGTCCTCGCCCTTCTGCACGCGCTCGCCGGTGAACAACTCAAACAACACGAGACCGAGCGCAAAGAGATCCGTGGCGGCCGACAGCGGCTGGCCGGCTAATTGCTCCGGTGCCATGTAGGCCGGCGTGCCGGCGATTTCACCGTCCGTTCCCGCGCCCACGGTCGCGGTTGCCAGGCCGAAATCCGTGAGCCGCACGCGGCCGCGGCCGTCGAGCATGATGTTCGCCGGCTTCAGATCGCGATGGAGCACGCCGCGATCGTGGATGGCCGCGAGGCCCGCGCAAATCTGCCGCGCGATTTCGAGTCCCTTATCCTCCGGCAATCGCCCGATGCGGCGCAGGAGTCCTTTCAGATCCTCGCCGTCCACGTACTCCATCGTGAGAAATGCGCGGCCATCGATCTCTCCGACGTCATAGACCCGGCACACGTTCGGATGCGAAATCTGTCGCGCGGTGCGAACTTCCGCCGTGAACTTGTCGAGCCGCACCGGATCGCGCTCGACCGACTCGGGCAGGAACTTGAGCGCCACGGGCTGGCCGAGTTTCAGATCGTCGGCGCGAAAGACCTCACCCATGCCGCCGACGCCGAGGCGCGCGACGACGCGATAGCGGTCGCCCAGCATGGTGCCGGGCGCGAAGCGGCCGTGGTCGAAGCTGTCAGAGCTCGTGCTCGAACGCCGCGATGCCGGCGTCGCGCCGGGTGCCGGCGAAGGGGCGGGCGACGTCATGGTCGCCATCGCCGCCGCATCCACCGCGTGGCCGCATTTCAGGCAGAATCGCGCGCCACCGGGGAGTTCTGCCCCGCAGCGTGCACATGACATGGGAGTGGGGCGGTCAGTCATTTGAGGTGGACGCCAGATGATAGGTCAAGATCGGCGGGAATGACGGGCTTGCCCGCCGAAGCCCGAAGGGCGAAGGCGGGAACTAACTTCGCGCTCCGCCCGTATCCGGGTACTATTCCTGCAGTCCTTCTTTCCTGGAGATTCCTATGAGTGTGAACCGCGCCGCCCGCGTTCTTGTTCTTGTTCTGCTGCTGTCGCCGACGCTGTTTGCCGCCGAGGATTTCACCGGCAAATGGGGCGGCCAGTTCGTGATCACGATGGACGGCAACCCGCCGCAGGATGACACGGCGCACATGGTCGTCACCAAGCACACGGCCACCGAATTCCTCGGCACCATCGGCCCGAACCCCGATCAACAGTGGCCCATCGCCAAGAGCAAGGTCACCACGGTCAAAGAGGCCGGCAAGGACGTGACGAAGATCACGTTCGAAGTGCAGGCTGAAGGCGGGGCTGGTCCGTTGCTGCAGTTTGTGCTGACGGCTGTGGACGGCCACCTCAAGGGAACCGCCAAGGCCGAACAGGACGGCCACTCGATGAGCGCCGTCGTCGACCTCTCACGCTTGAAGTAAGGTGTTTGACTCCCTCGTCCGCGACGTCCGTTAGGCCGTTCGGTGGCTCGCTCGGAGCCCGGCGTTTACGGCCGTCGCGGTTTTGTCGTTAGGCCTCGGCGTCGGTGTCAACACGGCGATGTTCTCGCTGGTGGACGCGCTCCTGTTGCGGCCCCTGCCGGTGTCCGATCCCGCCACGCTCGTTGACTTGTTCACCACCGGCGGCGACAGCGACATCCACGCCACGACTTCCTATCCCGATTTTCAGGATCTGAAAGCGCGCAACACCGTGTTCGCCGACATGACGGGCTATAGCCCCATGATGGCGGCCGTCAGTGTGGGCGATCAGTCACGTCTCGCGGTTGGGCAGCTCGTCACGTCCAATCACTTCCAGATGCTCGGCGTGCACCCGGCGCGCGGCCGTCTCCTCACCATCGACGACGACAAGCCAGGTGCGGATCGTGTGGTGGTGATCTCCAGTCGGATGTGGGCGCGTGATTTCGGCGGCGATCCCAACGTCGTCGGACGCCTGCTACGGATTCGCGGTCAGGCGTACACCATCGTCGGCGTCGCGCCGGCAGCGTTCACAGGCGTGATTCCGTTGCTCGCGCCTGAACTCTGGCTGCCGATTACGCGCGTGGAAGAAGTCGAGCCTGCGGGCATCATCGACACGACCCCGGGCCCCGGCGCCACGGCGCTCGAACGCCGCGGGTATCGCTGGATGTTCGCGAAGGGCCGCCTCAAGGCCGGCATCACGAGCGAACAGGCGGCGGCCCATATCAAAGTGATTGGCGCGCAGTTGGCCACCGAGCATGCCACCAACAAGGATCGCGCGATGTCCGCCGTGCGGACGCAGGATGTGCGATTGCTCGTGCCGGAAGCCAACGGCCCGCTTGGCGCCGGCAGTGCAGGACTCATGATCGTGGTCGGACTCGTCCTGCTGATCGCGTGTGCGAACGTCGCGGGGCTGTTGATCGCGCGCGCGTCGGTGCGGCGTCGCGAGATGAGCGTGCGCGCGGCAGTTGGCGCGAGCCGGCGCCGTATCGTCCAACAGCTGCTTGTCGAAGGCACCGTTATTGGTCTTGCGGGCGTGGTCGTCGCGATCGCGGTGGCCTGGGCGTTACTGCGCGTGCTGCTTTCGATCGAATTGCCATTCGACTTGCCCCTGGACGTGCGGCTTGACGCCAGGGTACTGGCGTTCGCCGTGACCGCCGCCGCCATTTCGGGGCTTGTGGCGAGTGTGACGCCGGCGATCCGCGCGTCGTCACCGTCACTGGTCCGCGATTTGCGAGGCCCGGCCGCGGCCGCGGCCGCGTCGGGCGGCAAGGGCCGCTGGCCGATGCGCGAGTGGTTGGTCGCCGGTCAGGTTGCGTTGACGATGGTGCTGCTTGTGGTCGCGAGCCTGCTGGTGCGGAGCCTGGCGGCATCCCAGTCGGCGAACGTGGGATTCACCGCACACGGACTCGCCTTGATTTCGTTTGACACCGGCATGCTGCGTTATGAACCGTCGCGCGGATATCAATTCTGGAATGACGCACTGACACGTATCCAGGGGCTGCCGAATGTGGAGGCGGCTGCGTTGGCCTCGCCGCGCGTGCCGTTCGACTTGAACTTCGTGACCAATGAATTTCAGGTAGACGGGCGCACCTACGCGCCGAATCAGCGCGGCGAGATCCTGAATAACGTCTCGGTCTCCCCGGACTATTTCAAGACACTCGGTGTGCCCATGGTGCAGGGCCGGAATTTTTCCGCCGTTGATCGTGACGGCGCGCCGCTGGTCGCCATCGTCAACGAGGCGATGGCGCGACAGTTCTGGCCGAATGAATCGGCGGTCGGCAAGGCGATCACCCTGGTGTCGAGTCATCGGCGCTACGAAATCGTCGGCGTCTCGGCCGACTACAAAGTGCGATCGGTGATGGAGAATCCCACGCCGTACGTGCATCTGTCGCTGGCGCAGCGACCGTCGACCTATAGCTATCTGATGGCGCGCAGCCGGGGCGCGCAGAACGCCGAGGTACTGCTCGCCGACATGCGGCGCGTGCTCCTCGAGATGGAGCCGGGCCTGGTGTTTGTCGGCAACGGCACTATGGATCGCACGCTCAGGACGTCTCTGCTGCCGGCGCGAGTCGGCGCGATGCTGGTGGCGGGCTTCGGCGGATTGGGCCTGTTGCTCGCGGCGGTCGGCCTCTACGGCGTGATGGCGTTCACGGTGGGGCAGCGTACGAAGGAAATCGGGATTCGGTTGGCGCTTGGTGCGAAGCCGGGCGGCGTGCTGCGCATGATTCTCCGGCGCGCGGTGATCGTCGTGGCCATTGGCGGCGGCCTTGGCATCGTCACCGCCGGGTTGGCTGCCAGGGTCCTTGGCGGCGTGCTCTACGGCGTCGGCGCCGCAGATCCCGTCGCCTGGTTGGCGGCTCTTGGCGTGGTCATTGCCGCCGCCGCGGTTGCGAGCGCCATTCCGGCTGTGCGCGCCCTGCGTGTGGATCCCGCCAGGACGCTGCGCGCAGAGTAGGCGCTCCCGGCCGAGTACGCGCATAAGATAGGAGAAACGTTCGTCAGGAGGCCCCGATGTTTCTCGTGCGCGACATCATGTACTGCAAGCCTGGTAAAGCCCGTCCGATGGTCGACAAATTCAAGCTGATGGCGCAGCTCACCTCGAAGCTCGGTTTCGGCAACATGCGGGTGATGACCGACATGAGCGCGGAGCGCTACTGGACCGTCGTCTCGGAGATGGAAGTCGAGAGTCTTGAGGAGTACGCCGCGACGTCACGCAAGACGATGGAGATCCCCGAATTTCAGGAAGCCATGAAGGGGTATCACGACCTGATTGATTTCGGCCGCCGCGAGATCTACATCATCGAAAGATAAAACACGAGGTGTTGCCCATGAAACGCACTCTTCTCGCCAGCCTGGCCGCGTTGGTGGCCATTGTCGGGGCCGGGTCATCCGCGCGCGCGCAGGCGCCCGCATTGCCGAGCGTCGATCAGATTCTGGACAAATACGTCACGGCCGTCGGCGGAAGGGCCGCGCTCGAAAAAGTCACCTCGCGTGTCTCCAAGGGCACGATGGAGATTCCGGACGCAGGGATGAGCGGCACGATCACGATTAGTGAAAAGACGCCCGACAAGTCCCTCGCCGTCATTGAAATCGGCGGGATGGGCGTCATCCGCGATGGCACGGACGGCGTCAACTCCTGGGAAGAGAGTCCGCAGACCGGCCTCCGCGACAAGACGGGCGTGGAACTTGCTGACGCGCGACGCAGCGCCACGTTCAACGTCGAGCTCAAGCTGAAGACCATCTACAAGACCCTTGCGGTTACCGGCCGCGAACGGGTCGGGCAGCGCGACGCCTACGTCGTGCTGGCGACGCCGGCCGAAGGGTCGCCCAGCCGCATGTTCTTCGACGTCGAGACCGGCCTGATGGTGCGGCAGTCGATGACGCGTGAATCGCCCCAAGGGCCCGTTGACGTGGATGTGTACCTTGAAGACGTTCGCGTCGTGGACGGCATCAAGCAGCCGTTCGTCGTGCGTCAGGTGACGCAGCAATTCACGATTGTGTTTCGCCTGACCGAGATCAAATACAACGTGCCGCTGGACGACGCGATGTTCAAGCGCCCGGGCGGCTGGTAACGCCGGCGCCGCAATCCTGAATCGGGCGTAGGATCGGGACCGCCATGGTCCCCTCGAACCTGCTGTCGGCGCTGCGTGCGCTTCGATCGGGCCGGTTCTTCACCCTGGTGGCGGTCCTGTGCCTCACCCTCGGCATCGCGACGAACGTCACGATGTTCTCGGTGTTCGACGCGATGTTTCTGCGGCCGTTGCCGTTTCCGCAGCCCGATCAGCTCGTGCGGATCAGCGGACGCCATCCTGAAACGCTGCGCCCGGTCAACCTGACGCTGAACGACGTTCGCGATCTGACGCCGGCGTTGCAATCGTTCGATCGGATCGCCGGCTATTCGGGACGCACGGTCACACTCACGGACGGCGGCGAACCCGAGCGTATTCCGGCGCAACTGATCACCGCCAATCTGTTCTCCCTGCTCGGCGTCCAGCCGCAGCGCGGCCACCGCTTTGAAGATGCGGATGACGTCGTCGGCGCTGCCGGCGTCGCGCTGATTAGCGACGCCATGTGGCATCGCCGCTATCAGGGCAGCGACGAGACGATTGGTCGCGTGATTCGCCTCGACAACGCGCCGTACACCATCGTGGGCGTGATGCCGCCGGCGTTCAAATTCCCGAGCCGCAGCGAGTTGTGGATCGCGATGAGGCCGGCCCTCGGCGTGGCCGGCGCCGCGGCACGTGGTACGTCGTTCCTCGCGCGCCTCAAGCCCGACACCTCGGTTGAACGGGCCAATGCCGACCTGGCCTCGCATGTGCTGCCGGTCAGCGGATCGCGCAGCGTTCGCGTGGGATTCGCGCGTCTGCTCAGCGCGAACGCCGTCGGGAGCGAGGAGCGCACGATCACGGGCGCGTTGATGGGGGCGACCACACTGCTCCTGCTCATTGCCTGCGCGAACGTCGCAAATCTGCTGCTCGCGCGAGGAGCCGGACGGCGGCGCGAGATCGCCGTTCGGGCCGCCCTCGGCGCGAGCCGCGGCCGCATCGTCCGCCAGTTACTCACAGAGTCCGTACTCCTGGCGATGATTGCCAGCGCGCTGGCGCTGCCGCTCGCCTGGTTTGGCATCGACTGGGTCCACAACGCCGTGCCCGCGTCCGAACCACTCGGGCCGTATTACGTCGACTGGTCGCTTGATCTACGGACGTTCGTGTATGCGATTGCGATTGCGCTGGCGACGGGCGTCGCATTCGGCCTCGCGCCGGCGTTTGACGCGGCCGGCCGGCGTCTGCTGAATCCGTTGCGCGAAGGCGCGGGCGCATCCGCCAGCCGCGCGAAACGCCGCGTGCACAGCGCGCTCATCGTGGTGCAAATGGCGCTGGCGCTGCTGTTGCTCGCCGGCGCGTCGCTCTTTGTCCGCACGTACGCGGGGCAGCGCAGTGTGGCGCTGGGCTACGACACCTCGCATCTGATGACGATGCGCGTGTATCTGGCGGGCGCGCCGTACGATGCCGCGCCGGCGCGCATCCGCGCGGTCGATCGCATCGCCGCACAACTGCGGACGCTTCCCGGCGCGCACGCCGCGACCGTCACGGACCTGGTGCCGCTGGACGATCAGGGAGGTTCCGACGGACCGGCTGCGGTCGAGGGACGCGTGTTCGATGAAGGCAAGGAGCCCACGGTCCACTTTGCGGGCGTAGCCGGGCGGTGGCCCGAAACGTTCGCCGTGGGCGTCAATGGCCGCACGTTCACCGACACCGAGCTCGAGAGCCAGGCGCCAGTCGCGCTGGTCAATGCACGCCTTGCCGGCACGTTCTGGCCCAATGAGAATCCGATCGGCCGCCGGTTCCGGTTGACGGAAGAGGAACCCAATCCATGGCTGACGGTGATCGGCGTGGTGCCCGACATCCGGACGCTGAAGCTCGATGAGTCCGGCGTGACGCCACCAACCGCCTGGCTGCCGCACCGCTTCATCTCGACGCGCAACTGGGGCATCGTCGTCCGCACGCAAGCCAATCCGGAGTCGGTCACGGCGGCCGTCAGCGCCGCCGTCCACACGGTCGATCCGTCGCTCGCGTTGTTCGACGTCTACCCGATGGAACAGGTGCGGTGGCTGAGTTACTGGATGTACGTGATGTGGGGCACGATGTTCGGCGTGTTCGGCATCATCGCGTTGTTCATCGCGGCCGTCGGCGTCTATGGCGTGATCTACTACACGGTCGCGCAGCGTACGAAGGAGATCGGACTGCGCGTGGCGTTGGGCGCGCGGCGGGCGCAGGTCGTCGGGCCGATGGTCCGGCAGGTCGGAGCGCTCGCGATCGCGGGGATTCTGCTGGGTCTGGGCGGGGCGGTGGCAACGACGCCACTGATTGGCAGTCTGCTGCTCGATGTGTCGCCCAACGATCCCGCAAGTTTTGCCGTGGTTTCGGTGCTGCTCGCGGCGATTGCGATCATCGCGACGTGGATTCCGGCCTGGCGCGCGTCGAACGTCGATCCGCTCGTGGCGCTCCGCGAAGAATAGACCGGCTCACACGCCGATCAACATCCGAGGGATCTTACGTTCATCGACGGGCTCACCGAGGCCGAGAGGTTCATTCGGTGCGACCGTGGCCGGATCCGTGTAGGTGCCGAAGAGCCGATCCCACACGCTGAAAGCCGTGCCGAAATTCGATCGGTTGTGTCGCGTCGAATGGTGCACGCGATGGTAGTCGGGCGTGATGATGATCCAACGCAGCACGCCCACGTTCACGCGCACGTTCGTGTGTTCCCAGAATTGGATGAACAGCCCGATCGAATAGCCGATGCCCGCCTCGAGCGGGCTCAGGTTGAAGACCAGCGTGGAGACGGATGTCGCCGGAATCGCATAGAGGAACGAGTGCAGGAAGCTCGTGCGGAATCCCGAGAACCAATACAGCTCTTCGATTGAGTGGTGCCACGCGTGCGTTCGCCACAGCGTGTCGAATTCATGCTGCGCCCGGTGGATCCAGTAGATCGCGAAATCCACGATCACGATGGCGAGCAGGATGCGGACGGTCGCCGGCAGCGCGTGCAGCGCCGCGAGTTGGAGGCCGATCCACGGCGGCGTGGTGGCGAGGACGATGGCGAAGACCGCGGCTTTGCAGGTTCGGTTGAGGACGAGCGCCAGCGCGAACGAGAGGACATCGATCTTGAGATCCTTCCAGCGGTTCACCTCGTGCGCGGGACGCACTCGTTCCAGAACCTCGAACAGCATGACGAGGCCAAAGAATGACGCCGTCTGGACGTCCTGCGCTGTGAACACGGGACCGCCAAAGGCTGTCCCATCCGTGCGGTGAATGCAAGGTAAACCTACAGCGCCGGCCTGGCAAACCTATGACCGCCCGTGGCGGGCGCGGTACAATCCCTCCCCATGACTGATGATCTTCGCTATCCGACGGGGAAGTGGGTGCGGCAGCCGTCTCTGGACGCCGAAGGCTGCGCCGCGCTGATACAACAGGTTGCCGAGGCGCCGGCCGCACTGGCGGCCGCCGTCAAGGGATTGACCGACGTGCAACTGGATACGCCGTACCGGCCCGGCGGGTGGACGCCCCGCCAGATCGTGCATCACATTGCCGACAGCCACATGAACGCGTACATCCGGTTCAAGCTGGGCACGACTGAAGACAATCCGACCATCAAGCCATACAACGAGGCCACGTGGGCGGAGACGATCGACGCCAAGAGCGCGTCGCTCGAGACGTCGTTGCCCGTGATCGACGGCATCCACAAACGGTGGGTGCAGTTCATGCGGTCGCTCGATCGCGCGGGATTCGCGCGAACGGTCCAGCATCCGGAACGCGGCCCGATGACGCTGAGCGACCTGCTGCAGCTCTACGCGTGGCACGGCAAGCACCATACGGCGCACATTACCGGGCTGAGACAGCGGATGGGTTGGTAGGCGAATCCTGATGCTTGCGAGAATCCGCCGCGCCGTGCTCGCCGCGGTGGTTGGCGCGCTGGCTGCGGCGCTCAGTCTGGTTGCGGCGTACGCCTTGCATCCTGGCCTGGTCTTTGAAATGGACCGGCCGCTGCCGTCGTTCATCAGCGGCATGTCGACGAACGAGCGCGACGCGCTCGGCACGTTCAACTGGACATCTGGACGCGTCATCATGGATGTGCCTGGATTGGATCGCCAGGTCTCGTGGTCCTGCACCATTCGATTTCGAGGCGCTCGTCCGCCCGGCGAGCCGCATCCCACGCTCACGGTGAATGTGGACGGTCAACCCGGCAGCGTCATTGCGGCGACTGACGAGTATCAGGAACTCGGGGTCGTGTTGCCCGCCCGGACCATGAGCGGCGCAACACTGACGATGACCATCGCGCCGACGTTTGTCCCGGGCGGCGGGGATTCGCGCGTGCTCGGCGTGCAGGTTGATCGTCTCGTGTGCCGGCCGGAATCGGCCTTGCTTCGGCCGCCTGCCAATACCTTGTCGTACGCCACAGTGGCCGCCGCCATCTTCGCGGCCGGTCTGGCGTTGCTGGGACTGTCGCTCAGTAGCGCCATGTTCGCGGCGGTCATCATCGCGCTCGGACAGACCGTGATGCTGGCCATCTCGTCCGGCATGTACGGCAACTACGCCAGCCGCCTGCCGTGGCTCGCGCTGGCGATTGTGGCCTCCGCGCTGGCGTTGTCGCGCGCGATTCACATCTGGCGGCGCGAAGCGCTCACGTCATCGGCCCGCTTCGTCGTGGCCGCGTCCGCATCCGTGCTGTTCCTGAAAATCCTGGGTTTGCTGCATCCCGCGAAGCCCGTTATTGATGCCATGTTCAACATGCACAAGTTGGACGAGGTCCTCGCGGGCCGGTTCTGGCATCTGCAGCCGGTCAGCGGCGTGGACATGCCGTACGCGATCGGGCTGTATGTGTTCGCCGCGCCCTGGGCCTGGCTGACGACCGACCACATGGCGCTGATTCGCGTGGTGACGGCCAGTGCGGACGTCATCGCCGGCGCGCTGCTGTATCCGGTCATGGTGCGTGCATGGGGCGACCGCCGTGCGGCATCGCTCGCGGCCGTGCTGTTTCAACTCGTGCCGCTGCCATTCTCGACGCTCGGCAACGCGAATCTCCCGAACATGTTCGGCCAGTCGATGGCGCTCGCGACAATCGCGGCGGCCGTCACCTGGCGCGTGGATTGGCAGCGCCCGGCGGCGCTCGTCGGTCTCACGATCCTCACGACCTGGGCGTTGTGCTCGCACGTCAGCACCATCACATTGCTGTCGGCCACGCTTGGCGTGCTGGTGTTGATGTACTTCTGGTGGGGCGATGCCGAACGTCGCCGCGCCGCGGTGGCCATCATCGTCGTCACCGCGATCTCGCTTGTGATTTCGTGGTTCCTCTTCTATTCGCATTTCCTCGATGTCTTTGTGAATGCGTTCACGACGATGTTCAGTGGCGGGGGGGCGGCCCCGGTCGCTCGGACGCTCAACGCCGCCGAGATCATCAAGGGCAACATGACGATGCCCGAACGCGTCTGGGATTTGGGCCGCCAGGCGGTGAACAACTTCAGTGTGCCGCTCTTGCTGCTCGCTGCGGTCGGTGTCTGGACCGTCGTGCGCAACCGTCTGCGCGATCGTCTGACGTGCGCCCTGGTCGCGTGGGCCACCGTGTGGATCGTGTTGTCAGCGTCGACAGCGTTCGCGCGCGTGGATGCGTCGTACGTCCGCTATGCCGCCGAGTTTCTCGGCCGCATCAATCTCGCCACGGTTCCGCTCGTCGCGATTCTCGCCGGCCGCGGCGCCGCCGCCGGCTGGGATGCCAGCACGCCGAATTCCGTGCGGCGCCTCCTGCAGTACCTGTCGGTCATCCTGATGGCCTGGACGCTCGAAGGCGCCGTCCAGGC
>Ga0315912_10000543_pt1 | contig 65442 bp, 60 predicted proteins | sample VfabasoilMG_FD_204469 | JGI IMG/M metagenome (GOLD analysis project Ga0315912, IMG submission 204469) | Garden soil microbial communities collected in Santa Monica, California, United States - V. faba soil | ecosystem: Environmental > Terrestrial > Soil > Garden | place: USA: California...
CAAAAGGCGCTCGGCGTTGTTCGAGAAGTCGAACAAGCGCCACTTGAGCGAGGTGCTACCGATGTTGGCGACGAGAATCTTCACAATGCGAAGCGCAGAGTGCGGAGTGCGGAATAAATTCGGCGCGCGGGTTAATTCCGCACTCCGAATTCCGCGTTCCGCATTTATTGCAGCCACTTGCCCAAAATTCCCAGATCATCGTGTGGACGCGGGATCACCTGAACGGCGACGACCGAGCCAACTTGCGCGGCGGCGGCGGCACCGGCGTCAGTGGCGGCCTTCACGGCGGCGACGTCGCCCCGGAAAAATCCGGTAACGTAACCACTGCCGATTTTTTCCCAGCCGGTCATCGTGACGTTCGCGGCTTTTAGCGCGGCATCGCACGCTTCCATGAGCGCGCAAAGACCTTTGCATTCAATCATTCCAACTGCTTGCTGTGCCATAATCGTTTTGTGTTGTGGTTGAGAGTTGTTATTTCGCAGCGGCGTTGGCAACGAAGGCTTTCAACAGATCTTCGTGCGGACGCGCAATAATGTGCGAGCTGACGAGTTCGCCGACTTTGGCCGCGGCCTTCGAGCCCGCGTCCACGGCGGCCTTCACGCTGCCGACGTCGCCCTTGGCCAGAACGGTGATGAGACCGCCGCCGATTGGGATGGTTTTGACCAACGTCACGTTGGCTGCTTTGACCATGGCATCACTGGCTTCCACGCTGCCGATATAGCCTTTGGTTTCGATCATTCCTAATGCTTCACTCATTTGTTTTCTCCTGTTTGGGTTTAATTGGTGGTTAAGAAATTTGAACCGCAGACGAACGCAGATGACTGAACAGGAGCGCGACTGTGTGCGCAGCACCAGTCGCAGCAGGCACGAACTGTCCACCTGCTGCGGCTAGGTCTTCGACCATAGCCGCGCTTCGCAGACGGCATTCGAGTCTATTCGTGTTCATTCGTGGTCAAGTCTTACTTGATCAACTCGACGGGTGTGTCGGGCTGGAGGTTGCAGGCGTTGCCTTCGTCGGTGTCAATGTGGACTTCAAGTTTGAAACTCTTGTCCACGCGGGCCAGCATTTTGTCGAGCGTGATGCCGCAATCGCCGCCGATCTTGAGTTTCATCATGTCGCCATGCTTCACGCCGTAGAAGTCAGCATCAGTCGGACTCAGGTGCGCATGGCGCAACGCGCGAATCACGCCGTCAGGCATTTCAAAAAATCCATTCGGGCCCATGAGCATCGCGCCGGGCGTGCCTTGAATGTTGCCAGATGCGCGCAACGGAATATCAAAGCCAAGCGCGATAGCGTCCGTGTAAGCGAGTTCAACCTGGTTGAGATTCCGGCACGGCCCGAGGATGCGAAGATTTGAAATCACGCGGCTGCGCGGTCCGATGAGCGTCACGGTTTCCTTCGCCGCGAACTGCCCTTCCTGATAAAGCCACTTGTGAACGGTGAGTTGATGACCTTTGCCGAAGAGTGCTTCGACCGCTTCCGGCGTGAGATGGCAATGACGCGCACTGATGTTCACGACCAGCGGATTTGGCGCGGACGCCGTGCGCGGCAGCGGTTTGCCGAGGCGCGAATAGACCGCCTGCCGAACCATATGTTCGACGACGGCTCTATGCGGAACAGATACAGCGGTGCCCATAGCGCGATAAGATTTGACCGTTTTGGCAATCAAGTCAACAAATATCTTGCAACTTCTATCAATATCTACCAATCTATTGCCAGAATGACGGCAGAAGAGCGAAAACACCGGTTGGAAGCCTATCTCCAACAGGTTGAGTTTGCGTCGCTTGAAGACTTGGCCAAGCACGTCGGCTCGTCTGTTTCCACCGTTCGGCGCGATCTCACAGTGTTGGAAGCCGGCGGCAACTTGAAGCGCACCCACGGTGGCGCGCGACTCATTGCCCCAAAGTCCGACGAATTTACGTTCTCCGCGCGCGACACGCATCAGCTCGACTCGAAAGAAGCCATCGGCCGCGCGTGCGCCGAACTCATCCACCCGAATCAAAGTGTGATCATTGATGCGGGCACGACGACGTTCCATGTCGCGAAGCATCTCGAAGACAAATCGCCACAAATCGTGACCAATTCCCTGCCCGTCGCGAATCTCTATTCCTCCGCTGGCAAAGTGGAAGTCGTCGTGAGCGGTGGTGTGATCTATCCGCGGCTGGGTGTGCTCGTTGGTCCACTCGCCGTGGAAGCATTTTCGAAAATCCATGCGGACGTCGCCGTCATGAGTTCCGGCGGCATCACGATGGAAGGCATCACTAATTCGCATGGCCTGTTGATCGACATCCAACTCGCGATGATGCGGGCTGCCGCGAAGGTCATCTTCTGCCTCGACCATACGAAGTTTGGTCGCCGCTCTGTCTCGCCGCTCTGCGATCTCTCGAAAGTTCACACCATTGTCACGGACAGCCAAGCGCCGGCAGGATTGGTAGGACAGCTAAGAGACAATGGTATTGAAGTTATTGTCGCGACAAACGGTAACCACTCTTGACTCTGCGTCTAATCCGACGCGTCGCAATTTGTCAATTGTTTCGCCACTATTGTCCATCACGTGATTGTTGCCGAGCCCGGCTTCTTGCTTCATCATCACGCGCGTCCAAAATTGAATTGAAAGACCTTCACGCATCATGAGCAAGAAATTCAACATCGCAATCGTCGGCCTGGGTTTTGGCGCGGAGTTCATTCCGCTCTGGCAGAAGCACCCGCACACGAATTGTTACGCGATCTGCCAACGCGATCCCAAGAAACTCGATGCCATCGGCGATTACTTCGGCGTCGATACGCGGTACGCAGATTTCAAGGCGCTGCTCAAAGACCCAAAGGTGGACGTGGTCCACATCAATTCGCCGATACCGGATCATGCGTGGATGAGCATCGCGGCCCTTAAGGCGGGCAAGCACGTCGCTTGCACCGTGCCGATGGCGACGAACATCGAGGACTGCAAAGAGATCGTCGCCCTCGCAAAGCAGACCGGCCTCAAATACATGATGATGGAGACCGTGGTCTATGCGCGCGAATACCTCTTCATGAAGGAACTGCTCGACAAGGGCGAACTCGGCAAGCTGCAGTTCGTGCAAGCGAGCCACCAACAGGACATGGACGGCTGGCCGAATTACTGGCCCGGACTGCCGCCGATGTGGTACGCGACGCACTGTGTAGGTCCGGTCGCAGGACTCATTGGCAAACCGGCAGAATATGTTTCCTGCTTCGGCTCCGGGACGATTCGCAAGAGTCTTACCAAGTGTTACGGCTCGCCATTTGCCGTGGAGACAGCTCATATCAAATTCAAGGGCACGGACGTCAGCGCGCGCATCATCCGCAGCTTGTTCGACACGGCGCGGCAATACCGCGAGAGCATTGATGTCTATGGCACCAAGAAAGCCGTTGAGTGGCCACTGGTGGAGCATCAGCCGTTGATTGTTCATACTGCGAAGAAGCCGGAGCCGAAGATTCCGCAGCCAGTCAAATGCCCTGACTTTGCGAAGCGCCTACCCAAGAGCATCGCCAAATACACGACGCATGGCGTCTATGATGCCTCGAAGAAAACTCACTTGAGCTTCACGCAAGGCAGCGGACATGGCGGGAGTCATCCGCACCTGGCCCATGAATTCGCCATGGCGTTGGTCGAAGACCGCGACCCGTTCCCCAATGCGAAACAGTCCGCCAACTGGACGTGCGTCGGCTTGTGCGCCCACGAATCCGCCTTGCAAGGTGGCAAGATTGTCAAACTGCCAAAGTTCACACTTTGAAAGCCGTGCGATTTCGTTCTCAACAGAACGCTGGCCGGTGGCCAGCAGATCGCGAGTTGCCCAGCACTCGTCGCAAAATGGCGAAAGTTTGCCGCAATTCCGCGGCAACTTGCCACGTCCATTCGTAACATCATTATGAATCGAACCACCCGATCCCTCCTGTCGCTTTGTGCTCTCCTCTCGTTCATTGTCACGAGCGACTGTGCCGCTGCGTCGAACCAGCTGGTGCGCGTTCTGTTTCTCGGCGACCGCGCGGGGCATCGCCCGGCGGAGCGCTTCGACATCCTGCAACCCGTGCTCGCCAAACGCGACATTGAGATGGTTTACACCCAGGACATGAACGATCTAAATTCCACCAATCTCGCGCGCTTCGACTGTCTTTTGCTCTACGCCAACATCACGCGCATCTCGCCTGACCAGGAGCAGGCGCTGTTTGAATTTGTGTCGGCTGGCGGCGGCTTCGCCCCCATTCATTGCGCGAGCTTTTGCTTCCAGAATTCCTCAAATTGCGTAGCGCTTATCGGAGGACAGTTCCAGAAGCACCAGACGGGCGTCTTCAAAGAGACGATCCTCAAAACCGATCACCCGGTGATGAAAGGGCTCACGGCCATTGAAAGCTGGGACGAAACTTACGTACACCGGAAGCACAACCCGAATCGGGTCGTGCTTGCGGAACGCCGCTATGCCGGAACCAATTCGATGGCCGCGAACCTCGGTAACACCGACGAGCCAGGTGGCGCCGAGCCTTACACCTGGGTGCGCGACCACGGCAAAGGCCGGGTGTTCTACACCGCCTGGGGACACGATCAACGCACCTGGTCAAATCCCGGATTCCAGGCGCTCGTTGAGAATGGCATCCGCTGGACGGCGGAGAATTCCCCCAATCTGACCCAACGCCGCACGTCCCCAAAATGAGTCCCCCATGAATCCAGTTGCCCTGCACCCTACCTCCCGACAAACAATGCACGCCCGGAAGTCAGTTGCTGATAGTTCAGCGGCGAAGAACAGCCTGACATTCATCGCGATCAGTCTGTTGGCGCTCAATGTTGTCGCTGCGGAAGCCCCGCTCCATATTCTCTATCTCGGCTCGGTTGACGCCGGCAGCCGGAGCGGTGGCCAACGCACGAACTATGTGCATCTGCCCGGCCAGACTTTGGCGCCCGAGGCCATCTACTTCGATCACATCTCCAATGTCACCAATCTCACGGAAAAGTATTTGAGCCACTTCGACGCCGTAGTTCAGGTCACGCTCGACACCCAAATTACCGGCACACAGAAGGAGCTACTCACGAGTTTCCAGAAGGCTGGCAAGCGCGTGGTCAAATATCCGGACGGCAATCGGCCGTCCGATTCGGTTCTGCGAGACGCCGTGCTGGGCGCCATCACCAAGCAGGCGAAATCAGATTGGGAAGCTTTCCGGGCCGTGCGTTCGCCGCTAAAGCGCCAGCCTGGCGAGGTGCCGAATTACGAGCGTCGCGCCGAGCCAGTTGGATACCAGTCGCCACTAAGCGTGAAAGACAGCCTGCGTTACACCCAAGTGCCGGCGGATTTTGAGCTGCAGCTTTTTGCCGCGGAACCTGACGTTGTGAAGCCCATCTACCTGGCTTGGGACGAGCGTGGCCGCGCCTGGGTGGTTGAAGCGCGCGATTATCCGCACGGCCTGGTAAACGAAGGGCAGCCCGGCGAATCTTATATCAAGATTTGTGAGGACACCAACGCCGATGGCCAGGCCGACAAGTTTACGGTTTTTGCCGACAAGTTGAATCTCGCGACTGCGCTGGTGTTCGTGAACGACGGCATCATCGTGTCGGAGGCGCGCCGCATGCTCTTTCTCAAGGACACCAACGGCGACGGGAAAGCTGATGTGCGCGAACCTCTTCTCCCAGGTTGGGGCATCGGCGACACTCACGCGATGCAGAGCAATCTCGCTCGCGGCTTTGACAACTGGCTCTACGGCACTGTCGGTTATTCAAACTTCCGCGGCGAAGTCGGCGGCAAGGAGCTTCAGTTTGGCCAAGGGATTTTCCGTTTCAAAGCGGACGGCTCAGCCTTGGAATTCCTCTACCAGTTTAACAACAACACCTGGGGCTTCGGCCAGAATGCCTTTGGCGATGTCTTCGGTTCGACGGCCAATGGCAACCCGACCTTCTACGGCTATCTGCCAGCCACCATCCTGAATCCAACCCAACCCGGTTTTGGCCGCGGTGGGAGACGGGGTGGTTCTACTGGTGCTGGTAACGGGACGGGCGAAGAAACGCAAGTTCGCCGGCTATCATCCGCGCGCGCTTTGGCTCCCGGAATGCGCATGCATCCCAACACCCCAAATGTCCGCATGGTGGATAACTTTGGTGGTTATACGGCCGGCGCCGGCCACGCCTTCATGGTGAGCGATGCGCTGCCAGCGCGCCTTCAGGGCAAGGCTCTGGTGACCGAACCGACTGCCAAGCTTATCGGCATCATGGATATTCAACCCAATGGCGGTGGCTACAAGGCCAACGATGGTTTTAACTTACTCGCCAGTACAGACGAATGGATGTCGCCGATTTTTGCCGATATCGGTCCCGACGGCGCAATCTGGGTGATCGATTTCTATAGCTTCATCATCCAGCACAATCCCACGCCAAACATCCAATCCGCCGGCATTCAAGCCCGCACGGGGCCTGGCGGGGCCTATCAGACCGAAAACGACCTGCGAGACCAAACTCACGGCCGCATCTACCGCGTCGTCTGGAAAGACGGGCCGAAAAGCCCCATCAAATCCCTCGCCAACGCGAAGTCGCCCGCACTGGTTGCCGCGCTCGAGAGTGGCAACCAGCACTGGAGTCTCACGGCCCAGCGCCTGATTGTGGACAACAAGGTAACGGAAGCAGCGCCCGCGATGAAGAAGCGCGTGCGATCCGGCGCCGGTGGCAAGGGTGCCATCCATGCGCTCTGGGCACTCGACGGGATCGGCGCGCTCGATAAGGACACGCATCAGAGCGCCTTGCTTGATCGAGATCCCGCGCTTCGCCGCAACGCCATTCGAGCTTTGCCGGCAAACGAAGCCGGGCGTCAGTTGTTCTTCAGCAGCCCCGTGATTCAAGACCCGGACTTGATCACCCGTCAGGCGGCCTTCGTGAAACTCGCGGAGTTTCCGTCCATTCCCCAAATCCAAACCGTGGTTGCCCAGCTCCCGCGTGCTGCGATCAACACGAATGACGCCTATTTGAATGACTCCCTTACGCTGCTGGGGCGCATCCACAAGGTATCCGGCGTGGGTGAGGACGTGGTGAAGGTTGCGGCGGGTGACGTCAAACGCGGGGCAGAACTTTTCTTTACCAGCCCAACCGCACTCTGCGCCAACTGTCACACCGTTGGCGGCAAGGGCGGCTCAGAAGGGCCCATTCTTGATGGCATTGCCGTCCGCAGTGACAAGGATTACATCCTGGAAAGCCTGATGGAGCCGAACGCCAAGTTCGCCAAGGGCTATGAGAGCTTGACGATTTCGCCCATGCCGCCCCTGGGCATGCTGCTAAGAGAACAGGAGCTTACGGACATCCTGGCATTCCTCGGCACCCTGACCACTCCACCGAAAGATGGAGTGACGGTTCCGGTGAAAAAGCCCAACGAATACGAATAGGAGTGTCAGTCGATGAGTTCATCGGTTTGCACGGGCGTCTGGACGCTCTCGAAATCGCCCGCAGGCTTTGAAGCATAACTCCATCGGACATTCTGAAGACATCGAAGCACTAGTCTGCCTTGAGCCTGAAGTACCGGTGCGAATCAATGGTGGCATTTGTGTAAGGACTGATGGCTCCAGGGATGTTCGTAAACAGGCCCGTGACGGATGGTGATGATTGCAGACCAAAAGCCGGGTTCGGCCAACTAACGACTGCATCACTGCCTGCTTGCTTGATCCTTAGCACACCGGTCGGTGCATATTTGATGGTCAAGTAACTGTCGGAAGACTCTCCCGTCACGTAAATATTCCCATTTGAGTCTGTCGTCAGGCACCATGGTCTGTCATAACTACCGGTTGTTCGACTGAATCTCTCGGTCTGCAACTGCTCCCCTTCGACAGAATACGTAATCACTGCATAGTCGTAGGATCCGCCGCTACCAAAGGAATAGCAGGCCACGTGTACGTTCCCGAACCCATCTACCGCCGTGCATTTGAGGCCCATTCCATCGACGCCATTTCCAAGCCCACCATCATAACGGTTGGTCCACAATGCCACCCCGGCATTCGAATAGGCAATCGTGACAATGTCAGTATTCGTATCCCCGTCATTGCTCATGCCTGAGACGAATATAGTTCCTCCTGCATCTACTGCCATTGACAATGCCGCATCGGCACCGTGTACCGGTCCGTCATAAATGTTCGTCCAGAGTGGGCTGCCTGCGTTTGAATATGCAATCGTTACGAAATTATTGCTGCTGGCGAGGTCTGCCGCCCACCCCGTCACGATCACGTTTCCCGCGCCATCAACGACCAAAGCTGAAGCCCGGTCATCACCATTCGCGGTTCCATTGTAGTGATTGGTCCAGAGTGGCACGCCGCCGTTGGAATACTTGATCGTTGCGAAGTCCCGGCCTCTACCAGCTTCCTGGGCATACCCGGTAACAAACACATTGCCTTCACCATCCAATGCCACGCATCGAGCCAGATCAAAACTGTTCGCGGATCCGCTGTAAAGGTTGGTCCATATCGGCACTCCGCTGTTGGAATACTTGATTGTCGCGTAGTCAGCCTCACCCCCTGTTACATAAACATTTCCGCTCCCATCTGTGGCCATGAACTGGCCACGGGCGTTGCCCGAGGCGCTGTGTATGAAACGATTGGTCCACAATGGAACTCCGGTGCTGGAATATTTCAGGGTGGCAATACACATCTGTCCCAGCAGGCTATTCGGCGATTCGCCCGTTACCAAGACATCACCATTACCATCCACCAGAATCGCTGTCGCCACCTCACCAGAACTGCCTGGATATTGGCTCGATGAATTATTGCGGGGCCCAATGTAGCGATTCGTCCACATCGGCACGCCGCTAACCGAATACTTGATGGTAACGTAATCGGACTGGGCGGACGGGCCAGATCCATTGACCAAACCGCCGGTGACGTACGCATTTCCATTCGCATCGGCGGCAACGGCAAACGCGCAACTAAAGCCTGGCCCAATATAACGGTTAGTCCAAAGTGGCGCGCCTCCCAAAGCGGATACCGGGCAGGAAACGGAGCCGACGCTAACGGTTAGAAGCTGCAACGCCGTGAACAACGTCCTTTTCATTCGAGAGATAAGTTCCTTGTAGAGCATTGCCCATCGCAAGCCAATAAGATCTTTGGCAGCTAGTAGGTTACTCCCGTTTGCCTTGGGTTCCGCACCACAACTTTTTTCTCCTGGAATCCATGCTGGGGGAGTAACATTCGAGCCATAGGCAAAACATCCAGCAACCAAGCGTTTATGAACAAACACACCCACCAGACGCCTTCCATTAGTCACCAATCGCGCCGCTCATTCCTAAAAAACTCCACCCTCGCCGCGGCTGGCGCAGCGACGGTCAGCAATTTCCCGTTTGTCCTGACCAGTCATGCCGCACCAGATGATCCGATCCGCATTGGCGTGATTGGCTGTGGCGGTCGGGGTAGCGGGGCGGTGTTGGATGCCTTGGGCGCGGAGACGCAGGTGATTTATCCCAAGTCCGGTTACCACACCGAAGACATCAAGGAAGGCGCGACCCTCAAGAACAAACATATCAGCGTCGTGGCATTGGCGGACGTGTTTGAGGATCGCATTGCCAGTTGCCGGCAGAATCTCGGCAAGCTGGGGATCAACATCCCGAACGAAAACTGTTTCACCAGCTTCGACGGCTACAAGAAGCTGCTCGCCATTCCGGAAATTAATTACGTCATTCTCGCCACGCCACCGCATTTCCGTCCCGCCCAATTGATGGCCGCGGTGCAGGCGGGCAAACATTGCTTCATCGAGAAGCCCTGCGCGGTGGATGCGCCGGGCGTGCGGTTGGTGATGGAGGCAGGCAAATTGGCGAAGGAAAAAAATCTCGGCATCGTCTCCGGCACGCAACGACGGCATATGAAGAGTTACAACGAAGCCATCAAGCGCATTCAAGATGGGGCGTTAGGCGAACTCGTTTATGGCGCTTGTTACTGGAACGGCGGCGTCATCTGGACGGTCGACCGCAAGCCTGGAATGACTGACATGGAATGGCAGCTCCGCGACTGGGGTTATTTCACCTGGCTGAGCGGCGATCACATCGTCGAGCAACACCTGCATAACATCGACATCATGCGCTGGGTCATCGGCCAGACGCCCGTAAAAGCGATGGCGCTCGGCGGTCGGCAGGCCCGCCCGAATCACCCGAACTATGGCCACATCTACGATCACTTCGCGGTTGAGTTCGAATACGCAAATGGCATGAAAATGTTCAGCCAATCGCGCCAGATGGACAAGGTGGACAGCAAGGTCGGGGAATTCATCGCCGGCACGAAAGGCACGAGCGACTGCAAAACGAACATCCGCGTGACCGGCGGCCAGGCGTGGCGCTTCCGCGATCAGGATAATAATCCTTATCAACAAGAACATCTCGACTTGATGGAAAGCATCCGCGCCGGCAAACCTCTGAACGAAGCGCAACAAACTGCCGAGTCCACGCTCATGGCCATCATGGGCCGCGAGTCCGCCTACAGCGGCCAGTTTGTTGAGTGGGATCAGATGCTCAATTCGAACCAGCGTCTCGGTCCGGAGAAATATGAATTTGGTCCGCTGCCTTTCCCCGAAGTTCCGATTCCCGGACAGTATCGGCTCGCTTAGGGGGCCTGGCTCGCTCGCGGAAAGTTTTGAACACAACGCAGCCCTCCATTGACCAAGTGATGACGTACGCGGGTCCGTTCCTCACCCGGACAGCGGCTGATTTGTGATTCGCTCCGATTGCCGCCAGGGCGCGCTGTGATAAGTTCAACGGGGTTGGTTGTTCGACTTGGTGAAGACTGCATTTACTCCACGACGGGTATTGTTCGTTAATGCGAACGAAACCACGCGCCCCTACCGTGTCGCTCCGCTGGGCCTGGCGTTCGTGGCCTCGGCCACTGAACGCGCCGGCCACCTCGTCCGGTTTGTAGATCTGCCGCAAACCCGTCGGGGCCGCCGCGATTGGCTGCAGGCGCTGCACGATTGGAAGCCAGATTATGTCGCGCTCGGCATCCGCAATCTCGATAATTCCGACTTTCACGCGCTCGAAACGTATCTCGAAACCCCGGCTACGCTTATTCGTGAAGCCCGGCAATCTATGCCGAAAGCGAAGATTATCGTCGGTGGGCCGGCTGGCACAGTCGAACCTGAGCGAGTTGCCGATACTACGCAATGTGATCATCTCGTGCTTGGCGAGGGAGAGGATAGTTTGCCCCAGCTCATCGGCCGGTTGGAAGCTGGCGAAATCGTCCCGCGCATTGTCGGCGCCGATGCCCAGGACACCCCATTCCGGGTTACGCTCCCTGAACAATTACCCGCGCCCCAACTGCATCGCTGGGCGGGCCGATTCCATCCCTATCTCCGCGGCGACGCCGGCTATCCGATCCAGACCAAGCGCGGTTGCCCGCTCAAATGCACTTACTGCACCTACGGCCGCATTGAAGGTGTGCGCTACCGCTTCCTCAACCCCAACGCCATCGCCGACGAGATTGAAGGCGCACTCGCGCACGGCATTCATGATTTTGAATTCGTGGACAGCACCTTCAATCTGCCAGTCAAACACGCAATTGAAGTGCTGCAAACCTTGCGCGACCGCAAGCTTCACGCAAACTACATCGGCACTGGACTCAATCCACGCCAACTCCCTGACGAGTTGCTCGCGCTCATGCGGGGGCTTGGTTTTCGCAGCGTCATACTCACGGCCGAGAGTGCTTCCGACATCATGCTGGCCAGTTACGAAAAAAATTATCGCCGCGACCGTCTGTTCGCCGCGGCGGAATCATTGTCGCGCCATGACATCCGGGCGCTGTGGGTTTTCCTGCTGGGCGGCCCGGGGGAAACGCCTGAGACGGTTGAGCAAACGCTGTCGTTCATTGCGCAATCCGTACCGTCGCCGAACGCTGTTTATATCACGTCGGGCATTCGCATCTATCCCGGCAGTCCAATTGGCGACGAACTGGATCAAGGCCGCTTGAGCGTGGAAAGCCTGCGCCGGCGCGTCGAACATGCCGATGTCCCGTTCTTCTATTCCGAGCATACGCCGCCCCAGTGGCTCGAAACCCGGCTGCGTGCCTTCCAGCGCCGTCAACCTCAGGTGATGCTCTCCTGTGAAGGCCATGCTTGGCTCACGCAAGCTGCTTTGTCCGTCATGCAATATCTCCCGGTACGCAAACCGTACTGGCAATACATCCCAACCCTCAACGCCGCCCGCCGCTGGCTTCGCTGGCCGGGACGGAAACCAGCCTTGGCCGTGCACTTGCCGCCGCTGGCGCCGGCCCCGCAATCATGAAACATCACGCCTCCTTTCATTGGCTGGTGGCGTTGCTGTTAACGACATTTTTAGGCGGTCCTGCTGCGGGGGCCGTCGAACGGTACGTGGGCACTTGCAATGTTGAGTTCGAGGGCGATTCCACGCTCCACGCATTCACCGGGCACATCACCAATATCGCATTGGTCGTCTTCACCGACACCCTCGCGCCCAGCCAGGCAGTCTTGAATACCCGGCTGGAAATCAAACCACGTCACCTCACTACGCATCACAAGAAGCGGGACGCGAACATGTACAAGATGTTTCAGGAGGATCGCTTTCCCAGCTTGATCCTCGTCGTCACCAACGCGTCGCTCGCCGCCGCCCGGCTTTCTTCCGCAACCCCGCCGGCCGGACCAGGGGAGCTGCCATTGCAATTGATCTTCTGTGGCATCACGAATCAGGTAATCGCGCACACCGTCAATCCGCAGGCAATCGCGGAAGGCTGGGAATTCGATCTCGACACGACCGTCTCGCTTAAGGCATTCAAATTGGAGCCGCCGTCGACGCTGCTCGGCGCAATTTCAGTGAAGGACTCCGTAAAGGTGAAGGCGCACGTAAAGCTCCGGAAGGAGCCTCCCAAAACCTGACATGAGTTCGCAATGTGACATTCTGATCGTGGGGGGCGGGCCGGCTGGCGGATTGGCAGCCCTGCTTCTCGCAAAAGCCGGCCGGAATGTCAGACTCATCGAGGCGCAATCCGCTCTCGGTCCGCGCGTTTGTGGTGCATATCTCTGTCCTGCAGGCGTAGGTTTGCTTCAGGAACTCGAACTCTGCGATCAACTCACCCGGGACATGCGCCAGCTACGTGGCATGGTCCTCGTCGCGCCAAATCTGAACCGGCTGCAAACCAACTTTCCGTCGACCACTCCGTTTCCTGACCACGGCATCTCCCTGCTTCGGCCTGAATTCGACAACGCATTGCTAGCCTCCGCTTCACGTCATGGCGCCAACATTCGCATGGGCTCACGACTCCAATCGCTTCAACAATCTTCTGAAGGCTGGGTCGCCGGGCTGCAAACTGGCGAGCGTATTGTGGCCCGAGTCATCATCGGGGCTGATGGCCGCAAATCGTGTGTCGCTCGGCTGCTCGGACTCGCTACGCGCCCGTGGCAGTCCAGGGTCGCGTTGCATGTGGATTTACCCAGCCTGACGCGGACCGAACCGTATGGCGAAATGCATGTCTTCAACGACGGCACGTACATCGGTTTGAACCCCATTGGCGCAGACACGCTGAACGTCTCCGCACTTTGCGACCCGGCTGAATTACATCATTCCTCGGCGATGGATTTCATCAATGAACGCACGCAAAGCTCGCCCCGATTGCGCACACGCATCGCCCCGCTCACCGATCCGGCTCCAGTGCGCGCCACGTTCCCTGCTGCTGCCAGCGTACGGGATGTCATCGCTCCGAACGCCGCTTTGATTGGAGACGCATCAGGCTTTCTCGACCCGCTCACGGGTGAGGGAATTTACCAGGCGCTCTGGACGGCCCGCGCGTTGGCCAGTGAAGTGAACGCTGGCTGGGCGAGCGAGCTCGAACTAAATCTCGCTTTACGCCGTTACGCCAACTATCGGCGGCGGAAGAATGCCGGCAAGCGCGCGTGCTGCCGCGCGTTCCAGGGCATTATCCGCCGCCCGGCGCTGAGCAATGCGATTCACCGGCTGCTCGCGTCGCGCCGCGGCGTGGGGGATGCCTTTATCGGTCTCATCGGCAACAGTTATGCCCCGGCCCGGGCTGTCTGGAACATGACGCTCGCCCTGGCCGGAATTGATTTATGGTCCAAGCCTACTTGAACGAAATCGGAACCGCCGTTCCGCCAAATGAATCGCAACAGGAATTCCTCGACTTGTTGCCTCGCTGGATTTCTGACCCCGCCGCGGTGGACAAGCTGCGGCTCATCGCCCGGCGCTCCGGCATTCGTCGCCGGCACACGGTGATTGATCGGCCATTTGGCGAACATGGTTCGGGGGCATTTTACGAGTATGGAAATTTTCCCACCACGGCTCGACGCATGGAAATGTTTCAACGCACCGCGCCGGCGCTCGCAGTCAAAGCGGCACAGGCGCTCGCCGCTCGCGGCGTTGACCTCGCCACCATCACTCACCTGATCATCACTTCCTGCACTGGTTTTTACGCGCCAGGACTCGACGTGGACCTGATCCGCCTGCTCAATCTGCCCCGCAATGTTCGGCGCACATTGATTGGCTTCATGGGTTGCTACGCCGGTATCACCGGCTTGCGCACTGCCAACGACATTGTTCGTGCCGACCCCGAAGCGCGCGTGCTGATGGTCAATCTCGAACTCAGCAGCCTGCATTTGCAGCAGGACGCGCCGTTTGATCGGCTGGTGGCCTCTTTACTTTTCAGCGATGGCTGCGCCGCGTCGCTCATCTCCGCCCGGCCGGAAGGATTTCGCCTGGATACTTTCGCCACCGGTCTGAGTCTCGCCGACGCCGACAAAATGGCCTGGATGATCGGCGACCAGGGATTTGCCATGACCCTCGACGCGCAGATTCCGGACCGCATCCGTGATTACCTGAGTCGCGAGCGCGATTATTTCGACCTCGCGATCCGCAACCCGAAATCCTTATGGGCGATTCATCCGGGCGGCCGGGCGATTCTCGACGCCGTCGCGCAAACGCTAAACTTGAGTAAGGCCCAGCTCGTTCCCGCACGCAAAGTACTGGAGCTTTACGGCAACATGTCATCAGCGTCGGTGATGTTTGTCTTCGAAGAATTGCTGCGCCGTACACCCAGGAATGAGCCGCTGCCAGGTGCGGCAATGGCATTCGGTCCGGGGCTGACCATTGAGGCGATGGAGTTCTCGCTCGTGCCGACGCATTGCACCCCGGCGTCCAATCGTCACGCGAGCGATCACGAATCAATTGAAGCCTTCCATGCTTTCCCCGAGATCATGATCTAGGCGTCGCCGTCTGTCAGGAATCGGCCCAAATCAGAAGCTATCTGGTCTACAGTGATGCCGTTGATCCCGGAGTCGGACCGAAGGATGGCAACGCTCTTGCCCTTGGGCCGCCAGAGTTCCTCGTTGGTTTCCGCCCACAACACCACACACGGCAGTCCCAACGCCGCGGCCAGATGCGTGATGCCGGAATCATGACCGACAAATCCGGTACACGTGCTCAAGCGCCCTGCCAATTCAGCCAGCGGCAGGCTTTGCACGATCTCGCCCCGGCCCAGCGGTAGTTTCGACGAGAACCGGTGAAGCCGGTCACCCTCTGCCTCACCCCCAATCAGCAGAACTCGGCAATTAGTTTCCGCTATCAATCGCCCCAGCAATTCGACCCACTTTGCTTCCGGCCAGTTCTTGCGCTCGCTGCCGCTGCCAGGATGAATTGCAACGGTCGGCAAGCGCGGCAGCGCGGAGTCGCCAACCAGTTGGTCGGTTCGACCAAATTCGTTCGACGCCACCAAGTCCAGACGTGGCACCGCATCAGCATCAAAGATGGCCAACCGCGTGAGCGGATTCAAAAACACCTGCGTGGCATGGATGTCGTCGCGCTCGTCCGGCCGATGCGGTGCAGCAATGAACTGCGCCGGGGAACAGCGGGCTACATTCTCATGAAAAATTTCGTCCGGGTCGTAGAGGTAAGAAATGATGATGTTGAACTCGGAAAAATAATCGCGTTGGTCTTCAGGCAGTTCGCCTTTGCGCGCAAAGAACGCTGCGAGCGCCCGGGCTTCGATGGGTTGCACGCGATCCGCGAGCCCACCGGCCAGGGCGAGTTGTGCGATGTGCGGATAACCGAGCACTTCCAGATGCGCGGAAGGAAATTGCTGCCGCAAAGCGGCCAGCACCGGCAGCGTGAGGATGAAATCCCCAATCGCCCCGCCGCGGATGACAAGAATCTTGCCTTTGGCGGACATTGAAATTCAGGAGAAGTCCCGCCCTTTGCCCGGCAGGATTCGATCAGCGCCCGTTGATCGCGCGCCGGCTTAGAGAGCGCGAAAACTCGTCATGCCGAGTCCGATCACCAGCAGCGCAAAAGCCAGCCGCACGCCGCAGGTAATGCGCACGCGTTGTTCGTTGGCGGTGCTCCATTCGATCAGGTCACGCATCCGCCACGGGGCAAGCGTGAACCAGATCCCGGCAATTACCAGCACATACGCCCAGCTTTGGATCAACAGCACCCACGGCGTTTCACCCAGATGTGGCCGGCCGGTGTCCACCATTAGTTTCGCGATGAGCAACAACAACACCGCATACCCCCGCGCCGCGAGGAAGTCCTGGACAAAGATGCACGTGCCAATGCCAATCGCGGTGAACAACACCATCATGTGCGGCTTGAAGCGCGCAAAGTCAGCTATGGGCTCGATCTTCACGTTCCACACAAACCACGCCGTTCCGAGCAGCATGAGCAGAATGCCAATCGGTACATGCCGGGGAAACTTGCGCGCTGCGGCGGTGAAGGCCGCCGGTTTGGCCAGCCCATAAACCTGGGGCGCGGCGACAACCGCGCCGAGCAGGAGGCTCAATATCGAAAGTCTCATCGCTTTAATACAGTTTCAAAGGGCGTAAAGCATGGCTCAGACCCACGGACGGATGAAAGGAAAATCGCCCACCCCAACCGGGTGTTGTAACGGCACGGGGCGTCGCTACCGAGGTGGGGACAAGGCCGAAACCGATTGCCCGTTGGTGATTGCGAGCTTGCCTCCGCGAAGATCATTCAAGCTCTGGACCACCGCGTTGTAGTTGGTCACGAGCTCATTGAACTTCTGGACGGAGGTGTTCAAGTCGGCGGCAAGGGACCGGATGCGTTCGTTGGCTTCCGTCAATCGCTGGTCCCGCAAACTCACTGCCGCGGCCCAGTTGGTCATGCTCTCGCGCAGCTGGTCGCGCTCAGCAGTCAGTTGGCGGTTGTCCCGCTCGCTGGTTTCCAGCCGCTCTTGCGAATCTTTCGCTTCCGTGTGAACGCGCCCGAGTTGCTCCTTCAATTGCGTCAGATCGGCGTTCAAACCGCGCAAGCTCCGCTCCTGCTCACCAATCTTCTGCTCGTGCGCCTGCCGGGTCTTCTCAGAATGGCGCAAGTTGAGATTGAGACGCCGATCGCGCTGCCATTGGAAAACACACAATGCGGCAAGCAGGAGCACGCCGCCCAGATTCCCGAATTGCAACGTGCGGTTCATTTCGCCTCACGCACTTCGAACGCCACTTTTTGAATTCCCGCGCCGCGCACGACATCCAGCACGCGGATCATGTCACGGTGCCGGGCATCGCCGTCGCCGCTGATGAACACCCGCAGACTTTCATTCGTACGAAACTCGGCGCCCAGAGATAACGCGAGTTCGTTGAGGCCGATCGGTTGCCGGTCGCGAAACACCACCCCTGACTTGTCCACGGAAAGGCTGACGAAATCGTGCTTTGCGTCGGCGTTGGCGATGGTCGCCGTGGGCAGGTTTACTTTCACGCTCTTCAAGTTCACCATGCTCAGGCTCACCAGCATGAACGCTGCGAGCAGGAAAAACATGATGTCGATCAGCGGAATGATTTCAATCCGCGCGCCTTCTTCCGTTGGAAGTCTGGAACCAAGTTTGACGGGCATGGCGGCAAGTGTGGGCGTCAGGCGGGGGACGATTGATTTCTCTTTTCAATCGCGCGCACGCGGGCGAATTCCTCGAGGTCGTAACCGTGGTGCTTGGCGGATTGAACAAGCAGTTCGACGTGGTTGATCGTGCGTTCCAATCGCGAACGGAAATGTGCCAGGCGGCGGTTGAAAAAGTTGTAGGGCAACAGACAGAGAATCGCGATGCCCAGACCAAACGCTGTTGCGATGAGCGCTTCAGCGATACCGCCGCTAACCTTGGTCGGGGCCAATTCCTCGCCTCCGACAAAATTGAACGAGTGCATGATGCCCGTGACGGTACCCAGCAAGCCAAGCAGCGGCGCGAGCGTGATGAACGTGCTGAGAATCCAGAGCCGCTTTTCTGCGTGCTCGATTTCGTCCGTAGCGCGAAGTTGCATCGCCCCCAGCAGCGACGTGTGCGCGTGCAGCATGCCCTCATGCACCGTGGCGAGATAAGGATCGTTCGCCTGGCGAGTCAGTTTAACGGCGTGTTCGAAACGGCCCTGGCTCACTGATTCAAAGGTTTCATTCAACCGGTTGCCAGCGGAGCGTCGCCCGAGCGACCACCACCACAATGAGCGTTCAACCACCACGACCAGCGCCGCGACCAGGCAAAGCAGGATCGGCCACATGATGGGGCCGCCGCGCAGGAAGAAATCGAAAGCCACGTTGGCGAAGAGTGGATTCATAATCGGTTCAACTCGAGAAAATCATTTCGGGAGCACGAAGCGGATGGCCACTTCATAAGCGCGCGTGGCGCCCGACGGAAACCGCCAGCGATTGCGCACCGTGCGCACGGCCGAGTCGTTCAACAGCGGCCAGGGCGAGGAGGCGACGGCTTCCACCGACGCCACCCGCCCATTTGCAGCAACAACAAATCGAACATTCACTGTGCCTTCCTGCCCCGCGTCCTGCGCCGCCAGCGGATATTCCGGCGCAGGTTGTTTTCCGGCGCCAACTCCAAATGTGAGTTGTTGAACCTGCGGAAGCGCGGCGGTTGCATTCTCGTTCATCACCGCACGCGAGTAACTCGCCTGCGCGGCTTCGACTACGCGGGTTGCCCCTTCAACCCGCAGCGCAAAGGCGATTGCAGGCGACGGCATTGCCACGGCGACAGCTTGCGGAAGCGAAGGCTGCGCAACCGCTTCGACCGGTGGTGGCGTGGCCAGCGACGTCACCTGCGGCGGCTCAACGTCCGGCACCGGGTCATTGCTCAACTCGACATTGAGCATTTCGACATTGATGGGTTCAGGTTGTGACTTGGCCAGCGCGGCCCTGGCGTAAGGCATCGTCAAACCGATCGCAGCGATCACCGAACAACCCAGCCAGAGAACCAGCGTGACGATTGAAATGAAGCCAGAGCTTTCCGAACGGCGAGGTGAAAAGGTATTTGGCGCCGCGAGGTTTCGAGGAGTTGTGGCGACAGATGGGCGCGAAGCTGTTACCGCCTTCACTTCACATTCGGTTTCGCACACGTTCATCACGCCGCCAAGCTACCGAAAGCCGGTGCTGCCCGCTGTCGGGCGCTTGCTATTCTTTGACGGCGGCTTGCACTTCTGATTCAACTGCGATGGAGGCACTTACGCTGCCGTTGCCGTCCCCTTTTGGAAAGAACCGCCGCCACGCCAGTGCAAAGCCGGTCCACACGAGCAAAGCCGCAGCACCCGACGCCAGCCCGGCCACAGCTTTGCCAACTGTGCCCAAGGCCTCGCCAGTATGCAGAAAGCGTGTCCACGAGCGCACCTGCCGACCTAGGTTCTGATCAGCGTAGCCTTCCTTGCGTAGAACCGCGCCGGTGAACGGATCAAGCGTAAGCTGTGTAGTAGCAAACAACGGCCAGCGATGCTGCTCAATGATAGTGAGCGTGACTGGCTGTGGCCCGCCGCGGGATTCGGCGCGTGAAACTTCATTCGTTCGTGGGGTGCCAGCGCCCGCGCCGCGACCACCTGGTCCGCCAGCGCGCATGGTGATCTGCTTCCAACCCGGCACTTCCTTTTGCGCAGCGACGAACAACTCACCCATCGGCAACGGCTTTGTGCCTTGTGGTGGAGTTGGGATTTCCACTGCGGAACCACCGCCTTGAGGCGGGGCAGTTGCGCCGGTGACTTTGTAAATCAGATCGCCAGCCCACTTGTAAGAGATCGGCATCGCTGTCGCCGTCAGCACGATCAATACGGGCGCGGTCCAGAAGCCGATGGCGTTATGCCAGTTCCAATCGCGCGCCTTGCCGCGTAGCTTGAAATTCATCACACCGATGGCGCGCAGCGCGTTGCTGGTCCACTGCCGCGGCCACCAGAGATAGAGTCCACTAACAGCGAGAAAGAGAAACGCCGCATTGCACGCGCCTGTGATTGCTTTGCCGAGCGCCCGCTTTTCGTCGTGACCGCCGAGGTAGCGATGCCATTCGATCATCGTCTGCATGAACGCCCGCGTGCCACTCGCTCCCGGTTCGCGCACTTCGCCGGTGTAAGGATTGACGTAATACGAATTGGTCCGGCCGAAGCTGACGAGCATGGCGATGTTCGGATCAGCATCAAGCGTGATGCCTGATGGACGATCGCCTGGTTTCAGCTCACGGGCTTTGGCCAGCAAATTGTCGAAGGATAGCCGATCCTTGGCGCCTTCGGGCGCGGAAACATGGCGCGCATTGCTTTCTGCCCACGCGATGATTTCCTTCTCGAACGCCAGCGCCGCGCCGGTGACGGACATGATCAGAATCACCACCCCCGCAATCACGCCCGCGAGCAGATGCAGCCAGAAAATGGTTTTGCGGAATAAGCCGTTCACATCTCCGCCCACTGGCGTAGCAAGTTGTGGTAGACGCCGGTGATCTGGACGGCGGACGGATGATTTGGATGGTCGCGATTCAAGCGTTGCAGCGCGAGGTCGAGATCGAACAACAACGAACGCCGGCCGTCATCGCGGATCATGCTTTGAATCCAGAAGAACGCGCACAGCCGCGCACCGCGCGTAACCGGTTTGACATGATGCAAACTTGTCGCCGGATAAAGCACCATGTGACCGGGTGGCAACTTCACGCTCTTCACACCGTAGGTATCCTCGACGACAAGTTCGCCGCCGTCATACTCATCGGGTGCGGCAAAGAACAACGTGGCGGAAAGATCAGTGCGGATGCGATGTGGTGTGCCCGACACCTGCCGGATGGCATTGTCCACGTGAGTGCCGAAGGACTGACCGCCGGAGTAGCGATTGAACAGCGGTGGAAACACCTGCAAGGGCACGGCCGCTGACAGGAACAGTGGATTCTGTCCCAGCGCTTTGAGAATCATCTCGCCGACCTGCTTGGCGGCGGGATGTCCTTCAGGGATCTGCATGTTGTCCTTCGCGCGCGCGGATTGGTAACCGGCAGTCACCTTGCCGTCCACCCATTCGGCAGCATCGAGGACCTTGCGCGCCTGCGCCACCTGTTCGGCGGTGAGGACATTGGGTATGTTCAGCAGCATGAGGTGATCAGAAACTGACGTTCGCGCTCAACACCGCTGAGCGGCCAGCGCCGGGGATAAAGTGGCCGCCGCCCACGCTGCCGATGTATTCCTCGTCAGCGAGGTTGTAGCCGTTGAGTTGGAAGGACAGGTTCTTGTTGACGCGGTACGAAAGCATGGCGTCGAAGAGCCAATAGCCATCAGCCTGACGGGTGTTGGCATTGCTGTTGAAAACTTCGCCGCGATACTGCGCGCCGCCGCCGAGTTCGAAGCCCAAAGGCAGCGCGTAGGTGGTCCAAAGGCTGAATGAATTGGCGGGCGTGTTGGCCAGTTCGTTGCCGATTTCAGCGGCGTTCTCCGACTCGGTAATTTCGCTGTGCATCCACGTGTAACCACCGAAGACCTGCCAATCTTTAGTAATGCGACCGGCGGCAGTGAATTCAACGCCATACACCCGTTGCTCGCCATTGAGCACGACCACGTCGGTCGGGTCGGTCGGGTCCTCAGTGCGGGCGTTGAATTTATCCGTCCAGAAGATTGCCGTGGTCAGCATCAAGCGGCGCTGAAAGAATTCCCATTTTGTGCCGAGTTCGAGCGTGCGGCTCTCCTCGGGGTCGGTGTTGAGATTGTTGGCCGCGTTGGCCGCGGTCGAGAGGGTCAAGCCCTCGGCTGACGGATTGAAGGACGTGCCAGCGCCAAAATAGATGCTGCCTTGCTCAACTGGTTTGTAAACCAGCGCCGCGCGCCAGCTCAGCATATCGTCGTCGCGGCTCAACGTGGGCCCGACGCCGTTGGTGCTGTTCCGGTAATCCACTGTGAAATAATCCCAGCGCAACCCGCCGGTGAACTCCCAGTGTTCTCCCAACTTCAGCGTGTCGAACGCATAAACGGAATAAGTGTCAGCCGTGGACTCAGCTTTGACCCCGGTGCGGACGATGGTGCCGTTGAATGGGTCGCCAGGATTCGGATTGAACAGGTCCGCGGTCGGCGTGGCGTTCGCGGGCGACTGAGCGCGAGCATAATTCTCGGAAGTTTCGTGGTCGTACTCAAAGCCCGACACGAGGTCGTGCGAGATCTTGCCGGTTTCAAAAAATGCCGTGACGTCCAACTGATTGGCAAGGATGGTGTCCTCCTGATCACGCGATTGGAGTTGTCGGTTGATGGCGGTGCTGGTGTTCGCATTGACGAAGCGCGGGGCGGTGATGACGGAATCGCGATCATTGACGCCGTAACGGAACTGGTCTCGCAGCTTGAGTGATTCGTTGAGGTCGTGCTCGACAAGCACCGTGCCGATGTCAGTGTCCGTGTTCTCGTAATCGCGCGCGGTGATGCCGTAAAAATTACTGAAATCCACCGGCGGCACGTCGTCGCTGTAAGCGCCGAGCACAGCATTGGTGTTGGCCGGTACCCACGGAATGCCGTAATCGGGAACGTTGTCCTGTTCGAGGTGAAAATAACTGAGCGTCACGCGCGTGGGCGTGCCCACCCCAAACGCGAGTGACGGCGCGATTCCCCAACGCTCATTACTCACCGCATCGCGATCGGGCGTGTCATTCTCGTGCCAGAGCGCATTGAGGCGAAGCGACGTGCTACCAAGCCAATCCTGACGCTCTGGCGCGAGCGGCTGGTTCACATCCACTGTACCGCGGAAGTAATCATCCGTGCCAACTCCGAGCGAAGTATTGTAGAAAGGACTCAGCGTTGGCCGCTTGCTGACGAGATTCACAGCGCCGCCGGTCGAACCGCGTCCGGTCGTGCTCGAAGCCGGCCCCTTGGCAACTTCCACCTGTTCAACGTTAAAAGGGTCGCGCGAGTAACCACCGAAATCGCGGATGCCATCCACGAAAAGATCGGTGCGCGCATTGAAGCCCCGGATGGAAAGATTGTCGCCCGCCGGCACGCCACCTTCGCCCGCCTGCATGCTGATCCCGGGAACATTGCGCAGAATGTCGCGCAAGGTCGTCGCGCCTTGCTCTTGGATCACGGATTGCGGAATGACGGTGATTGACTGCGGAACATCGAGCAGCGGCTCAGTGTATTTGGGAGAGGAAAGATTTTCGGGCTTGTAGGAATTCCGGTCCTGACCTTGCACCACAACTTCCGGAAGTTGGGTCGTGTTTGTTCCAGCAGTAACAGGCGCGTTCGTGGACGGGGTTTGAGCCACGGCTGCAAGGCCTTGGGTCACGAGCAATGCAGCGAGCGGTCTGATTTTTTGTTCGGTCATCGCGGCCACACGGTAGGAAACGCGCGTCCGGGCCGCTGTCGGCAGCTTGCCAAAGATTAACGGTGGATTGCAGTCCGCCGCCTCGCGACTTGTGTCTGCTTGCAAATCAGTTAAACCAGACTGTCCGATGCTGAACCAACTCACACCTGCTGCACTTGCCACAGCGCAAGCCCGCGATGCGCAAGCAAACGCGCGCCTGTTGCGTGGCCTCGAGTTGCTTGAAGAAGCCTCGCCGACAAGTCTGCGTGAAGCAGTGGGATGTTTTGATGACGCCATCGCGCTACGACGCGACTTGCCATTCGCCGAGAACTGCTGGTATCGCTACGGGCTCATCGCGGGCTGGATGAATCGCGGTGACGCGCTTACGCGACTTGGTGCCGTGGAGGAGTTGCGTGATGCATTGCGCTGCTACGACGAAGCATTGACGCATTTGCGCGAACTGCCGATGCGTGAAAGTCCGCTCTTCATCAAACGCCTCGCCATCGCCTGGCTGAATCGCGGATGCACATTGATGAAGCAAGCCACGCCTCACAGCGTGTCGCTCGCAGTCGAATCCTTTCAAGAAGCCATTGCCGCCGCGCTCAATTTCGGTTCCGAGGCCCCAGTCGAAGCCACGACCCTCTTGGCGGGCGCTTACATGAATCACGGCAACGCATTGATTCAGCTCTCGCCGCCTGATGCCCACCAAGCGAGCGTCTCCGCGAAGGAAGCGTTGAAGCTATGCCGCGCCACCGAGCACGCCAACGGCTTGGTGGCCGAGATTGCATTCCAGGCCCGACATATCCTTTGCCAGGCACTCGCACATCAACTGGCCCTAGGCGGATTATCAGCGAACCAACGCGACGAGTTACTCGCCGAAGCCAGCGACATCGTGGACGACGGAATGGCGCTGGCCAGAAATTGGGAGCAGCGCGGGGTAACGCGATTCCGCCTGGCGGCGGCTGAACTATTCCGCTTTGGTTGCCGGGTTTATCAAACGCATCAACCTCATTTTCTCACTGAGTTTCTGTTGGAGAACCTTGATCCCCAGCATTCGGACGGAGCATTCAGTGACAATCTCGCGATGCACGCCAGCGCGATGGACGCGCTCTGGCGCTCGCTCGGCAAAATTCAATGCGAAGGTTTCAAAGCCATCAACACGCTCCAGTTTGAACAGATGCTGGAATCATTGCGCGAGTTGCGGATCACGGAGAGTCGCCTTACCGAACTCCGGCAAGCAAGCAACCGTCGGTAAATCGCTGGGCGCTCGCGAGCCAGGCTCGTCAGTCGCCTCACCCCACCAAACTTCCACCGACCGATCAGGGCACAGGCGTGCCGTCGTAAGTCCAATGGATATCCGGCCGGCCAGGATCGGCCGCCTTCGTCCCTGAATTGGAACAGACGTAATTGTACTTGAACCAGGCGACGTGACCATCGGCGAAAGTGAGGTTAGCGCCCGCGTTGTGTCGCGAGGAAAATTTTGAAGCATTCGCGTGTGACGAGCCGAGGTTCTTGGCTGGATCACTGCCGTAAAATGGCATCTCCGAAGAATGCGTACGCACTTCGGTATAGCTGACGAACGCTGAAGGGCTCTTGATCATTGTCAGGATGAAGTTGGTGCCGTAACCGGCGGTCAAGCCGCGATTGCCGCTCGGGTTGATCGCGTAGTGGAACATCACGTTGACGAGTGGATCACGTTCGTTGGACTTGGCGGAGGAAGTCGGGCAGGTGAAAATGCTTCGATGGTTGACCCAGTCCGCCGGATTGTTCGCGTAATCGCACAATCGCCTGGCGGCAACGTAGGGCGGCAAACTGTTGAACCACCCAATGTCGCCCGAACCCGCGGCGGCAAATGACGCCAGATCCGTCCACAACATATTGTCCGCGCTGTAACTGGCCGGCGTGCCGGGCACGCCCTTGGGAATGCGCGCATTTGGAAAAATCTGATTGTTGTCGTCCAGGTACATCGTCTGCGCCGTTCCCCATTGGCGCAGGTTGCTGGCGCAAATGACCCGATGCGCCTTTTGCTTAGCCCGGGCCAACGCGGGCAACAGCATGGAAGCAAGAATGGCGATGATCGCGATGACCACGAGCAGTTCAATCAATGTGAATGCTCCCCGGACTCCATTGCATTTCTTATTTTGCATGAACGAATCGTGTACTGATCCCGAAAAGAATGCTGCCGATGATTTGCGAAAGGTTGTCGCCTGATTGCTGACAAAAAATGATAAGCAAAAGCCAATTTAGATTTGTCCACTTGGATTCCGGCACAGATCGAACGGCAACTTGGCCATCGCCCCCTTGAGCGGCGATGGACGGACGACGCGACTTGTGGAGTGACGACGTCCGACCAAGAAAAAAACCGCCGAACGATTCGTTCGGCGGTAGCCATTGCTTATTTGGAAATCAGTCTGCGGCGTCGGCCTTTTCTCCCACCTTGTTGGCCATGTAATGCTCGACGAACAGCAGGCCACCGTCGCCAGCGCGTTTCACGATCTGCAACAGCTCATCCATCGAGGAGACTTCTTCGAGCTGTTCCTTGATGAACCATTGCAGGGAATTCTGGGTAAAGGGGTCGCCCTCTTTTTGCGCCAGCGTAAGAATGTCCTTGATGGAATCAGTCACCTTCAACTCGTGATTCAAGGCGAGTTGCACTGCTTCCACCGCCGATTTGAACCGGCATTTGGGCGCGGGAATGGCGGGGATTTCCAGGCCGATGCCAGCGTCGAGGATATATTTGATGAAGCGATGCGCGTGGTCGCGTTCTTCGGCGGCCTGCTTGGCGAAGTGGACGTGAAGGCGGGGCAAACCCTCGAGTTTGAACCACGCCGAAATGGCTTCGTATTGCAGCGAAGCGAGGAATTCCATGCCGACCTGCGCATTCAACGCGGCGGCGACCTTCTTTGAGATGAGCGGCGTCATAGCGCCGGCGAATATGAACGCTGCCGGACCGCTCCGGCAAGCCATTCTTTCGCCGCGGCCACCGCCGGACTTGAAGCCGACCGGGCCGTCGCTTTCGCCGCCCGTCTGGCGCGGCGCAACCCGGCCAGTTGTCGATGGAACTGCATGAAATGCTGAAATTGCTTCGCGCTCATGGTGGGAAAGCTACTTGACCTTCCCAATTTCCGCTGCCGGTGGTTTGCGATTCTTTGTCGGCAGCTTGCGACTCTTCCTATCAACGGCCGATAGAACCTGATCCTAGTCTGACTGCAAACTTGCACTTCTCCATCTCTCCGCAACAATCAGGGCTTTATGATCGCAATTGTCTTACGTGGCCTGTCGCTGGCAGCGCTGAGTTTCTGTCTGTTCACCGGATGCGCGGCGCGGCGCGCCAATCACGTGTTCATCATCAGCATTGATGGCGGTGGGCCAGCCGTGCTCCAGAAGGCGGCCATGCCCACGCTCGATACCCTGGTGAGCGAGGGCGCATGCAGTTGGACCGCGCAGACCATCAAACCTTCGCTCACCCTGCCCTCGCACACTTCCATGCTTACAGGTGTTCCCATGGAAACGCACAAAATGTCGTGGAACGGCTGGGTACCAACGAATGGCACCGTCAAAACGCCGACGGTGTTTGCCGCTGCCAAACGGGATGAATTGTCCACCGCCATGTTTGCCGGCAAGGAAAAGTTCCGCCACCTGCTCCAGCCTGGATCGCTTGACCATTTTAGCTACGATTACTCCAACTCAGTTGTCATTTTGAAAAGCGACAGTGGCGGACCGGACGTGCGAAAGGAAGGCTCGGTATTCACGAAGATCGTGGCGGACCAGGCCGCAGATTACATCGTGCGGTTCAAACCCAACTTGTGCTTCATCCATTTGACCGATCCGGACACGGTGGGTCATCAGTTTGGCTGGGGTTCGTCCGAACAACTCAAATCACTCGCCGACGTGGACGCAGGTTTGACAACGATCCTTCAGGCCATCCGCGATGCGGGCATCCAGCGAGACAGTGTGATTCTCATCAGCGCAGACCACGGCGGACATGGCAAAGGCCACAGCCGCGGGACACCGGAAGACACCACCATTCCGTGGATCGCCTGGGGAAAAGGCGTAAAGCCAACCTTCACCATCACGGAGCCCATCAGCACTTGCGACACCGCGGCGACGGCGCTTTGGTTACTGAGAGTAACGCCAATTGCCACGATGGAGGGGAAGCCCGTGCTGAGTGCTTTCAATTGACTCAGCGCTTGCCAGGACACGTTGGCTACGACTTCTGCGTGGGCGTCTTGATCGGATACAATCCCGGGCAACAGCCGAAGGTCTCATGGAAGGCCGCACTGAAGTGACTGAGGCTGCTGTAGCCGACTTCCAGCGCCGCCTCGGTCACATTGTGATCGCCGCGCTGTAGCAGCTCTGCCGCCCGCTCCATCCGCAATCGCCGGAGGTATTGGGTGATGGTCTGGCCGGTTTGCGTCGAAAACACGCGGCTCAGGTAGAAATGGCTGCACCCGATTTTCTTGCCCAATTCTTCTAACGCCGGCGGCTCGGCGAGATTCTGTTTTAGCAGGAAGATCACCTGTTCCACCCGCTCCTGCGCCATCCGTTGCTGGCGCGTGCAGAAGAATTCCTCCTCGGGCTTGACGAGAAATGTCACCGCCAGTTCCAGCGCCTTGCACTGATACCACACCGGCTGCGCGGCGGCATAAACCGGCGGCTGGCGTAGCGTCGAGATGAGTTGAAGTTGTGGCGCCGTCAGGCGCACGGTCGAACCAGTCACTTGCTTGCTGGGACCACCTTCCATCGCGGCCCGCACGACCGGATGCAACATGCCTTTAGTTTCCCCCAGATGCTTGACTAGGAACGGACAAGAAAACTCAACAGTTAGGAACTGATGCTTCTCACCCGCCGCACGTTTGGCCACAAGCGGCTCCTTCTGCCGATAGTAAAATCCTGCCGTATTTGGCGCAAATTCTGCGCGGCTGCCGTTGCTCTCGACAAACCCGACGCCGGCCAGATTCAGGCACAGCTCGACGCAATCCGGATGAAAACTCGAGGCCCAGTCAAACTCGCCCTTCGCCACGAAGTCGTGCCACTCGATGCTGTAGCCCACCCCGCGGAAACTGCCGAAGAGTTTTTGCCACCCCGCCCCCACCCCGCGCCAGGCGTTGACCTCGGAAAACACAGTCTTGCCCGCGGCCGGGCGGGATGCTGTTTCAGCACCGGTAGTTAATGCAACATTTACCACTAGTAAGACAATCTTGGCGAGGATGCCGCCAGTGGCAAGTGGCGAAAATCATTTGCGCCTCATTTCCCGCTCCCGCAGCCACGCGAAGATCACCGGCGTCACGATCAGGATGTGAATCAAACTGCTCACCATGCCGCCAATCACGGGCGTGGCGAGCGGTTTCATCACTTCCGCACCTTGGCGATGACTCCACATGATTGGTAGCAAGCTCGCGACGATAGTGGCCACGGTCATCACCTTTGGCCGCAGGCGCAGGCGGGCGCCGTCTTTCACGGCCTGAACGAGATCTGCCGCACTGAATTTTTCCCCAAGCTCAGCCATGCGCTTCTTCAACGTTTCTTCGAGATACACAACCATCACCACCCCGGTCTGCACCGCCGTACCGAAGAGCGCAATGTAACCAACCCACACCGCGCCATTGAAGTTGTAGCCGAGCAACTTTTGCAGGAACACGCCGCCGCTTAACGCGAACGGCACAGCCAGCAACACATGCGCCGCTTCCGCCGCGCTGTGATAGACCATGTAGAGCATGATGAAGATGATCAGCATCACCGCCGGGAACACGAGCTGCATGGTCTGCGTGAACCGGCGTTGGTTCTCGTATTCGCCCGTCATCTTGTAAGTCATGCTGCCCCAGCTCATCTTCTTGAGCGCTGACTCGACATCGTTCACAAATCCCCCGAGATCGCGGTCTTGGACGTTGGCCTGCACATAGGCGCGTAACCGCCCGTTCTCGCTGGCGATTTCATTCGCGCCGACTTCGCGAGTGATTGTTGCCACCATCGCGAGCGGGATGTAAGCCGCACTCGCACTCGGTGAAGCGCTGGCGGAAGGCGCTTTTGCCGCGCCGCCAGCGCCCATGCCGCCGCCCATTCCTCCGCCAGCCACCGCGCCCCCTGAGCTTGTCGCCGCACTTCCGCCCATGCCGGACTTCGTCGCAATCAAGATGCGTCCGATCTTTTCGATATCATCGCGCTCGCCGCGTTCCAAACGCACCTGAATCGGATACCGCTCCCGTCCCTCGATGGTCACGGAAACATTCTTGCCGCCGATGGCGACTTCCACCGCATCCAGCACATCGCGCGCACTGAGTCCGTAACGCGCCATCGCCCGTCGGTCCACCTTCACGTTGAGGTACGGCTTGCCCTGTACGCGCGACGGCGAAACACCTGCCGCACCGGAAATCTGTTTCACCACCGCTTCAACCTCGAACGCCTTCTGCTGCAACGCTTCCAGATTTTCGCCGTAAATCTTCACGCCGACCTGCGCCCGAATGCCGGTGTAGAGCATCAGGATGCGATTCTCGATCGGCTGCAAGAAGGCCGGCACATAGCCAGGTACGACTTTCATCTTCTCGGTCAATTCCGCCTTGAGCTTCTCGACCGTCATGCCTTCGCGCCACGCGGGATTGCGGACCACACGCGGCAGCTTGATGAAGCCTAGCACGGTGCGATTTGTGGAAATCCACTCCGGCTTCAACGTGATGGTCGTCTCCAACATCTCCGTCGGCGCGGGATCAGTCGGCGTCTCAAAACGACCAAGTTTGCCTGCGACCGATTCAATTTCTGGTGCAGCAACCAAAACTTGATCCTGCCACGCCATCACCCGTTGGATTTCTGTGAGGCCCGTCTTCGGCAGCAACACCGGCATGAACAGCAAACTGCCTTCGTTCAACGGCGGCATGAATTCCTTGCCAAAGCCTTGAACCAAATTCGCTGTGCGCGGCCAGCCGGCATTGCGAATATTTGCCGTCCACGCGCGCGGCAAGCCGAACGCGATCAACAGCGCCGTCGCCAGCAGCATCGCCGCTGCGCCGATGACCGTCTTGCGATGTTTCAACGCCCAGTTCAGCACCGGATCGTAAATCTTCAACAACACGCGCATGATGATGTTTCGGTCCTCCGCGTGAAACGGCCCGCGCACGAGCAAACTGCACAACACCGGCACAACCGTCACCGCCAACAGCGTCGAACCCACCATCGCAAACGTCTTGGTCCACGCCAGCGGATGAAACAGTTTACCCTCCTGCCCCGTCAGCGCGAACACGGGCACAAACGCCAGAATGATGATCGCCATCGCGAAGAAAATGGGGCGGCCAACCTGTTGACACGCTTCCAAGGTGACCTGCCAGGTCTCTGCTGCGGTGAGGCGGCAAGCTGGGGTGAAAGGGTGAGAGGGTGAAAGGGTGCTTTCGCCTTCGGTCGCCCCTTCTCCCTTTCCCCCTTTCTCCCTTTCAATCCTGCTCCGCTTCTCCTCCTCGGCGCGCTCGCAATGCCGGATCACATTCTCCGTCACCACGATGGCCGCATCCACCAGCACGCCGATGGCGATGGCGATGCCGGTGAGGGACATGATGTTGCTCGTGATGCCGAATTCCTTCATCAGCAGGAACGAGATTAGGATCGAGATAGGCAGCGGGAGCGTAACGATGAGAATGCTGCGGAAGTGCCAGAGGAAGATAATGTGGGCCAGCGTGACGAGAATGATTTCCTCAATGAGCGCGTGCTTGAGCGTGTCGATCGTCCGGTCAATGAGCGTGCTGCGGTCGTAGAACGGCCGGATGGATATGCCCGGCGGCAAACTCGGCGCGATCTCCGCGATACGCGCCTTCACCCGCTCGATGACGGCCTTGGCATTCTCGCCCGTGCGCATCACCACCGTGCCGCCGACGGCTTCCGCGCCATTGATGTCGAGTGTGCCGCGCCGGAAATCGCCGCCAATCTGCACCGTCGCGATGTCCTTCAGATAAATTGGCGTGCCGTCCACTGCTTTCACGGCGATTAGCTCCAAGTCCTCCGGGCTCGTCACCAATCCAATCCCGCGGAGCACAAACTCCGCGCCGTTCTCCTCGATGACTTTGCCGCCGACGTTGAGGTTCGCGTTCTGCACCGCGCCCATCACTTCGCCGAGCGACACGTTCGCCGCGCGCATTTTCGTGGAGCTGAGTTCGATTTGATATTGCTTCACGAAGCCGCCGATGCTCGCGACTTCCGCCACGCCTTGCACGCTGGCGAGTTGGTAGCGGACGTGCCAGTCCTGCACCGCGCGCAGTTTGCCGAGATCGTAGCCGCCGCCGGGTGCTTTGGCGGGATCAACCGCGAGGTAGTATTGATAAACCCAGCCGAGGCCGGTGGCGTCCGGGCCGAGCTGCGGCTTTACGCCTTCGGGCATGTTGGCTTGCAGATAGTTCAATCGCTCCAGCACACGCGTCCGGGCGAAGTAAGTGTCCACGCTGTCCTCAAAGATGATCGTGATGAGCGAGAAGCCAAACATCGAAGTCGCGCGCACGTCCTTTACGCCGGCGAGACCTTGCAAGCCGGTGGAGAGTGGGAATGTCACCTGATCCTCAACTTCCTGCGGACTCCGGCCCATCCAATCGGCATAGACGAGCACCTGGTTTTCTGTGAGGTCGGGGATCGCGTCCACCGGCGTCTTGAACACCGCACGCACGCCGAGTGCAATGAGCATCAGCGCTCCGCATAGCACGAGGAAGCGGTTCTTCAGACTCCATTCGATGATGCGTTGAATCATAAGAAAGCTCCAAATGCGACAGGGCGCGAAGCGGCTAAATACGAATAGCCGTGGGTTTCAACCCACGGTGAGGTGTGGAATGATGGTGCGACCCCGGAGGGGTCGAATATGGTTTGACGCTTGTCCGTGGGCGTGCGCCCACGGCTATTCGTGTTCTGTCTCTTCAGGACAAAGCGCGTCGCTTTCACGGCTTCACCTCCGAACCACAGTCCAGCATCTCCGCGCCGTAATACGGATTGCGCACCTCGGGCTGCAACTGAATCCAATCCGCCCGATTCGGCGCACCGGGAAATGAATTCTTCGTCATTGGACAACGGAAGACTTTCACGTTGGCAAACCCACCATCCACCCGACGTAATGCGTGGGCCAACGCCACGGTCGCCTCGCTCAGCGGATGAAACTGTTTGCGCGCCTGGGTCAGGCTGGAGGCATCGTGCAGATGCCCGGTGCGCTCCACCGGTTTGACCAGTGCCTGCCAGGCGCTGCTGGTCTCGAAGGCGGCGAGCAACGCTGCCGTGGCTGGATGCAATTTCGCGGCCTGCGCCTCAAAATCCTTCAAGTTGTCCGCCGCGAGCGAGGCGGTCAGCGCAGCAACGAGCGCGAGAAAATCCTTTGTCACGCCACGTTGTGATTCAGTTAGATTTGGAAACGCGGCAGCTTCGTTTGTGGCCTCGGGCGTTGGCGCGTGCGTGGCAAAGGAGCGGTTCATTTCCGCCTGCCCATCAATCAGCAGATTGCCGTTCACCACGACCTTGTCACCGCCGGAAAGACCGCTGATGATCTCCACCAATCCATCCCCACGCCGGCCGAGTTGCAGCACCCGCCGCGCGTAACCGCCCCCGCCCTGATCCACGAACGCAATCGCCTGCGGCCCGGTTTGAATAATCGCGCTCCGGGGGGCGGCGAGCACTTCCGCTGCATCGAGATGGACCACACCATCCGCATAGAGGCGATGCGAGAACAATCGCCGTCCATTCACCATCGGGTTTTCCAGCTCGACCCGAACTTTGGTCGAGCGCGTAGCTTCGTCGAGGTTCGGGTCAATGAACTTGATGGTACCCGTGACAACTTTCCCAGGAAGCGAAGGCGTGGAGACATCCACCTTCTGCCCGGCGCGAATCCAAGGCAGGTCCTGCTCGTAGGCGCGGAATTGAAACCACATCGTCGCAAAGTCCGCGATCTCGAACAGCTTCTCGCCTTCCTGCACGTACTGGCCGGCGTAGATGCTCTTTTCCGTCACCGTGCCGCTGATGGGGGCAAGGATTTGCGAAGTGATTGCGTCTGCTGGTTTGGCCGGCAGCGCTTCGATTTGTTCCGGCATCAATCCCACCTGTCGCAGCCGCGAAACTACCGCGGCGCGCAACTCTGCGTTCGTCGAGCTGGCAATCGCCCGATACTCGCGCTCGGTCTGAAGCAGCATTGGGCTGTAAAACTCCGCCAGCGGCTCACCGGCTTTCACTTCGGCCCCGGCATAGTTGACGTGCAACTTCTCAATGCGGCCCGGAATGTAGGCCGACAGGACGCGATGCTTGGAGTCATCATCATCAATCGTGCCCGCCACCGTTAGCGTCTTGAGGAGCGCCTGGGTTTTGACTTCGGTCGTTTGCACGTTCAACACACGGACGGAAGTTTCGGACAACGAAATCATGTCACCCCCCGCATCAATCCCGGACTCCCCTTCGTAGATGGGCGTCAGCTCCATGCCGCACACGGTGCAGCGCCCGGGCTTGTCGGACTTGATCCACGGGTGCATGGCGCTTTGGTAGTAGAGAACTTTGCGCTGGGGTGCGGCGGGATCTTTCTTGCCGCAGCCAGCAAGTAAAACTGTGACGACGAATGGGACGCAAAAGGCCCATGCCAGGCGTTTAAGAATGTTTGAATTCATGGTTTCGTTCCTCCGTTGAGAGAATCAGGCTGCGCCCCGATCATTTGCAATGCCTCGAGATCGCCGAGGCCACAGCAAAGCACCAGGTCCGACAGCATTTCGTATTGCTCGGCCACCGCGCGCGCGTGCATCAGTTGCGCCTCCAGCAACATCCGGCGCGCTTCAAGCACGTCGCGGAACATGCCGCGCCCGGTTTCCCAGGCGGTACGGGAGCTTTGGATCGCGGCGGTGCTCCGCGGAAGAATCTCATCACGGTAGGCAATCGCCTCGCGCCGCGCGGCCTCGATTTTCACGGTCAGGCCGTGAATCTCCTCCTGCAACGAAGCCTCGTAATCCACGGCCTCCAGCTCGCTGGCCCGCGCCTTGGCGTCATCGCGTTGAATCGCGCTGCGATATTTGCCGCGATTGAACCACGGCAGGCTCAGGCGCACGGCGAACTCCGCCTGCCGCCATTCGCCGTTGCCACTGTAGTTACGCGATTCTGCGCCCACGGAAACTTCCGGATAACGCTCGCGCCGCGTCATGTCGGCCATCGCGACGGCCGCGCGGGTTTCCTCCCGCATCGCGCGCAATCGCGGTTCGTATGTGGCGGCAAAACGCACCAACTGCGGCGAGTAATGCACCTGACCGGCCAGCGCTGGCAGCTTGAATTCCGGCCAGCGCTGCATAAGTGGACGATTGAGCAGGCGGTTGATGACAACCTGTTGCTGCGTTAACCGGTCGCGGTCGGTCTGGAGCTGCACGCGGCGTTTGGCGTGCTCGTTCTGAATTTGCAGCCACTCGGTCAAAGTGGCTTCTCCAGATCGATACCTGGCCTCGACGGCGTCCTTCATGGTGCCGACCCACTGGAAATCCTCCTCGCCAAAGTGAATTGTCTCCGCGGTCAAGGCCGCTCGAAAAAGGGCGATGGCCAGGGCCGCCCGGCGCATCTGAAACTCGGCATCCTCGCGCGCCACGGCCACGTCCAGTTCGGTTCGCGCCACGCGTTTGGCCGCTGCGGGTTTGCCGAAAAGGGGAAGTTTCTGTTCCAAGCCATACATGATGTCGCCGTCCTCCAGGCGCATCATTTCCTCCGCGGCCATGCCCCCGAGCATGAGCATGGGATCGTCCCAGGTGCGCACCGCCGCCACGGCCGCGCTGGCCGCATTGGTGCGCGCCTGGGCCGCGAGCACAGCCGGGTGATTGGTGCGCAGCAACTCGGCAAGCTGATTGACGAACTCCGGCGTGACAGTCACGGGGGCATTGGTTTCCGCCGCCGGGCTGTTCGGCAACAGACTCACCATGATTAGTCCACAAGCGATCAAAGTTTTCATAAACACGAATCAACCGACACTGAAGACGCAGTCGAGATCGGAGCATTACACAGCGTGCCTGCGGGTACACACTGCGTGCGTGGAAAGGGAGAAACTTAGATCAGCAACACGCACAACCGCTGATGCAGCGACTGGGTGGAAAGGAGATTAACGGATGGAAGAAAACTGACGGGCTCTAGTTTTGCTTCGGGCAATGCCCAAGCAACCGTGGCCGCCGGCTTGGCGGCAACCGATTTTTGAACGGAGGTAGAAACGGTCGCCGGAGTGGGCGAGGTCGACGCAGGTGTGACGGGCACGCCGCAACAATCCATGCCGCCACAGCCACAGCATTTGCAGGCGCGCTCATGCCCGGACAACGGACGGGGATTAACCGAAGCGATGGCCTGGACGCAAACCATTGCGACCATCAGCAGGATGCCGAGCCACCGTTTCATGCGGGGAAAGTTGCACCGGCTGGCTCAATACGCCAGCCGGAATTTGCCAAACCGCGGTTACTTCTTGGCCTTGTCGTCCGCCGGCTTAGCCAACTTCTTGAGATATTTGGCCGGGGCTTTGTTGAAATCCTTCAGGCAGCCCTTGCAGCACAGCTTAACTTCCTGCCCTTCATGGACGAAAGTGTAGGACTTCATGGCCGGATCGGCGTCCAGTTTCTCGTCGGTCACAATGCAGGTCGACAACGGGTAAGGTTTGGCGGCCGCTGCTTTCTTGTCGTCGGCCAGGGCCGGACTCGTCAATACGCCCAGCGCCGCCCCCATTAGGACTGCGACCAACAGTGATTTGAAGTTGCTCAAGTATTTCATGGTAACAATCTTTCTCGAATGCCGGTTTAATTGTAAACCCGGCTGCCTAGTGTTACACCGCAAAGCCGGTTATCCCGCAAGCTAATTCCATCATTTCCCGGTGTAATGCTCCGCCCGCCGCCACGTCAGCTGGGGTGAAAGTTGAATAACACCGACTACGCTATGCAAAAAGACTCAATGCTGAATAATCAATCCTGCACCATGCCCGGGCACGGCCACGACGAAGCACCATCCGCATGCTGCCGACCCAGTTCGCCGAATTACGCCGGGCCGAACGCTATCCTAAGGTCCGGCAGTGCCACACAATCTCAGTTCTGGAGCGACCGGAAAGTGTGGCGCGTTGCCTCCCGCAACACCCTCAACTGTCTCATCGGTTGCCTGATTGGCGACATCGCCATGATTGTTTACCTGCAAGCCTATCATCTGGAGCTGCCGATGATGATCACCATGGGACTGGCCATGGTTGCGGGATTGGTCACCTCGGTTTTCTTTGAAAGCGCCCTGCTGCAGTGGCGGGAAGGCTTTGGCTGGCATGCTGCTTTTCACATGGCCTTCTCCATGAGCTTTCTCTCCATGCTCGGCATCACCGCGCCCGTAAGCAATTGCGTGAACGCCTGGAACAAACCTGCCATATGTGGCCAAGCACGGTTGCCTTGATCGCACGTGCAAAGCCCAACGGCTGCAAAAAGGGAGAGCCTCAAAAGCTCTCCCTTAAAGTCTGGCTAGTGGATTACTTTTTCTCCATCCCCGGCGTCGGGCCTGGGCCTTTTTTCATCACGCAGCAGAAGGCGTCTTCGCTGCCGCAGGCTTTGCAGACGTGTTTGACCACGTCCTTGGCCTGCTTGCCGGTGCCTTCGGTCACGAGTTTCGTCTCGCAGCCGGGGCAGTCATGACGCGCGGCGTATTTGGTTTCGGTCGCACCCGTCTTAGCCGGCCTCTCCACCACCGAGACCCAACTCGTCCTGCACTTGGGACACGCCATCACCACGGTGTCGCCGGGCTGGACGGCCTGGGCGTCAGCCACAGTCTGAATGGGTTTGAGTTGCACTATCTTGGCGGCGCCGTCGCCCTTGACCTGTGCGTAGCTTGGCAAACACGCCGATCCTACAAGCGCCATGGCAAGACCGAGACGAGGGAGCCAGCGGGTGGGTTGAAATTGGTTTTTCATAGTTCATTCGCTTTCTATTTTCCGTGCTTGCTACGGTTGGTTTCAAAGGCGACCAATGTGAGCGCCATTCTTTTACTACACCACCTGAGCCAGAGTCCGCATCAGGCCGAAAAATGTCTCTGTGATGCCTCGTGCCTCGCGGTAATCTCTGTCAGACGATTCCAATCTTGGGGCGCCCGCCACTGGCGGACGCCGCGGGCCTTTCACGGCACGCTAAACTAAACTGGAATCCCTCGCGGGCGCTATGGGGTGTTCTCCCCAGCAGACATTTTGAATTGAGTTCGATTTGGCGAGATGCAAAAAGGGAGAGCCGGCAAGGCTCTCCCGTGTGCGAGTTAACTACTGGATTAGTTCCTGGCCATGATCGGCGGACGTGCCAGACTGGCAGCGGCATTTGCGATACAGCAAATCGGATTCTTCTCACAACATTCGGGATCCATCTTGCAGCATTCTTCACACGAGCTGGCGAAGGTGGCCTTGGCCAGCTTGCCGGTGCCGGCGGTGGCCAGCACATTGGCGCACTTGGAGCATTCGTTGCGGGTGATGAGCTTGGATTCAGGTGCCGCGCCGGTTTTGATTGACCGTTCAGCCACCCGGACCTGGCTGATCTTGCACTTGGAGCACCAGTTTGCAGGTTTATCGGCTGGCTTCACCGCCACGGCAACACTGTTCGGCGCCGGAGCGAGTTTGATCAACTTTGCCGCGGCGGCACCTTTCTCCTGGGCCGCTGCCGGACTAGGAGTCGCAACCCAGAGGGCAATGGCAAGCGCGACGAACGCCAGGGCAATGAATTTGGGGATTGGAATCAGTGTTTTCATATGGTCTTTCTTTTTTGGTTCTTTTTGCGCCAGCAATCACGTTGTTTGCCGGCAAAGAGAAATACCCGGCGCGGCTAAATCCCCCGCAAAATTCAGAAGAAAAATCTTCGCGGGATTTGCCCCCGCGTGGTGTAATCCTAGGCGTGAGCTATGAGTACGCCCCGTCAAGATTCTGAAGACCTGAAGCTGAGCGAACGCTTGCGCAGCGCCCGCCCCGCGCCGGCGCTACCACCGCGCTTCGGCGAACACGTGTGGCGGCGCATCGAAACCACCAGCGACCTGGCGCAGCCGGCCAATACCCCGAACTGGCTTGAATCATTGGCACGACTCATCCTGCGCCCGCGCGTCGCCTTCGCCACGGCGGCGGTGCTGGTCATTGCCGGCGCATTGCTCGGCTCGCGTGACAACCCAGATTTCGCCCACAAGAATGCCCAGACCCGATACGTGGCGGCGGTGGTCCCGCACGTATTGCACTGAATCATGAACCGAGCGCTGCTGATCCTGATTGTGGCATTGCTGCTTGGTGGGGCGGTGTTCAGCGGATCATTTCTGCTGAGCCGGCGTGCGTGTTGTCCGCCCACGGCCTGCACCGCGGACGATCTCGACTGGTTGCGCGAGGAATTCCACCTCGGCGAGGCCGAACTTGGGAAGGTCCGGGAACTTCATGAAGGCTATCGACCACAATGCGCCGAGATGTGCCAGCAAATCGGCGCCAAGCAGTCGGAGCTCATGACCGCGCTGGCCGACGCCACCAATTTCAATGCCACCATTGAGACGAAGCTTTCCGAATTGCACGCGTTGCGCGCGCAATGTCTGGGCCAGATGCTGAAGCATTTCATGGAAGTCAGTCACGCGATGCCGCCCGAGCAGGGTCGCCGTTACCTCAGCGAGATGCAGAAACTCACGCTCAGCTTTTCCGGGCCGTGCGAGCAGGCCATGTGCGAACCGACAGCCAATGCGCCAGGACACCACTGAGGCCGACGCCCGGGATCGCGCCGACATGGAGCGTCTGGCGGGCGGGCACGACGCCGCGCTCAATGACCTGATGGAACGGCACGCCACACCGGTGTTCCATTTCCTCTGTCGGATGCTGGGCAGTGAGGACGATGCGAACGATCTCGCCCAGGAAACTTTTGTTCGCGTCTTCCGGGCACGGGCAAGCTTCAGAACCAGCGAACGATTCTCCACGTGGCTCTTTACCATCGCTGCCAATCTTGCCCGCAATCAATTCCGCTGGCGTACCCGTCATCCCAATGTCTCGCTCGAAGCGACGGCAGACGAGCATGACCAGCCGCTATCCGCAACGCTGCCTGATGCCGCCGCCAATCCCCGAGATGGCGTGCTCACGCGAGAACGGATTGCCGCCATTCAACGAGCGGTAAATGAACTGCCGGAGGATTTGCGCGAAGCCATTGTGCTTTGCGAATGGGAAGAACTCAGCATGGCCGAAGCGGCGGTGATTGCGGGCGCCACGCCCAAAGCCATTGAATCCCGGCTTTATCGCGCGCGACAAATTTTGCGGGAACAACTCAAGAAATGGCTGTAACGCCGGTGCAACGCCGGATGCGACATGCTGGCCGCCTCAACGTTCGGGTGGCGGCTCTTCGGAAGCTTGCTCCAGTGCTTCTGCGGCTTCGTCCGCTTCTTCCGCCTTCAAGGCATTTGCCGCCTGCTCCGCCTCAAGTTTGGAGTAATAGACGCCGAGGTTGTGTTGCGCCGTCTTGTCGCCCTGGCGCGCGGCCTTGATATACCACTTCACGGCTTCGCGCATGTCCTGCTTCACCCCGCGACCCGTTTCATAGCATAACCCGAGATTGCACTGCGCCGGCGCGCATTCCTGCTCGGCGGCTCGTAGATACCACTTCACCGCCTCCTCGTAGTTTTGTGACACCACCCGGCCTTCTTCATAAAATGCGCCCAGATTAAATTGCGCCTGTGGTTCGCCGCGTTCGGCCGCGGACATGTACCATTTCACCGCCTCCGCGTAATTCTGCGGGACGCCCTGGCCCGTTTCGTACAGGATGCCGAGATTGAATTGCGCCGCCGGATCGTCCTGCTCGGCGGCTTCGCGAAACCAATTGGCCGCCGCACCGAATTCCTGCGGCACGCCGTGACCGGAGAGATAGCAGAAGCCGAGGTAGCATTGCGCGACGGGATCGTTCTGGGACGCCGCGGCGCGAAACCAACGCACCGCCTGTTGATAGTCGAGCGTCACGCCCTGCCCCGTCTGAAAGCAGACCCCCAGGTAGCATTGCGCCTGGGCGTCGCCTTCGTCCGCCGCCTTGCGCATCTCGTCAATCGTATCCCAAGTTCGCCGGTTGCCTGCCATGTGTGGGTCTCCGTCCGCCGCGCCTGCGCGCAGTGGGTTCGCCCGGACAATAAACGCTAACGCTTTGAAAACAAGTCGCGAATGGTAAACCGCGCTTGCCACGCGCTCCTGCTTCCCTATGCTGCGCGCAACCAGATATGAACAACTCTCCTCGGTTCAAACTTTTTCTGATGATGGTGCTCCAGTTTTTTATCTGGGGTGCGTGGCTGCCGTTGATTTTCGGCTATCTGCCCAGTCTCGGATTCACCCCGGCGCAACAATCCTGGATTCTGAACGCGTTCCCCATCGCCGCCATCGTCGGCATGTTCTTCAGCAACCAATACGCTGACCGGCATTTTGCGGCGGAAAAATTTCTCGCGTTCAGCCATTTCGTCGGCGGTCTGGCGGTGATGGGACTGGCATTCACCCGTGATTTCTGGCCGTTCTTCGGGCTGATGTTTGTTCACTGCCTGCTTTACGTGCCCACGATTTCCATCACGAACTCCATCGCGTTCGCCAACATGAAGGACGCCCAGAAGGAGTTCGGCATTGTGCGCATGGGCGGCACGATCGGCTGGATTCTGGCCGCGTGGCCGTTCACGTTCATCCTAGTGGATTGGGACAAAGTCCATGCTGCCAATCCGCAAGGACTCAAGGACTGGCTGGGCACGGTGCTTAACTCCGGACTCACGGGCGAAGCCATGCAAGCCGGCACCCGCTGGACTTACATCGTCGCCGGGATTGCCTCGTTGTTGCTCGCGGGTTTTAGTTTCCTGCTGCCGCACACGCCGCCCAAAAAGAAAAGCGAAGGCGCGGGCGAGAGCCTCGCCTGGCTCGAAGCGGTCAAGCTGCTCAAGCACCCGTTTGTGCTCGTTCTCTGGGTGGTCACGCTGGCGGATTCGTTCGTCCACAATTGTTACTTCAACTGGACCGGCTCGTTTCTGGGCGCGGCCAAGGAGGCGGGCGGCGTCGGCATTCCGGGCAACTGGATCATGCCCGTGATGAGCGTGGGCCAGATCGCAGAAATTCTCACCATGTTCATTCTCGGTGCGACGCTCAAGAACCTCGGCTGGCGTGCCACCATGATTGTGGGCATTCTCGGTCACGCGGCGCGCTTCGCAGTTTATGCGTTCTTCCCGCAACATCCGGAAGTCATCATCCTCGTGCAGATTCTCCACGGCATCTGCTACGCGTTCTTCTTCGCCACGGTTTACATTTTTGTGGACGCCTACTTCCCGAAGGACGCTCGCGCGAGCGCCCAAGGTCTGTTCAACGTCATGATCCTGGGCATGGGTGCATTGCTGGCCAATTCCATCTGTCCCTACATCAGCCAGAAAATTTTCACGACTGACGGCGTCACCAACTTCAAAGGCTTGTTCCTCGTGCCAATGTTTGTCGCCACGGTGGCCGCCATCGCGCTTGCGCTCTTCTTCCATCCGCCCAAGGTGGAACAGCCCGGCGGTGCGAACGCTCCGGCTCATTGACGACACCAGTCCAAGCGTTGAGGGCGCATGATTTCCAACCCCAGCAAACATGCGCGCCTGATCGTTGGCCTGATGTCCGGCACGTCGGCGGACGGCATTGACGCCGTGGTCTGCCGCATCTCCGGCACCGGAAGCGGCCTTCGCTTCAAGTTGCTCGCGCATCACCAACAGTCATTTACCCGCAGCCTGCGGGAGCGGGTATTGCACGCCGGGCTGCACGGAACGGTTGCCGAGATTTGTGAACTAAACTTCGTTCTCGGCGAACAGTTCGCGCGCGTCGCACTGACTGCCATCCGCAAAGCCGGCCTTCTGCCCCGCCAAATCACCGCCATCGGCTCGCACGGACAGACCGTGCATCACTTGCCCAGCGCCCGCACGCCGGCGACACTTCAGATCGGCGAACCGGCAGTCATTGCTGAACGCACCGGCATAACTACGGTTGCTGATTTCCGGGTGCGTGACATGGCCGCTGGGGGACAAGGCGCGCCCCTTGTGCCTTACGTCGATTGGGCGGTGTTCGCCAGCGCAACGCAACCGCGCATCCTGCAAAACATCGGCGGCATTGCTAACCTCACGTTTCTTCCGCCCCGCGCAAAGCTCACCGCTCTCCACGCGTTCGACACCGGTCCGGGCAACATGGTGATGGACGCAGCAATCCAAATCTTAAGCCGCGGCAAGCTGGGTTTCGATCGCGACGGCGCGTGGGCGGCACGCGGGCGGGTGGATGAGAAATTACTCGCCGCCTGGCTTGCGCACGCCTACTTCAAACGCACCCCGCCCAAAACCACGGGCCGCGAAGAATTTGGCGAGATGTTTGTGAGGCGCGTTCTGGCCGATGCCCGCCGGGTGCGGCTCAACAAATTCGACACGCTGGCTACCCTCACCGTATTGACTGCCGAAAGCATCGCCAGTGCTTATCGCCGTTTCGTGTTTCCAAATCTAACCCGAACTGCCATTGCCCGCACCCAGGTGATCCTCGGCGGCGGGGGCGCAAAGAATCCAGTGCTTTGCGCAATGCTTGCGGAACGAATCGCTCCCGCGCATTTGGCGCGCATCGAAGATTTCGGAATGACCAGCGACACCAAGGAGGCCATCTGCTTTGCCATCCTGGCGCATGAAACCTTGCAAGGGGTACCGACAAATGTTCGGAGCGTCACTGGCGCCCGCCGCGCCGTCGTGCTGGGAAAGATAATTCCGGCGTAGGACAGGCGTCACGCCTGTCTCAAGCTTTGGGCTTCGTTTGCAAAACCATCCGGTGCCGGATTCTCCAAAGCCCAATGAGCGGGAAACAATCCGTTTGCGAGCCAGGCGCAACGCCTGGCTTACCGTTCCGCCCGCAGCAACAAAACCCAATCACCATCATCCGGCGTGCGATACGTCATGTTCGTGCCGACAGTTGATCCGCCCGCCAGCACCCGTTTCCCGGTGCGCGGATTGAACCACGTCCCTTGATGCCGCGCGCTGATGGCCGAGGCCGCGAGTTGCACCGCCGGACTCTCCGGCACGTAGGCAACGATCACGTCTCGTTGCTCGGTCGCAGCCACCGTCACGCACTTGCGCGGTGATTCCAAGCCCGGCTGCGTGGTCAGCAACTTCGGCGCGGGCCGCAGTTTTCCGAACGGCAACTCGCGCATAAAGGCAGCTGCATGTAGCGTCGCCGCGCCGACCCCATTGGCCTCACCCGCCGGATCACTCTGCCGGCTCACCCCCGCGGGCGGATTCAACAACAATCCCCACCACAACAGGTGGCGCGCATTGGCCATGGCTTCGCTGGACGATTCAGTCATCGGCAACAGGTCGAGAATCGGACGTGCCGGTAATCGCTGGTGTTCCAGGGCGAGCGGGCCGTTAAAAAGCCATTGCAGCTCATCGTCCGTTGTCAGGTGCGCGGACTTGAACCCCAGACCCGCGATCCATTTCTCAGCCCGGAACTCCTCCCATAGCCATTGCGTCTCGCCCGGTAGAAAAATCACCGGCGCCGGTGCTCCGTCGCCAAACACAGTTTCCGCAATGCGCCGCCAGCGCCCGATGTTCGCGCCACTGCTGCCGCTCTCCACAGCCACCAGCCACAACGCCGGATTCGCATGCCAACGCGCCAGCGCCTGTTCCCACAGCATGGCGACTTGTTCCTCCGAAACCTCTTCACTGGCCGCGCGCATCTCCCACGCTGGGGCGATGATGTTCAGCAGACCTGCCCGCGTCACCATTTCCACCTTGGCGTCGAGCCGCTGGAGAAACTCAAGATTCAAGCCTTCGGAAGCGTCATCAAACGCGCCTTCGCCCCGCTCGTCTCGGCCGGGCCAGACTGTCCATGCCAGCGCGTTGATGTTTCGGCGCGGCAGATCGCGCACGCGCGTTTCGAATTCGCGTGGCAGATTGCGTCGCGTCGCATTCCAGGCAAGTTCCACGGCAAGGAACAACGGTACACGATCCGCGTGTTCGTAGACCGTTCCTTCTCGTGCTACGCGCAACGGCCCGTGCTCCTGCCACCGATTGCCTCGCGTACCGGCCGTACACAGAAAATCGCCGGTGCGCTCATGCAGCGCGAGGTCGTTGGTCACGGAGCAAAAAGTGCGGTAACTCCACCGGCCAGCCACTCCGGGCGCGAAACGCACCCGCCACACTTTGCCACCATCCCAGAAACCCGATACCACCTGCCGCTCGCCTTGCGGAGAACGGAACTCAGCGCGCAACGATACCGCCAGTGGATTCGTGTGCGCGTATTCGCTCGGGAACGTCGCCTCAAATCGTTGCCAGCGCGGCACCATGACAGTTTCCGCTGCGGCCGACTTCGCGACGAAAGCCAGCAGCAGCACAGTTCCTATTAGTCTGACCGACCAGGTGGCGGGGCGAAGTATCCTTTGACGCGCATTCATTCGATGCATTCATCTCACCGGAATTTTTCCGTGCTGTCAAACTCGCGGGCATTTGAACGTGCGTCCGGCTCGTCTGTCAATGTGAGTAGTTATGAAAACGAAATTGTTGAATTTGAAATTGTTTACGGCGCTCGCGATTGTGGGGCTGAGCGCCGGGGTTTACGCCGAATCCAAAGCCCCAAAGTTGAACCTCTCCTCGCAACCGATTGATCGCGAGGCGCGGCTGGCCACCAGTTACGCCCCGCTCATCAAGCGCGTCGCCCCGAGCGTGGTAAACATTTATTCCACGCGCAAGGCCCGGGCCCAGTCCTTCATTCATCCGTTCCTCGACGATCCGATGCTCCGCCGCTTTTTTGGTGATCCCTCCGGCGGCCGCGCGCAGCCGCGCAAAACGCAGAGCCTGGGCTCGGGCGTTGTTGTGAGTGAGGACGGCTACATTCTCACCAACAACCACGTCGTGGATGGCGCGGATGAAATCAAAGTCGTCCTGTCGGACGGCCGGACGGAATATGACGCCAAGGTCATCGGCCGTGACCCGCAAACCGACGTCGCCGTCTTGAAGGTGGATGATGCCAAACTCAAACCCATCACGCTCGCGGACAGCGACAAACTCGAAGTGGGCGATGTGGTGCTGGCCATCGGCAATCCCTTCGGCGTTGGCCAGACCGTGACGCACGGCATCATCAGCGCTTTGAGCCGCGGTGGTTTCGGCATCACCGATTACGAGGATTTCATCCAGACGGATGCCGCGATCAACCCGGGCAATTCCGGTGGCGCGCTGGTGGACACTGAAGGCCGGCTTATCGGCATCGCGCAATCCATCGTCAGCCGCAGCGGAACGGCATCGGGCGTTGGTTTCGCCGTCCCCATCAACCTCGCGCGCGGCGTGCTCGAGAGATTGGTGATTGATGGCAAGGTCACGCGTGGCTTCCTGGGCGTGAACATTCAACCGATCACCCCGGAACTGGCGAAGGAATTCAACCTGCCCGACCAGAACGGCACGCTCATCGGTGGGGTCCAGCCGGATTCGCCCGCGGCCGAAGCCGGGATGCGCGAAGGCGACGTCGTGACCGAAGTGAACGGCAAAAGCGTGAACGATTTCCGGCACTTCCGCTTGCTCATTTCGCAGACTGCACCCAAGACGAAAGTCGCGCTCAAGGTGATTCGCGATGGCAAGGGTCGGACGATCAACGTCACGCTCGGCACGCTACCGGATGAATTCGCGGCGAACGATGACAACGAAGAGTCCCCCGCCAGCGGACGCGTGGATACTTTGCGAGGCATTGAACTCGGTAATCTGGATGCCCGGGCGCGAACTCAATACGAGATCCCGAACGAAGTCCGCGGCGTGCTGGTGCTGAGTGTGGACGCAAACTCGAGCGCCAGCGAAGCTGGCCTGGCGGAAGGCAGCGTAATTGTCGAAATCAACCGCAAGCCTGTGCGCAACGCGGAGGAAGCACGCACCGCCGCCCGCGAAGCCCGCGGCGGGCGACTGCTCCTGCGCATCTGGAATAATCAGGGCGGATTGGGCGGCACCCGCTACGTGCTGATCGAGGCGGCGGGCAAGTAACGACGTCAGGTTTGCAATCAATTACACTCACAACCGGGAGGGACGCGTTCCACCGCGTCCCTAACTTTTTCGAACCATTGGCGCGAAGAAGGCGCTCCTCGCTGCTGTCCTGGCTGGGTTGCGTTCCTTCGTGTGTTTCGGGCGCTGCGCGGCTAACTTCCATCCCGATGATCGAAACCGCCACTGGCATCATCCTGCGCACGCGCCCGCTGACCGAGACGAGCCTCATCGTGAACTGGCTCACGCCCGCGTTCGGCCGTGTCAGCACTGTAGCCAAGGGCGCGCGCCGGCCGAAATCACCGTTCGCCGGCAAACTCGATCTATTTTATGAGGCCGACTTCAGCTTCACGCGCAGCCGGCGTTCGGAACTCCATACGCTGCGCGAGACGAACCTCCGCGCCACCCACGCCGCGTTACGCCAGGAACTCGGCTACCTCCAGCAAGCGAGCTACTGCGCCGCGTTGATCGAACAGACCACCGAAAGCGAAACGCCGCTGCTGGAAATTCACGAACTCTTCGCCGGCCTGCTGCACCGCCTGCCCGCGCAGCCGCCGCAGCCGCGCAACGTGTATGCCTTCGAACTGAAACTGCTGGACGCGCTGGGACTGTTTCCCGATCTCGACCAGACCAAGCTTACTGCCGCCACGCAAACGCTCGTGGAATCACTGCGGGCGAACTCGTGGCAGAAACTGAATGAGTTGCAGCCCACCGCCGCGCAAGTCCGAGAACTGCGCCAATTCCTCCACGGCTATCTCATCTTTCATCTCGGTAAGATTCCGAAAGGACGACCAACCTAGGTTCGTCGACCGCCGCGCAGAAAAGATCTTTGCATTCCTCACCGACAGGCGGATTATCGGCACATGAAAAAGGGCCTCTCCTCCAAGGCGTCCAAGGCGCGTTCGTCCTCACCCCGGCGTTCGTCATCCGGCATCGTTCATCCGGTGATCATTTATCCCTTTCGCCAGCCCAAGGATTACTCAGGCATTGAACAACTCTATCAACTCGTCGCCCGGCTCAACGCGGACAAAGCCAGTTACGCCCGGCCCATCACCGTCATGGATCGCAAGACGTGCGAAACCGTGGCCGGCGACAAACAGTTCGCCGCCTTCCGCGACCGCACCGTCGCCCGGCACTCGGACATCCTCGAAGCCTGGTGCGTGGACACCTGCCAGATGTGGTATTCCGGACTCGGCCAGGCGTTCGACCGCGGCGGGCCGAATGATGTCTATTGGCTGATCCCCGGCGATTTCAACTACGGCACCCCCATCGGCCATGAAGTGCTCAGCCATTTGCATGACCTTCCGGAAATCTGCGTGGAACTCCAGCAGGACCTGTGCATCGGTGAGATTGCCACCGACCACAACAACTCGAAACAGTTGATCGACACCTACGGCACGTTCGCCCTGCTCTACAACTGGTTTCCCGCCGAGGCCCGCGAAATCCGCGAATACACCGAGCGCCCGCGCTCCGAGTTCTTTGCCATCCGCCACGGCTTCCTCGATGAAGTTTTGCATCGCCGCTGGTTTGCTTACGAGCAGACCGTCGTCATGCTGCTGCGCGCCGTGGCCACGCAGAAGCGCATCAGCCGCTTCCTCGTTGGCAACATCACCGATTTGCCGGATGGCCGTGAATCCCTCGCTTCGGCCATGCAACAAGTCGAGCGCGCCGAACGCGTGCTCAAAACCGTCTGGCGCGAACAACACCAAACCAAGGCTGGCTGGCAGGAACGCTATCATCTGCTCGAAGCCCAATCCGAGGGCATCCGGCGCGCTGCCACCATCATTCTGGAGAATCTGCTGACATGAATATTGGACAGACAATTCAAAACCCCGTAGCCGACGACGTAAGGAGGCGGATTATTTCCCGTGGCTATCGCGCGCGAATCCGCCTCCTCACGTCGGCGGCTACACGTTCCAAACTAGATTTAACCCGATGAGCATTCAAACCCGAGGCAACTACAGTGCCCACAGCAATCTGCGGGCGGTTAATTTTGTCTGCCAGTCGCCGGAAGCGAAAGCCGTCAGCCTGGTGGGCGATTTCAACCGCTGGCACACCACCGCCCACCCCATGACCCGCTCGCCCGATGGCGCCTGGCTCGCCCGCGTGGACATGCGCCACGGCCATCACCGCTACGCGTTCCTCGTCGATGGCAATCTGGTGCTCGACCCGAAAGCCATGGGCATCGCCCGCGATGACCAGAATCGGCGAGTGTCATTGATTGCGGTGAGTTGAGCAAAAGCCTGACAGAGCATGAGTTGGAGAACGGGCAGCAAATTGTTCGCGGAGATGTGGCCGCTGATTCAGTCGCACATCACCGACCGAGAGCATCGCATTGAGTTCACGGCTCATTTGCTCAAGCAGATGGTCAAAGACGACATGGATGCCTTCGACGTGGAGGACATTCACCCGGATGTCCGCGCAGCGATGCGGCAGGCTGGCATTGAGATTAGCGAGCCAGGGCGTTATAAAGACGAGGACACAGGCGGAGGGACAAAGAAGTGGTGGAGGATTTAAACATGATACCTAACTCGGCCCTCGCGGCCCGGTTGCAATCCACGCGTCCCGTAGGCCGGGTCGCGGCGCTTGGGTCATTCAGCCACTTAACCGCGCTATGAGGAACGCACTCGTCATCAGCTTCGGCGTGTTGATCATTCTTTCAGTAGTCGTCTGGCTGCTGGGCATCTTCGCCGGTGCGGTCGTTCCGCTATTCGGTGGCTTATCCGCCGAACGATTGGGTGCGATAGGATTTATAGTAGGAATGGTCGGAGAGGGCTGCACCTATCTCTTTGGCTGGCTGCGAGAACGTGTCACTCAGAGAGATGCTCAGCATTTCAGTGGATTCTCAGGACCAAAGAAAAATGGAAACAAGAATAATTGGGCTTAACCACAGGTTGCCGCGAACCCAGCCATCGCGTCACTTTTGCAATCAAACCCCTCAGCGGGTCGCGTCGCTAAGCCTGGGTCGCTAGCCTTCTCCGTGCGAAAGCGAATCTTCAAGATTGGAATCAGAGTCGCCATGGGCTTGGCCATTCTGGTTGTGCTTTTTGTCGTCGTATCGATTTTGATTATCGACCGAGGTCAGCCAGTTATAGACGGAACACTTTCACCGCAAGAGTTGAAGACAATTCGTCGAGCAGTAAGGGGCAGCGCCGTGCAGATACCATTCCATTGGCTCTCCAATGGTGAGGTTTCGGCGAGTTGGCATTTTACCAAGGAGCTTTATACCTACCGTATCTTGTCGGTTGAGGTCATTGATGCAGATACAGTGTTAGTTTTTACTAAGACGAATAGTTACTATCCGGGCGGGAAGCGCCGTCCCGATTTCTTTGCGCGACGTGTGGACGGTGTCTGGCAGGCCGCACCACCAAGTCCGATACTTTGATTAGTTCCACGAAGCCTAACCAGAGGATAAGCTGAAGTCAGCTCAAGGGCGCGAGGTAATTATTTTAGCAGTGCTTCGGCATGTTTCCGCGCCGCGTCGCTTTGGCCACCCAACATGCGGGCCAGTTCGGTGACGCGGGATTTTGAGTCGAGCAACTCGATCTCCGAAATGGTCCGGCCCTGCTTCACTTGCTTGGTCACCACATAATGCGCGTCAGCCGGCGCGGCCACCTGCGGTAGGTGCGTGATGCACAGCACCTGGCGTGTCGCGGCAATCTGTTTCATCTTCTCGCCCACCGCGTTCGCCGTCTCGCCGCCCACGTTGGCGTCCACTTCATCAAATACCAGCACGGGAATCTCATCCTCCGCCGCGAGCACGGTTTTGAGCGCCAGCATCACCCGCGCCATCTCACCGGAAGACGCAATCGCCCGGAGCGGCTTCAGCGGCTCGCCTACATTGGGCGAAAACTGGAATTCGATTTCGTCGAAGCCGCTCGACTTTATCGTAGCCGCCGACGTGAGGCTCTGACCTCCGTTGGTATTGAGCCTCGTTAGCTCGGCTGCTACGGAGTTCAGGGCTACATCAAACTTGCTCTGCTTGAAGCCGAGGTCGGCGAGCTGTTTCATCGCGGCCTTGGCGAGTGGCGGAATCACCTTTTTGCGCTTGGCCGTGAGGGCAGCGCCGGCCCGATTGATCTCGGCGTCCACTTTGGCGAGCGCGGCGTTGAGGCGGGCGAGTTCGGCGTCGCGGCTTTCGAAACTCTGCAGTTTGCGCTTCGATTCCTCACCGCAGGCAATGACCTCCGCCAGCGTTGCGCCGTATTTCCGCTTGAGCGAGTGGATGAGATTCAGCCGCTCCTCCAGATCCGCGAACCGGGCGGGATCGATGTCCACTTTGTCAGCATAGCGGGAAAGTTCAGTCTGCAATTCGCGCAGCACGGCCACGCCCTGCTCGTGCAGTTCCGTCAATCGGCTCGCGCCCGCATCCACTTTCTGAAGCTCCAGCAAGGTCCGCCCAATCACGCCAGCCTGCGTGAGCAACGCGCTCTCGCTCTCGCTCAAAACATCGAGTGCCGCCTGACTGAGCTGGAGCAGCCGGGCGGCGTTGCTGGCGCGATGGTGTTCCTGCGTGATGCGTTCTTCCTCGTCCGGTTGAAAGCGTGCCGCTTCGATTTCCTGCACCTGAAAACGCAGAAGGTCGAGTTGTTGGGCGTAAGTCTTCTCATCCACAATCAGCGCGGCCTTCTCCGTTTCCAACTCACCCCGGCGGCGGACGAGTTCGCCAAATGCCTCACGATCCGCCTCCAACTCGCCAAACGCGTCGAGAATCGTGAGCTGCTTTGCCGGGTGCAAAAGCGATTGGTGATCGTGCGGCCCGTGCATGTCCACCAGCCATTCGCCAATACTGGCCAGCGCGGCAAGCGTGGTGGGCGAACCGTTGACGAACTGGCGGTTCGTGCCGGCATTGGTAAATGTACGCTTGAGCACGAGCTGGCCGTCGTCACAGGGTTCAAGTCCGTTCTCGTCTAAGAATACCTGTAGCCGCTGGGGTAACGAGGCGGAATCCGCCACTCCACGTCGGCGGTTATTCGGGAGATTAAACACCGCTTCAACTGAACACGAATCACTACCGCTGCGAATTAGCGTGCGGTCGGCGCGTTCGCCGAGGACGAGATTGAGCGCGCCGATGATGATGGACTTGCCCGCCCCGGTCTCACCGGTCACGACGTTGCAGCCGGGCTGGAGTTCCAGCGTCAGATCGGCCACGAGGGCGAGGTTTTTGATGCGCAGCGTCGTCAACATCGGTAAATTCCGCCGTCCATTTGACCGGGAAGCCTCTCAATGGGCAAAAACATTTTTCAACAGGCATCAAAATGAAAGCTATTCTTAAACTGGCGATCGTTCCAGTGCTCCTTGGAGCATTGACAGCCGCTTATTGGTTGGGGCGGCGGGATGTCTGGATTCTCGAACTCAAGACTTATGAAGGCAACCTGATTGTTGTCCAAAACTTTCAGACCAATCTGCCGCCGCAACTTGGTGAATTCCTGAAGGCCAGATATTATTTCCTCGCGAACAAAGTCCCGAGAAACTGGATGCCGACGAAAAATTACGGCCCAGTATCAGACGAGGTCGCCAAGCTGGGGATCGGCAAAGGCCCGACGACTGCCAAACACGAGTATGAATCATTCAAACTCAGATTGGCTTCGTCTGATTGAACCCAACCACGTTTCATGGCGTTTGAATTTACATTTCTCGGCAGCGGCACATCGCAGGGCGTGCCGGTCATCGGCAAGGAGTATCCGGCTGAATTCCTCGCAAATCCCAAGAACTGGCGCACTCGCCCGTCCATCTATGTCGCCAGCGATGAAGCAAAGCTGGTCGTGGACACCACGCCTGAGTTCCGCGTCCAATGCCTGCGCGAGAAAATCAGTCATCTCGATGCGGTGCTAGTGACGCATGGGCACGCGGATCATATCATGGGCATGGATGATTGCCGACGGTTCTGTGACATGGGGGGCGAGAAGCCACTGCCCGTTTTTGCCAGCGAGGAAACCATGGCGCACTTGAAGCGCATTTTTATTTATGCGTTTCACGACGGTCCATGGCCCAGAGGCTATTTCATCCCGAAACCGCAACTCATCACGGGACCGTTCACAGTCAACGACCTGGAGATCATTCCCCTGCCGCTACCGCACGGCCGGTTCACCAGCACGGGATTCTTGTTCATCCAGAACGGTTTGAAGCGCCTGGCCTATTTGAACGATTGCAAGGAAGTGCCGGCAGCCGCGGTCGAACAGGTGCGCGGAGTGGAGGTCTGCGTGCTCGATGCGCTGCGATTCAAGCCGCATCCGACTCACATGTGCCTCGACGAAGCGCTGACCACCGCCCGGCGCATTGGTGCGGAGCGGACGTATTTCACCCACCTGACGCACGATTACGATCATGACAAATCCCAATCCGAACTGCCGCCAGGAGTCTGGCTGGCGTACGATGGTTTGAAAGTGCAGTGTGGAAAGAGAGAGTAATGCGCGAGATCTGAAATGAAGTTTAACCTGACAAACATTCTGCTGATATTACTTGCCGGCGGGTTGCCGCCGGCGAAGGCATTCGCCGGGGGAGAGGAAGTCGTCGTGGTTTACAACACGAAAATGCCGGAGTCCAAAGCCCTGGCGACTTATTACGCGCGCAAACGCGACGTGCCAGAACGCCAGATCATTGGCCTGCCGCTCGGTCAATTCGAGTCGATCACCCGCAAGGAATTCACCGAAACGTTGCAGAAGCCGCTGCTGCAGAAGTTCGGAACCGAGAAGCTTTGGCGTTACGGTACGCGGGTGGACGCGGGCACAAACGGAACGATGGTAAGGCATGAGGACTGGGTCGTGGATTCCAAAATCCGTTACCTGGTCCTGTGCTATGGCGTGCCGCTGAAGATCACGCCCGACAAGGAACTGCGGGAAGAAGCAGAGCGCAACACGCGCCCGGAACTGCGCAACAACGGGGCCGCGGTGGATTCAGAACTGGCCACCCTGCCGTTGGCGCGGCAAAAAATGCCGCTCATTGGCCCACTCCGAAACATCTGTCAAGGGGTCACCAACCGCGTCTGGCTCAGCCCCACCAATGGCATGTTGCTGGTTGCGCGGCTTGACGGCCCGACGCCGGAGATCGCACGCGGCCTGGTGGAGAAGGCGCTGGAAGCCGAGGCCAGCGGATTGTGGGGACGCGCTTACATTGACGTGCGCGGCAATGTCGAACCCGGCATGCGCCAGGGCGATGAGTGGATGCGCGGGGCGGCGCAGGTTTGCCAGGCACTGGGTCTGGAGACGGTGGTGGACGAATACGGCGAGGTCTTTCCCGCCAGTTTCCCGATGAGCCACATCGCGTTTTATGCCGGCTGGTACCGCCAGGACGTCGCCGGGGCCTTCACCCTGCCGAACGTGGAATTCATGCCCGGCGCATTCGCCTATCATCTGCATTCTTTCAGTGCCCCTACGCTCCGGGACGCGAAGAAATCCTGGGTGGGGCCGTTACTGGCGAAAGGCGCGGCATGCTCCATGGGATGTGTGGATGAACCACTGTTGGGCGGGACGCCCGATGTTGCGATTTTTGCGGCGCGCTGGATCTACGATGGCTTTACGTTTGGCGAAGCGGCTTACGCCGCTCAACCGGTGCTTTCCTGGCAAACCACCGTCGTTGGCGACCCGCTTTACCGGCCATTCGGCAAGAACCCGCAGGTTCAGCATGAAGACCTGGTCCGCACCCAAAGCAAACTAATTGAATGGTCGCAGTTGCGGTTGATCAATTTCAATCAGACACGCGGGGTGGCGTTAGCGGAGGTAATCAGTCTGGTTGAGAATCTGCCGGAAACGAAAACGAGCGCGGTGTTGAGCGAGAAACTCGGCGACCTGTGCAACGCGGCCGGTAAACCCGCCTCCGCCATCCGGAGTTACGAACAAGCACTGGCATTGCAACCCTCGCCTCTGCAACGCATGCGATTGCGCCGCACGCTAGCCGAGAAGCTGGCCGCGCAAAACCGCGAGGAGGATGCACTTACCCAATACAAGCTGCTGCTGGAGCAAGCTCCGACCGGTTTCGATGTGTATCCCGTATCGATGAAGCTGGTCTCGCTCGCCGAGAAACTCGGCAAGCAGGAGGAGGCCACGAAATATCTCCAGCGCTTAAAGCGTTAGCCCGCCGCCGGCCTCAGGCACCCATGCCTTCTTCGAACGACCCGGCCGCAACCGGGAAGCAAAGGTTGTCGCGCACGTAGCCGATTCCGTTCGCGCTCGTCGCGTCCAGATCACGATAGGCGCTTTCCGCCTCCACGACGAGCGGCGCGGTCTTCTTGCCCATCACCTCGCAATAGCGTTTCGGGAAACCCACGTTGATGAGCAACTCCACGTAGCGGACCATGTTCATGTCGCCGCTCGGGATGTCCACGAACTGCATCGCGCGATCCGGCCAATCGGGCTTCATCATGCGCACGGGCAGTCCGCGGCGGATGACGAAATTCTTCACGTGCGCCGCATAGATCCGTGAGCCCACCTTGCGGAAGCGGGTCTCGAAATCCTCGCCCTCCCAGCAGTGCGACGGATCGGCATTCACCGCGAGCACCTTGTCGCCGTCGCAGGTGTCCACGAGCATGTTGAAATCGTCCGCCGTCATCGCGGCCGTGCCGCCGTGAATTTCATGGGCCAGGTAAATGCCGAGCGACTTCGCGTGCTTGCGCAGCTTGGCCGTCTTCTTCACGAATCGTTCCTGGCCTTCCTTGAGCAGGTCGTAATCGCCGCTCTTCCAGAATCCCCACGGGTAACCGGTCGCCAGTTCCCAGCCGAACACCACACCCCAGAACATCGGCACGATCCGCACGTTGAGTTGGGCGCACAGGTCAAGCAGGCGGAGGCAATATTCTTCCGCCCACTTCTCCACGTCATCCGGTGATTTCTTCGCCACCTCGGCGGGCACAAACGGCCGCACCGTCTTGCTGCCCGTCCACGCCGTGGTGTGCACCCAGAACGGACAATGGGCGGAAATGCCGTCGAGACTCAACTTGGCCTTGGCAAACGCATCCTTGATCTCCTTCGCCGTCTTGAAGCCACCATTCCCGTTCTCGAGCATGAAATTTGAAGGCTGCGCCCCGGCCGCGCCGGATTTGCGAGCGTAATCGAGGAACTGAACGAGCGACTTGGCGCCGTGCTGCGCGCCTTCGATGCTGGGATGGTAACAGGGGTTGGCCATGATTCGTTGGTTGTTCGTTTTGTGAGAAATAGCGGGCAGTCAGCGCAAAAGCAAGTTGCGTGTTGCGAGTCACCTGACAAACTTTTCCGGCCGAACCGCTGATTATGCCCGAGTTTTACGATACGCATGCCCATCTGGATTACCCGGACTTCGCCAATGATTTCCCGGACCTGCTCGCCCGCGCCCAAGCTGCCGGAATCACGAAAATGATTTCGATCGGCACGGATCTGGCGAGCAGCCAGCGGGCGATCCAGCTCGCCACCCAATACGCCCCGATCTACGCCGTTGTGGGCTGGCATCCAAATGACGCCCTCGCAGCGCCCGATGATATCCGCCCTGCCCTGCGCGAGCTGACGAATCACCCGAAAGTCGTGGCCATCGGTGAAACTGGGTTGGATTATTACCGGTTGCCGAGTTCGCAGAAAGTTCATGTTCACACGGCAGTTCCCTCGCCCCGCAGTGAAGCGCGGGGAGAGGGCCAGGGAGAGGGGCTCCGAACTGGCGACACTTCCGGACCAGAAAAACCCCTCCTCTCCCCTACCCTCTCCCCCGCTGCGCAGGGGAGAGGGAGTTTGGCGAGCGACGCCGCCGGCAATGAGGACGAACGGGTCAAAGCAAAACAGGCTGTCATCTTCAAGCAACAACTCGAAGTTGCCGCCGAGACGGGACTGAATGTCGTCATTCACCAGCGGGGAGATTGTTTTGAAGACACGGTCAGGATCTTCGAGCCGTTCGCCGGCAAGGTGCGAGGGGTGTTCCATTGTTTTGCGAGCGACGCCACCACGATGCAACGTGTGCTGGCGTTGGGTTCGCTGGTCAGTTTCACCGGTATCCTCACGTTTAAGAACGGCCAGAACATCCGGGACACGCTCGCGGCCACACCGCTAGGTAAGTTTATGCTGGAGACGGATTGCCCATTCCTTGCGCCCGTTCCGTATCGCGGCAAACGCTGCGAGCCGGCTTATGTGAAGGAGATCGCCGAGGTCGCGGCAAAGGTGAAAGGGTGTTCGCTGGAAGAATTGAGCAAAGCGACGTGTGAAACGGCCTGCAGCTTCTTTCGGGGATTGGAGTAAGGGGCGCAATCTCCAGGGTCGAGGGAATTCTCAGTCAACAGACGCACGCCCAACGAGTATTGGCACTTGGGATTGGATACCTTATTCCAACGCCTCCGCCAGCACTTCCGCCATGTGCCGTGCACGCACGAGAGCAAGGTGATCAATCTGGTGCCGACAGCTCGCGCCTGAAGCCACCACCGCCGTGCCGTAAGGCAGCGCGCGAATCCTTTCAATGAGTGGTTTCGCCACCTCAAGCGACAGGCCGTATTTCTTTTCCAACATGCCAAACGAACCCGCCATGCCACAGCAGCCGGTGTCGAGATACGTCACCTTGCGATCCGGCAACCGCGCCGCCAGTCGGTGCATGTAGGAAGGATTTGTCAGCGCCTTCGCATGGCAATGCACATGGATGGCCACATTGCCAGGCCTCGCCTCAAACGCCAGCGCCGCCGGATCGCGCCTCAGCAATTCGTCGAGAAATTGTTCCAGCAAGAAACAGCGCGCCGCAACTTTGTCCGCGTCGGGCAGATTCAACTCGCGGTAATCCTCGACGAACATCGAGTAGCAAGAGGGTTCGAGGAAAACAATCGGCGTCTCGTCATCTGCCGCAGCGAACATCGCCAGATTGTGCCGGCCCAATCGTTCGGCCTCGGCCAGATTGCCGACACTGAACGCCGGGCGACCGCAGCACATCCGTTCGCGCGCCAGCGTCACTTCGTAGCCCGCCGCTTCCAACACCTTCACGGCCGCAATCCCAATGTGCGGGTCGTGATAGCGCACGAACGTATCGTCCCACAGAATAACCCGGCCGCGCTCTCCGTGGCGGCGGGGTTCACGTTCAGCAAACCATTGGTCGAATCGCTGCCGCGCGTAATGCGGCAGCGGCCGCTGCGTCGAAATGCCGGCAACCTGCGCTAGCACCTTCCGGACGAGGACCGATTGCAACGCGGCATTGGCAAGCCCGGGGGCCGCACAGCCGATGCGGCCGAGGAAATCAACCGCGCTGAACAGCCGTTCGCGGATGCTCAAGCCATCCCGCCGGATGCGCGCGTGTTGCAACTCCGCCTTGATGAGCGCTAGGTTCACGTTCGACGGGCACTCGCTGGTGCAGGCTTTGCACGCGAGGCAGTTGCTCAGCGCCGCCTCAAGCTCCTCACTATGCAAAGGGTCGGAATGTCGCGTGACCCTCAGTTCCAGTGCCGCGCGCACGGCATTGGCCCGGCCCCGCGTCGACATGATTTCCTCGCCCGTCGCAATGTACGTCGGACACATCGTCGCCGTATCCTTGCGACAACCACCGCAGCCGTTGCACTGCTCCAGATTTGCGATGAGCGAGTGATCCTTCTGCGCAAAGCGGAGCTTCGGCTCGAAGGGCAGTTTCAGCGCGCGCTCCAGGTTGGTGCGCAGGTTGGCATCCAGCTTGTAACGTCCGTCGGCAATGATCTTGCCCGGGTTAAACAGATTGTGCGGATCAAACGCCCGTTTGATCTGCCGCATCATCTGGTAAATGCTCTCGCCCATTTCATCACGCAGAAATTCCGTGCGCGCAATGCCGACCCCGTGTTCCGCGGAGAACGAACCTTTGAACTGGCGCACCACCGCGGCGGTTTCCTCGGTGACCTGCCGGAACTTTTTCAGGTCCTCGGGCGAGTGCAGGTCCAGCACGGGCCGCACGTGCAACAAACCGGCGGCCGCGTGCCCGTAGTAGGATGCAGTGAGCCCAAGCTTCCGCATGATTCCAGCCAGCGCGGCGTAATAAGCCGGCAGATCCTGGGGGCGCACCGCGGCATCCTCAATGCACGTCACGGGCTTGGCGGCGCCCGCGCACCCCGTCAGCAACGAAAGCCCGGCCTTGCGCAACGACCACACCAGATTGATCTCCGCCATCGTCTGCATGATTTTTTTCCGCCGTCCCAGAGGCCGGCGTTCCAACTCTGCCAGCCGGGCTTCGACGTCGGCATAAAACTCCACGCACAGAACGGATTCGCAGGGTTGTTCATCGAGTTCCAACAAATCGCGGGCGGCCGCAAACTCGCGCTGGCCGCGCGACTGGTCGAGCAGCACCCGGTCAATGTGCTCAATGGCCACGGGCTTGAGATCCAGCAACTCGGTCGTCGCTTGCATCGCCTCGGCAACCGAATCGAAGAAGATCAGACCGAGGCCCAGTTCATCCGGCGTGGGGACCAGTTTGAGTTCCGCCGAGACGATGGCCGCGAGCGTGCCTTCGCTGCCCGCGATGAGATGAACGAGATTCCCCGGTTCATTCACCGCGCGGTCAATCGCGTAACCGGGCCACCGTTTCAGCAGCCCGGGTTGAAAGTGTTCGCGGATTTCCAGGCCGTTGAACAAGGCGAGATTTTCCATCAGCTCGCGGACCGCCGGCAGCGCGGGCTCGCTCGGCCCGACTTTCACCACGCGACCGTCACCCAACAGGATGTCGAGGGAAAGAATGTGATCCGCCGTGGTGCCGTAGAACGGCGTGCGGGCGCCCGAGGAATTATTGGCGATCATCCCGCCCAACGTCGCGCGAGAACTGGTGGCCACATCCGGCCCGAAGCAAAGCCCCTCCGGCTTCAGGAAGGCATTGAGTTGATCCAGGATCACCCCCGGTCCAACGCGGACGATACGTTGATCGCGATCGAAGTCCGTAATGCCGCGGTTGTGCCGGGAGAAATCCACGACCAAGCCCTCCCCGAGCGCGCCTCCAGCGAGCCCCGTTCCCGCGCCTCGCGGAATGATTTGCACCCCGGCATGGCCGGCCGCCTGGATCACCGAGGAGGCTTCGTGGGCATCGCGGGGGAAAGCCACCGCCAATGGCTCGATCTGATAGTGCGAGGCGTCCGTGGCATAGAGCTGGCGGGTGAGGTTGTCAAACGCGACCTTGCAGCTGGTGGCATTGAGCGTAGAGAGCTGTTGCGTCGGCGTCATGAACTGGAACCCGAGCTTACTGTCACAACATCTTGGTGACAAGGTGAGTCGCGATCCCGTTACGCGCGTAGCGTCCACTATCCTGCTGTTTATTCAACCGGAGAATCGGAAATGGCTCAACTGTCTTAAGGATGTGACGACCATGAATATTCCCCTCAAAATTCCTGACGCTAGCTGGAAAATTTTTCCGCGTCCTCAGCCTCTGACCAGAGATAAATGGCTGGCTGCCACGGTCAAGCTGCGAGGATCTTTCTGGCGGCACTACGAACTTGCTCGTTCAGCTCTCGCGGTTGGATCACCGTGGCATTGCCCGCCCAGGTCAGCACCCAGCGGGCAACTTCTTCGAGACTGGAAAGTTTCAATTGCAGTTCCACCGCTCCATCGCGCAGTTCCTTGAGCTGCTGGGAAGGATGCCAGCGTTTCTCCCGGATGTAATCCGCCGCGGCCGCGTTGAAGCGCAGGATGACATCATATTCACCTTCACCCGATTGAACCCCGAAGCTATCCCGCAAACGCTGTTCGAGGGAAAACTTTTGCGGCCGCTGAAAACTCTTTCCGGTGGGCTTGATTTCCAAAATCCGGGCGGGCGCGAACGTTCGCACGTCACCTCGCAAATGATCGTGAGCAAAGAGAAACCACTCACCGTTGATGTTCGCCAGGTGATAGGGATCAACAACGCGGCGGGTACCATCACGTTGCCCGGCTTTCCGGTACACAATTTCCAATTGCTGATGCCGGGCCGTGGCCTTGGCCAACGCGTCGAAGGTGGCGAGATCAAGAATCGGCTCGACGCGAGTGCTGAAGGAAATGGTCTGATCCACATCCGCGAGGTTCACTGAGACCGTGTCCGGCAGCGCTTGCTCCATCTTCTTAATGGCGCTCAAAAGCGGCTTCTCGAAAGTGGTCCCGCGATACTGTTGGAGTGCCTTTTCGGCGACGACCAGGGCGACAAGTTCGCCTTCCGTGAGCTGCAGCGTGGGAAAGGCGTTGACCTCTTCAGTGTAAAAGTATCCGTTGCGCGAGGCGTTAAACTCGAGCGGCAAATTCAGCCGGTCGCGCATGAACTCCAGGTCGCGATGGATGGACTTGGGACTGACTTCGAGTTCGCGCGCGAGGCGGGTGGCGTTGGGAAAACCGCCGGCTTGCAGTGCCTGGTGAATCCGCATCATCCGCTCCATCGGCGGACGAGAGTGAAGCACCGGGCGGGTGGACTCGCGGCGTTCACGTGTCTTCACGGCGACGTCCCTGAATGGCGAGGCGAGCCCGATCCAAACCCCGGCCCGCTCAGCTAGCCTTGTTGTCGAGCTTGGCGAGCAACTCGTCGTTGGTCTTGTGCTTCTTGAGCGCCGCCACGAGCGTTTCCATTGCTTCCACCGGGTTCAAGTCCACCATCATGCGGCGCAACTTGCGGACGGCCTCAATGTTCTTCGGCGCAAACAGCTTTTCCTCTTTGCGCGTGCCGCTCTTGGGAATATCAATCGCGGGATAGAGTCGACGATCCGACAGTTTACGGTCGAGGATCAGCTCCATGTTGCCGGTGCCCTTGAATTCCTGAAAAATGAGTTCATCCATGCGCGAACCCGTATCCACCAAGGCCGTGGCGAGGATGGTCAGCGAACCGCCGTTCTCGATCTTGCGGGCGGAGGCGAACATTTTGCGCGGGATTTCCAGCGCGCGGGCATCTACGCCACCGGTCATCGTCCGACCGCTGCCACCGTGCACGCTGTTGTAGGCGCGGGCAATACGCGTCAGTGAGTCCATCAGGACGAACACGTCCTGACCGGATTCCACCACGCGCCGGCAGCGTTCGATCATGAAGCGAGAGAGGCGGACGTGCGTTTCCAGATCCTGATCGTTCGATGACGCAATGACCTCGGCCTTCACTGATCGTTGAAAGTCGGTGACTTCCTCGGGGCGCTCATCAATGAGCAGCACCATGACGTGGACCTCGGGATGATTCGTGGTGACGGCGTTGCAAATCTGCTTCAGCACTGTGGTCTTGCCAGTTCGCGGCGGAGCGACAATTAGTCCGCGCGTTCCTTTGCCAATGGGCGTGACCATGTCGATCACGCGCGTCTCAATCAGGTCCGGCGTGGTTTCGAGGCGAAATTTTTCGATGGGATCAATCGTGGTCAGGTTCTCGAACCGCACCGCCTTGGTGTAGTCCTCGAACTTCATGTTGTTGACCTTTTCGACAATCTTCAACTGGGGGCTGGTGCCGCGATGGGGCGGCTGGGTCGTGCCCTCGACGAAACTGCCTTCGCGCAGGAAGCACCGCTTGATGGTGTCCGGCGTCACGAAAATGTCCGTTGGCTTGGGGTGATAGTGATTGGCCGCCGTGCGCAGGAAGCCAAATCCTTTTTCCGAAATCTCGAGAAACCCATCACCGCGATCCGTGGTGGCGTTGTTGTTACCGCTATTGTTACCGCTCATATGCTTGTTGTGTTGTCAAAGGTTGGAAATAGCCCCGAAAAAAGACCGAGAATCTGGAATTATTGGGAAATCACCTCGCGAATCACCGACTCCCACCTGACCTTCACGAAGTAGAATGGCCTTTGACTCCCTTTAGTTAGGCAAAAACCCACGGAAGCGCAACTGTTTTTTCGAATTAACTCGCGGTCGCAATTCCGCCCGGAAGGCCCAGCGGGCCAAATAACCTGTGAATTTCCGTTGAAACCAGGGACAAATTGTCGCTGGAAGTGGCCCCCGCTGTTCATAACCGCTCTTTTGTGCCCGGCCCATTCCGTGCCCCGACTGCTTTCGGTAAAAGGGTAAAAGATTTTTGTCCGGTTTCATCCGCTCGCGGCTTCTTATAGTATGAAAACATGACGCAACGTCAGCCATTGCTAGCCGAGTATGCCGCCACTGGTTCGGAGACGTCGTTTCGCGAATTAGTTTCGAGTTACCTCGGGCTCGTTTACTCCGCTGCCCTGCGGCTCGTGGATGGCGACGCGCATCTCGCTCAGGATATCGCGCAGACGGTCTTCGCCGACCTGGCCCGCAAGGCCCGGTCACTGCCACCCGATGTGATGCTCGGCGGCTGGCTGCATCGGCACACCTGTTTCGTTGCGAGCAATACCTTGCGGGCGGAGCGTCGTCGCCTCGACCGGGAAAGGCAGGCCGTCGCCATGAATACTCCAGAAGATCATTCCGCGGAAAATCTGGCGCAGCTCGCGCCCGTGCTCGACGAGGCCATCAACGAACTCGGCGCGGAGGACCGCACCGCCATTCTGCTCCGCTTTTTCGAGCAACACGATTTCCGGTCCATCGGCACGGCGCTGGGTAACAGCGAAGAAGCCGCTCGCAAACGCGTGGACCGCGCGCTCGAAAAGCTTCAAGGCCTCTTGCGGCGCCGCGGCGTGGTGTTGTCGGTCACCTTGCTGGGTAGCACCTTGGCAACTCACGCTGTGAGCGCCGCCCCGACGGGACTTGCGCTCACCATTTCCACGGCTGCCCTGGCCGGAGCAGCCACTGCCACCACCACCGCGGCCACCACCTCCACCCTCGTAACTGTTATGAACCTGACCAAAGTCCAAGTCGCAATCATCGGCACCGTGCTCGTGACCGGCATCGCCATTCCCCTGGCCTTGCACCAACGGGCGCAATCCAAACTCAACGCCGCCAATGCCGCGTTGCAAAAGCAAACCGCCGAAGCCGAACGTCTGGCCGCCGAAGCCGAACGTCTGTCGCAACAACTCGCGCAACAAACCGCCCGCCCCGCGGCCGCGGGTGGCAGCAACGACACCGAAGTCCTGCGGCTTCGCGGCGAAGTCGGCAAACTGCGCCAGGATGTCCGCGAAGTATCCGCGGCAAAAACCAACGGGCCCAGCACGATGAGCGGACTGACCTCGAATCCGGAAATGTACAAGATGATTCGCACCCAGCAGAAGGCCGGCATGTCGAAGCTCTATCAGGATTTGACCAATCGTGTCAGTCTTTCACCAGAGCAAATTGGCACGCTCAACGAAATGCTGGCCGACCACGTCATGACGAACATTGATCACATCACGGAAGTTCTGCGCGATCGCAAGAGTGACGCCGAGATGGATGCGGTGTTCACGGCATCGGATGCGGCCATGCGCGAAAAAGTCCGCGAACTCATGGGCGATCAGGGTCTGGCCCAGTATGATGATTACACCAAAAACCTCGCCGCGGCTGTCACGGCGGAACAGTTCAAGAGCAAGCTCTCCGGCGAACCCGCGGAGCGCGACCAGAAGGCAAAGCAGTTCTATGCCCTGCTTCAGGCTGAAAGCCAGGCGTTGCTGGCCGAAGCCGGCTTGAGTCCGGATTACCAGCTGGTGCCGACGCTCAATTTCCGCAACTTCGCCTCGGATGCCACCGCCGATCGCAACCTGAAATTGCTCGATGACGCCTACGCCCGCGCGGCGGCCAAGGCCGGTGGGTTCCTGAGCGAAGCGGAGCTGGCGAGTTTCACCGAGTTTCGCAACTCGGCGATCAGCATGAACCGGATGGCCCTCAAGGTTAACCGGCAAATGATGTCGCCCGGGCCGCGCTAACCAACCCGGCGACAGAACTCCGCTTCGCGACTTGGAATAATGGAATAGCCCGCGCATGCTGTGGCTATGGTCAGGTTGATCGTCGTGCTAGGAATCACTGTAGGACTGGTGGGTTGCGCCTCCCGGCAGCCCAAGATCTTGACCCGCTGCGATCCAAAGCTTTCGTTTTCAGGCATAAACTCGATCGCGCTGGCCGCGCGGGCGCAGCCCCGCCCGTTGGAGACCGCGGTGGACGAAGTCCTCAGGACAGAACTCGCGCGCCGCGGCTTCACTCTGACGAACGCAAACGCTGCTGACTTTGTGCTCGCCAGTTGGGTCGAGGAAAGTTGGAGCACCGTGAAATCAACCAGCGGGTTCGCCTCGCCGGTTGGTGTCATGACCTTTGATGGGTCGCCGGTCACTTCACCGGGATCATTGTCGGTAGGAGTGTCCGCTGATGGACTAATGGAACGCTATCTGAGCAGCGAAGGCTTGCGTCTGGAACTTTTTCCTCGGCCGGCATCTGGTCTGCCCAACCTCACGCCAGTTTGGGCAGGGTCCATCGAGGGTGGCAACCAGGTGACCGTCAAAGAATTACCTAGAAGCCATCTCATAAATTGGTTCTTGTACTTTTAACGGTAACGTACAATGTGGCCGGATGGATCTGACCGACGAGCAATGGAAAATCATCGAGACCATCTTACCACCCGATCGCGTTCGGGCCGATCGGCGCGGTCGTCCTTGGAGCGATCGGCGCAAGGCGTTGAACGGCGCGCTGTGGATTTTGCGAACGGGCGCGCCCTGGCAAGATTTGCCGCCGCGATACGGACCCTACCAAACGGTGCACCGGCGCTTCCAGAACTGGGTGCGTTCGGGAGTGATCGAGCAGGTGTTGCTCACGCTGGCCCAACACCTCAAGGCGGCCGGCGGGTTGGATCTGAAAGAATGTTTTGTGGACGGGACGTTTGTTCCGGCCAAAAAAGGGGGCGACTGGTTGGGAAAACCAAGCGCGGCAAGGGCACCAAGATCATGGGCCTTGCAGACGGCCACGGTCTTCCTCTCGCCCTGCGGGCAGAAAGCGCTTCGCCAGCTGAAGTGAAACTGGTTGCGCAAACGATGGCAGAACGCTTCGTGGCTGAGGTGCCTGAACGGCTGATTGGAGACAAAGCCTATGACAGCGATCGGTTGGATGAATCCTTGATGCAAAACTACGGCACTGAAATGATCGCGCCCCACCGAGCGGGCCGGCGGACGCCGACGCAAGATGGGCGGGCGCTGCGGCGCTATGTGCGGCGCTGGAAGATCGAGCGGCTCTTTGCCTGGCTGTTCAACTTCCGCCGCTTGGTGGTACGCTACGAATATCATGCCGAAAACTTTCAGGGCTTTCTCCACCTCGGGGCTGCAATCATCCTCCTGAGGTATTT
>Ga0315912_10000544_pt1 | contig 65391 bp, 64 predicted proteins | sample VfabasoilMG_FD_204469 | JGI IMG/M metagenome (GOLD analysis project Ga0315912, IMG submission 204469) | Garden soil microbial communities collected in Santa Monica, California, United States - V. faba soil | ecosystem: Environmental > Terrestrial > Soil > Garden | place: USA: California...
CCAACTCGCCCGGGCGGGCTGGCGCGACTCGCCCGGGCGGGCTGGTGTGACTTCGGGCGGGCTACTCACTTCATGAACCATGGCCGAGATGGTAGGCAGCCATCTCAGAAACTGACGCCAAACGAGGGGGAAAAAGAGGATGGCGATTACCAGGTCGACGGCCAATTTGGACGTTCGCGGCATTCAGAGCAGCACTCACTATTTGATGCAGGATGGCCCGGATACGGCGCCCGTGATCTTGCTCCTGCACGGACACTCGTCGAGCGTGGATGAGTTCCAAGATCTGCTCCCAGCTCTCGATGGCAAGGCAGTGGTCTTCGCATTCGACCAGCCTTCGTGCGGCGGCTCGTCGGAAGGGGAGCGGCAGAAGGTGCTCGATGTCTACGGAGCCTTCGCTTGGGCGAAGCACTACGAGGCGCTCTTCTACTTGCGCGACCTCGTGCGCGCGTTCGTCTGGACCGTCATCAGGCCGCACATCGCGGCAACGGGCCGAGGCGTTCGGGTGGCCGGAGGAAGCCTGGGCGGCAACCTCACCTTGCTCGTGGCAGAAAGTGCGACCAAGTACCCCTGGCTCGAAGCCGCCTATTGCTGGTCGCCCGGGTCGGCGTGGGCACCCGGTCTCAAGCAGTCGCTCGGCGCGCAGGTCGCGCGCGGGCGCGCAGTCCAACCCTGGGGCCAGGCCGACATCGAGCCTTTCCTGGCCACTACCTTCGTGAACAAGGCGGTGCCCACCGACGACGCCTTTCCGCAGCCTTGGTATTGGTACTTCGATTGCTGGGGCGAGGACTCGCATCCGGAGTGCCTCAAAGTCGGCGGCGGTGCGTGTTCGCGCTGCCAGCACCAGCCGAAGTTGCTCCTCAAGGGCGGCAAGTTGCTCGGGCCCAGCAACAACTACACGAGGATGGGCGAAAAGAAGGCCCGCCACATCGAGGGGGCGCTCCTCAGCACCGAGGCACGGCTCCGTCCGGCCCGCATGGGCTGGCACTGGGAGATCGCCGCGGAGCAGGTCGAGCTCTCCCATCGCCAGAAGCTCACGAGCGGAAGGCGACGCGTCGAGCTCTTGCAGTGCCCGACGATGTTCATGGCCGGCAAGGAGGATCGCCATTTTCCGGCAGCTCTCTTTCACGACACCCGCGCCTGCTACCAGATGGCGCTCGATCGCCGCTCGGTGGACCCGAACGCCGCGCGCGTGAGCGCCAAGTGGTTCGACGCCAGCGGACACTCTCTGCACAACGAGCGACCCAATGAGCTGGCCGCCGTGCTCGCAGGAGCGGCCCTGTGAGGACCGTTTTCTCGCTGCTGACCTGCCTGCTTCTGGCCAGCACGGCTCTGGCGGCCGATCCAGCGCCTGCTGCTCCAGCTGCAGCGCAGCCCGGTGCAGCAGCGCCCGGTGCAGCAGCGCCCGGTGCAGCAGCGCCCACCGAACCAGCGCCGACATCTCCGGCGATAGCGAAGCCCGCCCCAGCAGAACCACCCCCAGCAGCGGCGGAGCCCGCGAGTCCAGCGCCGGACCGATGGGCAGGAGAAGACGAGATCGACTGGGAAAACGACGCGGAGGAACCCGCACCCGCGTTCGAGTCGCCTCACATCCGCGTCGGTCTGCACCCGCACGCAGGCGTGGTCTTCGGCGACGACCTCGGTGGCTTCGGCGGCCTGGAGCTCCTGCTAGGTACTCGGATCTGGTCGAGCTTCAGCTTGCTCACTCGGCTGCAGGGCGACGTCGGAGCCTGGGACGCCCCGCAGAGCTCCCTCTACCTATCGGGCAGCGCAGGCCTCGGCGGCGAGTACCTGGTGCACGACTTCGTGGGACCCGGAACCCGCCTCGCCTTGGGCCTGACCGTCGACGCCTGGCTCAGGGGAGCCTGCCAAACCCCGACGTGCCTGCCCACCCTGCTGCCGAGTGGGACGGCGCACGTCGGCTTGATGTTCGCGGGCGTTCACGATTCGACGCTGCCGCTCTCCACGCTCTCGATCGGTGTCTCCGGCGGGGCTGGCTACGATCCGGTGGCGGAGTCGATGGCCGGTCGGCTGAGCATCTACTTCGGCTACGACTTCAGCGAGCGCGTGCGGACGACCAAGGAAAACGGGGGCCAGTGATCGACATCAAGAATGGCGTCTGGGAAGACTGGCTCGGCCTACAAGACGCGCCCACGGTGCTAGTCGAGCCGCATTCGCTTTCGGAGCTGATCCAGTACATGCGCGGCTTCGATCCGACTCGGCTCAAGCTGCGCGCCGCGGGCGCAGGCCACTCCACGTCGGACGTCGCACGGCCGTATCGCCGACCGGATGGCGACCAGAAGCACGCTGGCGTATCGGTGTCGCTGAAAAAGGTCGGCTTGGCTTGGGACGGCATCGATCGCACCTGGTGGAAGGACGGCCTCGGCCCGCGCATCGCTCGCGTCGAAGCCGGCGCCACCATCTCCGCGCTCAATCAGCGCTTCTTCCACTGGGGGCTCGCCTTCCCCAACCTGGGTTCGTACGACCAGCAGACCATCTACGGGGCGATCGCCACGGGCACCCACGGAACCGGGCTAGTCACGCCACCACTGGCCGATCTGGTGCTGTCGATCGAGCTCTTGACCTACCTCGAGGGCCAGCACGGCGAGCCGGTCCTCAAGCACCTGCGTATCGAGCCCGAGGACGGACCGACCGATCGCCAGAAGTTCGAGCAGTCGGCGGACTTGCACGGTATGGAGCTCCTCGTCGACGACGATGCCTTCTACAGCGCAGTGGTCGGACTCGGCTTTTTCGGCATCGTCACGGCCGTAACGCTGCAGCTCCGGCCGGCATTCTGGCTCACCGAGGTGCAGACCCTGGAGCGTTGGGTGGACCTGAAGCAGAACGTGATCGCCCGCGTCGAAGCTGCAGAGTGGTTCGACTTCGTGCTCACGACCAGAAGGACGATGGCAGGCCCTGGAGGCATGGGTTACAAATGCCTCACTGCTACGCGCAGCGTTTTCCCGGAAGGTTCCGGCTGGGGAAAACCACGCAATGACCCGCGACGGCAGAGCCTGGAGGCGAAGAACCTGCCCCGTGACACGCTCACCAAGCAGATGGCGAACCTCTACAGCAACCACCCGAAGCTCGCCAACTACACCGCGACCGAGGTCTTCGAGAAAGAAGCTGCCGAGATCACCCAGTCCGCAAGTCACCACGTGTTCCGCACCAGCGTCGGCGATCTGCTCTACGCCACCAGCGTCGAGGTCTCGGTCCGCCTGGAAGAAGTCGCCGCGGCCGTGGAAGCCATCATCGCCAACAACGAGAAGAACGACGAAGTCCGCCTGAACCACACGTCCCCGTTCGGCGTCCGCTTCAGCCAGCCGTCACGGCACTACCTGGCGATGGCCTACGGCCGAAGGACCTGCACGATCGAGGCCCCCTTGCTCTTCTATACCAGGGCCACGACGGGGCCCTACGCGGACCGCCCCAGCCAGGAGGTCATCGCGGAGATTTTCCTGCGCTTCGAGCGCGCCCTACGCACTGCCTGCCCTGGCGCCCGCTTCCATCACGGGCAGCGCAACCTCACCACCCGCGCCGACCTCGAGGCTTACCCCAAGTTCGGCCAATGGAAGGCGCAGTACGAGCGCTTCAATCACTTCCGCACCTTCAGCAATCGGGCGAGCAAGCGCTGGCAGCTCGACCCCTGAGCGCGCTCGTCACTGTCCGTCGATGACCTCGCGCACTTTGCGCAGGAGGTCCGCCGGCAGATACGGCTTGGCCAGGAAGTGAACGCCTTCGTCGACGATGCCGCGGTGGACGACCGTGTTCTCCGTGTAGCCGGAGGTATAGAGCACCGGCAGCATTGGTCTGAGCTCGCGCAGGCGATCGGCGAGCTGCTTGCCGCTCATTTCAGGGAGCACGACATCCGTCACCAGCGCGGCGATGTGCTCACTCTGCTCCCGAAACGTAGCCAGCGCCTCGGACGGCACGGCAGCCAAAAGGACCTCGTAGCCACCCTTGCGCAGGATTCTCGCGGCCAGGGCACGCACCATGGCGTCATCCTCCACTAGGAGCAGCGTCTCGGTCCCGCCCACGGGCGGTGGGCGCGGCACCAACTGCTCGCTGGCCACAGCCTCGAATACGCGCGGGAAGTAGACCTTGAACGTGGTCCCTCGACCCTCCTCGCTGTAGACGTGGATCGACCCTCCGCACTGCTTCACGATGCCGTAGCAAGTGGCCAGGCCCAGGCCGCTGCCCTGGTGGGGCCCTTTGGTGGTGAAAAATGGCTCGAACACGTGGGGCAACGCATCCGGTGAGATGCCAACGCCGGTATCCGTCACCGCGATCAAGACGTGCGGACCGGGTGAAACCTCTGGATGAGTGGTGGTGTACTCCGCTCCGAGCTCCACGTTCTGCGTCTCGATGATCAGACTGCCGCCGCCCGGCATGGCGTCCCGGGCGTTGACCGAGAGATTCATGATCACCTGCTCGACCTGGCTCGGATCGGCCAGGACGGCGCCGACCTCGGGTCCCAAGCGCGTGACGAGCTCGATGTGTTCGCCGAGCAGGCGGCGGAGCATCTTCTCCAGGTTCGACGTGAGCGCGTTCAGGTCGATCACCTTCGGCTCGATGACCTTGCGCCGTGCGAAGGCGAGCAATTGCTGGGTAAGATCGGCGGCCCGACCGGCTGCGTGCCGGATCTGACCCAGATCTTCCGCTTGATCGGCCGCATGGGGTCGGGCGAGCAGGATGTCGACCAGGGACAGCACCACCGTTAGCAGGTTGTTGAAGTCGTGAGCGACGCCACCGGCCAGGCGCCCCACGCTTTCCAGCCGCTGCGCCGCAAGCAGATCTGCCTCGAGCTTCTTGCGCCGAGTGATGTCTCGAATCGCGGTGACGCGCAGGCGCCGCCCCTCGGCATCGATGACTTTGGCCTGCGATTCGACCTCGAGTCGACTGCCGTCGACGCGCTGCATCAAGTGCTCGAAGGGTTCGCCCGCCTCCGCCTGGAAGCGCGTGCGCACTCGATCGATCCACTCTGGCGTGACGAAATCCGTGACCGGACGCCCAATCAGTTCGGACATCGGGGCCCCGAGCAGCTCGCTCAGCCGCTGATTTCCGTCCACCAGGAGGCCCTGCGAGGAAAGCGCGATGGCCTCGAAGGCAGCTTCCGACAAGGTACGAAAGCGCAGGTCACTCTCCGCTCGCGCTTGCTCCGCCCGCCGCACCTCGGCCAAGTCGCGAGACACGACGCAGTAGAGCGGCCGTCCATCGACCATGGTGATGCCCACGCGAGTTTCGGCTTCGACGATGTGGCCGTCCTTGTGGCGGTACGGCCGCACGCCAATCGTGAGCTCACCGGCGGCCTGCAGTTTCTGCAGGTAGTGGTCGATGTTGTCGCGGTCGGCAGCGACGAACTCGTAGAGCGAGACCTTGGCCGCTTCTTCCTGGCTGTAGCCAAACAGACGGGTGAACGCGCGGTTCACGTGCAGGATGAGCAAGCTGTCGACGGACATGACGAAGACGGCATCGGTGCCGAGCGCCTCGACGGCTGCCCCCATCACTCTCAGAACGCTGTCGTCGACCTGGCTCGGCATGGACCCCGTTTCTCACCGCTCGGGCCGCGCAGCGGAAGCGGGCGGCCGAGCGAGCGAAAACTGGCTGCCAAACGCGACGACGGGGAGAGCGATTCGTCCCATCACTCGCTACTGGGTCTCGATGAATCCACGATCGGGCCCGGTGCCGTTGAAAAGGCCCGGAAGCTCCAGGTTGCGGTCGTCCCCCGTGTCGAACCCGCTGTCGACGGCAGGGCTCGTGGGCTGTGGCGCGAAGTCGTCGGCGCCGGGATTCACGTACAGCGGATCTTGCGTCAGGTCGTTCACCCCGAGCGAGCAGCTGCTGCAGTTCCCCGACGTATTGTCGAAGTACAGGTTGTAGTCGAAGAAGTTGAACTGGCCGCTGACCGAAGCGACGCCGAATGTAGCGGACCCGGTGACGATGTTGTTCCGGAAGTCGATGATGCTCGTGTCGTTGAAGGTGACTCCCTCTGCGCCCGAGTCGACGACCGTGTTGTGCCACAGCGTCGCGACGTTGGTTGCACCCAGCTCGATCCCCGCTCCTGGGCGAATCAGCACGTTGGCGAGGAGAAACGCGCCGTTGGCGGCGTCGTCCACCACGATTCCGGTCCCCACTGCGTCGTCGATGCGATTGGCCAAAACCTGGGCGTTGGTCGCGTACACGTGGATTGCACCGGCATCCATGCTGTCCCAGTAGTTGAACAGGATGACGGGCCCGTCGCCGTAGAAGGTCCCAGGCAGAGCTGCATTCACGATGAGGGAGTTGGTGAAGGTGTTTCCGGACCCCGATTCGAAGGCGACGGGCTCCGCCTGGCAGTCGAAAATCCAGAGCTCGTCGATGACGACGTCGGACGCGTCCACGGAAAGGCACGGCGCGCTGGCACCAGCCGAAGTTCCATCGATCGCGGCGGCAGCCGGCCCCACGGCACCGATCACGCGCGCCGTCTTGGTGATGGTCGGTAGGGGCTGAGTGAGGTTGATCGTGTACTGCCCTTGGAAGTTGATCTCGTGGTGATCGGGCTCCGCGTTGGCATAGAGGATGGCCTCCCGGAACGAAAAGCCAGTCTGCCCCGGGCTAGCTGGCGTCGCTCCTGCATCCTCCTCGTCCTGATCCGTCGTAACCGTGAGAATGGTCGTCGTGCCGCCCGAGCCACCACTGCCTCCGGACGCGCTCGCGCCGCTGCCGCCGGAGCCGCCAGCCGAAGACGCGCCGCCCGTGGAACCGCCGCCCGTGGACGCGCCGCCCGTCGAGGCGTTGCCGCCGGAATCGGAGCCGCCGGAGTCCGCACCACCCAAATCGGCACCGCCGACGCCGGGCGTCCCTCCCACACTGCTCACACCTCCGCTGCCCGGGTTCGGTGAGCCGCCGCTGCCAGCGTCCGTGCTCGACCCGGCCATGTTCCCGTCAGGCCCCGCCATCAGGTCATAGTCAAACTGGCAGGCCGACGCCGCCCATAGCGACGCGATCGCCAACAAAAGTCCAGGGGCGGAGCTTGGGCGCACGAACGGTCAGTCTGCCTACCAGCACGCCATTGATCAACCTTGGGACAAGTGTCCGAATGCGGCGAAGGTGGGACGAGCGCGGCACTTCTGGGCAGAGGAACAACCTCCACCGCCATTTCCTGACCAGTGGAGACTGCCACCGTCACCGGCGAATTGGCTCGTAGCGCCGGCAACGCTCACGCGCCCGAGTGTTTTCGTGGTCCAGACGCGCCCACGGCGCGTCGCTGACCCGCTGCCAAAGGCAGCCACCGTGGTTCGAATCACCTCGTAGCGCCGACGCTGCCCGCGCGCCCGAGTGGATTCGTGGTCCAGACGCGCCCCCGGCGCGTCGCCGACCCGCTGCCGTAGGCAGCCACCTGGTTCGAACCCGCTCGCAGCGCCGGCGCTGCCGGCGCCCCCGAGTGGATTCGTGGTCCAGACGCGCCCACGGCGCGTCGCTGACCCGCTGCCGTAGGCAGCCACCGTGGGCGAATCCACTCGTAGCGCCGGCAATGCCGGCGCGCCCGAGTGGATTCGAACCACTGACCTTTGGCTCCGGAGGCCGGGCAAGCTCAAGAAACCGCGGACAATAGCGACTTGTTAGAAGTGCTCGATTCTCAAGATCCGCCTGGATCCGTGTCGAGTCTCGGAAAGTGCCCAAGCCCGGGTGCCCATGGAGTGCCCACGGGGCCCGAGCGGGACCCGGTGGAGGTGGCCCTAGCGGAGGCCCTTGCGCTGGCGGCTCGTGCCGGGGAATGGACGGTCGTCGCGAAGTTGAGCCAGGAACTGGAGGCGCGTCGCGATCGCAACAGCCCAGGCTGACGCGTCGTGCCGAGCCCGGGCACCCGAAAGGTCCCAGGAAGACGCGTCGCCGCGAGCAACGCCTACCTAGAGTCGTCCCAACCGGTGACGACGTCATTTTCGACAGTCACCTTGAGCTTGAAGCCATTGCCGACGCCAAAGTAGCGCAAGGTACGCACGGTGCTCGTCGTCGTGACCTTCTCGGCAGTTGATTCTGGCTCTCCGAATATCTCAATCACCGCGGCTCGGGGCGCACCAAGCCAAAGGCGCGATGCGAGGACGTTCTGAGCTCCCTCCTGCCCGTACCGCTGAACCAGCCCCTCGATATAGAGGCGCCGGTGCTCCTCCTCTCGTCGTTGCTGCTCTTCGGCGAGGCGGCGCTCAAGCTCAGCTTTGGCCTTGGCCTTGGCCTTGGCGTCGCGAGAAACGCGACCACGAGGCAAAGGAGGAGTACGGCGACACCACCTTGTGGGGAATGCGCGAACGCTCCCAATACCACGAGCACGCCGAGACACCCGAGGCACCCCTTTGCGGTATCATCGGACTTCGTTGGCTTCGCGGGAGCGGACGCGGGCGTTGCACCGAACGCAGCGCGTCCGCCACCATCTATCCGCTCTGACCAGGACACGCCCGTTCCAGGGATGCCGACGTTTGCCCGCACCCCGCGCTGGCCGATGTTGACGGACGCTCCTCGCCCGCCGAGCGATAAGCTTGCCCCCTTGGTACCCAGGTTCATCCGAACGCCTGGAAGCACCTTAATGCTCTTCCTAAACCGGAACCCCACGCCGGCCAGGTTCTTACAGCCCTAGGCAATCCGCAAGGGCACCCGCATGACGCGGCCGCGCCGCACGGCGAAAACCCCTCGGCAGGAGCGACCCCGGCAACCAAACCGCGGAGCATCGAAGACCCCGAGAATGGGCGGTTAAATTAGGAATGACGGCACCACCGAAACGCGAGCCTGCACTTGGCGAGGCGACCGCGCCGGGGGTCGGCCCTGGCGGGCCGCTCATTGTGCCGAGCCGAATAGAACGCCGCGAGCGATGGTGCTCCGTCAACCCCCCGGTCCGGTAGGCGGGAAGGCCGGGGACATCTGCGTGTCACTCGCGTTCAGTCGTCCGACAGCGGACGGTCGTCCTACCGGCTGAGGCCCACGATGACGCACTACTGCCGTGTGTCTCGGACTCGTGGGAGCCGCTGGTCCTCACGGACCCACCGCCCGCCGGGTTCTCGTAGATCTGTCCCGTCTGGGAATCGGTCCCGGTAGTGGTCGACTCACTAGCGGAAACCCCACTCCCCACCGAGAAGCTGGTCACGATGCAATCGTTATCACCGAACTCATAGTTTTCCCTTACGCGCTTGAAGTCAGCCTCTAGCGCCTTGCCCGATTGCTCTCTGTTGGAGGCGTGCACGAGGAGCTCCACGCCTTTCGGGGCGCCGCACTTCTCGGGGTAGGCTTCACACTCCAGGTCGACCTTCGCCCAGTCCGTGTACGGATAAGCAATCTTGAGGCGTGCCCAGAAGATCTTTTCCAGGCGCTTGTAGCAGTCTTTCGGCCAGGTCTTGCCGCCTTGTTCCTCGTCGTCGCCTTGTCCGTCGTCGCCTTGCGCCTCGTCGTGGCTTTCCGGCTGTCCGCAGTAGCGAATCACGGACTCTTCACTCTCGTATAATCGCGAGTAGACGTTGCGGAACGAGGTTCGCTCGCGATGTGCGCTCTCTGCCTCGTATTGGTCGACGAGGAGCGCTTGGTCACGTTGAGACGTCCCCTGCTTCGCGCAGCCCATGGCAGCCCAAACGACGGTGAGGCAGAAAACAAAGCGCAATCTCATAGATCCCACAGAGGCTACCGGGGTGCCTGCCCCCGTCCAAGAGCCGGCACCAACCCCCGTCCAGGACTGATTGAGTCAGTCCTGCCGCGTCTGGGCAGGGGGCCCCGTCGGTTTGGCAAGAGGACTGGACCGCCAGGAACCGGCCTAGCGGCGCCGACTCGGGGTGGCGCCAACCAGTTCCCAGAACGACAGGCCAAGCGCTTCGGCAACGCGCGAAAGGGTGCGGACGGTGGCGTTCACCTTTCCGCCTTCGAGGCGCTGCCAGCGCTTGTAGTCCATCCCAGAAACCCCCGCCGCCTCCTCCTGGGAAAGACCAGCGCGGATCCGTGCTTCGCGGATGCGGGTGCCCAGCGCTTCCTGGACGGCCGAGGCCGGTGGCTTTCGTCTGGCTGCCAAGCATGGCCAGGAAGCCGCAGAATGGTGACGCCCAACACCGTCTTATAGTACGGTGCTGCCATGCCTCTGAACCTTAGGAGAAGCTTGATCCCACTACTCGCAGGCACGGCCGTGCTCGCAGGTTGCGGCGGTGCGACTGGCCCATGCGAACTCCGGATCGGCACGTACCGGGCGAGCTACACGCTTCGCAGCGGGAACTGCGGCGAGATCCCGGACGTGGTGGTCGAGTCGGACGGAGTGACCGTTCCGCCTGGGTGCGAGGTCACGGAGAGCACAAACAGCGAAGACATGTGCAGTGGCACCATTTCGGCAGTCTGCCCCGGCGATCCAGGTGTGGACATCTACATGGACCTCTCCGGCTCGTGGGATCAACCGGGCGACCACGGAAGCGGCACCGTGGAGTATCTCGTCGCCGTGAACGGCTACGTCTATTGCGAGGGCACCTATTCCTGGGTGATGGAACGGCTGTAGGCCCGCCCGCCACGCGTAGCCCGCCTATTGGGCAATCCAGGCTCGCCTGCGATCCGGGTGACGCTGCCTGCTCCCCCGGCCAGGCTCTCCCTAGGATCAGACCCGTCGTGCCGCTGGCGCGAGCGGGGGAGTGGAGGACCGCAGGACGGTGGCCGACGACGAAGATTCTAGCGAGACGGAGCCAGACTGGACGCTGAGCGGACGCCTGCGCGAAGTTGCAGCCGGGTGGGCCCTCGCCCTCGACGAGGATCCCAACAACAAGACTGCGCGCGCCATGGTGGACTTGCTCGACGCAATCGGCGACGCGGTCGACACGAACGACCCATGGTTGTTCGAAATCGCAACGGACGCTCACCACCGGTTGGGACGCCACCAAGCGCGCAGGCAAGCGGTCCGCGAACTGCGCGAGTGCTTCGAGATCCCGCCGAGCTCAAGCCCCTACGCCATCGGGGACCAGCGGCGGTCGCTCCTTGAGAACGGTCGCGAGTTCCACGACTGGGAAGGTTCCGTCATAGAAAGGTGGGCCAAGGAATTCCTAACAAGGCTCTCTCTTTCGCCGCTGAGCGAGTTGGTGCCAACAGCCTTCTTGAACGATGAATGGGATACCGAGTCGGACCCGCCAAGCTCAGGGCGGAACATTCCGCCGCCACCCCTCGGCGCCTGGGATCCAACACCGGATGCTCTCGAAAAGGTCCGTGCTGCATTGATGCAGGCGTTCGGTGTTGAAGACCGCAAGCGGCGCAGCGCGAACAGCCTGCTGAAGGCCTGCCTTCGAGCCCTCGGGACGGACGAACGACTCCTCCACAATCTGGGATAGTTCCAGCCTCACCGCATGGGTTCTCTGGGGGGGGTGGGGGGTCCCAGATCGCCCTGCAAGATTCGTGGCCCTTCGGCAGATTGGCCGCCATGCCGCAAGCCGATCTTTCCGCACTTGCCCACGCGATTCGCGCCGAGGTCGCACGCCGAGGAATTGCTTCGGCGGCGCGAGCGCTGCGCGTGTCCCGCCACTCCATAACGGCCTACCTCGCCGGGATTGCCCCCCGCCCTGGCACGGTTGCGCTGGTCGAAACGCGGGCTCGCGAGCTTGGCTGGACCCTCCCGAACGACAGGGGCGGCCCATGACGGTCGTGCGAATGCGGAGGGATGCATCACCAGACGAGTCGCGTTGGCAAGGCGACACCTTGCCCCCCGACGACTTGGAACGTGACGACATCGAGCGCGCGGCCATCCAGACGGAGGGCACCATCATGCGGGAGGCGAACCTCGCCGCAGAGAGGATCTCGGGAAGATCCGCGGAGACCATCGCATCGGTGCTCGACTGGTGGCGAACCGATGGGCCGCTGATTCATGAACCGACCGACATCGGACGCCTCGACGAAATGACCGGGGGCGGTCCCGTGTACGGCTCGCGATGGTTTCTTGCTGGCGCACCCGACGCTGGCAAGACGGCGTTCCTGATTCAGCTAGCGCACGTCTGGGCCTCGCGTGGGGTTCACGTCGGAGTCTTGGCCGTGGATGAGGAGCCGTCGGACCTGGTCGGACGCCTTGCCCAGCGCCGCGGCTACCCCCGCACGGATACCGAGATCCGAGACGCGGCCACCCTAGAGCGCATCTCGGCGGACTTGAGCGGATTGCCGATTGTTCTCTACGATTCCTCTTGGACGATTGAAGACGCTGCTGCCGATTTGGCGCGTGGCGCGGGTGACGCCCGGGCCGCCTTGCTCATCGATTCGGTCCAGACCGTGACGTGCAACGCCATGCGCGCAATGCGGGTAGCGCGGGAACCTTCGGAGGTGCAGGAGGTCACGGCGAATTGCGACGCTATCCGAAAAGTCGCCACTCACCACCGCTTGATTGCCGTCGCAACCAGCGAACTCGGGCGTTCGTCCTATGCGTCCGATGAGGCGCGGCGCACGACCTCGACCCTGGCCGGAGGAAAATGGTCCGGGAAAATCGAATACTCTGCACGCGTGCTCCTCGGGCTTCGCTCCGTTGCCGGCGAGCCCGATCTCATCGACATCGAGATCGCCAAGAACAAGCATGGCCCCCGCGACAAGCACGTCTATCTCCGCATCGATCGCAGGAGCCAGTGCCTCTGGCAAGTGGACCATGAGCCCCCACCTAGCGACGTCGTCTCGGAGGAGCGCGCTGCTCGCAAACAGGCTGCCAAGGAGGGGCGCAGCAAGGCTCAGCTGGCCGCCGATGTTGAGGTCGCGACGGTGATTGTGCGCGAGCGTCCGGGCATCGGTGCGGTCGACTACCGCGCCGCATTCGTTGCAAGGACCGGTGGCGGCCAGGCTCGCGCAGATAGAGCACGGGCTGGCGCCGGAGTGGTCGTAGCGCCAGGGCGAGGGCGGGCCGTCCACTACCACCTGCCCGGCGCCCAGTTGCCAGCAGAGGGGGCGGATTCGTGACCATTGGAGCGACAGCCGGACTGCCGGACTGCTCCGGGCACTTGGGCAATCGCCCAGCGAATGAGTGCGTGGCGCCCCTACGTAGTAGGGCGCCAGGCATTCACCCCTTGGACACTCACACCAGCCCCTTGCGTGCACTCTGTCCTGCCCGCACGCTTGACAGCAGCATCACCCTGGCCCCGCGGCACGGCGCTTCGCGCGGGGGCGCGGGCCGCCGGGGAAGGGGGACCCCATGACCGAGCGGGACCTTGCGGTGACCCTCACACGGGTAGAACTTCGCGCCCTGGTCGCCGAAGCGATCGCGGAGGTGGTGGGCGAACGAATCTCGGGGCGCCAGTTCCCACCGGAGGTCCTTACTCGGGCCGAGGCTGCCAGCTTCCTCCGCTGCTCCCTTGGGCAGCTGGATCGCCTCGCTCGCGAGCAGGCGCTGCCGTGGCACCGCATGGGCGACTCGAAGCGATTCTTCCGCTCCGAGCTTGCGGCGTGGCTCCGAAGTGAGGGCGGCGCAAATGGTTGAAATCACACGCCCGGATTTCGAGTGCCCATCGAGCGAGTGCCCACCGGCTGACCTTTCGGGCCAAAAACAGCCGAACAAGGCTCCTGACCTTCGGCTAGGGCAGCCAGTGGTCATCGGCCTCGACGTGTCGCTAGTAGGCACTGGCATGGTCGCCGTGCCATTCGATTGGGGGCGCGACTGGTCTCGCGTAAGCCACGCAACCGTGGGCTACTCGCTCCCTACCAGCGCCGGGGATCGGGAGCGGATTGACCGGCTGGTACGCCTTGGAGCAGCGGCGGTCAGTTTTGCCCAAGCGCACAGCGGCACCCTCGCCGCTGTCGAGTCCTTCGCGTTCGGAAAGTCCACTGCGGCACATGCGCTGGGCGAGGCCGCCGGGGTGATCAAGGTTGCGCTCCGTGCCGTCGGGATCGACGTACGAACGGCACCGATGAGCACCGCGCGAAAGCTCCTTCTGGGGCACCTGCCGCGCGATGGGGTAAAGCATGCCATTCGAGGTTATCTCGTTGCCAGCGGCGCGCCCTTTCGGACGCTCGACGAGTGTGATGCGTTCGTTGCTGCCAACTGGGCACTGGACTGGCTAGGTGGTGTCGTGATCGGGCGGGCTCCGCCGCGCCGCGATGGTGTAGATCGTGGCTGACCAACAGCACGCCGGGCGTGGAATTGCGCCCCCCTCTGAGCAGTTGTTATTGTATTCGGGCGTGCCCACGTACCCCCTCACCGATGTTCAGCATGCGGTCGCACAGAACGCCGGTCGGTTCCCACCAGGCTACAAAATAAATCCCGACAACACGCTGGAGCCAGCGGGACTACGGCTCGGCTGCGGTTGGCCTGAGGCACTCAAGTACATCGAAGCGAAACTCGGCGAGCTTGGTCCGGGGAACTTTGTTAAGTCCGATCCGGAACCTCCGCCCCCCGCGGACGTCTATGGGTACCAGGAGTTCCGCGGGGTGCCCATTGAGAGGTACGCGTGGTACATCAAGTTTAAGTTCCACGGCCGGAGATTCAGTCTCATCTCCTTCCACCCACCGCAGTGGAGGCTGAAGCTGACCTCTGGAGATGAGTTGGACCCATGATGACCCTAAGTGAGCAATGCGACGAGTGCGGAGCACCGCTTCGCCTATCAGTTGGGCCAGGACGAACCCGACGCTACCGTGGCGTGGAGCGATCGGTGCCCGAGCACTTCGAGTACCAGGTGTGCGACCGTTGCGGCGCCGTCTGGATGTCGACGGTCGATGCCCTGTCGCTAGCGGAATTCTTCGAGCGCCATGACCGCGAGGTGGGAACCGTGTCGGCTTCTGGACCGACCCGCAGCGGTCTCCGGATTGTTTCGTTCAGCCGCCGGACCGCTGCTGAAGTCGACTCTCCAAGAGCGGGTTCCAGGACCTTGTCGGACATGGATGCCGACAACGTCTGCGAGGCCGTCTGACCATGGCCATCTGCTACGGGTTTTTCCTGTGCCGCATGTCGGTGATCGACCGTGACGCAAATCAGATCACGGCAATCGGGTTGACCGAAGCGCTTGCGGTAGACACCCTTGATCCACCGGCCGGTGCGACGGTCGCGACACTCCCTCTGGAGGCGCATGTTCACGTGGAGCGCAGCAATCGGGATGTCCCTGAGGTGGTGACCATCCGGCTGCTCTGGTTCGACGGTGATGAGGAGATCGGAATCGCGTTCCAAGGGATGACGGCGCCTCTTGAGAAACCTCGACTGAGAGCGCGGATCCTCAACCCCTTCGCGCCGCGCCAGTTCGGTCGCCTTCATCTGGTTGCAGAAATCGCACCGGCCGGAACGACCGATTGGAACCGAGTACCCTTGCGCTGGCCGGTGGAAATCGAGCAGCACCGGCCTTCGATCCCCGCGGCGGCGCAGGAATAGGCGACCGCGTCCTAGGCTGGCGTGCGCGCCCAGCGTCTGCCGCGAACGGCGGGTCAAACCCCTCCCCTTCGATCCCCCGGGGTAGGTCAAACAGCGGGTCCCCTGGGGCGCCGAGCCGCCCGATTTTTCGCGTGCGTTCAGTCATGCAATATGCAATACATAGGACCATGTCGGACGCAAAGGACAGGGCCGTCACGATCCGCATGTCGGCCGATGAATTCGCGATGCTTGTCGCAGCTGCAAAGGCAACGGGCCTCAGCCAATCGGACGTGATCCGACAGGGGATCCGGCAAGCGTACTTCGCTGCCCTTCCCGCAGACGTGCGCGCCATCGTCCGGCGCGCCAAGCCCAAGAAATGACCCCGGCGAGCGCTGCAACGCTCCCGAGGCCGTGACCGAACCAGAAAGAAGCTGGAACGATGACTGACAGCAAGCACACACCCGAAGGGCCGCGCAAGGCCGCCGAGCACACGGAACAGAGAGGGCAGCTCATCCACCGTCGGACCGGTTGGTACGGGCGCTTCTATGCGATCGTGGATGGCGAGCGGGTGCGGGTCTGCCGCGCGCTTGGGACGGACAACAGGGCTGTTGCGCGCGCTAAGATCCGGCGGCTCATCGAGGAGCAGGATGTGCGCCCCGCGGCCGCCTTGCCGGCGGAAACGTTCGCGGACGCTGCGCGCCGGGTGCTGGACCAGCAGCGCACCGGAGGCATGGCCACCTGGAAGGAACGCACCCAGCGCCTTGAGGACTACGTGCTCCCGACCCTGGGCCCGATCCTCCCGGGTGACATTCGAGCCAGCCACGTTCGCTCGGTACTCGAAGCCGCGCGCGACCTCGGGAAGGCGCGCCAGACCCTCGTCCACATCAAGAACGATATCTCTGCGGTCCTGGGTGACCTCTGGCGCGCCGATCTGCTCCCCGAGAACGTGACGGCCCGCGTAAAAGTCCCCGAGGCCCAGGCGGAGCCCACCCAGCGCGCCAAGAAGGAACGCGCCGTTCTGACGGACGAAGAACTTGCGCGCTACCTCGCTTGGGAGCACCCGGACCAGCGCCAGCGCATGGCCGTGCTCGAACGGCAGACCATGGCGTGCGTCGCTCGCATGTTCGGTGGCCTGCGCACGAGCGACCTGCACGCCCTGGTCTGGGGCGGTTTCGACCTTCCGAAGGTCCTGGACGACGGAGGCACGGTTGGGGGCTTCGCGATCGGGATCGCCCCTCGCCGGAAGGGAGCAGGGCTCGCCAAGGGCGGCCGCCCCCAACGCCTGGCGGTACCGGAGATGCTTCGCCCAATCCTCGCCGACTGGTGGGAGCGCCACGGGCGACCGCGAACGGGCCTGGTCTTCCCCGCCAGGCGGGGCGCTAAAGCCGGGATCGGCACCAAGCAGGGGGTGAGCCACGCTGCCGCCTTCCGGCGCGACCTGAGGCGCGCCTTCGGGGTGGACGAGCAGGTCCCCTCTGACCACGAGCGCGGGGCACGCGGTCCGCTCGGTGCGCTGGTGTGGGAGCAGGCCCGAGCACTCACGCCCCGGGAGCGGGAGCTGTTCGAGGAAACCGAATTCACGCGCCCTGTCGACTTCCATTCCTGGCGACGCGCGTTCAACCAAGCGTTGGCGGATGCCGGAGTGAACGCGCAGCAAGCCCAGGCGCTCGCCGGCCATGCCTCGCTGGACGCCCACGCGCGCTACCTGGTGAACACGTCGAGGGCACGCGAGATCCCCGAGAACGCATTGCCCCGCCTGACCGTGGGCACTCTCGGTGCCCAACCGAGTGCCCATCGAATGCTGGACGCAGCCTATTCTCCGCGCGCCCGGGAGGATTCGAACCTCCGACCTTTGGCTCCGGAGGCCAACGCTCTATCCAGCTGAGCTACGGGCGCATCTTCCGGGGAAGCTCGGCGCAGGGCCGGATTCCCAGAAGGGGGACGCGGCTCTTAGCTCAGCTGATGCGCGCGGGAAAGGGGCGGGGCAATCCCCCTTCCCTGGACTTTTCCGATTGCTATGGTCCGGGGCGCATGAGCGAGCTGGAGCAAGAGCTGAAGGGCCTGATCGTCGGCGTCCTCGAGCTGGAAGACGTCACCGCCGAGCAAATCCAGAGTGAGGCTCCGCTCTTCGGCGAAGGCCTCGGTCTCGACTCCATCGATGCCCTGGAGCTCGCGTCAGCCATCTCCAAGCGCTACGGCGTGGTCCTGCAGTCCGAAGACGAAGTCACGCGGACGGCCTTCTCCTCCGTGCGCGCGCTCGCCGCACACATCCAAGCCGCCCGCAGCTGAGCGGGCGCGCCATGCCTCACGAGATGGCCGCCTACGAAGTCGGAAAGCCCCTGACCGTCGAGCTCCTGGAGGCCGTGGCTACGGCGCGGGCGCGCGTCGTGGGTCCAAGCCCGGCGGTGCTCGAGCGCACGGCGGCGGGAAGGCGGGTTCTCCTCGCGCACCTCGACCAGGCAGGGACGGTCTATGGAGTCACGACCGGATTCGGCGATTCTTGTGAGACGCCGGTGCACGGGGCGCTGACCTTGGAGCTGCCGAAGAACCTGGTGCGCTTTCACGGCTGCGGCGTGGGCCCGCTGTTCGATCGCGTGGAGGCGCGAGCCATCGTCACGGCGCGTCTCGCTTCGCTCGCCGCCGGCTATTCGGCGGTGCGCCCCTCCCTCTTCCAGAGCTTGATTTCCCTGCTGGAGGCCGATGTCGTGCCCGCCATTCCCGCGCTCGGCTCGGTCGGCGCGAGTGGCGACTTGACGCCGCTCTCCTACGTGGCGGCAGTGCTCTCCGGCGAACGCGACGTGCTGGCTGCTAACGGCACGAAGCCCGCTCGGCTGGCGCTCGAGCAGGCTGGTCTCGAGCCGATGGCGCTCGAGCCGAAGGAAAGCCTGTCGATCATGAACGGCACGAGCGCGATGACCGGCCTGGCAGCGCTCGCGCTGCCCCGTTCACTGCGCCTAGCGCGCCTCTGCGCCGCGCTCTCGGCGGCCGCGTCTGACGTGGTGCGCGGACAGCCAGGGCACTTCGACGCCGTTCTCTTCGCTGCCAAGCCTCACCCCGGACAGGCTCGGGTCGCCGCCTGGATGCGCGACGACCTCGAGCAGGACCGCCCGCGCAGGGCCGAGACGGCGCGGCTCCAGGATCGGTACTCCATTCGCTGCGCCCCGCAGGTGATCGGCGTCCTCTTGGACCTCTACCCGGCGCTGCTCTCGATGGTCGAGATCGAGCTCAACTCGGCCAGCGACAACCCACTCGCCGATGGCGATAGCGGTCGCATCCTGCACGGTGGTCACTTCTACGGAGGCCACGTGTGCGCCGCCATGGACACGCTGAAGACGCAGCTGGCCAACCTGATCGACCTCATGGATCGTCAGCTCCTGCTCTTGTGTCAGCCGAGCGAAAATGGCGGCTTGCCCGCGAACTTGGTGGGGGCCCCCGAGGCAGTGCGTGCGGCGCACCACGGCTTCAAGGCCATGCAGATCACGACCTCGGCACTGGCCGCCGAAGCCGCCAAGCTGTCGATGCCCGCGAGTGTGTTTTCACGAAGTACCGAGAGCCACAACCAGGACAAGGTCAGCATGGGCACCATCGCTGCGCGCGACGCCCTCGGTGTGCTCGATCTGGCCGAGACGACTGCGTCGATCTTGGCTCTGGCCATCGCGCAGGCAGTGGACCTACGCGGCGGCGACTGCGCGAAGCGCCCTCGGACCTTGCGCGACGGCGTACGAGCCGTTTCCTCGTTCGTCGACGCCGACCGCGCCCTCGATGGCGACATCCAAGCGGTACGTGCCGCGTGGCGTGCCGGCCAGCTCGAGGCCGGTGACGTCCACGTGGCCGACTTTCGCCTGCAGCGCTGAGCTGGCGCCATCGCGCGGCGGCTCACGTTCGCCACGCCGTGTGGCGATGCCGTCTGGCCGCGGGCGCCGCCTTTCGGCAGCATTTTCGCGCGTCCCCGGGTGACCAGGGGCGAGCACAAAGGTTCCCAGTTTCTCGGCCCGGGGCAGTGGGCCAGAGTGCTGGCATGACCGATGTTCCGAATTGGACGCGGCTTGGCGAAGACCTCCCGGCCGCGGACCGCGCGCTCCTCGCAAAGTATTGGCGCAGCCGCGGTGACGGCGAGATGGGGGCGGAAATCGCGTTTCGCCAGGTGCGCGAGGATCTCGAGCTGCTGGGCGCGCCCAGCGCCCTCCTGGCGCTCGCTGATCGAGCGATCGTCGACGAGCGCAAGCACGGACACTGGGGTCGAGAGTTCAGCCTGCGCTTCGGCGGCACGGACGGCAGCGTCCCGGTAGCGAGTCGCACGCGGACGCTCGAGTTCCCCGGCGCCAGCGCGCGAGACAATCGCGTGCTGCGCATCGTCTTCTGCTGCATGAACGAGACGGTGGGCTGCCACGTGCTGCAGGACATTCGCCCCCGCATCCACGATCCCGTGCTGCGCGACAACAACCATCAGCACCTGGCCGACGAGCTCCAGCACGCCCGCGTAGGCTGGGGCTTCATCGCTACCCTCGGCGCGGAGGATCGCGCTCTGGTCCAGCGCTACCGCGCCCTGCTGCTGCGCATGGTGCACAAGTGCTGCTGCGAAGGCCCGGAGCAAGACGAATTCGAGCATCTGGTGCCCTACGGCTACTTCACGCCCAAGGTCCTGCATCACGCCTACGAACGAGCCCTCGCCGAGGTGATCGATCCCGGCCTCGCCCACTTCGCCGTCACGGAGGCAGCATGAGCACGCCCGCGCGAGGAGGTGCGTTCTTCCGCAGCATGGTGCTGATGGGCGGCAGCCTGGCGCTCGGTTGCGGGGGCATGACTCAGGACGACGGCAGCGGCGGAACGTCCGGGAACGGGGGTTCGGGCGGTGGCGCTGGGGGGGGACTGAACGGCACCGGCGGACAGCCTGCAGGCAGCGGGGGCCAGGGAACTGGCGGCTACTCGATCCTTCTTCCCCCGACCGGCGGCAGCTCCACCGGTGGCGACTCTTGGGGCGAAGGCGGCTTCGGCGGTGCCTATCCCACCGACTGCCCGACGACGCAGCTGAACTGCCCGAACGACTACTACGGCTGTGCGTATGGCGCCTTCGACTCCTATGGACTCTCGGTTCTGCCGGCGAATTGCGCATGCGATCCCTCGCGCCCCGCGAGCTCGGCGGACTGCGGCCCTACGCAGGAGTTCGTCTGCTTGGGGGCGCGCGAAAGTGCTCAGGGCGAGGTCTTCGATCCAGCCGTGGCGTACAACTGCGCGTGCGTCGACAGCCTGACGTACACCGACTGCGGCGGGCTCTGTGCCAATCACCCCGAAGCGCACTCGAACCACACTTGCTACGATCCCGAGGACAGCCCACTCGACCTCGACGCCTACCTGTGTGGCTGCGCGGTCACGGTCCTGAAGTAGCGGCCGTTTCGCGCCGCACACGCGGCATCAGCTCGACGCGCGGCAGACCGCACAAAGGCCGCGCAGCTCGTGGATGTGGCTCTCGAGCGTGTAGCCGTGGCGCTCGGCGATCTCGCGCTGCAGAGCCTCCAGCACTTCGGAATGAAACTCCACCAGCGCTCCACACGACGAGCAGATCAGGTGATCGTGGTGCTCCCGCTCGAAGGAGCGCTCGAAATGCTGGGTATCCCCTGCGGAGAGGAGCGCTTGTTGAATGAGCCCGGCCTCGACGAGGAGCGGGATTGCCCGATAGACCGTGGCAACGTGCACGTTGGTGATGCCCTGCCGACGCAAGCTCCGCACCAGCTCTTCGACCGTGAAATGGCCCCCGTGCTCGAGCGCGGCGCGCGCAATGGCCTCGCGCACCTGGGAGTTTTTGAGGTCCTTCGCGTGCACGACCTCGCGCAGGCGATCGAGCGCACGGCCGATCAAGTCCGACTCGCTCCCCTCCCGCCGCTTCTTGGCCTGCACCCGGAAAGCGTTCTCTCCGGCCAGAGAACCGTCAAGATCGAGACGCTCGAGGCTCCACCCGGGCCAGGGGGCTCACCGCTGCAGGACATGCGCGTAGAGGAGCGCCACCCGTACCTCGCGCTCGCTCACGCCCGCGCGCAGCGCTAGCTCAGCGGGCGCCAGGGGCCGCCCCTCCGCCCGCAATGCCCGCGCTGCCGTCAGCACTCGAGCCAGAAGCCCCGCCAGATCCGCCTCCAGCGGCTCGCGCACGATGAGTCCCCGGGCCTCCAGCGCATCCAAGAGCGCTTCGATGTGCTCCACCCCGACCAGCTGCGCGCCCACGACTTCGCCGACGGCGTCGAGCGTGATGCCCTCGGGATGCGCGCGCTGGAGGAGCTCCACGTGGCGAGCCACCCAATCCATCAACGGCTCCGGATTGGGCATCTCGTCGTCCTAGGCGCCCCGTTCGCAGCCCCGTTCGAGCAGCCCAAGGGCACAACCGGCCCGGTCGCTCACTCGATGGCCTTCATCGGCAGCTGCAAGGCGCCGTCCTGCGCCTCGGTGATGATGCGCTTGGACGCGTCGGCGCCCAGGTCCAGCACTTTGACTAGGTGCGAGAGCGCCCGGGCCTCTTCGATGCTGCGCTTGCCGTCGGCCAAGGTGAGCAAAGCCGCGTTGGAGAGCAGGAGCTCACGCTCCTCCTGGTTCAGCTCCCCGAGCGGAATATCGCGATCCAGCGTGCGCGGAGTCTTGGCGTACTCCACCAGCTCGGCTTCCTCTGCTTCGGTGGCGTCGAACCCGGCCAGCATCCCTTCCACGACGCTGGTTTCGGACTCCTCGATGCGCCCGTCGGCCCACGCGACCGCGATCAGAGACTTGACGATGTTCTTTTCCCCAGGAGTCATGGTGCCTTGAATGATGGGGGAGCGGGGCACCCGGAGGCAAGACGAAGGTGCGGGGTGCCTCCTTTTCGGCTAGAGCAAGCAAGCAAGCATGTCCAACCACCCGGGCTTCCGCAGTCGTACCTCCACCCATGGCAGAAACATGGCGGGCGCCCGTGCGCTCTGGCGCGCAACTGGCATGCAATCGGGGGATTTCGGCAAGCCAATCATCGCCATCGCCAACAGTTTCACCCAGTTCGTGCCTGGCCACGTGCATCTCTACGACGTCGGCCAGCGCGTGAAGAAGGTGATCGACCAAGCCGGCGGTTGGGGCGTGGAGTTCAACACCATCGCCGTCGACGACGGCATCGCCATGGGTCACGACGGCATGCTGTATTCGCTGCCGAGCCGCGAACTCATCGCGGACAGCGTCGAGTACATGGTCAATGCCCACTGCGCCGATGCGCTGGTGTGCATTTCCAACTGCGACAAGATCACGCCGGGCATGCTCATGGCCGCCATGCGCCTGAACATCCCGACCATCTTCGTCTCCGGCGGCCCCATGGAGGCAGGCAAGACGGAGGGGACGCGCGATCGAGACGGCAAGCTGATCCGCAAGAAGCTCGACTTGGTCGATGCCATGGTGGCCGCCGGCGACCAGCGCATCTCCGACGCCGAAGTGGACGAGCTAGAGCGCTCCGCCTGCCCCACTTGCGGCAGCTGCTCGGGCATGTTCACCGCGAACAGCATGAATTGCCTGAACGAGGCGCTGGGGCTGGCTCTGCCCGGAAATGGCACCCTCTTGGCCACTCACGCCCTGCGCTGGGAGCTCTTCGAGGCGGCGGGCAACCGCATCGTGGAGATGGCGAAAGAGCACTACCTGGCTGGAAACCAGGCCGTCTTGCCACGTGCCATCGCGACCTTCGCCGCCTTCGAGAACGCGATGACACTCGACATCGCCATGGGCGGCTCGACCAACACGATTCTCCACCTGCTCGCCATCGCGCAGGAAGCGGGCGTCGACTTCACGATGAAGGACATCGATCGGCTGAGCCGCAAGGTGCCGAACCTGTGCAAGGTGGCGCCGGCGACGCAGGATTACCACATCGAGGACGTGCATCGCGCGGGAGGTATTTTCACTATCCTGGGCGAGCTCGACCGAGCAGGACTGATCCAGAATCAGGTCTCCACCGTGCATGCCAGCACGATGAAAAGTGCAATGGATCTGAACGACGTGCGCCGGCCAACGGTCACACCGCAGGCCCTCGTGCGCTCACTCGCGGCCCCAGGCGGCGTGCGGACGACGGTCGCCTTCAGCCAGGACAAATACTTCGAGAAGCGCGACGACGACGCGGCGCGCGGCTGCATTCGCTCCGCCGAGCACGCGTACAGCCGCGAGGGTGGCCTGGCCGTGCTCTACGGCAACATCGCGGAAAAAGGCTGCATCGTGAAGACGGCCGGCGTCGACGAGTCAATCTGGAAATTCACCGGCCGAGCGCGCGTGTTTCAGTCACAGGACGGCGCCTGCGCGGCCATCTTGAGCGATCAGATCCAGGCCGGCGACGTGGTCGTCATCGTGTACGAAGGACCGAAAGGCGGTCCGGGGATGCAGGAGATGCTCTACCCAACGTCGTATTTGAAGAGCAAGGGGCTCGGCAAGCAGTGCGCCCTGCTCACCGACGGGCGCTTTTCGGGAGGCACGAGTGGCCTGTCGATTGGGCACGTGTCGCCGGAGGCCGCCTCGGGCGGGACCATTGCCTTGGTGGAAGAAGGGGACACGATCGAGATCGACATCCCCGGTCGCCGCATCCACCTCGCGCTGAGTGACGCCGAGCTCGAGCAGAGGCGCGAGCGCATGCTGGCGAAAGGGCCCGGCGCCTACCAGCCCGAGCCACGTCCGCGCGCCGTCAGCACTGCCCTCCGCGCCTACGCCCTGCTCACCACGAGCGCCGATCGCGGCGCCGTGCGCGACCTGTCGCAGCTCGGACGCTGACGGGCAGCGTTTCTCAACCGGGCAGCGCCGTCTCGTGGGTCGGACTGGAGGCCTGACCCGGCACGGACCAGCGCAAGAAGGACAGGTAGCCGGCGATCTCCTCGGGAGTGGCCGTCATGCGCGCCGCCCCGGAGTCGACGGCCGCCCGGGGCATGTGGGCGACCACACTGGTGGACTCGGTCTGCGCGAGGGTGGTGCCTCCGCGGGCCCGGACCGCGAGCAGGCCCTTCACGCCTTCGCAACCAATCCCCGTGAGCAGGACGCCGACCGCCTTCGCGGCAACGTGTTCGGCGACCGACTCGAACAGGCGATCGATGCGCGTCGCGCCCTCTCCGGTCGGCGAGAGCAGCTCGAGCTGCCCCGACGAGGTCACGAGGACCTGACGATCGTGGGGAGCCACGTAGACGTGCCCCGGCAAGAGCTCGTCCCCCTGGGCAGCCAGCCGAACGCGGAGCTCGGTCGAATCGTCGAGCCAGGCCACGAACCCACGCTGATATTCGGGCTCCAGGCGCTGAACGATGACGATGGGGGGCACCGGCCCGCGCAAGGGCTTCAGGATCTCGTGAATGGCTGGCGGACCGCCAATGCCAGCCCCCACGGCCACGACGGCGGCGCTGCTCGGCAGCTCGGCCAGGCGGGCCCGCCGACCCGAGGGTTGGGTATCGTTCAACGGATCGTACTTGTTCACGAGAGCTTCTCTCTTCCTTTACTGATCCCCGCGGGTCCCCGGCCCGATTCGAGTGCAATGATGCAGCTGATCTTGCTGCCGCCGCCGGCGCGAGGCTCCCAGGTCACTTCGTCTGCCAAGCGCCGCACGGCTCCACCGCCCGACCCGAGTCCGCTGAAGAGCGGGCTGTCGGGAGCGCGCGGCGTCCCGCGCGAAACCCCGTCCTTGAAGTAGTCTTCCAAGGACGGCAGCCCCGGTCCCCGGTCGAGCGCCACGATGGAGAAGGTCAAGGCCTGGAGGTCCACGTCGAGCTCGATTTCCCCGCCGCAGCCGTACTTGACGATGTTGGTGGCGAGCTCGCTCGCCACCAGCGCCGCTTCGCTGGCGCGCAGCCGACCGAGGCCAGCCGACAGCCCGCGCCGAAGCGTCACCGCGCGGACGACGGGTGCATCGGCCAGGTTCTCCACACGGAGCGTGGTTCTGAGTGCTCGGCCCTGGTCGCTCACGTCGCGGTCAGCCCTTCCGATCGAGGCGCCGCAGGCAAACGCGGAGCGCCTCCTTGAGATTTCGCACAGTGGTCATCTCCGAGAGGTCCACCTCGAGCTGCACCAGGGTCTGCGCAATCTGCGGTGAGATGCCACTCAGCACGCAGTACGCCCCGAGCAGGCCAGCCGCCCGAATCATCTGCAGCAGGTGATTGGCCGTCATGGTGTCCACCACGTCCACACCCGTCAGGTCGACGATGACGGCGCGGGCACCGGTCGCCGAGATGCGGGCGAGCAGGCGTTCCGTCACCTCCACGCTGCGCTGCGTGTCGACCAAGCCGACGATGGGCAGCGCGAGAATGTCGTCCCAAACGTCGATGATCGGCGCGGACAGGTCGGCGATGGCGAGGCGCTGACGCTCGATGGTCTCGAGCCGCTCCTCGGCCAGCCTGACCGCGCTGCGCAGCTCGGACTCGGTTCGCTGGCGCTCCGCGCTTTCGAAGGCGAGAGCGATGAAGTCGGCGAGCGCGCTGGCGAAGTGGATCTCGGTCGGCGTCCAGGCGCGGGTGCTGCCGAGGTGCTCGTTACAGATGAGACCGATCATCCGTCCGCCCATGCGCACCGGCGCATCGAGCATGGCGCCCACGCCGAGGGGCTTCAGGTACACCTCGGAGAATTCGGCCGTCTGTGGGTCGGTGACTGCGTCGCCCGCCACGATGATGCGTTCGGACTTGAGCGCATCGAAGTACTTGGGGAAATCGGTCTTGCCCAATGCCAGGCCCGACTGATGGCTACCGTCGGCAGCCACGAACAGGTCGACACACAGGACCTTCGATTGCGCGTCGTTGTAGCGCCAAATGCTCGCGCGACCGACGCCGAGGATCTCGGCTGCCACCTCGGTGATCTCGCGCAACGCGTCCTCGATGCGGCCCTGGCCGATGGCCTCGCTCCGCGTGAGGCTCATCAGCGCTGCCTGGTTTCGACGCAGGTTGTCGCCCACGTCTGCGCTCTGACGGGCGTCCGCCAGCTCGACGGCGAGCTCTTGGACGGCGAGCACGTCCTTCTCGGCGTCGCTGTCCGTGGCCGCGCGCGCCTTCAGGCGTGCGATCAGTGCCTCGATTTCTCCGTCGCGCTCGCTAGCGCTGGCTTTGGTGATGATGCGGTCGTTCATGCTCTCGTGTCTCCTCGACTTTGCTCGTCCTCGGTCCCCCTCCGTCAGGCCAGTAGGCGCTGCACGAAGGCATCGTCGTCGTTGATCTCTGCGCTCGCGGTCTCCGCTTGGCGGGTGATGCCGAGCTCTGCCAGAGCCTCTTCCAAGGTCGCCACGGTGTTCATGCCTCGTAGGCGCACACCCATCGCTTCCAGCGTCATCGCGATCTCCGGTCGCATGCCCGAGACGACGGTGCTTGCGCCCATCATGCGCGCCGATTGAGCGAGGCGAACGAGCACCGCACACAGGTGACTATCGAGTGTGCCAACCCCGGACAGATCCAGGAGCACGTTTCGGCAGCCTTCCTGTTGCAAGCGCAGGAGCACGGAGCTCAGTGCCGCTTCCGCCGTGAGGTCGTCGACGTCCCCTTGCAAGGGAACCAGAAGGCAGTCCCAGAGACGAATGCAGGTGACGTTTTCAGGCGCTGTTTCCATGCGTGGCTCCTCAAACTCGCGTGAAGGTGAGCGTGACGGTGGTGCCCTTGGGGCCGGTCACGAGATCGAAGTCGTCCGCGAGCTTCTTCACCCCCAGGATGCCGCGGCCCATGCCGGTCTTACTGTGGTAGAGGCCCGCGTAGATCTGATCGATGTTGGGGATGCCAGGACCCTTGTCCTCGGCCGTCACCACGATCACTCGCGCCACGGAGTCGGCGCTGAACGTCACCAGGCCTTCGCCGGCATACTTGGCGATGTTGCGCGCCACCTCGCTGACTGCGGTGAGGATCTTCTGTGCCAAGAAGCCGTTGACGCCGAGCTTCTGGCAAAGCTCACGGCAAGACAGCCGCGCCAACTTCAAGTCCCCCTCGACGCGAATGGGGACGGCCACCCTGAACGTCGACTGCGACTGAGCATCGTCGGCCAGAGCAAGCAGCTCGCTCTGGACCTGCTTCCGCACACCCGGCTGCAGGAACATGGCCGACGCGCTGGAGAGCTCGGAAAGGAGCACCTCGGTGGGGACCTCCTCGGTCCCGCACTGCTTCTGCGCCGAGCGCAACGCATGCTGCGTGATCACCGAGGCGTTGATGCCGGAAACGTGTCGCTTGAGCGTGGTGAGCGCTCGATCCGCCAGCGAGCCAGTAGTAACCAGCACGCTCATTGCGCCCTCCGCTGGCCGACGTAGGTGACGAGGACCGCTGTGGCGTCGTCGTGGGCATGCGCGTGGCGCTGAATCAGGGCATCGCAGAGCGACTGCCCGGAGCGTTCCTCCAGATCGACGATCGGAGCGCGCCGCGAAACGCCGTCGGTCATGAGCAGAATGCGGGCACCGGGGTTGAGCTCCAGGTGACGCCCACGAGGCGGACGACAACGTCCACCGAGCACTCCACCCACCGGGGCAAACGGGATGTCGACTCCACCGAGCCCGCGCACGGCGACGTTGCCCACACCACCCACGTCCACACCGCTCGCATCGAAGCGAGCCAAGGCTGCTGCTGCGCCGCGCGTTCCTCGCAGCGCCTCGTGAATGAGCAGGAGTCCATCGATCACGCCGAGCTCCGGCCGAAACCCTTCGACCACCTCTTTGGCCCGCTCGGCGGCCGCCGACGCGAGCGGCCCGTGACCCAGGCCATCGATCAGGGCGGCCCAAGCCACCTCGTCTCCGAACACCACGGCGGCAGCGTCACCGGAGACGCTCTGTCCAATGCAGGGTCGGCTGCGCAGGGACCACTCGATCATCGAGCCAGCTATTGCAGACGGCGTGCCAGCAAGCCGAGCCCTGGCCTTCGTCGTGTTTTCAAGGGCTTAGTCGCGCGGGTCAGCCCCTTTCCCCTGGGCTCTGGCCGGGAAATCCAGATCTCGGATCTCGGAGCCAGACGGTCCCGTCCAGGAGCCAGATGCGAAGCGCGGAAGCGAAGCTCCAAGCCGCGCAGCGACGAGAGGCACGAGCCCCGTGCAGGGTCTGCCGCCGCACGGCAGACGAGGTAAGGTCCGGGGCTGGAGGGAGGGCGTGGTGAAGGAGGACGAGGACGAAGCCGAGCTCGAACAGCGGCTGGCAGCCGACCGCGTTGCCCGCTGGTTCGGTCGCGAACTGTCTACCCTCCTTTCTCTGCTCCGCGAGACGGTCCAAAGCGCGCAGGCGACCCCGGTAGCTGGGGCCGATGCGCAGGCGGCCGCGCGCGTGCAGACCGCAGCTCGAGCGTGCTCGGCCGAGGTCTCGACCTTGCTCGCCCTGCGTTCCGAGCCGCCGCTCGCTGGGACGGCGAGCCCCAAAGCGGAGCTGCTGAACCTGCTGCGCGAGACCCCTGGCTTGCGCGGCAGGGACCTCTCGGCGGACGGGCTCGAGGGGGAGCTCCCTCTTCCCGCCGCCCTGCTGCGCACGGTTCTGCGAGAGCTCGTCCAGAACGCCCTCGACGCGTCACCCGAAGCGCCGCGCCTGGAGACGAAACTGGGACCGCAGCGTGAGCTCTGGGTGAAGAGCGCGAGCCGAATGTCTCGGGAAGAGGCGAGGCTTTCGGTGTTTCCCTTCTACACGACCAAGCCAGGCCACCCCGGACTCGGCCTTTCTCTGGCCCACGTTGCTGCGCAGAACCAAGGCGGGACCCTCTGCGTCGTCCCTGAGGCGCACGAGACCCGCGTCGGTCTGGTCTTCCCCGAGCCGGCCGCAGTGGTCCAGGGCAGCGACACGGACGGTAGCCTGGCCTTCGCCTGCCGGCTCTCTGCGCGGCTGGCCCACGACGTGAACAACGCGCTCATGGCGGCTCTGGGCTGGGCCGAGATCTTGGGAGACGCGCGCGACGAGGCCGAACGGACCGAAGCGCTTGCGACGCTGTCGCAAGCAGCGGACTACCTGGAAGCCATGTCGTACCTCCTCCCCTACAAGAGCGCGGCGAGCCCCGGGGGCGCTCAGGTGGACGTCGGCTCAGCCATCGACCGCATGCGCCCGCTCCTGCGCGCGGTGCTCGAGCACAAGGCCGATCGAAAGATCGCGCTTCGCGTCGAACCGGTTCAAGGGGCACGCGCGACCATGTCCGAGGACGCCCTCCGCTCCGTCGTCTTACGCCTCGCGGAAAGTGCTCGCGACGCCATGCCGCGCGGAGGCACCTGGACCATCTCCTGCGACGTGACACCGCACGATCTCATGCTGCGCCTGTCCACGGACGCCCGCCCCTCGGAGCCAGTGGAGGAAACGAGGCGCAGGGGGGCCGGCCCAGGCGAGGTCGCTCTCGGACTGGCGGTGGTGCGGGACCTCGTTTCCGCCAGCGGGGGAACGCTCGACCTGGATCCGCGCGACGAGGGGCGACCCGCTCGACCGGGAGCCCGCATCCGCCTCCCCCTTCCGCCCAAGCGCTAGTGCCCAAGCGCTAGGCCTATCGCCAGGACCCAAGCCCCAAACCCGGGGACCAGCAGCGAGCGGCAGCCAGGTCTGGGCGTGTGCCCGCGGCAAGGATAGCATAGATAGCTACGGGGGGACGTGGATGGATCGCGAGCTCGCCGCAGACGAGCGATGATCCCCATCAGCATACTGCTCATCGACGATGATGCGTCAGTGATCGGCCTGCTCACGCACACGCTCAAGCGCGACGGCCACAAGGTGACCGCAGTCGGATCCCTCGCGCTCGCGCGCAGCCACCTGGAGAGCCACGCCCCCGAGATCATCCTGCTCGACCACCAACTGCCCGACGGCAACGCCATCGATTTCTTGCGCTGGGCACGGGAGAAGGATCAGAAGGCGCGCATCGTCGTCTTGACCGCACACGGGAGCATTCCGCTCGCCGTGGAAGCCATCAAGCTCGGGGCCGAGCAGTTCCTGACCAAGCCGGTCGAGCTCGACTCCCTGCGTGTGCTCCTGGACAAGCTCGCCGAACGCAATCGCGAAACGCGGCGCGACCTCGCCATGCGGTACGTCGAAGGGAAGAACCGGAGCAACCCGTTTCTCGGTCAGAGCGCTGCCATGCGCCGGGTCGAAGAGGTCGCCCGCTCGGTGGCACGGTCGAACGTGCCGATTTTCATCCGCGGCGAGACTGGGTCGGGCAAGGGAGTTTTGGCGCGTTGGCTGCACCAGGCCAGCGACCGCAGCGAAGAGGCCTTCGTCGATCTGAACTGCGCTGGGCTTTCTCGTGAGCTCGTGGAGTCGGAGCTCTTCGGTCACAAGAAGGGGGCGTTCACCGGGGCCACCGCCGACAAGATGGGCCTGCTCGAGCTCGCCGACCGAGGCACCTTGTTCTTGGACGAGATCGGCGACCTGGACATGGCGGTTCAGCCGAAGCTGCTCAAGGCGCTGGAGGATCATACCTTCCGCCGTCTGGGCGCCGTGCAGGAACGCAACGTGGACGTGCGGCTCGTTACCGCCACGCACAAGGACTTGGCCGAGCTAGCGGCGCAGGGTGCCTTCCGCAACGACCTCTTGTTCCGCATCAATACGGTGACCATCGAGCTGCCACCGCTCCGCGATCGGCCCGATGACATCGTCCCCCTGGCCCGGGAGATGCTGGCGTCGCTCGGCATGCGGGGCACCGAGAGCGCTCGCCTGCGCCCCGAAGCGGAACGGGCGCTGGTCGAGCACGATTGGCCAGGCAACGTACGCGAGCTCAAGAACGTGCTCGAACGGGCGCTCCTGTTCTCGCCGTCCGGCGACATCTCCCCCGGGTCGCTCATGCTGGGGCAGCGCCCCGCCCGCACGCCGCCCGACGGCGTCTCCAAAGGCTCCCTCGCTGACGCCGAGCGGATCCACGTGATCACCGTACTGCGCGCACACTCGGGCGATGTGCCCCTGGCCGCGCAAGCACTCGGGGTGCCCCGGAGCTCGCTCTACGCCAAGCTCAAGCGCTGGGGCGTCCGCCCGCGGGACCTCTAGCGAGCTAGCTCCTCTAGCGAGCTAGCTCCTCTAGCGAGCTAGCTCCAGCGAGCTAGGCTGCGAGCTGACTCAGACTCACTTGGAGTGCGGCGGCATCTTCTGTTCTTTGAAGACGACGTGCTGCCGCACAACCGGGTCGTACTTCTTCAGCTCGAGCTTGCCCTGCTGCAGACGCTTGTTCTTCGTCGAGTAGTAGGTGAAGCCGGTTCCGGCCGAGGAAACGAGGCGGATGTTTTCGCGCATGGGCCGGCGGAGCTACCATGCGGCCCCGGCTCCGGCAAGGAGCGCGCAAGGACGGCACGGGGCGCCCGCCGGCGGGTCCCGAACAGCCGGCCGCTCGGCCGGTGCCGCTGTCGAGACGCTCGGGACGGCGCTAGAATTGGCCCCCTTTCAGGCCGGGGGGAGCTTGACGAGGGGCACCGGGCGTGGCTCACTCGCCGCCCCTTCGATTCCCCCCTGACAGTCCCCCTGCGGACAGGTTCAGCCGATGACGACCAAGCGCACCTTCCAGCCCAGCAATACTCACCGGCTCAACACCCATGGTTTCCGGGCCCGGAACGCCACTTCCGGCGGCAAGAAGGTTCTCTCGAACCGCCGTCGCAAGGGTCGCGTTCGGCTCGCAGTGACCGCTTACCAAAAGTAAGCGGCTCGGCTCGAGCAGGTGTGGCCGATGCGGCTCGGACCCGACCGCCGCGTGAGAAAGCGCCCCGAGTTCCAAGATCTCACGGCTCGCGGCGCTCGGGTTGCTACACCCCATTTCGTGCTGATCGCAGCAGTTCAGTCCGATGAACCGCGACCCAGCCGGCTCGGCGTGACGGCATCGAGGAAAGTGGGGAACGCGGTGGTGCGCAACCGAATGAAGCGCCTGGTACGCGCGGCGTTTCGACAGCTCGCTGGACTGGTTCCAGACGGTCATGATCTGATCGTGATCTGCCGGCATGCCGGAGAGCTCGGCACCCAAGAGGTCGTGGAGGAATGGAACCGCGCCCGGCCGCGTTTGCTCCGGTTGATCGAAGGAGCCGCTAGGCCTGGAGCCCGAGGTCACACCCCATGACCGCCCTCGGCGAGGCCGTGAGCCGGCTGCTCATCCTGCTCATCCACGTCTACCGCTGGACTTTGTCGCCCCTGCTCGGCGGCGCCTGTCGTTTCGAGCCCACCTGCTCCCGCTACGCGGAGGCGTGCCTCTCGACGCACGGCCCACTCCGCGGTAGCTGGCTCGCGGTCCGGCGCATCGGCCGCTGCCATCCGTTTCACCCGGGCGGCTACGACCCCCCGCCGCCCCCTCCTGCTGGCCCCTTCTCCTGATGGATCGCGTTTCTCGCCTCGTCGTCTTTGCAGCGCTGTTCGGTGCGCTCTACTTCCTGTTCGGTCGCTCGTCGGACGAGGAGCGCGTGTTCCAGCCGATCGTCCACCAGCCCGTGCTCATGCCGGAGGCACCGAGCGCGGAGCCCTCCAGCTGCCACCTGTGGACCCCGGAAGTGCATGCGGTGATTTCGACGCGAGGCGCGGCGCTCAGTCACGTCTACGCGCTCGGTACGAAGTACAAGCGCGGCGATCGCCCGGTCGACCTCGTCACCACGCCGGATCATCCCGAGCTTGGCCCCCTCTTCGTCAGCTTGCGTAGCCCGGTCCTGAAGCAGGACGACTGGCTTGCCAAGACCGACGTCCAGGACTTTCGCATCGCCGGAAGCAGCGCAGAAAAGTGCTCGCTGGTCTACGAGGACGACCAGCTGCTCCTGGAGAAGACCTTCACCGTGGGCGAGTCGCCGTACGCGGTGCACCTCGACGTGCGCGTGACCAACAAGAGCACGAGCAAGAAGAGCTACGCCCTGCAGGCGAGCACGGCCGCCTATTTGCTGGACAGCCAGGTGGCAAGCCAGATGTTCCGCATGAACCCGCTGATGAGCCACGTCGAGTGCGTGGGCTCGGGCGGCCAGGTCGAGCGCTTCTTGCCCGACGCCTTCGAAGCCGAGGACTTCAAAGACAAGAACGTCTTTCCGGTCAGCAGTCTCTCGACGGGAGATTGGGCACAGCCGGGCGGCCCCTCCGGGCTGACTGCCGTTTCGAGCGCCTATTTCACCAACGCCTTGGCGCACGACGGTGGGCCCACCTTGCCGGTTTGCCAGGTGCAGATCGAGGAACGCTGGAACTCCGCGGGCTTCCCGAACAAGGGGGCTGATCCGAAGGCGGCGGCCATCTACCGCGCGCGCCTGCACTACCCACTGCGCACGCTCGAGCCAGGCAAGAGCGAGAGCTACGCGCTGCAGGCTTTCGTCGGGCCCAAGGAGCGCAAGGCACTGGCCGCGGCAGGCAACCGCTTCGAGCCCCTGATCGACCTGGGCTTCTTCTCGGTGATCGCCAAGGTGCTCGTGGGCTACCTCCTGTGGCTCCACAACCTGCTCCCGAGCTGGGGCGGGGCCATCGTGCTCCTGACCCTCACCGCTCGCACCCTGCTCTTCCCGCTCACCTGGCCGTCGATCAAGAACATGATCCAGATGCGGGAGCTCAAGCCGGAGATGGATCGGCTGAACGAACGCTACAAGGACGACGCCCAGGCTCGCGGCCTGGCCCAGATGGAGCTCTGGAAGAAGCACGGGGTCAACCCGATGAAGGGCTGCCTGCCCCAGCTCGCCTCGATGCCCGTCTGGTTTGCCCTCTACACCACCTTGCAGACGGCCGTAGAGCTCTACAACATTCCGTTCCTGTGGTTCCCGGACTTGTCCGAACCCGATCCGCTCTACTTGCTGCCGTTCATCATCGGTGCGACGTATTTCGTCCAGCAGAAGATGATGCCGATGCAGGGCGGGGATCCGGCACAACAGAAGATGATGCTCTACTTCATGCCGGCCATGTTCACCGTGTTCATGTTGTTCCTGCCCGCGGGGCTCGGGGTCTACATGTTCACGAACAGCATCCTCGGCATCGCGCAGCAGCAGCTCGTCGAGCGCCACGCCAAGCGATCTCTGGTCGAGCGTCAAGCGCGCCTGGGCGGCAGTGAGATCGTCGAACCGGCGTCCCGACGAGGCAGCGCCAAGAGTTGAGCGATGAAGAACGTCTGGAGGCCTCCTTCGGGTCGCCTTCCAAATCAGCCCAAGAGGTCAGAACCATGAGCAGTGAAGAAATGATGGTCAGCCACGAAGAGCTTGGCTCGGAAAACGGGTCCAGCGACCAGGGCCGCAAGTCCAAGGCAGTCCGCATCGACCCACCCGACGAACGCGCTGCGCTCGCGCTCGAGTTCGTCACACACGTGATCGAGGACATGGAAGTCGAATGCGAGGTCATCCTCACCCGGGCCGAGGAAGACAGCCCGGACGAGATCCGCATCGAAATCCAGGGCAAGGACTCCGCGCGCGTCATCGGCAAGAAGGGTCAGGTCCTGCAGGCCCTGCAGTTTCTCACCCACCGGGTCGTCAACCGGCCCGGCGACGAGAAGCGGCACATCCTCGTCGACGCCGAAGGCTACCGCAGCCGCCGGGACGACAACCTCGCCTCAATGGCACGCAAGCTGGGCAAGGAAGCGCTCAAGCTGGGCAAGATCATCACCTTCGAGCCGATGAATCCGCGCGATCGCCGCGTCGTCCACATGGCTCTGGCGAAGTTCGAGGGCGTCATCACGAAAAGTGAAGGCGAAGGCGACGACCGCCGGGTTCAGATCATCCCCGTGCGCCGCTGACCGCCTGCACAGGGATGGGCCCAGCGTAGGTGCCGCGTAGGCGCAGGGGTGGCTGGCGCTGCCCCCGCCCAAGCCCGCAAAAGGGCCGGGCGGCCGGGGAAGGAGTGTCCTCGAGCCGACGTATGCAAAGCTATCCGAGGAGGGCCGCAGAAGCCCCCGCTTTGCTGCTTTGCCCCCTGACTTGCCCTCATGCATCATCCCGCCATGTTCAGCACCTCCTTTGGTCGGCTCCGTCTGGTGCCAGTCGCCCTCGTGGCCGCTATCACGCTGTCCTCCCTGGCCTGCAACCGCCCGCGCGCAGTTCGCGGTGAGGACGTCGAGGGCCTGGATGACCAGGCCATGGGCACCGGCCTCGACAAGCGCGACCTGCAGAAGCTCCTGCACGAGAACATGACCGCGCTGGATACCTCCGCCGTCGTCAAGCGCTGGGACAAGGAGGAGATGCCGCAGCTCGCGGTGCTCCCGTTCAAGAACGAAACCAGCGAGCACATCGACAGCGCACTCGATGCCTTGATCAGCGACGTGGAGACGACCCTGATCAACGCCGGACACGTGACGGTGATCAGCTTGGAGAACCAGCAGTCTCTGGTGGCCGAGATCAAGCGCCAGCAGGGCGACTCGTTCGATCAGGGAAAAGCAGCTGCCTACGGCCGCCAGCTCGGTGTGAAGTACATCATCACGGGCAAGGTGTTCACCACGGACGAGAAGTTCGAGAACGAGCGCCGCGTGCAGTACTACCTGTTCATGCAGGTGCTCGAGGTGGAGACGGGTGCGATCTTGTTCCAGAACAAGGCCGCCCTGACCAAGGCAATCCTCTGAGCCCCGATCCCGGTGGTTGGGTAGGGCGGGTAAGAAGCTCGTGATCAGCCGGCCAGGAAATCCATCGGTGCTCTCCCGCTGGCCCTTGGCACTCGCCCTTGGGCTGGGGCTCCTGAGCATGGGCTGTGCCGGACACGCAGCGCACACCGCCGAGGCGCGCAGCGCGCTCGACGCTGGGGACCCGGCTCGCGCGCTGGCGCACTACAACAGCGAGCTCAAGGTCAAGAGCGGCAAGGACCTTCCGCAGTCGACGGCGGGCAAGAATGCGCTCTACGTCCTCGATCGCTCGATGATTCAGCAGCAGCTGAAGGACTTCGAGATGTCGAGCCGCGACCTGGAGGTCGCTGACAAGGAGGTCGAGATGCTGGACTTGAAGCGCTCCACCTTGGACGACATCGGCAAGTACATGTTTTCGGACGACACCGGTCCGTACAAGGCGCCACCCTACGAGAAGCTGCTCATCAATACGATGAACATGGTCAACTACCTGGAGCGCCACCAGCTGAGCGGCGCCAAGGTCGAGGCCCGCCGATTCTCCATTTTGGAGGACTACCTCGAGCAGAGCGAATACGTCGCGCCGTCGATGGCCGCCCCCGGCGCCTACCTGGCCGGCTTCATCTTCGAAAAGGCGGGGGACCCCAATCTGGCACTCCGCTACTACGACGAGGCGCTCCGCTACGGCGACTTCATGAGCCTGCTCGAGCCGGTGCGCAGGTTGACCGCAGGCACCACGCCGCGCGGCGAGCACATCCCCGCGTTCTTGAACAAGCACGCGGCCAGCGCCCCGCCGCTGCCTCCGCCTGCTCCGCCCGATCCGAGCGGCGCCCCGACGCCTGCGCTGGTCGCCCCCATGCCAGCGGAGGTCTTGGTCGTCATCTCCTACGGCCGCGTCCCCGCCAAGGTGGCCAGGCGCGTGCCCATCGGCATGGCCCTGACCTGGGGCGCCATCTGGCTTTCCCCGGGCACCAGCCAGATGGCCAACGAGCTCGCCGCGCAGGGGCTCGTCACCTGGGTCAATTATCCAGAGCTCGAGGAAACGCAGCGCCAGTACGTGACGCCGAGCGCCAAGATCGACGGCGCCTACCACACGCTGGAGGCAGCACTCAGCGTCGAGGCGGAAGCGCGCACCGCGTACGAGAAGCAGAAGGGCCAGATCATGGCGGCGGCCATCACACGCATGGTGACTCGCTTCATGGCAGGCCAGGGCGCACGAGCCGCCGCTCAAGCCGCCACCAACGATGCCCTGGTCGGCGCGCTGTTCAGCATTGGCACGCAGGCGGCGCTGACGGCGGCCGACACACCGGACACCCGCAGCTGGTCGACGCTGCCGGGGCGCATCGCCGTGGCGCGCATCGTGCTGCCCCCGGGCGCGCACAAACTCGAGCTGGCCGCGCAGGGCATCAAGCGCGAGGTGAACGTCCAGCTCGAGCCCGGCGGCTGGCAGGTCGTGACCATGACCGTCCTGCGCTGAGGCCCGGATCAGCTGAACCAAGGTTCAGTGCCAAAGGCCGCCCGAGGCGCCTGGCGGGGGCCCCGCCTCTGGGCTAGCTTCCGCGGCCCTCCCAACACGAGAGAAGTGCCGTGAAGCCCGAAATCCACCCGAACTACCTGCCTGCCATCTTCATCGACGGAAAGAACGAGGTGGTGACCCGTTCCACCATGTCGTCCGGTGAGAAGCGCACGGTGGACGGCGTCGAGCACAACGTGTTCCACGTCGACATCAGCTCGTATTCGCATCCTTTCTACACCGGCAAGCAACGGAACCTGGACACCGCCGGTCGGGTCGAGAAGTTCCGTCAGCGCTACGCCAAGAAGAAGTGACGTGCGCGCGCGGCGCTTCAGCGCCACCGATCCCAGCCGCCTGCGTCCTGTGACCCTGCGCTATGCGTGCTTCTCCGCGCCGACAAGCCGAGCGAGTACGGTGCGAACACCCCCCTCGTCGCGAGGGGTATTCGCACCTCCCCGGGTGCATAGGTCCGCGCGGGCATGGTTGTCGTTGGCAGGGTGCATTTTCAGCACCCTGCTAGGATTCACCGCATGTTCGACCTGAGTGCGCTCGCCACCTTCGAGGGCTGGATCAGCCTGCTCTCGCTGTGCGCGATGGAGATCGTGCTCGGCATCGACAACATCGTGTTCATCTCCATCCTGACGGCCAAGCTGCCCCAGGCGGAGCAGGCGCGTGGACGCTCGCTGGGCCTGATGTTGGCTCTGATCACTCGACTCGGCCTGCTCTTCGCCATCTCGTGGATCATGGGGCTGACCAAGCCCCTGTTCTCGGTGTCGCTGCTCGAGCAGGAGGTATCGGGGCGAGATCTGATCCTGCTCGGTGGCGGCCTGTTCCTGGTGGCCAAGGCAGTCTACGAGATTCACGACAAGCTCGAAGGCGCAGAGCACGTACGCGGCGCGGGTGGCGGCCGGTCAGCCTTCGGCACCGTCCTGATTCAAATCGCGCTGCTCGACATCGTATTTTCCCTCGATTCGGTGATCACCGCGGTCGGCATGGCGCCCGCAATCTCGATCATGATGATCGCCATGGTCGTTGCCGTGCTGGCGATGCTCGTGTTCGCAGGGCCGATCAGCACCTTCGTCGAACGGCATCCGACGATGAAGGTGCTTGCCCTGTCCTTCCTGCTCTTGATCGGCGTCCTCCTAGTGGCCGAAGGTTTCGGTCAGCACATTCCGAAGGGCTACGTGTACTTCGCCATGGCGTTTGCGCTCGGCGTGGAGCTGATCAACCTGCGCATACGGCCCGCGTCGCATGCGCCGGTGAGCCTGCACAACCGCTTCCAGGAACCGGATGCGGAGGTCCCCCCGCCGAACGCGGCGGCGGTCAGCCCGGAGCCAGCGACGCCGCCAGCTAGCCCCGATCCCGGCTAGCCCCGACCCAATCAGCCCAGCAGGCCGCGACGCGCTGCGAGCAGCAAGGCCGCCACGTGCAGGCCGTGCACCATCTCGTCCACGATCGCGTCCAGGTCGTCGAGCGGGCGCCGCACCACACTGACTTCCTCGGTCGTGTCGAGCACCTGGGCCGCGACGGCGCGAGCACCGGTGGCCAGAGCGAAGTACGCCCACTGCTGGTGCCGAGCTGGCTCGGGCCGCACCTTCCAGAGCTCCTGGAAGTGCGAAGCCTGGTAGCCCGTCTCCTCCAAGAGCTCGCGCCGGGCAGCGGCCAGCGGTTCCTCCCCGGGCTCAATCACCCCAGCGGGCAGCTCGAGCGAGGTCCCGCCGTGACCGTGTCGGTACTGCTCGACCAGAACCAGCTCGCGCTCCGGGGTGACGCAAATCACCGCCGCCCAGGGTGAGGCTTCAATCACGTGAAACTCGTCGATGACGACGTTCGACGCCGTCCGCACGCGATCCTGCCTGATGCGGAGCCACTTCCGCTCGAGGACGACGGCGGAGTCCAGGACTTGCCAGGGCCTAGTCACTTGACGATGGACATGTCCCGAATGTCGAAACAGCTCGGTTCGTGGGCTAGCCACTTGATGGCGTTGTACCAGAACTGAGGGATTTGATAGGTGATGGTCGGGTGCGCCATTTGACATGCCTGATCGCCGCCCGTGCGGCAGTCCTGCTGCAAGCTCGAGCCGTTCCACTGGCTGTTGTAGGTCACCCATTCGTCGTGGAACAGGAAGGCGCGACCGGCGTCCAGATCCACGGTGGCGCCAGCGCGCTTGCCATCCCAGGTCGCCACGGTGGCGCCCACGCCTGCGCTGACCGAGCGTCCCCAGAGCGCTCCGACGGCCGTGATGTTGGCGGAGATCGGGTGCGCCAGATCCCAGCCGCCCTGAGCATCGGAGTTGCCTACGCAGTAGGAGCAGCTCTGCTTGGGTGAGGTGGAGATGTCGCCGGCGCCGGACAGGCCGACGTAGGAAAGGCCGGTGAAAGCCAGAAGATCGTTGGTGGGGGCCGCCTCGCTGGGCTGGTCGCTGTAGCCGGCCAAGGACACCACGCCGCCTCCAGCGCGGACCCAGCCTTCGAACGCGGCCTTCTCGTCCGTGGTGAAGCTCCAGCCGTTCAGGTTCTGCAGGATGATGACTTTGTAGGCCGCGAGGGCTTCCGTGGTCATGGCTGGCTTGGTGGCGAAGTATTCGGCTTCGCCGGTGGAGGTGTCGTTGAGCCAAGTGGTGATGGCGTCCTGGCCATCCATGCCCGGCACCGCGCCCCAGGTACCGAGCGCACCCCAGGTGGCAATCTTGATGCACTCGCCGCTCACCCCGCCCGTCGCGCCGAGATCGACGCTCAGATCGGAACCGAGATCGGTGCTGTTGTTGCCGCCAGTGCCGGTGGACCCGTCTGCGCCGTCACCACCACCGTCCGTGCCGCCGTCGATGACGCCATCCCCGTCGTCCACCGCCCCGGCGCTGCAGCCGAAGGCAAATCCGGCGACGATGGCGGTCGAATAGAGGGCAGCACGCAAAGCGGGAACCAACGAAAGAGGCAGCTTCATGGATGGAGACTCCGACAAGGAAGGATTGCGGTCAGCGTCGAGGACGCTTCATGGAAATGTAGGACCTGGGGCGCCAAGCGCAATCTAGGGCGAGGCGGAAAGGGAGCCGGCCACTTTGGGAAGCAGGCACTGTAGGGAAGCAGGCGCTAGCAGGGTGCTGAAAAAATGTTTTCAGCACCCTGCGTGCTTCTCCGCGCGGAGCAGGCCGAGCGCGTGCGGCGCGAAGAACCCCACGAAAGTGAGGGTTTTCGCGCCGCTCCGGGCGCATGGATCCGCGCGGGCACGGCCTCTCTCGTTCTAGCAGGGTGCTTTTTCAGCACCCTGCTAGGCGGACGCTGTCCCTGGAGCGTCCTCACCGCTCAGCGCTCACGGAACCTGGCAGAAGTTGTCCTTGCACTCGAAGCCCGGCTGGCAATCGGTGTCGAGGTAGCAATTCTCGTAGCACTCGCCGAAGGCCGTGTAGCAAGCGTACCGCTCGCACTCGGCATTGCTGGTGCAGGGGCGTACGCAGTTGATTCCATCGCACTGATAGCCCGCGGCGCAGCCGTAGGTATCGCAGTCGATGGCGGACATGCAGACGCCGGCGTCGCAGGCGGCGCCATCGCAGACCTGAGCTGCGCTGGACGAGGTGCAGGTGGAGCTCAGACATTCGCCGTCACGGCAGACTCGACCGCTGCCGCATTGAGTGCTCGAAGCGCAGGAGTCGAAGCACTGCCGAAGCGTCTGGTTGCACGCGTACGCGCCGCACGTGGCGTCGCTCGTGCACTCCGCCGCCGTGCAGCTGCCGAAAACACAGGCCAGATCGGTGGGGCAATCCGCATGACCGGTGCAACCGCCACGCACTCGGCAAACGTAGGCTGACACTGCAGGGTCGTATTCGCACGCGGACGTCGGAGCGCACTGCGAGTCCGACTCGCACCCTTCGCCGTCGTCGGTGTAAGGCGGCGGGCCCTCCAGCCGAAGGCAACCGCCGCTGCCGAGCGCGACGACGAGGACGAGCAAACGCCCGGCGGCAGACATCAGTGCGTCACCTCGAGACCGAGCGAAACCCCGTGGCCACCGATCCCCGCTCGCAAGCCGAGGCCGGGTCGTGGCGCGCCCAGCGACGTGCTGCGATCCCCCTTCGAAAACAGGGGAATGACGAACGATGTAGCGACTGCGGCAGCTCCGACCCCAGCTACGATCCAGCCGATGTCGTTGTAGGTTCTGGCCGTGTAGTAGGCGCCAGGATCGGTCGTGTTTCCGCTGTTGGCCAAGGCAGAGATGGCGATGGTGGTGCCGCCCAAGACCATCGCCAGAAGGCCCGCTCCGCGCAGGAGGCCGGGGAATTCCGACTTACTCCCACCAGAGCCCGAACGAGGCCCTTCGTCCTGACCCACGACCTGCCAAGGCGCGTCTGCCTGGTCGACCACGGGCTTGGCCAGGACGTTGGTCCGCGCTTTCTCGCCCGCCAAGTCCGCCGAGGTGACGCTATCGGTGGAAAGGGCGAGCGCCTTGAGGGCGGAGCTGATTTCCACGGCGAAGCCCAGCCCTTCCAGGGCCTGGCCCGACATCTTCCAGCTCACGATGCCGAGCACGCCGGCCGAGGCGTTGAGCAATGGCCCCCCGCTGTTGCCGGGGTTGATCGAGGCGTCGGTCTGCAAGTAGTCGTTGCCGTGCAGGCGGCGCTTCCCGCTCAAAATGCCGCGGCTCATCGAAAACGAGAGCTCCTCGCCAGCAGGGGCACCCACGACGTACACGTCCTCGCCAGCCTTGGCGGCAGTGCTACTGAGCGCGAGGCAGGCAGCGACTTCAGGTCCCGCCTCGAGCTTCAAGAGGGCAACGTCGCTGTTCTCGTCGTAGCGAACGACGTGGGCGCGGAGCTCCTTGCCGCCGCGGGGCACCACGGTGACGCCCTTCTTCTCGTAGCCGCTGACCACGTGGGCAGCGGTGAGCAAGTAGCCGTCGGGCGAGACGGAAACCGCACTGCCGACGCCGTCCGGCGTGCGCACCACGACCGTCGCCCCGAGCACCTGCTCCGCGTCCTTGGGCATCTCCAGCTTGTCGCTGCCGCACATGCGAATGGTCGCCGCAGGCAAACGCTTCTGGTACGGGTCGCGCGGGCTGGTTACCGCAGCCTCGAACCTCGGTCGCGATAGAAGCGAGCGGATGGCGCCTCGTAGAACGGCACGCGCGGCCTCGCCTTTGCCGACGTCGGCAAGCTCCGTCTCCTCGTGCGAGGTCTTGACCCGATAGGTCACGGCGCCGGACGAAAAGTCGATGAGCGCCCACTCGACCACGATGCCGCAGGTCTTCTTGCCTGCATCGCTACAAGCGAAGCGCTGGACCTCCCCGGCGAGCGCCAGCGGCGGGTCCTTACCGTCGCTGGAGACGCTCTCGCTCCTGTACTCACGCGCGACGTAGCCGCTCGCTTGGAGCTCTTCGGCCAGCAGGCGCGGCAATTCGGGTTCGATACGGCGCAGGTCCGGCGTGCGAAAGCGCCCGAGGTCCACGCCGAGGGCCAGCACTTCAGCGCCCTCCGTGTGGGCCCGGAGCGGCGTCCTGTCCACGACCGGCCGCCCCCAGGCGGTGCCGGGCGAAAGCGCTAGCCCGAAAAGCACTCGCCCGACGGTGACAGCGATAAGGAGTGAAGCCCTTGAGGAAGCGCTCATTTGGTTGACGAACCTAGCCGGCAGCTGCTCTCCTTGGGGTGATACGCCAGCCACCGCCAGCACGAAAGGCCCCCATGCGCGGACTTCTCTCACTACTCCTTCTGCTCTGCGCCGTCCTCCTGCTGGGATGCGGCGCCGTGCACCGCAAGGCCACGTTTTCATCGACGGGCGCGGCTGACCCTGCTGGCGACACGAAGATTCGCGACAATTTCAAGGCAGCTCGGCAGCAGCCGCTGGGCGCCGAAGCGCAGGCCGTCACCGTCCTGATCGACACCGTGCCCGAGGGCGTGTCGCTCGACGGCGGCGTGCTCGGCATCGAAGAAGGTTACGAGCATCGCATCCTGGGCAAGTTCGCCATCACCGGCGATGCCGGCATTTTTCCGGCGTACAAGACGGCTTGGCGCAAGCCCTATTGTCACCCACAGAGCGTACTCGTCGTCGGAACGCTGTTCATTTGGGCCCTGGTGCCCACCTTCTACCCTTGTTTCACCACGGAAATGATCAGCAAGGCCGAGATGGTGGATGCACTCAAGCTCCTCGCCTACGAGGCAGGCGGCGACCTGGTGATTGCCACCTACCTCAGCCAGGATCAGGACAACGCCACGCAAGCGGTTGGCTTCGTCTTGCAGGCTGATCCGCGCGTGCTCGGTGGCCTGGGCATCAGCGGCGGCGGCGACGCCGAAGCGGGGGACGACGACGCCGAAGGCGGGGACGACGCCGGCGGCGCGGGCGAAGCCGCCCCGGCCGAGTGATCGAGCATTCGGCATCGGATCAGCTCTTGCCGTCGTCCTCCTTGCCGCTGCAGCCATCTGCGCCGCTGCAGCCATCTGCGCCGCTGCAGCCATCTGCGCCGAGTCAGTAACGGCTCATCGCACCCAAATCACTCACGTGGGAAAAGCCATGGCGCAGTAAGGTCTCACGCGCCCGCGCACTACGTGCTCCCGACCGGCAGTAGACGACGACCGGCCGGTCTGGCTCTCCGACTTCCGAAAGGCGCCCCTCCAGATCCCCCACGGGAAGGTTCTTCGCCCCGGGCAAGTGCGACCTGGCAAACTCTTCCGGCGTTCGCACGTCGAGCAGAACGGCCCCCTGCTCCACCAGGCGATGGGCCTCCGCGGAGTCGATCACGGGGCGGTTCTTGGGCCAGACGAGGGCCCCAATCACGGCCAAGACCAGGACCAAAAGGGCAATTTCGAGCGGGGACCTCACGCCCGATCTATACGCCGGATGCCGAGCGGGGCGAGAACTTTCGCCCGAGTTGGGTGTCTACTGCCCGAATGGACGTGGCCTCCCCCCCTCCGGACCTGCTCGAGTTCGTCCCGCGCTACCGGATCGATTGGTCAGTAACGGATCGCGACCTCGTGTTCGCCTTCGCCGGCAGCACCTCGGGCGGCCTCTTCGCCAGCGCGCTGGAGCGCGCCACCCCGGCACACTCCAGCTGGGACCCAGGTGGCTACGCCGCCGACCTCTTTCTCGAACGGTTCGTGCGCGACCACATGGCTGCCGAACCCGGGCAAGCTCAGCTCGCCGCATTGGGTCACTTGCTGCGGGCCCTGTCGGCACCCCCTTCCGACACCAGGACCATCGAGCAGCGGCGCGGCATCCTGGCAGAGCTCACCGCCACGCCCGCCCTTGGGCAAGCTCTGACGGAGCTCCACCGGCACCTGCTCCTCTTCCGCAACCTCGTCGAAGGCACTGGAGGGAAGCTCGACGTCCAGCGCCGTCAAATAGAGATCCTGACCGCGTTGCGCGCGGTGATCGGCAAGCTCGAAGCCTTCAGGGGCGCGCGATCGGCGCTGGCACGCTTGACGCAGTACGCCGATCGGGTGACGAGCAGCGAGGGATACGGCTCGCTCTCTGCGCTCCTCAGCTACGAGGAACGCTCCGCCACGCTGGACTTTCGCGTGCAGCTCGGTGCAGACGGCCGCGTCAGGCGGCTCGACCTGGTCGGGGTTCAGGAGGAGAGCCAGAGCGTGTTCTGGAGCTCGCCGCTGCGGCGCTGGCTCGCCAAGCTCGAGCTGGTCTTTCGTGGCTACCGGTTCGGGGACGGCGAAGTGATGGCACGCTTGCTCGACGCGGTCTTCGAAGGCGTGCGTAGTGAGCTGCCGGCCCTGGTCCAGATGCTCGGAGACGTGGAGTTTTACCTCGGAGCCCTTGCTTTCCAGAGGCGAGCCGCCGCGGCGGGGCTCGCCGTGTGTCTGCCCGAGTTCGTTCCACCGAGTGCACCGCGCACGTTCTCTCAGCTGTTCAATCCGCTGCTCCTCGGCCTGAATCGACCACCCGTGCCCTGCCAGCTGGAGACCGATCGCCACGACACCACTCTGCTCATCACCGGTCCCAACTCGGGCGGCAAGACGCGCCTCTTGCAGGCTGTCGGGCTCTCGCAGCTCCTAGCCCAGGCGGGGATGTTCGTGCCCGCCCGCTCGGCCAGGATGTCCTTGGCGTCGGGGCTCTTGGTGTCCTTGATTCAGGAGACCAGCGCGGACCAGCCGGAAGGGCGCCTGGGCATGGAGCTCATGCGCATTCGCTCGCTCTTCGAGCGATTGCCCGTGGGCGCCATCGTCATCCTGGACGAGCTCTGCTCCGGCACCAATCCGTCGGAGGGCGAAGAGATCTTCGAGCTCGTGGTGCGGATGCTCGCTCGCCTCAGGCCCCAAGCCTACATCACGACTCATTTCCTGGAGTTCGCCGCGCGCCTGGCGCAGAGCGGCCACATCGCCGAGCTGCGCTATCTGCAGGTAGCCCTCGGTCCTGCCGCGGAGCCCACGTACCAATTCGAACCCGGCGTAGCGCGGACCTCGCTGGCCGGTGAAGCCGCCAAGCGTCTCGGTGTCACTGGCGACCAGCTCCTGTCGCTCATCGATCAGAAGCTCGCCCAGGCCCACGCCGGGCGCTGAAGGAACGGGGACCTCTCGATGCCGAGCTTCCTCATCACCAGCACCATGCCGAAAGCGCTCCGCTTGCGCGTCGAGGCGAGCCTCGAGGCAGACCTGCGCCAGCGCACTCTGTTTCCCGGTCGCAGTCGTCCGCGGAAGTACCTGCGCGCGCTGCTCGCGCTCGCCGTGCTCGGTCTCGCGGTGATGCTGGTGGTGACCTATCGGCAAAGCCGGCGCGAGGTGGAGCAAAAGCGAGCCGCCATCTTGGCCGAGTATCAGAAGGCGACCGGAGCGCTTCCGCCGTCGAAAAGACGAAGCGTGCGGGCGCTCGCCGAAGGGCTCGGTCGCATCGCTCACACGTCGGGGCCTTGGAGCGACGTCGGCGATCACGAGCAGCTGGGGGCGCTGATGGACCGCCGCCTGCTCTACGTGCGGGGGGACGCGGAGCGCATCGAGAAGAGCTCGCTCGATATCGCGCGCGAGTCGACGCTGGACGCGCTGGCGATCTGCCTTGCCGTGCCGCCCGCCAACCTGCGCGAGAGCACGCTGCTTCGCGCCATGAGCCGCGTGCCGTCCGAGAGCCAGCTCCATGCTCTCTCCGAAGCGCTCGCTGGTGGCGACTTCCTGGGGTCGGGGTTCGTCACGCAGACGAACCTCGCCAAGCACATGCAACAACTGGAGCGTCTGGCGGCCCGCCTGCAGAACCCTGCCCTAGCGCGGGCGCTGGGGGCCCTCGAAGCAGAGGTGCTGCTCTTGGTCGTGGACGAGCCCAAGGCAGCGGGGGTGGTCTCGGATTTCGACGGCGAAGCACCCCACACCCTCCGCCTGTGGATGGTGGACTTGGCGAGTGGGCGGGTCGTCTGGCAACGCCGCGCCCAGGTCGATCCAGGCTGGATTTCGGAGAAGAGCCGCCTGGCCTACTCGCGGGCGCTCGACAGCTGCCGCCTGGCTTTCGAGCTGCGCCAGCCGCCGTCCGCCCTGGATCCGCACTGATCCAGGCCAAGTTTCCGCCCAGATTGCCGCTTTCACGAGGCGCGAGAAGCAGGAGCACTTGGTGAGAGCGGGCAGCGGCTTTCCTGCTACCTTCGGCGGATCATGACGGCTCGATTCCCCATCTTTCTCACCCTATTTCTATTGGTTGGTTGTGGCACGGCCCCAAGCACGGGGGCCTGCTCTGCGACCTCGACGGAGGACGGCACCGTGGTCCTCAACTGCGCGGACAGCGAACCCGTGGTGGTGCGCGCCAGTGACGAAGAGCGCGTCTGCGCGGCGATGCCCCAGGACGACGACACCTTCGTGCTCGACTGCCCTGGCTCCGAGCCCATCGTGCTCGAGAGCGGGCAAGACGGCGAGTCCTGCTCGGTGGTCGACAACGGCGACGAGTCCTACACCTTGACCTGCCCGGACTCCGAGCCGGTTCTGCTCAGGAACGGCGAGGATGGCGCAAACGGCACCAACGGGGAAAACGGAGCCACCGGCCAAACGGGAGCCACCGGCGCCAACGGTCAGAACGGAGCGAACGGCATCAATGGCGTCGATGGCGCCCCCTGCAGCCTGGTCGACAACCTGGACGGAACGCTCGAGCTGACCTGCCCGGGCGCGGATCCGGTGGTGCTGTCGACGGAAGGCGGAGCGGCGCCGTGCGTCGTGACCGACAACCTGGACGGGAGCTACGAGCTCGACTGCCCCGGCAGCGACCCGGTCACCATCCAGAACGGTGTTGATGGGGAGGACGGCGCAGACGGCGACGCTTGCAGCGTGGTCGACAACCTGGACGGGACCTACACCCTGACCTGTCCCGGCACCGAGGTAACGTTTGCCGACGGCGCAGACGGCACGGATGGTCTGAACGCGATCCCCTGCACGCTGACGCCCTCGAACGACGACCACGTGCTCGACTGCCCCGGTACCGATCCCGTCATCATCAGCAGCGGCGAAGACGGCGCTGACGGTCAAGACGGCGCGGCCTGCACCGTCACCGAGGTCACCGGCGGCTACATCTTGGATTGCCCGGGCAGCGACCCGGCCTTGGTCTCCAATGGCGCTGACGGCGCGAACGGCACCAACGGTCTGCCCGGCGACGATGGGGACACCTGTTCGGTGGCCGACAACGGCGACGGCTCGTACACGCTGACCTGCGACGGCTCGAGCCCGGTGACCTTCACCAACGGCGCACCGGGCGACGGTGGCGGCGATGTCGACCCCGGGGAGCCCTGTCCGCTACAGCCCGGAGGCCTGTGCATGAATGTCGTTCTGGACGACATGTGGCTGGCGGGCATGGACCTGTCCAACGTGAACTTCAGCGCATCGAGCGGCCTGCGGGCACGCTTCGACGGCGCCGACCTGGACGGGGCCATCTTCTACCGGGCGGGTTTCCAGATTGCCGTCTTCACCGGGGCGAGCGCCGTGGACGCAAACTTCTACGACTCGACCCTGGCCGAGGCCCTGATGAACAACATGGATCTGGACGGTGCCGACTTCACCGACGCTTCGGTGGACGACGTGCGATTCGATGGCTCGTCTCTGGTCGGAGCCACCTTCGACCGCGCGTTCTTCAGCAGCAATCTCGGCGGAGCGACGTTCATCGGCGCCAACCTGACGAATGCGACCTTTGCCGGCGCGAACCTGAACCCGAGCTCCTCTGGCACGAACTGGTCCATTCGCTTCAATAACGCGATCCTCTACAATGCCGACTTCCGCACGGCCGACTTCAGCGCGAGCCTGAACTATACGAACGTGTTCACCGGCGCCAACTTGGAATGTGCCTGGTTCGACGCCACGGCGGCCAACGACACCCTGGACTGGGGCGGGGCACTCGTCTGCCCTGACGGCACCGCCCCCGTGCCAGGTGCCCCCACTACCGCGGGCACTGGCTGCGATACCAAGCTCGCGCGCTCGCCGAGCTGCCCGCTGTAACGGTCAACGAAGCCGCGCGCGGGAGCGCGCGCAGCGCTCACGGCAGGATGGCGTCGACCAGCGCAAGCAGGTCGGCGCTACCCACCGAGACGTCGGTCCCGACAGGCACGGGGCGCACGTACCAACGCACGGCGAAGGTGGAGGTGCCAGCAGCCGCAATTTCGCCTTCGGGCCCCTGGACCTCCATCTCGATGAAGCCATCGCCCAGGTAGAGCTCCACCTCACCGTGGTTGAGGGCAATGTCCGCCGCGGCCACGGGCGTCCACGACTTGACGAAGATCAGGTCGCCGTCGACGTGAGCGACCCAACCCTGTTCCCCGTCCGACGAGACTTTGTCGTCGACCGCCGAGCTAGCCGAGTCATCCCAGAAGTAGACGCCATTGACCAAAGTCGGCTGGAAGTCGAAGCGCGCACCCGCATCCGGCGGCGGGCCGCCCGGCCAGAAGGTCATGCCGCCTCGGGCAAGCCGGCTGATTTCCCACGGCGCAAACGTGGCGGGAGCTGCCCCGTCGTTGTGGATTTCGTAGACGATGTCGACGGCTTCCGCTGCGAGATCGGCGCTGAACGATTTCTCGATGTGCACCATGGCCGAGCCCACGGTCGCCCCGGCACTCACGACTTGGATCGTGCTCCCCGCGACCGTCGCTTCGTAGGGGTCCTCGTCGATCTCCGGTACGGGAGGCCAGTCGTTCCAGGACGCCTGCGGGCTCAGCCAAAACGTGCTCCCACCGTTGAGCACCACCGGATCGCCGGTGGTCAGCATCGTTGGGCTCAGCAGGTTCGTCCCAGCGAGCGAGAAGGTGACGATGCGAGCGCCCCGTGTGGGATCCACCTCGAACAAGTAGTCGCCGAACTCGAGCACGAAACTGCCCGCCGAGCGTTCGATCGGCTCGACCAGCGTCAGACCCGCACCCCCGCTCCCACCGCCAGCTCCACCCGTCGCGCTCTGACCGCCGGTGGCGCCGCCGCCACCGCCGGTCGACGTCGCCCCGCCGCTCGTCGTCGCCCCACCAGTGCCCACGGCCCCGCCGCTAGCGAGGGTGCCGCCAGTCCCTGGCTGGGCACCAGCACCCCCGATGCCGCTGGTGCCTCCGGTGCCTACGCCACCCCCAGTCCCAACCGGTGGCGGCGACGGATCGCAGGCCGGCCCGAGCAGGAGCCCGCCCATCAAGAGCGGGGCGGCCAAGACGGGGCGAGCCAAGAGCCGGCGAGCCAGGCGGGGGGGAAAGAGGAGCGAAGGAATCGAAGTACGAGCACGAGCCTTGGAGGGCATGCCTGCCTTCTACCACCAGTTCCGGGCCGGCGATGGAACCTCCATCTAGGCCCGTGACGCAGCCCTCCAGGACGGCGCAAAAATGCTGGCCGGCGCGGATCCCCGGAGGTAGGGTGGAAAGAATCGGGGAGGTCCATCGTGAGCGCGCTCCACTCGAGCAGGCACAGCGGTTCGGGCAAGCACAGCGGTCGGCGAAAGGGCGTTAGCAGGCGCAGCGCTGCAGCCGGCTTGGCCCTGGCCCTCGGACTGTCCGCACCGGCAGGCATGAGCGAGGAGCAGGCGACCGCTGCCGCTGGCGAGCCGGGCGCCTTCACGGAAGCGGTTGCGCTCGCCGATCCGTCAGCGCCACTCGAGGATCAGCGCCCACCCGCGCAAGCCTCCCTCGAGGATCCCTGGTCGCAGCCGGCATCGGCGTCCCTCCCAGCCGGGGCGGACGAGGACGCCTGTTCACCCTGGATCCTCGCGGCACGCTGCCGAGGAGAGGCCGAGCTCTTGATCGACCCCTGGTCGGGCGAGCCGCCCTTCCGTCCGAGCGCGCTGGCCCCCGTGAACGGCGTTCCGAGCCCGCTCGGGGATCCAGACGATCGCCTGGACGGCGAAACGGCGAGTCCGACCATGGTCGAGAGCAGCGAACCCCCTCCACTACCCACCGCCGCCGAGGTCTGGGCGCACCGCCCCAGCAGCGAGCTTGCGGCGACGGCCCCGCTTGGGGGACCCTCCGGCACACTCGACTCGTGGGTCTCCGACCCCGGGGTGCCGGAGACCCCATTCGAATGAAAAGCCCAGCCCTCCTCTGGCCCTTCGCGCTCAGCCTCCTCGTGTTCGCCTGCGGCGGCGGCTCCTCCAAGGCGCCCCCCGACGCGCCCAGCGCCGCTTCGAGTGCTGGCCAGCAGTGCTTGGCCGACGCGCGCGCACCCCGTCATCCCCCGGCAGACGCCCCCGAGCGCATCGAGGTCCGCCAGATCCTCGTTCGCCATCGCGAGCTCGCCCGGCCCGAAGGGGCAACGCGCACCCCCGAGGAGGCCTGCCTGCGTGCGCTCGAGGCCATCCATCGCCTGGAGGCAGGCGAGGATTGGCCGACGGTAGCCAAGGACCTGAGCGATGCCTCCAGCGACGATCTCGGCCGCGTCTCCCGCGACGAGCTGTCGCCCGCCTTCGCGGACGCTGCCTTCGAGCTCGGCAGCGGCGAGCTCAGCTACGTGGTGGAGAGCGACCGAGGCTTCCACGTAATTCTGCGCAAGTAGGCTGGACCGGCGCGCGCCGGGCAGCCCTGCTGGAAAGCACGGCTCCGGAGGGAAAATCGCCCTTCAGGAGCTCTTGGGGGGTCCGAATTTCGAGCCATTTTCGAGAATTGGTGATCGAAATGTCCCGCGCGGCGCATCTGACTCTTCAGAATGCGCATTTCGACTCGCAGTGCGGTGGTTTGCCTTCCCCTGGTCGCGGTGGCCGCAGCCTGCGGCACGACCAACGACGGCATGGGGGGGGGAGACCTGGACGCACCCGGCAGCGGGGGCGGAAGCCAGGCTTCGGGTGGAGGCACCAGCACGGACCTGAGCACGGACCTGAGTACCGACCTCGGCAGTGACCTCAGCGTGGACGGAAGCGGCACCGGGGGAGGCTCGTTGGGCGGCGCTGGACCCGTGTGCGAACAGGAATCGAGCGCCGCGGAGGCGACGCCCGTCTTCCTGGGCTTCGCCTTCGACGTCTCGGGCAGCATGGGCAAGCTGGATCAGCCGAACTGGTGGCACGACCCAGTCGCCAAGTGGACGCCGATCCGGACGGCGACGCAGGCTTTCTTCGAGAGCCCGAACTCAGCGGGCCTGCAGGCGTCCATGGCACTCTTTCCCGCCGGTGAAGACAGCTGCGAGAGCGACTCCTACCTGACTCCGGCGGTCGCCATGACCGACCTGCCTTCGACGGCCTTTGGCACGGAGTTTACCGCCTACGAGACGGAAGTCGGATCCCCGCTGGCCGGCGGCGACTGGCGCGGAGGCACCCCAACCTACGCTGCGACGCTGGGCGTCTCCGGTTACCTCGAGACGCTGCGCGAAGCGACCCCGCAGGGGAAGTACGCCATCGTGCTGGTGACCGACGGCCTGCCACAAGGCTGCGACGAAGGGCTCGAAGAGGTGGTCACCCTCGTGGGCGAGTTGTTCGCAGACGGCATCCCCACCTACGTGATTGGCATCGAGAACCCGACCACGCCGCCCGCGAGCGTGCCCGCGGAGTGGGGCGACTGGGGAGAGTGCGCCTCGGGCAGTGGCGGCGGCGACACGCCGTGCACGCCCCCGGGCACCCTGCAAGCGCTGAACGACATCGCGCAGGCCGGCGGCACTGGCTCCGCCTTCCTGATCGACACCGGCGATCCGGCAGCGACGCAGGCCGCATTCAGCACGGCCATCGACGCCATTCGCTCGCAAGCCGTCTCCTGCACCCTCACCATTCCACCGCACCCGCAGCCAGGCATGACGTTCGAGGGCGACAAGATCGACGTGTCGGTCACCATGGCGGGAACCACCACGGTGCTGCCCTACGACGAGACCTGCAGCCAGCCGACGGGTTGGCATTTCGACGACCCGGTGCTGCCGCAGCAGATCCAGCTGTGTGAAGCGACCTGCACCAGCGTCCAGGCAGCCGAAGACGCGGCCATCGACGTGAACTTCTTGTGCGAGCCGCGGGTCGACGTGATCAAGTGAGCGCACGGGGGCCACACCCCGCGCCGAGCTGTTCTCGCTCGGATTGATCGGATATCGATCGGGGGCTGGCCATGCTCCCCAACTCCACCAGGCGCGAGGCACTCTGGGTCATGCTGAGTGTTCTGGCCTTCGTCGGTGCCGGCACGTACTCCGCGCTTTCCTACCCCGGTGGGACGCATTGGGACCGCTCTGCCCTTGGGTTCGGCTGGACCACCTTCTGGTGCGACCTTCTGCGCCCAGTTGCGCTCGATGGTCGAGACAACCACGTGGGCGCACAAGCGGCGCGCTTCGCCCTGTTTGCCCTGGCGCTAGGGTTGCCCCCTTTTTTCTCGCTGGCCAGGACGCGTCTCGCCCTCGGACGCCGAAGCGGAACGGCGGTCGCGATTGGTGGCAATGCCGCAGCAGTCGCGCTCGCTCTGGTGGCGGCAGGCACGGGCGCGAGGATCGTCCTCTTCCACGACTGGGCTATCCTGATCGGTGGTCCGCTGGGCCTCTGTGCGCTCACCTTGGTCGTGATCTCGAGTGCGCGCGTCGATCGCGCCGCGTTCTGGCTCGGGCTCGGCGCCTTGGCTCTCGGCCTGTGGAACCTCACGCAGTATGCACGCGAGGCGCTGCTCGAGGCGCCGGCCTGGCCGGGCCTACCGCTCGTGCAGAAGGCGACCACGCTCTCGGTGGTCGGTTTTCTGGTGCTCTTTTCGAGTCGCGCTGCCTACGGTGCCGCCGCCGGCGTGCCTACAGACAACCGCCCATCCTACTAATCACGTAGGGCGCGTGGCCGTTGTAGTCGGCTTCGGTCCAGCCGCCGACGGTCGTGGCGTTGGCCTTGAAGAAGCAGCTCGTGTCCTCGATGCCGTTGGTGACCGCTTCGTGGGCGCAGTTGTCGAGCTTCCAGGCGGTCCAGCTGATCTTCTCCTGATCGAGCCAGTTGAGCCACTGGTCGGCCTCGGGCTCACAAGCAGGGGTCCCGTCGACTCCGCCGTCCGCCGTGGTCGCCCCCCACTCGGTGATGAAGATGGGGATGCCCGCTGCGTGCGCGGTCATGGCCTTGTTGCGGAAGCTCGAGCCGTGCGTGCACGAGTAGAAGTGCACCGCGTACATGACGTAGTCGTCGTCGACCTCGTCGCCGATCACGTTGTCTACGTTCTGGTCCCAATACGGAACACCGAGCACGGCGATATTGGGGTGATCGTCAGGGTCGTTCTCGCGAATCGCAGCCAAAACAGCCTCGTGGTACGGCTTGAGCTCGGTCGACCAATCCTGGGTCGTCGGCTCGTTGAACGGCTCCAGGATCAGGTTCGGCAGGTGCCCATAGCGAGCCGAAATGTCCGAGAAGAACGTGATGGCCTCGTCCTGATAGTCGAGAGCTTCGTGGCTGTGGAAATCGACGATCACGTAGATGCCCAGCGTCTCGGCGTTCTCCACGATCTGGTTCACCTGCGCCACCATGCCGGCCTGATTGCCAGCCGCATAGCCGCTGTCGACTTCCACACCCATGGCGGCGCGGATGATCTGGAGGCCCCATCGATCGCGCATGTACTGCACGCCACTGAGGTTGCGCGCGTAGCCTTCCGTCTCCCAGTTGAGCCACATGCTGCTTGCGCCCTTGAGCTGGATCGGCTCGCCGTCTTCGCTCACCAGGCTGGTGCCGTCGAGGCGCAGGTGCCCATAGCGCTCGACCGTCGTCAGGGCGCTCGCACCACCTTCGCCACCGGCTCCACCTTCCCCGGCAGTCCCGGGCCCGCAGGAGTCCGTGCCTCCCGTGGCGTCGCCGCCACCAGTGCCGCTCTCGTCCGTCGGACCTCCGGGAACCAGGCCGCCGCCCCCACAGGCAGACAGCAACATTGCGAAAAGGATGGAATTACGGACGTAGGTGCTCTGGGCCATGGCAGCGCTGCCACCTTTAGCGCGTCGATCGTGAGCCGTCGAGCCCATTCCTGGATGGCCGCGGTGATTTCCAAAGCTGGGGCGGAAGCCGTGCATGGACGAGGGAGTGTCGCCGCGGGCGAAGCCGATCAGCGGCACCACGGCCGGGCGCTCAATCGGAGGACGGCGGAATGCAGGCCCGGAGCCCCTCCGTGTCGTCGGCAGGATCGGCGTAGTCGAAGCTCGAGTTGCAGTTCGCCTCGTCTTCGACCGGCCGGTTTGCGTTGCACTCCGCCTTCTCCTCGCATTCGCGGAAGCAATAGGTGAGCCCGTCGTCGTGCAGGACGCAGGTGGCGCCGTCTGGGCAATCCGCGTTGCTCTCACAATCGGGAATCGAGCAGTAGCCACCCCTGAAATCGGTGATGCATTGGAGCTGGACGGTCTCGCCGTCGACCGTGGTCTCGGGACAGTCGTCGTCGACCTCGCACACGGAGGCGACGCCGATCCGATCGGCTTCGTTGCCGCCGCCGCAGGCAGTCAGGGTCAGGCCTAGGGCCGTCAGGAGGGAGATGATGGTGAGCTTGCGTGCCATGCTGATGAGTCTACCAGCCCGCCCGCCGCGTCAATACAGCGCGATTGAACCCCGACGCAGGGCGGGACTCAGTAGAAGTTCACCTCACTGCGGGCCACCGTGCGCAAGCCGCCGGCGACGAAAGAGAAGTTCGTCTTCTCGTAGCGTCCGCCGAGCGCCACCTTCCCGCGCGCGCCGGGAGCGCCGCCCAGGAGCAGCACGAAGTACGTGCCGGTCCTGACCTTCTGCAGGCTCACGCTGGTGGCAGTGCTGGTGCCGAGCCCCGGGGTCCAAGGCGAGGTCACGCTCCCGTCGGGACCGACGACGATCGGAGCCGGGCAATCACTCGGCGCCGTCGGCGGCTCGCAGCTCACTTCCACCCGAAGCTGGGGCACGACCGTGTCCCACCCCTCCCCGCGCTTCTCGGATGGGGCGATCGGGCCAGCTACGGACCCGAGCAGCCCGGCCCAGCACTCCAGCGCACGCTGCTTCACCGCCCCCTGGACGAGCCCAGGCCTGGCCGAAGCGACGTCCGCTGGTGCGAGCTCCTCGAGCGTCAGCTCGGCGAGCGCTCGGTAGTGCGCGCAAGCACGCACGCCGTCGCCGGCGTTCTCGAAGGCTCGCGCCGCCTGCAGGTGGAGCACCGCGCTGCGTGGGCTGGTCTCCACCTGGACGTCGAGCATGCGACGGGCGAGCTCGTGATCCCCGGCCACGACTGCCGCCTGAGAGAGAAGCTCCTGCGCCAGCAGGTAGTCCGGATCGAGCTCGACGAAACGACGCGCCACGTCCGCTGCCTCCGCGAAGCGGCCCTGAGCCAAGTGACGACGCACGAAGTCCTCGAGCCTGGCGCGGCTCTCGGGCGTGGCTTCGAGCGCCAGCCGCACGCGCTCGAGCTCGGCGGCCGCCCAAGTACGCCAGACGTCGTCCGCCGCAAACGAGGCCAGGTGCGCGCGAGCCGGGCGGCGGTGCCAGTGGCGCGGAACGTCCTGCCAGGGCCCGCCCAGGTCGTCGCTGAGCGGGTCGAGTGGGTCCGCGGCCCGCCGGCCCTCGGATGCTCCGGACGCGCTGGAGTCACCGAAGTCCATCGGCGCCTTCTTGGCCTTCGACGCCGGCTTCGATGCTTCCGGCGGGCTGGCTGGCCTCGGCGCACTGCTGGGGGCCGGAGCACTCGCCGGAGAGCTGGCGCCAGCCGAAGCACGAGTGCGGGTGGATGCGTACTCCTCGGACTTGGCCGTCGCCTCGGCCTGCTCCAGCTCGCGTGAGAGCGCGTCCTTGTCCTGCATGCCTGGGGCAGTGATCTTGCGCTCGTCGAAGGAAGCCGTCTCCTCGGCGTCCAGCTTGGTGCGCTCCACGGCGAAGCGCTGGAACATCTCGTCGTTTTCCAGCACCAAGAACGAGGTGTACGGGCTCATGGTGCGGTACATGGTCGAAAGCCGGATGATCTCGGCCTTGTGCTGGTCGGGATGTTCGGCCCCAAGCAGGCTTTCGATGCGCTGGCGCGCAAACAGAGCGGAGACGAACGGACTGCGCGTGCGGCCCGCTGCCTCGCCTGCGAGGGGAACCGAAAGGCGATACTCCGTGCCCGCAAGGCGCCCGGCCAGCTCGACAGTCCCCGAAGCGCCGGTGGCAATCTCTCCGGTGAGGACGACTTCCTGGCCCAGACGCAGGGCGGGCAAACGCGAGCCGCCAGCCAGGGTCAAGCCAGGCGGCAGCGAGACGTGAGCGCCGCGCACCACCGGCTGGCGCAAGCCGATCGCAATCTCGAAGATGCGCTGCTCGAGCAGGACGGCGCTCGGCAGGAAATCGAGGGCGGCGTCGAGCTCGATGGCCAGATTCTCCAGCCGACCGTGGTCCAGCTTTCGACCGACGCCCACCAGGCGCAGGTCGATGCCCTGGGACCAGAGGTGTCGGCCAGCAGCGCGAGCGATCGCGCCGGCGGAGAGCTCGCCAGCGCTGGACAAGCCGTCGCTGAGGAGGACGAGCTGCCGGCTCTTCGAGTCCGCGCCTGCGGACAGCCGACCGAGCTCCAGGCTCCCGGCGACCAGCGCGCCGGCCAGGTCGGACGCACCTCCGGGCACGAGCGCAGAAAGGAACGCCCGCGCCCGCTGGCGACGCTCTTCGATCGGTCCCGGCGGTGCGCTGTGCACCGCGCAGGCGCTGTCACAGGCCAAAAGGACGAAGCCTTCCTCGGGTTCGAGCTCGCTCACGACCGCCAGGGCCAGCGCCGCCTGTGCGCGCACCGTCTCCCGAGACTGGCTGTAGCTGACGTCGAGGACCAGAGCGCGATCGGCGCGCACGGCGGCGGGCCGCGCCATCGCCTTGGGCAAATCGACGCTTGCCCGGAGTGCGAAATGACCGCTGCCCGGAGCGCGCGTGGAGGCGCGTGCGTAGGCCGGAATGGCGGCATTCGGCACCGACGGCCCGACTCCGCTCGGCAGATCGAGCGCCAGGTAGGTCCCTCCGCGGCGCTCACCGATGACGACGAAGTCGCGCCCTGCCCGAACGTCGCGCTCCGAATAGTAGGCCGAGGTCCAAGGGCCTTCGCGACCCATCCGGGCCTCGTGCGACGGCACACGCAAGCCTTCGATGGCGCCGGCCGTGTCCAGCACGTGGACGGCGATCGACAGCTCCGAGATCAGGTTGTCCCGACCCTCACCCAAAGAGAGCGGATACGAGTAGCGGAAGCGACCTCCTTCGACGGGCAAGAGCTGGTCGTAGGCGAGCAGCACACGCCGGGATTTCCGAGGCAGGATGGGAAAGACCTTGAGCGACATCTCCCCGGCACTGACCCACTCGAGCAAAGCAGGGTCGCGCGGGACCGGGCGATCCACGATGCTTTCGTAGATGGCGCGCGCTCGTTTGGCCTCCACCACTTCGCCTTCGACCAGCTGATCGTTCACCCAAAGGCCGAGCCTGGAAACGGCGGCGTCGCTGGGGACAGGGAAGCGAAAGCCTCCCTCGAGGATCTGTTGGCTCTGGTTCTCGAACTCCTCCACGACTTCCGTGCGGGCGATGCCGTCCACGATCGTCACTTCGACCTTGTGCTTGGCCAGGCGGACACCCCCGAGCACCTGCTGGGTGTTCGGGATGCGGCCGGTCATGGTGCCGAGGCCACGGACGGCGCCAGCGCCCACCTCGGGCCACAGCTCGCCGAACTCGCGGCGCTGCGAGCCCACGTAGGGCACGGGGGAAAGCTCGCCACCGGAAGCGGACGTGCGAAACGCGCCTGCGCTGGTGAGTCGCATGCTGTCGCCAGCCGAAAGGGACTGCAGGTCGGCCCCAGCGAGGTGACCCTGCCGCAAGGTCACGCCGGTGGCGTCCCCGCTCACGGCGAAATGAGCCAGCGCCCCGCGCGCTTGATCGAGCTGGAAGGTGCGCTTCCCCACCACGAAGTCGAAGGCGGAGGCCGATTCCTTGGCGATGAGGGGCGTGCCGACGACGCCAATGTCACCCCGGGTCAGCTGGGCCGCTTGGGCCGAGAGCTTGGTCTCGCTGAGCGGGCCCAGGTCCATCCGACGGCCCTGCCCGAGATCGAGCGTGACGCTGGCCCCAGCGAAGGTGCGCACCAGCCCGCTGCGGGGGATTTCCTGACCCGGTGCCAGGGGACGGCAGGAGCTCCCGTCGGACGCGCAATGCTCGGCGCCCGAGCGATCGTCGCTCGGATTCTGCACCCGCATGACCTTGATGGGTGGGCCCCCGACCTTCGGCTCGGTCTTGGCCCTGCAGCCGCTCGAGAGGAGGCCGACCAGAGACAGGGCCAGCAAGGTGGCCGCCGAGGTACGCCGGCAGTGCGATGAATCTCCCCACATGGCCCGATCCTGGCCGCTTCGGGGTCGGGGTGAAATAGGTGCGAGCTTTGCCATCGCCTATGGGACGGTCAAAGCTCGCAAAAGATCTGGGCACCCCCAATGGTGGGTGGGCGCTGGCCGCAAGCGTGACCCCGCGGCGAATCAGCCGCTGGCCAGCATTCCCGAGATCAGACCCGTCCCGCCCTCCCCGAAGTCTTCGGTGGGCACGCCGACGGAGGTCATCAAGGTATTGAACATCATGGCGTTGCTCACCTCGCCGGCGTCGATGAAGGCGCCCTGCTTGAGGTACCCGCCTGGGCTGCCGGCGATGATGATCGGGAGATTGTACATGGTGTGAGCCGGTCCACAGCCGACGTGACTGGTCCACAGGGCAAAACCATTGTCGAGCAAGGGACCGTTCGGAGTGTCGTATTGCGACCACTTCTCGAGCAAGTACTTGAACGACTCCATGCGGATGCGATCGATCTTCGCGTGCCACTCGACCGCGTTGGGGATGGCGGAACCACTGGTGCCGTCGCTCGTGATGCGGTGGCTGATCCAGTGGAACCGCTCCATCAGCTGCCCATCGACGGTGTAGCGGGTGGCGTCGGTCCCATCCCCGACCTGGAGCGTTGCCACGCGATTCGCGTTGCAAGCGAAGGTGAGCCCCACGAGATCCATGTGGAGCTTGGACACCTCCTCTTGTGCGCCGTCCGCACGAAACGCAGTCCCCTGGTTCATGGCGTTGATCGCGTCCATGTCGAGGCCCGAGTCCGTGCAGGAGAGGCTCATGTTCTGCATTCCGGTCTCGAGCTCACGAATGGTCGTAAAATGCAGGTCCAACCGATCCTTGTCCGCTTGGCTGAGCTGGGGCTTGCTCTTGAGATCGTTGATCTGGTCGCGCACGAGGTCGTTGACGCTCTTGCGCCGGAGCGCCAGCTGGTCCGCCATGGGCGTCGGTTCCCCGGTGTCCTCGTCGAGAAGGCCACTCAGACGCTGCAGGACGTTGTACGGGTTCCCTTCGCTCGAGCGGACCTGCCCGGCGCCCGAGAAGGAGAGCTTGTCGTTGATGAAGTTGTGCTTCAGGCCCGAATACAGTGTGAGCGGCCCGACGCCTTCGGGATTGAGGGCATCGGCAAGCACCGTGTCGACCGAGGGTCCAGTCGAAGTCGCGTTGTTCCCAGACCCAGTCGGAGGCCGCGCCGTCAGGCTCTGCACCAGACCCTGCGCGTGACCGCAGCCGCTTAGGCCTGCTGGGTAGTCGATGCCCTTGATCAGGAGCAGGCGTGACGCATAGTCGGCCAAGATGCCGGTGCAACGTTCTTCCGCGAAGGCGTTCATGCTCTCCGTCGTCAGCGCACCCACCTCCGTTGGCCAGAAGCGCTCGGGGTCTTGACCTCCCCCTTTGCTCTGCACCACGCCGCACGAGGTGCAGATGAAGAACGCAAAGCCCGCACCCGGGGCCGTCTGCGCAAAGGCAGAACGACCGGGAAGACCTTCCAAGAAGGGGAGCGCGACGCCCGCGGTGCCTGCAGCGTAGAGAAAGGCCCTCCGGTTGATGGCAGTCCTGGAGAAGTTCGTCGAACGACGGAACGAAAAGTTCTTGAGGTTGTTCATGGAGCGGTCTTCGCGTTCGTGAATTCAGGGCTCTGGAGCATGCCGAGCAGCATGTCCCTCACCGAGGCGTCGCTCCCCTGGCTTTGCGTCTGCAGGCCAGTCAGGAGCGCTGCTTCTCCCGCACCCAGGTCGCGGGCGAGCGCATATTCGGTCAAGTGGGCGACGTAGCAGGCGTGGGCAACCGCGCTCTCGGCCAGCTGAGTCGTGAGGTCTCCGATGTCGGAGAACGTCAGCGACCCGTCCAGGACGGCAAACGTGCCCGTCGTATCGACAGGTTGCCCGTTATCCGTGGTGCGACCTTGTCCGAGGGCATCGAAGCTCTCCAGCGCGAAGCCCGGCGGGTTGATGATCGTGGCGTGGCAGTTGCCGCAAAACCCTTCGCCAGTGTGGGCCTCCACCCGCTGCCGGTTGGTCTGCCCTGCAACCGGATCGGGCAGAGGCGGGATCTCGCCGGCCGGTGGCTCGAGCTTGGCGCAAAGCAGGCGGTTGTTGATCTCGACGCCGCGATGAATCGGGTCCGGGGTGCTCAGGTTGGCGTTGAACGCCAAGAAGCCCATCCGAGTCAGGAAGCCCGGCCGAGTCCCATCGAGCGTCACCTGGGTGAGGGTCGCGCCCTGGGACGAGAGTCCATAGAGGCCTGCGGTGAGGCCGTCCACGAACGCCACGTCCGAGCGCAGGATTTCCCGAAGCCCGAAGCCGCCCGTGTAGATCCGATCGAAGAACATCATGTCGGCGTCGAAGAAGACCTGGTTCATCGCCTCGTCGTACTCGGGGAACGTGGTCGCACTCTTCGAGATCGAGTTGTATCGGTCCAGCCCGAAGAGCTCGCGATGAAACTTGGAGAAAGACGTGCCCGCGGCGTCTTCGTCGAGCATCGCGGAGACGACCGAGGCGAGGCCTTCGTTGGTGTCGAGGGTGCCGGCCTGCGCCGCCTGCATCAGCGCTTCGTCCGGCGCCGTGTCTCGCAAGAGGTACGAAACCTTGCTCGCTAGCTCGACCCCGCTCAGGCGGGCGCCGCCCGTCGACAGCTCGATGCGATAGAGGAAGTGGGGAGACTGCAAGAGCGCCTCCAGGAACACTCGGGCTCCGTCGGCGAACGCGTCCCCACTCGCGATGAACGTGGCGCCCTGGTCCCAAAGGGCAGCATATGTAGCGTTCTCCTCGGTCGTGAGCACACGACGGAACGCCCTTTCGCCGACGGCAGCGATGAAGCCAGCTGAATCACCCGCCGATCCCAAGCGCCCGAGCGCTGTCGCGTCGGTGGCGACCATCTCCGCGATCTCTTCGGCGCTCCTGCGGTAGTCGTCCCACAGGACGTCCGAAACGTAGAGGGCCCGCTCGTTGTTCGAGAACGTGCCCTCCAGAGCGTCGGTGATGAATCCGCTGGACAGCCCGGTCGTGGCGGGCAGCTGCAGTACGTCGCGCACGCTGTTTTCCCATTGCAAGTGGGTGAGGCGCACGACGCGGTAGTATTCGGGGTTGCCCTCCAGCTCGAGGCCTCCCGGCAGGGTGATGACCTCGGAACCGCCCGTTCCCGCCGTGGAGCCGCCTGCGCCCTGCACCACCCCGCCGGCACCGGTGCCGCCCACGCCGACGCCACCCCCGCTGCCGACTGGCAGGTCCATGGGGGCGTCCTGGCAGCCTGCGGCAAGCGTGCTCAGCAGAGCGAGAATAAGAGCACTCGGAGCGGAAAGCAGGGCCTTCCGCCCGTACGATGAGCGCATTCCGTCCGCATGTCCCCGCATGACAATGATGTTTCCGTTAGCACGTGACGGATAAGCGCCCAGAAGTTTCGCTGTGATCCAATCTATCGACGTGCGCTGAATGATTCGTCGCGCGGCCCTGAACGCAGGCAGCGTCACTGCATCTCGCGCGAGCGCTCGAGGCGTTTTCTCGGTCGACTCCTCTGGGCGCACTCCCGGCGACGTTCGATTCACGACGCTAGTCTTCGACCGAAAGACGGTGCTCGCCTAGATGAGCAGGTTCTCCCCCGCCCCATGGAAAATTGCAGAGCTTACGCCCTGTCCCTGCCCAGAGCGCCGTTCGGCTCGCGTAGGGCCACGACTCTCGAGCGACATGTGGGATGCTGTAGGGGGCACACGCCTGCAGCAGCTGCGGCGAGGAGGCGGGCCTCCGGCGGGCGGTGACGCGCTCGCGTCAGCTCGCCAGGAGGAGCTCGGCAAGAGCGGGCCCGACTTGGCACTTGCAACGGAGCTCGGCGGACGAGCTCTCGCGGGTGGGGTGTTTCGCCAGTGGGGCGCTGCTTTGCGGAGAGGGCGGGATTCGAACCCGCGGTGCGGTTGCCCGCACACATGATTTCCAATCATGCACCTTCGGCCACTCGGTCACCTCTCCAGGGTTCCTCGCCATCGGGGCGAGGAGTGTCGGTCGTTCTCGTAGGCGCGTCGTTCTCTTTTGAGGAAGGGCTCCTCGTTGGGACAGGTTGCGGGCGCGGAGCTCTCGGCGCCGGCCCGCTTGGTTGGCTCTGTTGTCTCGGGCGGGGTCGTCTCGGGCAGGGCGGGGGACCACCACTCGAAGACCTGCGGAGAGAGTGGGATTCGAACCCACGGTGGGCTGTTAACCCACACCTGATTTCGAATCAGGTACCATCGGCCACTCGGACATCTCTCCGGCGCGGAAGCTGGCAAGCGGACCGGGGGCTGTCAAGGACGCTGAGGCGCTTCCCCTTTGCGTCTGGAACCAGGGAAAAACGGCTAGTTCAAACGTGGTAGTTCGGCGCCTCCTCGGTGATGATCACGTCGTGCACGTGGCTCTCGCGAAGGCCCGCCCCGGTCATGCGGATGAACTGAGTCTTCGTGCGCAGCGCCTCGATGTCCCGTGAGCCCGTGTACCCCATGGCCGAGCGCAGGCCACCCACGATCTGGGCAATGATCTTGGCCAGCTTTCCGCGGTGCGGCACGCGGCCTTCGATCCCTTCGGGGACGAGCTTCTCGTCCGCCGTCCCCGCCTGCCCATAGCGATCTCGGCTCCCCTGCTTCATCGCGCCGATGGATCCCATGCCGCGGTACACCTTGTAGCTGCGCCCCTGGTAGAGAACGATCTCGCCCGGCGCCTCGTCGGTGCCGGCGAACATCGAACCCATCATCACCGTGGAAGCGCCCGCCGCGATCGCCTTGGCGACTTCACCCGAGTACTTGATGCCGCCGTCGCCGATGACGGGGATGCCCTGCTTGTCGCCCTCCTTGGCACAGTCGGCAATCGCAGTGATCTGAGGGACGCCCACGCCGGCGACGACGCGCGTGGTGCAAATGCTTCCCGGCCCGATTCCTACCTTGACTGCATCGGCGCCAGCGTCGATCAGCACCTTGGTTGCCTCCGCCGTGGCAACGTTGCCGGCGATGATCTGCAGTTTCGGGAACTTCTTCCGCAGCGCGCGCACCGCATCGGCCACTGCCTTGTGATGACCGTGGGCCGTGTCCACGCAGATCACGTCGACACCAGCCGCCACCAGGGCTTCGGCACGCTCGTCGCGATCGCGCACGGGTCCTACTGCGGCGCCAACGAGCAGGCGTCCGCGGTCATCCTTGCTGGCGAATGGATTGCGCTCCGCCTGCAGCAAGTCCTTGATGGTGATGAGACCAACGAGCTCCTCTTTCTCGACGACCAGGAGCTTCTCGATGCGGTGCTTGTGGAGCAGCTTGCGCGCCTCCTCCGACTTGGTGTCCACGGCGCACGTCACCAGGTTCTTCGTCATCAAGGCCGACACGGGCTGATCGAGGTTGTTCTCGAAGCGAATGTCGCGAGACGTGAGGATGCCGACCGGACGGCTGCCCGACACGACCGGCACGCCGCTGATGTTGTTGCGTCTCATCACCGAAAGCACATCGCGCAGCGACTGCTCCGGTTCGACGGTGACCGGGTTGAGAATCACCCCGCTCTCGGCCCGCTTGACGGCCTCGACCTCGCGTGCCTGCTCGGCGATCGAGAGGTTCTTGTGAATGATGCCGAGGCCGCCTTCGCGCGCCATGGTGATGGCGAGGCGGGCTTCGGTCACGCTGTCCATGGCAGCGCTGACCAGGGGCGTGTTGAGGCGAATTCCGCGGGTCAGGCGCGAGGCAACGTCGACTTCAGCGGGCAGTACATCGCTGGCAGCCGGAACCAGCAGGACATCGTCGAACGTGAGGCACTCACGGAGGTCTTGCTCAAACATGAGTGGGATTACTGCGCGCCCCTGCACAGGTCAACCTCGCGAAAGAAGTGCACGAATCCGCGGCGCTGTGCTTGTCGGCGGCGCTGTGCTTGTCGGCGGCGCTGTGCTTGTCGGCCGCGCTGTGCTTGTCCGCGGCGCGCGGCTTCGGAAGGGCCGCCTGAATTGATATGGTGCGCGCCATGCTGGTTCGCACCCTGCTTGTTCGCGCCCTGCTTGCTCGCACCATCGCCGCTGCTTTCTGTCTGTCCGTTCTATCGTCAGCCCTGCCGGCTCGAGCCGAGGAGTACCTGGGCGCCGAGCCGATGGCAGGCAAGAAGATCCGCATCGATGGCATGCTCCGCGATTGGCCGGGCGGCTTTGCCAAGCTCCGCGGCACGTCACGCATCGGCGGCGAGGGGCTCGTCGCCTACGACGAAACCAACCTCTACCTGGTCGCATCGCTCGAGGACGCCAAGGTGATCCGGACTCAGCAGGGCGGCCAGGCCGAAGACCGTCTCGTGCTCGAGATCGTGGTGCCGGCCGCGGCCGGCAAAGGCAAGAGCACGATCACGGTCAGCGTGTACCCGGGAGATCCCGGCAAGCTGCCGGCCTTGGTCAAGGTCGATGGCAAGAGCGTCCCGAGCGCCGAGGCCGTGGAGGCACAGAGCGGAAAGACCCTGATCATCGAGGCCAAGCTACCCTGGTCCGCACTCCCTGGGCTGAAGCGTCTGAAGGTCGGCCTGCGCGGGCGCCTGAGCTACCACGACGCGCAGAGCCACGGCAGCGTGCGTTCGGTATTCGCCACGTCCACGGGGACCAGCATGCCGCCGCTGACGCTCGAGCCCGAGACGGGGCTGATCCAAGCGC
>Ga0315912_10000545_pt1 | contig 65186 bp, 47 predicted proteins | sample VfabasoilMG_FD_204469 | JGI IMG/M metagenome (GOLD analysis project Ga0315912, IMG submission 204469) | Garden soil microbial communities collected in Santa Monica, California, United States - V. faba soil | ecosystem: Environmental > Terrestrial > Soil > Garden | place: USA: California...
GGTACCGGACGGTGGATACCAGAGACCAGAACACCATGAGGGAAAGAAGAAAGGGCTCTTGACGGGCCTGCCGCCTCTACAGATCCCGAATCAAGTTGGGGGAGTTCGGGCAGGAGGTTTGATTCGGGACAGCTGCGCGATTCCAGCGCAGTGCCGGCGCGCGCGGGATGGGAGGAGAGCGTGAGCGGGTGGGGATTCGGGCTCGCGGAGTTTCTCACGTCGGGGGGGAGCCGCGAGGCGGATGGGCAGCGGGAGGGAGAAGGGAGCAACGGCATTCGGCGCGTGCTTCGCAGCGCGGGGTCTTGAATGGCAGAGGGTGGGCGGACTCGGGGAGAGAGCGGCGTTGTATCCCTCGGGATCGGAGCAGACGGGGAGGAAGTGGCAGCGTGATAGCCCTTGGCACCGTACGCACGCTCGAGTCAGGCCGAGCTGATCGCGGCGCGGTGGTGCGGCCGGCAGCGCCTGCACGCGAAATCGAAACTCGGCCCAATCAAGTTCGGAGCACGGCTGCCGTCGCCCGTCCGGGCGAGAACTTGATTGGGCCGAGTTCGGTTTTCCAGCAGGGCCTCGCTCCATGCTCACGCGCCGCGCGGGGTGCCACCTGGCTCGTCGGCCGCGGCACGTGGAGACTTGGGCGCTCGGGGGCCTGAGGGGAACCGTCAGGCGGATGGGCAGCGGAAGGGAACGGTGCGCAACGGCATTCGGCGCGTGCTTCGCAGCGCGTACCCCGCGCTCGCTCGGGCCGAGGACGGCCCAGCGCGATCGCGGGGTCTTGAAGGGCGGAAGGGAGATGAGAGCGAAGGGGAGTGGAGGAAGAGGGATCGGGGGGCGCGGGCGGTGCGTGACGGTGCGTGACGGTGCGTGACGGTGCGTGACGGTGCGTGACGGTGCGTGACCGTGCGTGACCGTGCTGACCGTGCTGACCGTGCTGACCGTGCTGACCGTGCTGACCGTGCTGACCGTGCTGACCGTGAGCGTGGCCGCTGCGGTGACGCGCGGGCTCAGCGCCGGCCGTCTTTGGGCGGGTCTTGGCCCGGGGGGGGCTTGGCGTCCGGTGGGGGGGCGGGCGTCGGGGGTGGGACGGCGGCGCGGGCGGGGCTGCCGTCGGAGAGCAGGCGGACGAGCAGCGTGTCCTGGGCGTCGGCGAGCAGGCGTTCGGTGCCGGTGACGGCGATCGAGTAGGAGCCTTCGGTCAGCTTGAGCAGGACTTGTGCCAGCTGCGTCGCGGCCGCGACCTCGCGCTCGGCCGGCTGCGGTTCGCCTGCGCGCCGGGCCCAGTCGAGCGCGGGTTCGTAGGCTTCCGTCAGCTCGCGCGCGTTGGTCTCGGTGAAGTTGACGCGCCGCGCGGGGTCGAACATCTTGCTCGTCAGGTCGACGGCCTCGACCACGGCGTTCAGGCGCAGCAGGGCCGCGATCGCGCGCTTCTCCTCCGCGCTGTACTCGCGTTCGAGGCGTTCGTGGAACAGCCGGCCGAGGTCGCGCGTGTTGCCGCCGAAGGCCGACCAGGGGATGGTCTCGGCCCGGCCGCCCTCGGGTTCGCACACGATGCCGTTGGCGTCGACGCCGGCGGCGTTGCGCGTCGCGCCCTTGCGCTCGCGCGGGTCGACGAAGGCCTTGCGGCGCCAGCGCGCGAACTCGCGCGCCAGCAGCTCAAGCGCCGACTGCGCGCGGCCGACCTCGACGGCCAGGCCCTCGAGGTAGGCCTTGGACTCGGGCTGCGACATGCGCGCCGCGGTGCCGCTCAGCCGCTCGCGCGCCGCAGCCAGCTCCAGCGCGCGCAGCTCGCGCTCCAGGCCCTGCGGCCCGCCGAAGGAGACCGCGATCAGCTTGGTGTCCTCCTGGCGCTTGGTCTCGGTGAACTTGACGCGCGTCAGCTCGAGCATGCGCAGCCGCTCGCGCGCCGAGCGCCCCAGGCGCATGAACTCCGCCACGCCGGCCGGGCCCTCGCCCAGCGGGAACTCGGGCAGGTCGAGCACCGGTTCGAGCTCGCGCAGGCGCTTCTCGACCAGGTCGAAGTCGCCGCGCGCCTGGGCCTCGTCGCACAAGCCGAGCTGGCCGTCGACGTAGCGCGAGGCGTTGGCCAGGATCTCGCGCTCCAGTTCCTTCTTCGCCGCCTGGAACAGGGGGTCGCTGGCCATCAGGCCCTGGCTGTCGACGGAGCGCAGCGCGAGCAGCGCCTTGCCCGGCTCGGGCGGGGTCTTGTCGAGGCCGGCCGAGCCGCGCAGGCGCCCGAGCAGGTCGTCGAGCGCCACGGACTGCTGCTGCGCGGCGACGTCGGACTGCGCCAGCTCGACGGCCAGCTCGTCCGCGCGCGCGAGAGCCTCGCTGGCCGCCGTCGTGCCGGCGTGGCGCGTGGCGAGCAGGCGCAACTCGTCGCGCAGCGTGCGCCGCTCGAGCGGCGGATCGCGGCGCAGGAGATCGTCGTACGCCGCGCGCGCCGCCGCTTCCGCCTGCTGCGCCGCCGCGTCGTCGTCGACGGGCTTCGGCGGCCGCGGCGTCGTGCGCGGGCCCTCTTCGGTCGTCGACCCGCGCGCTGCGACGTCCTCGGGCGCATCGAGCGGGCCGGCCGGGGCGGCGGGAACGACCGGATCCTGCGGCCGCGCGGGGGCCGGCGTGCGATTCCCCGTGGTCGGCGGCGTCGGCGGCGGCTTGGGCAGCTGGTCGTAGTACCAGTACCCGCCGGCGGCCAGGGCGCCGGCCAGGATCAGGAAGGCCAGCGCCTTGCTGCCCGAGCGCGCGCGCTCGCGCGGCCGCGTGCTCGGCGCCGCGCTGGAGACCGCTCCGCCGGCGGCACCGCCCGCGCCGCGCAGGCGCTCGAGCTCGCGCACCAGTTCGCCGGCGGTCTGGAAGCGCGCGCCGGGGTCCTTCTGCATCAGGCGCGCGACCAGCGCGACCACGCCCTCGGGCAGGTCGGCGGCGAAGTCGCGCATCGGCCGCGGCGCCTCGGTCAGGTGCGCGCGCACGATCTCCTTGGCGTTGGCGCCCTCGAAGGGCGTGTGCGCCGTCAGCAGGCGGTAGGCGGTGGCCCCCAGCGAGTACAGGTCCGAGCGGCTGTCGACGCGCTCGCCGCGCGCCTGCTCGGGCGACATGAAGTGCGGCGTGCCGAAGACCTTCTTCTCGGCCGTCTGCGATTCCTCGCTCTCCAGGTGCGTGGCCAGCCCGAGGTCGGCGATCTTGGTCTGGCCGACCGAGTTCTGCATCAGGTTGGCCGGCTTGAGGTCGCGGTGCACGATGCGCCGGCCCTCGGCGAAGGACAGGCCCTGGGCCGCGTCGCGCAGGACGTCGAGCGCCTCGGCCCACGGCAGCCGGCCGCCCTTCGAGATGCGGTCCTCGAGGTTGCCGCGGTCCATGTACTCCATCGACAGGTAGTGCGTGCCGCGGTCCTCGCCGACGTCGTAGACCGTGACGATGTTCGGATGGTTGAGCGCCGCCGCCGCGCGCGCCTCGGCCTGGAAACGCCGCACGAACTCGGCGTCCGCGGCCAGGCGCGGCGCGAGCACCTTGAGCGCCACCTGGCGCGCCAGGCTCTCCTGGATCGCGAGGTACACCTGCCCCATGCCGCCGCGGCCGAGCGTGCGCTCGACCTTGTAGCCGCCGATCGTCGGCAGAGCGGTGCGCGGCGCCTCGGCGGGCGCGCTCAGGCCGGGCAGCGCGACGGGCGTGTCGAGCTCGACCTCGCGCGTCTCGTCGTCGCGCTTGGGCGGTGCGGCGCTGTCGCGCACGGCGGCCGGGTCGACCACGAACAGTTCGTGTTCTCCGATGCGCAACGCGTCGCCCGCCGCCAGGCGCGCGCTGCCGACGCGCTGGCCGTTGAGCAGCGTGCCCACGCGGCTGCCGAGGTCGCGCAGGCCCCAGCCGCCGCCCTTGGCGCGCGCGATCGCGCAGTGCGCGCCGTCGATGCCCTCGCCGGTCAGCACCAGGCCGGCCTTGCTGCCGTCGCTGCCGATCACCAGCACGCCGGCGCGCGGCAGCTCGACCGGGGCGCGCGCCGAGCCGCGCTGCTCGAGCACCAGGCGCTCGCTCACGCGTCACCTCGCGGAGCGGGCGCCGGCGCGTCGAGGCCGGCGAAGAGCGCGGTGCCGACGCGCACGAGGTCGCTGCCTTCCTCGACCGCGACCTCGAAGTCCTCGCTCATGCCCATCGAGGTGCGCACGCGGCCGTCGACGAAGCAGCGCGCGGTGGTCGCGCGCCGCTCGAGGTCCAGCGCGAGCTGCTTGAGCGCCCGGAAGGCAGCGCGCGCGGCGTGCAGCCGGGCCGCGGCGTCGCCCTCGACGCGCGGCGCGATCGTCATCAGCCCGCAGAGCCGCACGCGCGGGGCGGGCCGCGTCGCGGCCAGGAAGGGCTCGACCGCCGCCGGCGCGAGGCCGGTGCGCGTCGGCTCGGCGCCGGGCTTGACCTCGACGTAGGCCTCGAAGTCGCGCTCGAGCTCGTCGCCGACGCGCGCCAGGGCGGCGTGCAGCGCGGGCGAGTCGAGCGAGTGGATCACGCGCGCGTGAACGGCGATGCGGCGCAGCTTGTTGCGCTGGACGTGGCCCAGGAAGTGCCAGACTGGCGCGGGGGCGAGGTCGGCGCAGGCCAGGGCGTGCTGCTCGAGGCCGTCGGCGCGGTTCTCGCCGAACTCGAGTTGCCCGAGGCCCGCCAGCTCGCGCACGCGCGCCAGCAGCGCCCCCTTGGTCACCGCCACCAGCCGGACCTCGCGCGGATCGCGCCCGGCGCGTCGGGCCGCCTGGTCCAGGCGCCGGCGCACGGCGCTGTAGGTGTCGGAGAGGCAGGGACTCACGGCGGGCCAGGTCGTCGGGAGAAGGTACCCGGCCGCGCTCGCCAAGTCACCGGGACAGGGCCCCCGGCGGCTCAGGCGTGCGTCACGGAGAGCCGCAGGCGGCGGCGCGTGCCCGCGTGCACCCGGCGCGTCTCGCTGGGGCGCAGGCCGGCGACCCACAGGACTTCCTCGGCATTGCAGACCAGCGCCACGCGCCCGCGGTCGTGGCGCGGGATGCCCGCGTCGCGCAGGAAGCGCGTCAGGCGCTTCGAGCCCGGCCCGCCCAGCGGCCGGAAACGATCGCCCGAGCGCGGCCAGCGCACCGCCAGCGGTCCGGCGAGGTCGTGCGCGTCGAGCTCGACCGTGCCGGCGCCGTGCGGCAGGGCGGACGCGGCGCTGACCTCGACCCACTCGGCGCTCAGGCGCCGGCCGTCGGGCAGCGTGGTCGTGCCGGGCACCGCCAGCGCCCAGGGTCCGTCCTCGTGCGCGGCGAAGTCGAACTGGCGCTGGTGTGCCGTGCTCGCCGTGCTCACTGGGGCGCGGCCCGCGTGCCCCGGTCGCCCCGACCTGCGGCGCGGCGGGGGATCGAGCTCGAGCCAGCCGCCGTGCAAGCCCAGGCGCCAACCGCCGGCGAGCACCCAGTCGCCGGTCGCGCCCGAGCGCAGCGTCGCCAGCACGTCGTCGATCACCACGCGGCGGTCGAAGCGGCCCGTGCCCTCGGCCAGCAGGCGCACCAGGGCGCGGCGCTGCAGCGGCGCGATCAGGCGCTCGAGTTCGGCGCGCTCGAGCGCGCCGCCCGCGCGCCGCTCGTCGGCCGCGCGCCGCGCCAGCGCGTGACGCGGTGCGCGCCAGGCGACGGCGGCGGTCAGGCGCGCGCACTGGCGCTCGAACTCCTCGACCGCCGAGCCGAAGCGCGCCAGGTGCGTCGACGCCTCGGGCCCGCAGGCCGCGCTCAACAGCGGCAGGAACACATTGCGCAGCCGGTTGCGCGCGAACTCGGGGCGCGCGTTGCTCGAGTCCTCGCGCCACTCGAGGCCCTGGCGCAGGAGCGTCGTGCGCACCTCCTCGCGGCGCAGCGCCAACAGCGGCCGGACCAAGAGCAGCGGCGTGCGCGTCGGGTTGAGCGCGGCCTCGTCCTGGCCGGGCCGCAGCTCGGTGCGCGCCGGGACGTGCGCGCCCGCCGCGTCGGTGCCGCGCAGCCAGCGCAGGAGCAGCGTCTCGACCACGTCGTCGGCGTGGTGGCCGGTGGCGATCACGCCGATGCCGGCGCGCGCCGCCTCCTCGCACAGCGCGCGGTAGCGCGCGACGCGCGCGCGCTCCTCGAGGCCCTGCGCTTCGGGATCGAGCGCGACGCGCCGGCGCACGAAGGGCACCGCCAGGCGCCGGCACAGCGCCATGCAGAACTCGGCGTCGGCCTCGGACTCCGCGCCGCGCAGGCCGTGGTCGACGTGCACCGCCAGCAGCTCGGGCCGCGGCTCGGCGCGGGACAGGAGCTGCAGCAGGTAGACGCTGTCCGCGCCGCCCGAGAGCGCCAGCACCAGCGGCGCCGCGGGCGCGAGGCCCAGGGCGCGCGCCAGCGGCTCCCACCGGCCGGGGCCGAAGGGCAGGGCCGCACCCGCGGCGCGGTCCGCGGGCGTGCTCGGAGGTCGGGAGTGCATGGGGCTCTGGGGCGTCGAGCTGCGTTGATCCCTTCGGCGGATGGAGCTACCCTGTGCGCCCCATTCGCACGGCGGTCCGGAGCGCGGCTCCGCGCCCCGCGGGGGAACGAGCTTAGCGAAAGCACCATCCTGAGCCAGGGGAGCGCTCCGAACCTGGCCGCGCCCGGATCCGCGGCATCCGACCCCGGGCGTGCCAGCCCCCGCCGCCGCCCCAACGCACCATGGCCCTGCGCATCGCGATCAACGGTTTCGGTCGTATCGGACGCAACGTGTTCCGGATCCTCGCGGCGCGAACCGACTGCGAGGTGGTCCACATCAACGACCTGACGGACCCCGCCACCCTGGCGCACCTGCTCAAGTGGGACTCGGTCCACGGCCGTTTCCAGGGCACGGTCGCGGCCGGCAAGGACCACATCGTGGTCAACGGCAAGACGATCGCCATCTCGGCCGAGAAGGATCCCGCGAAGCTGCCGCACCGCGCCAACCGGGTCGACTTCGCCGTCGAGTCGACCGGCGTCTTCGCCTCGCGCGAAGGCTGCCAGAAGCACGTCGACGCGGGCGCCGCCAAGGTCTGCCTGACCGTGCCGGCCAAGGACGAGATCGACGCGATGGTGGTGATGGGCGTCAACCACGCGATCCTGAAGCCCGAGCACCGCCTGATCTCGAACGCCTCGTGCACGACCAACTGCCTGGCGCCGGTGGCCAAGGTGCTCGACGAGAGCTTCGGCATCCGCCACGGCCTGATGAACACCGTGCACGCCTACACCAACGACCAGAACATCCTCGACCTGCCGCACAAGGACCTGCGGCGCGCGCGCGCGGCGGCGCAGAACATCATCCCGACCACCACGGGTGCGGCGCGCGCGGTCGGCAAGATCCTGCCCAACCTCAAGGGCAAGCTCGACGGCTTCTCGGTGCGCGTGCCGGTGCCCGACGGCTCGATGGTCGACCTGACGGTGGTGCTGGAGAAGAAGGTGACGGTCGAGGAGGTCAACGCGGCCTTCAAGGCGGCCGCGGAGAAGGGCCTCAAGGGCTACCTCGAGTACTGCGAGGACCCGATCGTCTCGGGCGACGTGATCGGCAACCCCTCGAGCGCGGTCTTCGACGCCGCCTCGACCATGGTCGTCGACGGCACGCTGGTCAAGGTCGTCGCCTGGTACGACAACGAGTGGGGCTACTCGATGCGCTGCGTCGACCTGATGCGCCACGCCCACGCGCTGCAACCCAGCGCGGCCACGGTGCGCTGAGCGGCGCCGCGATGAAGCTCGACGCCCGCCGGCTCGACGATCTCCAGGTGCGCGGCCAGCGCGTGCTCGTGCGCGTCGACTTCAACGTGCCGCAGGACGAGCACGGCGCGATCAGCGACGACACGCGCATCCGCGCGGCGCTGCCGACGATCCGCGAGATCCTGTCGAAGGGCGGCACGCCCGTGCTGCTCAGCCACCTCGGCCGGCCCAAGGGCAAGGTGGTCGAGGCGCTGCGCCTGACGCCCATGGGCCTGCGGCTGGCCGAGCTGCTCGGCTCGCCGGTGCAGAAGCTCGACGACTGCATCGGACCGGCGGTCGTCGCCGCCACGCGCGCGGCGCCGCCGGGCACGACCGTGCTGCTCGAGAACGTGCGCTTCCACGCCGGCGACGAAGCGGGCGACGAGGGCTTCGCGCGCGCGCTGGCGCAGAACGGCGACGTCTTCGTCAACGACGCCTTCGGCGCCGCGCACCGCGACCACGCCTCGACCTGCGGCGTCGCGCGCCAGCTGCCCTGTGCCGCCGGCCGGCTGATGGAGAAGGAGCTGGCAGCCTTCGCGCGCGTGCTCGACCAGCCCGCGCGCCCGCTGGTCGCGATCCTCGGCGGCGCCAAGGTCAGCGACAAGCTGGCGGTGGTCGACAACCTGATCGCCAAGGTCGACGCGCTGCTCGTCGGCGGCGGCATGGCCTACACCTTCCTCGCCGCCCAGGGCCACGCGACCGGGCGCTCGTTGGTGCAGCAGGACCAACTCGCGAGCGTGCGCGCGGCGCTGGCCAAGGCCGCCGAGCGCAAGGTCGCGGTGCACCTGCCCGAGGACCACGTGTGCGCCGAGGCCTTCGCCGAGGACGCCCGGCCGATGCCCGTCGACGGCCCGGCGATCCCCGACGGCCTGATGGGCCTCGACATCGGCCCGCGCACGCGCGCGCGCTACGCGGCGGTGATCGGCGGCGCGGCGACGCTGGTGTGGAACGGCCCGATGGGCGTCTTCGAGTGGCCGGCCTTCCGCGCCGGCACCGAGGCCGTCGGGCGCGCCGTCGCGGCCTGCCCGGGCTACACGGTGATCGGCGGCGGCGACTCGGTCGCGGCGATCGAGCTCCTGGGCCTGGCGCGCGAGGTCAAGCACATCTCCACCGGCGGCGGCGCCAGCCTCGAGCTGCTCGAGGGCACGCTGCTGCCGGGCATCGCGGTGTTGTCGCCCCGGGGTGGCTGAGGTCCCACGCGGCTACAATCCGCGTGTCCCGGAAGCCTCCGCATGACCGACCTGCCGCTGCTCATCGCGCCCTCGATCCTGTCCTGCGACTTCGCGCGCATCGGCGAGGAGCTGGCACGCGCCGAGGCCGCCGGGGCCGACTGGCACCACGTCGACGTGATGGACGGCCACTTCGTCCCCAACCTGACCATCGGCCCGCCGGTCGTCGCTGCGCTGCACCGCGTGGCGCGGGCGCCGCTCGACGTGCACCTGATGATCACCGACCCGTGGACCTACGCGCCGCACTTCGTGCGCGCCGGGGCGCACGTCCTGACCTTCCACGTCGAGGTCTGCCCCGACGCCGCCGCGGCGCGCGAGCTGGCGACGCGCATCCGCGCGCTGGGCGTCGCCGAGGTCGGCATCTCGCTCAGCCCCGACACGCCGGTCGAGCGCGTGCTGCCGGTGCTCGACGCGGTCGACCTGGTGCTGGTGATGAGCGTGCACCCCGGCTTCGGCGGCCAGTCGTTCATCGCCGCCACGCTCGACAAGACCGCCGCGCTGCGCGCCCACGGCTTCCGCGGCCGGGTCGAGATGGACGGCGGCATCAACGCCGACACGGTCGCGAGCTGCGCCGCCGCCGGCTGCGACACCTTCGTCGCCGGCTCGGCCCTGTTCGGCGCGCCCGACATGGCGGCCGCGCTGCGCACGCTGCGCGAACGCGCGACCCAGGCGCGCCGCACTCCCCCGCTGGTCCAGAAGGATGGAACGCATGTCCGCTGAGAAGTCCAAGCCCTCCCGCTCGGCCGTCCCCCCGGCCGAGACCCCGCGCGCCGATCCCGCCCGGGCGGCGGCCGAACGCAAGCCCGCCGCCGACGCGCTCGATCTCGCGCCCGAGGAGCTGCGCGAGGCCGACCTCGAGGAGGAGGACGAGGCGTCCGGCGAGGGCCTCGGCCCGCCCGAGGCGCCCTCCGCCGAGACGCGCGGCCGGCGCGTGTGGAAGAAGAAGGACATGCCCGGCGGGCTGTGGCTCAAGTGCGAGAACTGCGGCCAGATGATCTACCGCAAGGAACTCGAGGAGAAGGGCATGGTCTGCCCGGCCTGCGAGTTCCACTTCACGCTGCCGGGCCGCGAGCGCATCGCGATGCTGCTCGACGCCGGCACGTGGAAGGAGGAGTTCGCGGGCCTGACCGCGCTCGACCGCCTGCACTTCAAGGACCAGGTGCCCTACTCCGAGAAGGTGCGGCGCACGGTCGAGCGCAGCGGGCAGAACGAGGCCCTGTTGTGCGGCGCGGGCGCGATCGAGGGCCGCCCGGTGGTGCTGGCGGTGCTCGACTTCAGCTTCCTGGGCGGCTCGATGGGCGAGGTGGTCGGCGAGAAGATCGCGCTGGCGGCCGACCTCGCGCGCACGCGCAAGCTGCCGCTGCTGATCTTCACCAGTTCGGGCGGGGCGCGCATGCACGAGGGCATGCTCTCGCTGCTGCAGATGGCCAAGACCTCGGCCGCCCTGGCCTCGCTCAACGACGCGGGCGGCGTCTCGATCTGCGTCCTGACGCACCCGACCACCGGCGGCGTCACGGCCTCCTTCGCCTCGGTGTGCGACCTGACGCTGGCCGAGCCCGGCGCGCTGATCGGCTTCGCCGGGCCGCGCGTGATCGCGACGACGATCAAGCAGGAGCTGCCGCCGGGCTTCCAGCGCGCCGAGTTCCTGGTCGAGAAGGGCCAGGTCGACGCGATCGTGCGCCGCGCCGACCTGCGGCCGACCCTGGCCCGACTGCTCGACTTCGTGCCGCCCCGGCGCAAGCCCGCGAGCCGCTAGCGCGGCGCGAATTCCCCGGCGCGGCGTGGCTCCGCGCCGCGCGGCGCGGGGTATGCTTGCCACGATGAGCCTTCCGGCGTCCCCCCGGTGCCTCGTCGTCCCGTCGCCGCGTGCCGCGCGTTCCCCGCGTGGCGTGCGGGCCTTGGCGGGCGCGCTGGCGTTCGCTTCGATCGCTGTCCTCGCCGCGGCCCAGACCCCGGTCGGCGGCGTGACGCCCGGTCCGGTGCAGGTGCCGCGCATCCCGATCGCGACGCAGCTCTTCGGCCGCACGCTGGGCGCCTACCCGCACTTCGAGTACGTGCGCACGGTCTTCGAAGGCCAGCCGCTGCGCGTGGCGGTCGACCCGGGGATCCACCCCTGGATCGTCGGCCTGACGCGCAACCTGTGGCTGGTCGCGCACCGCACGATCCCGCAGTGGACGGCCAATGATCTCTTGGTCGACGTGCGCGGCGCCCCCGACAGCGTCAGCTTCGTCGCCGGCAGCATCACGGCCAACACCTTCACGCCCAGCGGCGCGCTCTCGGGCGACGCGGGCCTGGGCCTGGGGGTCGGCTACGACGTGGTGCTCGACATGAACGCCAACGGCCGGCTCGACGAGCCCGACCTGGTCGACGGCTACGGGGACGAGGCGGGCTTCTACGTCTGCAAGCCGACCGGCGTCGCCGGCCCGCTGGCGGTGACCGAGGTGCTCTACAACGGCGGCGCGCTGCTGGGCCAGGACATCTACTACCCGACGGCGATCGCCGGCCTGGGCGAGCTGCCGCTGGTGGTGGTCAGCCACGGCAACGGCCACCAGTACACCTGGTACGACCACATCGGCACGCACCTCGCGTCGTGGGGCTGCGTGGTGATGAGCCACACCAACGACACGATGCCGGGCATCGAGGCCGCCTCGACCACCACGCTCAACAACACCACGCACTTCCTCGCCAACCTGGCGACGATCGCCGGCGGCGTGCTCAACGGCCACGTCGACCGCCACAAGATCATCTGGATCGGCCACAGCCGCGGCGGCGAGGGCGTGGTGCGCGCCTACGACCGGCTGTTCGACGGCACGGCCACTTCGGCGCAGTACACGCTGGCCGACATCGTGCTGATCTCCAGCATCGCGCCCACGGGCTTCCTGGGCACCAACAGCTCGCACCCGCACGCGGCCAACTACCACCTGTGGGTCGGCGGCGCCGATTCGGACGTCAGCGGTTGTCCGTCGAGCGACATCACGCTGTGCTTCCCGCTGCTCAAGCGCTCGGTGGGCCGCCACCAGTCGATCGAGCTGCACGGCGCGGGCCACGGCGCCTTCCACGCCGGCGGCGGCAGCCTGTGGGCCGCCGGACCCTGCCTGCTGACCGCGGCCGACGTGCACGCGATCATGCGCGCCGAGCTCCTGCCGCTGGTCAAGCACTACACCGAGGGCAACGTGCCGGCCAAGGACTTCCTGGTGCGGCAGTGGGAGAGCTTCCAGTCGCCCGGCGTGCCGACCAACTCGTGCGTGGTGGTCGACCGCCAGTACCAGGACGGCCCGGCCGCGGCCAACCGCGTCGTCGACGACTACCAGACCAACACCGCGACCGGCCTGTCGAGCTCGGGCGGCGCGGTCGTGACCACGCTGCTCGCGCTCTCCGAGGGCCGGCTCGACGACCTGAACTCGGACTTCAACTACACGGTGAGCGAGACCTTCAACGGCATGACCGACGCGATCGCCACGGACACGGCGCGCGGCGCGCTCCTGGCCTGGACTTCCAGCGATCGCACGCTGACCTGGACGCTCGTGCCGGCCCAGCAGGACACGCGGCCCTTCACCCACCTCTCCTTCCGCGCCTGCCAGGCGACCCGCGCGCCCGAGACCACCGGCTCGCTGGGCGACCTCGACTTCAGCGTGGTGCTGCGCGACCTCGCCGGCAACGAACGCGCGATCCGCCTCTCGGCCTACGGCGGCGGCGTCGAGGAGCCCTACCAGCGCACCAGCTGCGGCGCGGTCGGCGCGGGCTGGAACAACGAGTGGGAGACGATCCGCATCCGGCTCGGCGACTTCACGCGCGACGGCTCGCTGGTCGACCTGCGCCAGCTGGCGTCGATCGAGTTCCGCTTCGGGCCCTCGCACGGTTCGGCCACGGGCCGCATCGGCCTGGACGACCTCGAGTTCACGCGCGAGTGAGGACTGCCATGCGATCCCTGCCCAAGCTCTCGATCCTGATCGGCCTGCTGGTGCTGGTCGGCGGCTTCACCGCGCAGCGCCTGCTCTCGGCGGGCGGGCCCGCGACGGGCCGCGGCCTGCCGGCCGGCGTCGCGCCCTCCGGCGAGGTGCGCGGCCTGTTGGCGGCGGTGCCGTTCGAGGTCGAGACGCCCTTCGAGAACAGCTGGCGCAGCGACCGGCCGCTGGTGCGGCGCGGCTGGCTGGTGGCGCTGGCGGTCGACCCGGCGCTGGTGCGCATCACGCAGCTCGAGCAGCCCGTGCTGTGCGCCGACGCCGAGATCCTGATGCGCTACAACCACGGCGAGGTCTCGGGCTGCGTCGTCGCGCTCTTGCCGACGCGCGACGATCCGACCACGCGCGACGCGCGCGCCGCCCTGGGCCGCACGGTGTTCCACTTCGCCGCACCCGAGCTGCCCGAGCGCCTCGACGGCCTGAAGCTGCGCCAGGAGCTCGACGCTTCGCGCCGCGACGGCGCGCGCAGCCTGGCGCCGGCCGTGGTCGACGCCGCGCGCGCGACCGGCGGCGCGACGATCGTGGTCAAGGAGCGCCACGAGCTCGACCGCCTGGCGGCCGAGTGGATCCGCCGCTGGGCGCCCGAGGACCAGGCCAAGGCCGACGAGCTCTCGGTGCCGGTCGGGCAGTGAGCCTCAGCGCCGCGCGCGCACGACCCAGCTGTCGAAGGCCTGCGGGTCGCCGGGACCGGCGCGGCGCCGGTTCCAGAAGAGCAGCAGCGGGTCGAGCAGGCCGGCCAGGCGCTGCGCGCTCAGGTGCATCAGGCGCGGCACGGGATCGGTCAGCTGGTAGCCGGCCCAGGCCTCGAGCGTCAGCCCGCGCGCGACCAGCCCGCGCTCGACCGTCTCGCGCGCCGGCGCGTTGAGCTCGCGCAGCGGCAAGAGCGGCCGCGTGCGCCGGCGCCGCAGCATGCCGCGCGAGCCCGGGTTGAGGTCGCCGATCACCAGCGTGCCGCCCGGCGCGAGGGCCGCGACCAGCCCGTCGAGGAAGCGCTCGGGCTCGCCGGAGAAACTGATCACGCCCGAGGAGAGCACCAGGTCGAAGGGCGCTTCGCCCGCGGCGGGGAAAGGCGGCTCCTCGCCGAAGCCGACGCGGCCCGTGCAGCGCTGCAAGCCCTCGGCGGCGGCGTTGGCGGTCGCGCGCGCGACCATCTCGGGGCTGGGGTCGAAGAAGCACAGCTCGGCTTCGCGCGCGCCCTCGGCCTCGCGCGCGACCTGCGCCGCCTCGATGCCCACCCAGCCGGCGCCGCAGCCGAAGTCGAGGATGCGCCGCTTGCCGCGCGCGTCGGCGAAGGTGCCGACGAAGCGCCGCATCCAGCGGAAGTGCGCGTAGCCCGGCCGGCCGGGCTCGCCGTTCCAGCCGGCGGCGTTCAGGTCGAACTTGGCCGCCACCGCGTCGCGCGCGAACACCGCCGCGCGCGGTTTGAGCACCAACAGGTCGCCGCGGTGGCCGGAGCCGTGCGCCAGCAGCGACTCGCCCTGCAGCGTGCGCCGCTGCATGCCGCCGTGCGTCAGCCGGTAGGTCGCGACCAGGTGCAGCGCCGGCCACAGCGCGTCGCGCCATCTCGCCAGCTCGGCGTCCTCGCGCGCCCCGTCGAGGAACAGGAGCAGCGTGTCGCGCGCGTCGGTCAGGTTGCGCCCCAGCGCGCCGAGCTCGGCGGTCAGCGCCTGCGGGTCGTGCACGCCGGCCGCCACGCCGGCCAGCGGCGTGCGCGGCGGCTGCGGCGGCAGCGGGTCGGCCGCGCACACCTGGCCCGCCGCGAGGCCCAGGTCCTCGAGCAGCGGCGCGAAGCCGCGCGGGGAGAGCGTGGCGAGCATGGGCAGGCGGAGTCTAGGGGGCCGGCGGGATCGCGCAAGCTCGGCGCGGCGCCTCAGTCGCGCTCGGCGCGTAGAGCCAACGAGAGCGAGTAGGCGCGCTCGTCGGCGGCGCAGAACACCGAGTGCATCGCGGTGCGCTCGAGGCCGTGGTTGGGCAAGAGGATCACGTCGCCCGGCTCGAGCAGCGCCGCGTGGCCGCCGTCGGCCAGGAAGGAGCTGAACTCCGGCCCGCGGTTGACCAGCCCGGCCAGCTGGCCGCAGCCGGGCAGGCCGAGCTCGCGCGCCAGCGCCGCGGGGTCGGCGCACAGCGCCTCGAAGCCGCGCCAGTCGGAGGCGCGCGGGTAGAGCTGCGCGCGCACCCAGGACCACTCGCCGCGCGCCAGCGCCGCGCCGAACTGCTGCACACGCCGCACCAGGTCGTCGGTCGAGAGCGCCAGCCAGGCGGTGCGGCCCGAGAGCTGCGCGTAGCACACGCCCAGCTGGCCGGGCCCGAGGGCGGGATCGTCGTCGTCGGCGAAGGCGTCGTGGTGGAACAGCGCCCCGCCGCCCGGCGAGTTCCAGTAGGCGATGTGCTGGGTGAACAGCACGCGCTCGCCGGTGCACAGGCGCAGGAGATCGGCGAGCGGCGTCGACTCGTGCAGCAAGGCGCTCTCGGGGATCAGGCGCGTCGCCAGCTCGTGCACCAGCCGGTGGCGCAGCGCGTCGCGGCTGGCGTCGTCGTACTCCTCGCGGCCGAAGGACAGGCGCACGCGCAGCGAGTCCTCGCCGGAGAAGCTCGAGAGCCAGCTCGACTTGACCCACAGGTCGCGCACGCGCCGGCGCCGGCCGCGCACCAGCGCCGTGGCGGTCGAGCTGATCAGCACGCGCTCCAGGTCGCGCTCGACGTCGACCAGCGCGGCCGGCCGGGGCTCGAGCGCGAAGGGTTCGGGCTCGGCGCCCAGCGCCGCAGCGACCCAGGCGCGCAGCGCGCGGCCTTCCGCCAGGCGCGCATGCAGCTCCTGCGCCGCCTCGATCTCGTCCTCCCAGGCGGGCAGCTCGGCGCGCAACAGGCCGTGGAGCACGATCGGCCGCGCGGCGTGCCAGCGCGCGGCCTGAGCGCCGGGCGCCAGGGCCACGTTCCAGGGCCCCGGTCCGAGCTGCGCCGGATCGAGCTCGACCCACTCGCCGTGCTCGCGCCCGCGGCGCTCGAGCAGCGCGCGGCTGCGCTCGGCGCTCTCCAGGGCGTCGCGCCGGGCGGCGGGGTCGCGCGCGTCGAGCGCCACGACCGGCCGCGCGCCGGAGCTCAGGTCGCGCTCGGGGAACTCCAGCAGCTCGCGGCGCAAGCGCGCGAGCTCCGCCGCGCGCCGCGGCCGGGGAGCGGGAGGTCGCGGGCTCATCGCCGAGAGCGTAGCGCCCCGGCCGGCCGGCGCACCATGGACTTCGCCGCGCGGCGCGCGACACTACGCGGCGATGGACGACGGCTCCGAGCTCGAGCGCTGGCGCGTCAGCGGCATCGAGCTCCCGGTGCTGGCCGACCCGGCCGAGCTGCGCGCGCGCACCTGCCGCGAGCTGGGCCTGGCGCCCGAGGACTTGCGCGGCCTGTCGATCGTGCGCCGCTCGCTCGACGCGCGCCGCCGGCCCGGTGGGCCAGGGGGCGGTCGGCGGCTGGCCTTCGTGCACCAGGTCGAGGTCGTCCTGCCGCGCCGCGTGCCGAGCAAGGTCTTCGCGCGCGCCAAGGAGAGCGGCCGCGTCGAGCGCGCGGCTCCGCCGCGCTCGCTGCGCGTCGCGGCCGTGCACCCCAGCCTGACCGCGCCCGGCGCGCCGCCGGTGGCGGTGGTCGGCGCGGGGCCGGCGGGGCTGTTCGCGGCCCTGATCCTGGCGCGCAACGGCGTGCGCGTGGCGCTGCTCGACCGCGGCTCGCCGGTCGAGCGCCGCAGCCGCGAGGTGGTCGCCTTCCACCGCACGCGCCAGCCGCACCCCGAGTCGAACCTGCTGTTCGGCGAGGGCGGAGCCGGCACCTTCTCCGACGGCAAGCTGTACACGCGCGTCGACGACGCGCTGGAGCACGCGCTCTTGGTCGAACTCGTCGCGGCCGGCGCCAGCGAGGAGATCCTGTTCGACAGCCGCGCGCACATCGGCACCGACCGGTTGCACCGGTTGTTGCCCAAGCTGCGCGGCCGGCTCGCGGCCGAAGGCGTGGCCTTCCACTGGAACACGCGCCTGGATGCCCTGGTGCTCGGCGGCGCCGGGCGCGTGCGCGCGCTGGCGACGACGCGCGGGGTGCTCGACTGCTCGGCGCTGCTCTTCGCGCCCGGCCACAGCGCGCGCGACACGCTGCGCGCGCTGCACGCCCAGGGCGTCGCCTGCGAGGCCAAGCCCTTCCAGCTCGGCGCGCGCATCGAGCACCCGCAGGACCTGGTGACGCGCGCGCAGTTCGGCAGCGGGGCCGAGGCGGCCGCGCTGGGCGCCGCCAGCTACCAGCTGGTCTGCGCCGCGGGCGACGGCCGGCGCGCCGCGCACTCCTTCTGCATGTGTCCGGGCGGGCGCATGGTGGCGAGCGTCCACGAGCCGGGCCTCTTGTGCACCAACGGCATGAGCAACTCGACGCACTCGTCGCGCTGGGCCAACGCCGCGCTGGTGGTGACGCTCGGCCCGGAGGACTTCGGGCGCGAGGCCTTCGACGGCGTGCGCCTGCAGGAAGAGCTCGAGCGGCGCTTCTTCGCGGCCGGCGGCGGCGACTACACGGCGCCGGCGCAGCGCGCGCACGATTTCCTCGCCGGGCGGGAGTCGTCCGGCGAGCTGGCGACCAGCTACACCTTCGGCGCGCGGCCCGGCCGGCTCGATCAGTTGCTGCCGCCCGCGGTGGGCGCGGCGCTGGCGCGGGCGCTGGCGCGCTTCGAGCGCTCGATCCCGGGCTTCGCCGGACCCGAGGGCCTGTTCGTCGGCCTGGAGTCGCGCAGCTCCGGGCCGCTGCGCCTGGTGCGCGACCGCGCCACGCGCTTGGCGGCGGGCTTCGACAACCTCGTGCCGCTGGGCGAGGGCGCCGGCTGGGCGGGCGGAATCATGAGCGCGGCGCTCGACGGTGCGCACGGCGCCCTGGCGCTGCTCGAACGCGGCGTGCCGGAGCGCAGCGCGCCGGGCGGCGGGCGCTGACCTCGCGCCTCGCGGCGCGCTGGGGTACCTTGGCCCGATGCCCGCCTCGAACCCCGGAGCCCGCGCCGGCGCCGCCAGCGACCGGCGCAAGGTCACGACCAAGAGCCTGCAGCGCATGAAGGAGCGGCGCGAGCCGATCGCCGCGCTGACCGCCTACGACCACCTGATGGCGCAGCTGCTCGACCAGGCGGGCGTCGACCTGATCCTGGTCGGGGACTCGGTGGCGATGGTGGTCCAGGGCCGCGAGACGACGGTCTCGGTGACGCTCGAGCAGATGCTCTACCACGCCACGCTGGTCTCGGCCGGCATCGAGCGCGCGCTGGTGGTCGGCGACCTGCCCTTCATGTCTTACCAGGTCAACCCCGACGAGGCGCTGCGCAACTCCGGCCGCATGGTCAAGGAAGCGGGCGTCGAGGCGGTCAAGATCGAGGGCGGCGAGGTGGTCTGCGCCACGATGCGGCGCATCGTCGACGTCGGCATCCCCGTGATGGGGCACCTGGGGCTGACGCCGCAGTCGATCCACAAGTTCGGCACCTACCAGGTGCGCGCCACGACGCCCGAGGAGGCCGACGAGGTGCGGCGCGACGCGCGCGCGCTGCAGGACGCAGGCGCCTTCGCCATCGTGCTCGAGAAGATCCCGGCGGCGCTGGCGGCCGAGATCGCGGCCGACCTGACCATCCCGACCATCGGCATCGGCGCGGGCGCGGGCTGCGACGGCCAGATCCTGGTCAGCCACGACATGCTCGGCCTGTACACGCGCTTCCACCCGCGCTTCGTGCGGCGCTACGCCGAACTCGCCGCGCAGATGAACTCGGCCTTCCGCCACTACGTCTCGGACGTCAAGGGCCGCGAGTTCCCGGCGGTCGGCGAGAGCTACTGAGCCCCCGGCGGCCACGGAACGCGCTGCGACTCAGGATCGGGGCCCGTGGCGTCCGAAGAGGCCCGCGACGCATGTCCGGAGCATCGAGGGTCGACGAGCGCGCGGGCACGGAGTCCGCGGCGCAGGAAGTGCTGCAGCGCGTCGCCGGCGATCTGGGCCTGATCACCGAGCGCCCGATCGCCCTGTGCCCGGTGTCGATCGAGCGCGCCTGCGCCCGGCCCGCCGGCCAGGGCTCGATCCACATCTCGTTCAAGCTCGGCTTCCGCCAGGACGGCCGGCGCAGCCACGGCGCGCTGCTCGTGCCGCTGCCCGCGGCGCTGACTGTGGCGGGGCACCTGATGCTGCTCTCCGACACGGCCGTCGCGGCCCAGCGCGAGCTCGAGACGCTCGACGCCGCGCAGAAGCAGGCGCTGCTCGAGCTCGGCAACTACGTCGGCGGCGCGGCCGACGCGGCGCTGCGCGGCCTGGGCCTGGCGGGGGTGCAGGCCTGCTCCGAGGGTTGTCAGGGCGTGCGGCCGGGCGTGCGCCCGGCGCTGGAGTACGCCGAGGGCGAGGAGCTGGTCGTGGCGCGCGCCGAGCTCGAGATCGAGGGCTGGCCGGCCTGCGAGGTGCTCCTGATCCTGCCCGTGCTCGAGAGCGCCGTGCTCAGGGGCGCGGCGGATCCTTCAGCACCTGCTTGAACAGGTTGCCGAGGTTGGTCGACAGCGGCTTGCCGCGCGTCTCGCGCAGCGCCTGATCGATCACGTGCGAATCGACCGAGTCGTCGGAGCCCAGCAGGGCGCCGCGCGGGTCGAGGCGCGTCAGCGCGATGCGCTTGGCGGCGCTGTCGACGCTGAGCACGCGCACCTGCACGGTCTCGCCGACCTTGAGCGCATCCTGCGCGCGCCGCAGGCGGTCCTTCGAGATCTGCGAGACGTGCAGCAGGCCCTCGACGCCCGGCTCGATCTCGACGAAGGCGCCGAAGTCCATCACGCGCTTCACCGTGCCCTGCAGCACCGAGTCGGGCTGCACGCGCGAGCCGCTGGTGGTCCAGGGGTCGGCTTCGAGCGCCTTCATCGACAGGCCGATGCGCCGTCCGCCCTCCTCGATCTTGACGATGCGCGCCTGGACGGTGTCGCCCACCGCGACCTTGTCGACGGCGCTCTCGACGCGCTGGTGCGACAGGTTCGACACGTGCACCAGGCCCTCGATGCCCGAGCCCAGGTCGACGAAGGCGCCGAAGGGCTCGACGCGCGTCACGCGGCCCTGGATGGTCTGGCCGACCGACAGGCGGCCGACGCTCTCCTGGACCGCGACTTCGCGCTCCTTCTCGAGCACGGCGCGGCGCGAGAGCACGATGCGGCGCTTGGCGGGATCGACCTCGCGCACCTCGCACACCAGCACCTGGTTCAGGTACTGCGCCAGGTTCTCCTCGCGCTGCAGCGCCACCTGCGAGGCGGGCAGGAAGGCCGCGACGTTGCCGACGCGCGCTTCGAGGCCGCCGGTGTTCTGGCCGGTGATGCGCGCCTTGACCAGCGCTCCGACGGCGACGTCGACGCCGGCGCTCAGTTCTTGCGCGCGGCGGCGCGAGAGGCGCCACAGGTCGTCCTCGCGGCCGTGCAGCGTGAACTCGAAGACCTCGCCGACCGCGGGCGGCGTGTCGAACTCGCCGATCGGCAGCACACCCTGCATGCGCGGGCCGAGCTCGACGAACACGTCGGGGCCGCTGATGCCGACCACCGCGCCGCGGCGCGTCTCGGCCTCGCCGCGCGCGGCACCCTTTCCGCCAGGCCCCTTCGCGCCAGCCTTGGCGGGGCGCGCGGGCTGGTCGAGGTTCTGCAGATCGATGCCCTCGAGGGCGGCGTCGATCTCGCGCGAGAGGGGGTCGGAGCGATCGGACGGATCAGGGCGGTTCGTGCTCATGGTTCGGGGCGCAAAGGGCGGGAAATCCTACCCTGCCGCGGGCCCGCGGTCAGGAGCGGCGTTGGACCTGGGTGGTCGAGGCCTGGGCCGCGGCCCACAGGACGATCTCGCCGACGTTGACGTGCGGCGGCCGGCTGACGGCCCAGGTGATCGCCTCCGCGACGTCCTCGGGCGTCAGCGGATCGACGCCCTGGTAGACGGCGCGGGCCTTCTCGGCGTCGCCGCGCAGGCGGATCAAGCTGAACTCGGTGCCGCCGACCATGCCGGGGTCGATGGTGGTGAAGCGCACGCCGCTGCCGGCCATGTCGAGCCGCAGCGCCTCGTACAGCGCGCGCACGGCGTGCTTCGTGGCGCAGTAGATCGCGCCGCCGGGGTAGACCTGGCGGCCGGCGACGCTGCCGAGCAGCACCGCGTCGCCGCGCCCGCGCCGCGCCAGGGCCGGCAGCGTGGCGTGGAAGACGTGCAGCACGCCCTTGACGTTGACGTCGATCACGCGCGACCAATCGGCAGGCACGCCGGCCGGCAAACGCTCGACGCCCAGCGCCAGGCCGGCGTTGTTGACCACCAGGTCGAAGTCGCGCCCCGCCAGCTCGCGCTCGACCGCGGCGGCGTCGCACACGTCGAGCACCACGATCTCCGCGCCCGGACAGTCGCGCGCCACGCGCTCGAGCTCGGGCCGGCGGCGCGCCGCCAGCGTCACGCGCGCGCCCAGGCGCGCCAGGCGCCGCGCGGTGGCGGCGCCGATGCCGGAGGAGGCGCCCGTGACGAGCGCGCGCCGGTCCTTCAGCGATTCGTCCATCCAAGTCTTCTACCCGGCTGGCCGGGCAGGAAAAAGCTTCGCCTCGCCGGCCGCCAGCCCGCGCAACCGGGTTTTCCGCGCTCGGGCTCCAGCGTCGCACGCCGGGCACCGATCTAGGGACGAGAGCCCAAAGCAGACCGCGTGTTCCCCCGTCCCTGGCATTTCCTGGCAGCGCTGTCCCTGCTCGGCGGCGCGAGCCTCGCCGCGCAGGAGAACACCGGCACGGCCCTGTTCTACAACGGCCGCTTCGTGCTCAACGACGGCAAGGGCGGCCAGGCCGGGGCCCTGCTGGTGCGCAACGGGCGCGTGATCGCGGCGGGCGACCTGGCGGCGCTCTCGAAGCGCGCCGACGCCGCGGGCGTCGAGCGCGTCGACCTCGGCGGCGCGACGGCGGTCCCGGGCCTGCAGGACGGGCACGTCGACCTCGAGCTGCTGGCCTTCGCGCAGGGCGCGCTCAACCTGAGCGGCGCGCGCAGCTACGCCGAGCTGGTGCAGATCGTCGCCGCGCAGGCGGCGCGCAACAAGTCCGGCGGCTGGGTGCTGGGCTTCGGCTGGTCCGAGCGCGACTGGCCCGACGCCGCGAACCTGCACCACGCCGTGCTCTCCAGCGCCGTGCCCGACCGGCCGGTGCTGCTCTTGCGGCGCGACGGGCGCGCGGCGCTGGTCAACAAGGCGGCGCTGGCGCTGGCCAAGCTCGACGGCGCGCTGACGCTCGATCCGCGGCGCGTCGCGGGGCGCGTGGTCGAGGACGCCGACGGGCGCGCGACGGGCCTGCTGATCGAGGGCGCGATCGATCTCGTGCGGCGCCTGGTCCCCGAGAGCGAGCTGGGCGACGTGCGCCAGCTCGGCACGCGGCTGCAGGCGCTGCAGCAGCAGTTCCTGGCCCAGGGCGTGACCGCGGTGCACGACATGGGCACCGACGGCCGCACGCTGACCGCGCTGCGCGAGCTGCGCACGGCGGGCACGCTCGACCTGCGCGTGATCTGCTACCTCGACGGCAACGAGCCCTTCGACGCCTTGCTCGCGCCGGAGTACCTGCGCGCGGACCCGCTCGAGCGCTTGAGCGTGCAGGGCGCGCGCTTCCGGCTCGACGGCGGCCTGTGGTCGCACAGCGCGGCGCTGCTCGAGCCCTACGCCGACCTGGCGCACAGCGAGGGCCGCGAGCAGCGCGGGCAGATCCTGATGTCCGACGACGTGCTCGCCGCGCGCCTCTCGGAGCTGGTGCGCCGCGACCTGCAGCCGGCCTTCGAGGCCCAGGGCGACCGCGCCAACCGCCACGCGCTCGACCTGCTCGACCGCGTGCTGGCGGTGCAAGGCGACATCTCGGCGCTGCGGCCGCGCATCGAGGGCGCCTTGATCGTCGCCACCAAGGACTGGCCGCGCTTCCCGGCGCTGCACGTGGTGACGTCGATGCAGCCCGCGGCGCTGGCCGACGACTACGAGGCCTACGCGGGCTTGCTCGGCGAGGCGCGCTGGCGCGGCCTAGCGACCTGGCGCGCGCTGGTGCCCTCGCTGGGCCGCACGGTCTTCGGCAGCGGCAGCCCGGCGCACGACATCGGTCCGCTGCGCACGCTGGCGGCGGCGCGCCTGCCGCTGGGCGGCATCGAGGGCCTCGCGCCCTCGGGCCAGTCGCTCAACCCCGCCGAGGCGCTGGCGGCCTGCACGAGCAGCGCCGCCTGGGCCGCGCGCCAGGAGGCGCGGCGCGGCCGGCTGCAACCGGGTTGCGCGGCGGACATGACGGTCTTGAGCGCCGACCCGTCCAAGACGCCGGCCGACCAGCTGACCACGCTGCAGGTGCGCATGACGGTGGTCGACGGCCGGATCGTCTACCGCCGCCGCTAGCGTCCGCGTCGCGGTCGCGGGCCGCGAGGTCGTACACTGGGCCGCGCATGGTCCAGATCGACATCGAATACCAGGGCGAGCTGCGCTGCCGCGCCGTGCACCAGCCTTCGGGCACGGCGCTCGTCACCGACCCGCCGCTCGACAACCAGGGCCGCGGCGAGTCCTTCTCGCCCAGCGACCTGGTGGCCACCGCGCTGGGGAGCTGCATGCTGACGATCATGGGCATCGTCGCCGCGCGCCACGGCTGGCCGCTGACCGGCGCGCGCGCGCGCGTGGTCAAGTCGATGGTCGCCGACCCGGCGCGGCGCATCGGCAAGCTGGCGGTCGAGATCCGCGTGCCCGGCACCTTCGACGCGCAGCAGCGCCAGGCCTTGGTCAACGCGGCGCACACCTGTCCGGTGCACAAGAGCCTGGCGCGCGAGACCGAGATCACGGTCGAGTTCGTGTGGGGGACGGCGTGAGCGGGCGCGTGCTCTTGCGCGCCGAGGACCTGGCCTACGCGCACCCGGGGGGCGCGGACCCCGGCGGCGTGCGCGCGGTCGAAGCGGCCAGCCTCGAACTGTGCGCGGGCGAGCTGGCCTTCCTGATCGGGCCGAACGGCTCGGGCAAGAGCACGCTGCTGCGCCTGTGCGCCGGGCTGTTGCGGCCCGACCGGGGCCGCGTGACGCTCGAGGGCCGCGACCTGGCGGACTTGAGCGACCGCGAGCGCGCGCGCGCGGTCGGCTTCCTGCCCCAGGGGCTGGCGGTGCTGCCCGACCTGGGGGTGCGCGAGTTCGTGCTCGCCGGCCGCTACGCCCACGTCGCCGACTACGCCGCGCTGTCGCGCGTCGACCTGGCGGCGGTCGACGAGGCGCTGGCGCGCTGCGACGTCGCCGAACTCGCCGAGCGCAACCTGTACGAGCTCTCCGGCGGGCAGCGCCAGCGCGTCTTCGTCGCGCGCGCGCTGGCGCAGGAGGCGCGGCTCCTGCTGGTCGACGAGCCGACCAACGCGCTCGATCCCGAGCACCAGCTGGCGGTGTTCGAGCTGCTGGTCGAGCTGGCGCGCGGCGAGCGCGGCGTGCTGGTCGTGACGCACGACCTGGTGCTCGCCGGCCAGTACGCCCGGCGCGTGCTGGTGCTCGACCGCGGCCGGCTGGTGGCGCAGGGCGCGCCGCAGACGATCCTGCGCGGGCGCGCGCTCGAGCCGGTCTACGGCCGCCAGCTCTCCGAGGCGGTCTTCGAGGACGATCCGCGCGGCACGCGGCTGGTGCTGCCGCGCCGGCCGGGCGGGTGACGCCTCAGCGCAGCCCGAGGACGTAGTCGGCGATCTTGACCAGCGCCTCGTCCGAGAGCGTGCTGAACTTGGTCATCGGCAGCGAGTACTTCTTCGAGTAGGCCGAGAGGCGCGCGTCGTTCTTCAAGTAGGCCTGGGGATCGCGCAGGTAGGCGATCAGCGTGTCGCGCGTCCAGTACGGCGCGACGCCGGTCAGCGCCGGCGCCAGCGGACCGCCCTGGGCGTGGACGCCGTGGCAGGTCGTGCAACCCTGGGTCTTGAACAGCTGTTCGCCGGTCGCCTGGCTCGCGCCCGCCGAGCCCGCGCCGTCCGGCCCGCAGGCCAGGGCCAGGAAGATCACCGCCGGGGAGAGCGCGAGGAGCCTGTGCATGCGCGCTTCGTACCACAACCCGGCGCGCGGGGGAACGCGCCTTGGCCGCGCCCGGCGCGCCGCCTACACTCACGCCATGCCCAAGCCCGTCCCCGAACCTGCGGCGGTTCCGCGAGCCAGCTTCGACGCGCGCCTGGCGACGCTCGACCAGATCGTGCAGGCGATCGACGGCGGCAAGCTGGGCCTGGAAGAGTCGATGGAGCGCTACCGCGAGGGCCTCTCGCTCTACAAGGAGCTCAAGGCCGAGATCGAGGCCCACCAGGCGCGCTTCGAGGAGCTGGCGGCCGACGGCAGCGTGCAACCGAGCGCGGCGGAGGCGCGGTGAGCGACGACGCCGCGCGCCGCGCGGCCGAGCCCTGGCTGGCCGAGGCGCGCAGTTGGACCGAGGCCGCGCTCGAGCGCGAGCTGGCCGGGCTCTCGACACCCGACCCGCGCCTGGCGGAGGCGCTGCGCTACGCGCTGCTCGGCGGCGGGAAGCGTTTGCGGCCGGCGCTGGTGCGGCTGTTCGGCGAGCTGCACGGCGCGGACCCCGAGGCGCTGCGGCGCCCTGCGGTCGCGCTCGAGTGCGTCCACACCTACAGCCTGGTGCACGACGACCTGCCGTGCATGGACGACGACGACCTGCGCCGCGGCCGGCCGACCTGCCACAAGGTCTTCGGCGAGGCGACGGCGGTGCTGGTCGGCGACGCGCTGCTGACCTGGTCCTTCGAGCTCGTCGCCCACGGTCCGCACGCCGCCGAGGCCGTGCGCGTCCTGGCGCGCGCCGCCGGCGCGGCCGGGATGGTCGGCGGCCAGGCGCTCGACCTCGCGGCCGTCGCGGGCCGCGGCGCGCGCGCGGAGGTCGAGCGCATCCACCGCTGCAAGACCGCCGCGCTGCTCGGCGCGGCCTGCGAGGTCGGGGCGCTCGCCGGCGGCGCGCGGGCGCACGCTCGGGCCGCGGCACGGCGCTACGGCGAGGCGCTCGGCCTGTGCTTCCAGGCGGTCGACGACGTGCTCGACGTCACCGGCGGCGCGGCCCTGGGCAAGACGCCGGGCAAGGACGCGGCGCAGGACAAGCTCAGCCTGGTCGCGGTGCTCGGCCTCGAAGGCGCGCAGGCCGAGGCGCGGCGCCTGGCGGACGCGGCCCGCGGCCTGGCGCGCGAGGTGTCCGACGGGCTGCCCGCGGCCGACGGCGGCGCGCTGCCCGCCTCCCTGCCCGGGACCCTGATCGACCTGCTGCTGGAGCGCTCGCGCTGAGGCCGGCGCAGCAGGCCGGGCGCGCATCCGGGTCGGGCGGCGGCTAGGATGACCCCCTCCATGAGCGAAACCCGCGCTGTGGCCTGTGGGCCCAAGCTGTCGGCGATCCGTTCCCCCGAGGACCTCAAGCGCCTCGCCCCGGAGGAGCTGCCCGAGTTGTGCGCCGAGCTGCGCGCCTTCCTGCTCGACAGCGTGCAGCACACCGGCGGCCACCTCGGTTCGAACCTGGGGGTGGTCGAGCTGACCGTCGCGCTGCACCGCGTGTACGACCTGCGGCGCGACCGGCTGGTCTTCGACGTCAGCCACCAGTGCTACCCGCACAAGCTCCTGACCGGCCGGCGCGAGCGCTTCAGCAGCCTGCGCCAGACCGACGGGCTGTGCGGCTTCACCCACCCCGACGAATCCGACTGGGACCTGTTCCACACCGGCCACGCGGGCACGGCGATCTCGCTGGCGCACGGGCTGGCCTTGGCCAGCGCGCACGAGCAGGACCGGCCGCACTGCATCGCGCTGGTCGGCGACGCGGCGCTGGGGGCGGGCGTGGCCTTCGAGGCGCTCAACCACGCGGCCGCCAGCGGCCAGCGGCTGCTGGTGGTGCTCAACGACAACGAGTGGTCGATCTCCAAGTCGGTCGGGGCGCTGGCGAGCTACCTCTCGCGCATCCGCTCGAACCGCTTGATGCAGCGCGTCGGCCAGGAGGTCTCGAACCTGATCTCGGCCATGCCGGTGATCGGCAAGCGCGTCGACCGCACGCTCGACCAGCTGGGCGAGGTGGTGCGCCACGCCTTCGTCCCCGGCCACATCTTCGAGGAGCTGGGCGTGCGCTACGTCGGCCCGATCGACGGCCACGACGTCGCGCTGGTGATCGAGCACCTGGAGCGCGTGCGCCAGCTCGACGGCGTCGTGCTGCTGCACTGCCTGACCGACAAGGGCAAGGGCCACCCCAAGGCGCCGACGCACCCCGAACGCGTGCACGGCGTCAAGGCGCCCGAGAAGGCCGCCAGCTCGGGCGGCGACGCGCCCAAGCTGCCCTCGCCGCCGGAAGCGGCGCCGGCGCAGAGCGGGCCGGCGTACACCAAGGCCTTCGCCGAGGCGCTGCTGCGGCTGGCCGAGCGCGACCTGCGCGTGCACGCGATCACGGCCGCGATGCCCTCGGGCACCGGCCTCGACCACTTCGCCGAGCGCCTGCCGGGCCGCTTCCACGACACGGGCATCACCGAGCAGCACGCCTGCGCGATGGCGGCGGGCATGGCCAAGGGCGGCCTGCGACCGGTGGCGGCGATCTACTCGACCTTCTTGCAGCGCGGCTACGACCAGGTGTTCCAGGAGATCGCGCTGCAGAACCTGCCGGTGATCCTGGCCCTCGACCGCGCCGGGCTGGTCGGCGCCGACGGTCCGACGCACAACGGCGTCTTCGACATCGCCTACCTGCGCACGCTGCCCAACCTGGTGCTGGCGGCGCCGCGCGACGCGACCGACATGGAGCGCCTGCTCGAGCTCGGGCTCAAGCTCGACGGTCCGCTGGCGCTGCGCTTTCCGCGCGACAACGCGCCGCACCAGGAGCGCATCCACCGCGGCGAGCGGCGCGAGATGCAGCCCGGCAAGGCCGAGGTGCTGGCCGAGGGCGACGAGATCGTGCTGTGGGTCTACGGGGCGCTGGTGACGCAGGCGCTGGTGGCGGTCGAGCGCCTGGCGCGGCGCGGCGTGCGCGTCGGGCTGGTCGACGCGCGCTTCGCCAAGCCGCTCGACGTCGAGCTCCTGGCGCGCCACGCGCAGCAGTACCGCTGGATCGTGACGCTCGAGGAGCACCAGCGCGCCGGGGGCTTCGGCTCGGCGGTGCTCGAGGCGCTCAACCCGCTGGCGAACGCCACGGCGCGCGTGCGCATCCTGGCCGTGCCCGACCGCTTCGTCGAGCACCGCACGACGCGCGAGGAGCAGCTGTCCGAGCTCGGGCTGGACGCCGAGGGCGTGGAGCGCGCGATCGGCGCGCTGCTCGCCCCGACGCGGGTCTGACGATGGCCCGCCCCCCGCGCCGCACCCGCGAACCGGAGCTCACGCGCAGCGCGCTGCGCGTGCTGGTGCTGGCCGACACGCGCAAGCCGGAGGTCGCGGCGCTGGTGCGCGAGCTCGAACCCTGGCTGGCCGCGCGCGTGGCGCAGCTGTCGGTCGAGCGCGACGTGCGCGATTTCTACAAGCAGCACGCCGCGCAGCGCAGCGGCGCGCGCAAGGCGCCGGCCGAACTCGACGCGGTGGTGGTGCTCGGCGGCGACGGGGCGATCCTGGCCGCGGTGCGCGCGCTGGCCGAGACGCCCGTGCCGACGCTGGGCATCAACTTCGGGCGCGTCGGCTTCCTGGCCTCGGCCGATTCGGGCCGCTGGCGCGAGGCGCTGACCGAGCTGGTCGAGAACCGTCTGGTGCGCGAGCCGCGCATGCGCCTCGAGGCCGAGTTCCTCGGCGCGCAGGGCAAGCTGGTGCGCGCCGTCGCGCTCAACGACGTGGCGCTGACGCGCGGCGCGTTCCAGGGCATGCTGAGCCTCTCGCTCTCGGTCGGGAAGGACTGGGTCGCGCAGTACCGCGCCGACGGCCTGATCGTCGCGACGCCCAGCGGCTCGACCGCCTACTCGCTCGCCGCCGGCGGCCCGCTGCTCGCGCCCGCGATCGAGGGCCTGGTGGTGACGCCGGTCTGCCCGCAGGCGCTCTCGCACCGCGCGATCGTGCTGGGCACGACCGAGGAGCTCTCGGTGACCGTCGAGGAGGCCAGCGGCGTGACGACGCTGGTCGTCGACGGCCAGGGCTTCTACCAGATGAAGGTCGGCGAGCGCGTCGTGCTGCGCCGCCACCCGCTGCCCTGGCCGTTGCTGGCGCGCCCGGGCTTCGACCCGTATCGACGCTGGCGCGAACGCCTCGGCTGGCGCGGCAGCGTCGAAGCCGACACCGTGCCCTCGCGCGCGCTGACCGAGCGCGCCGACGCGGACCACGAGGGCTCGCTGTAGCCCGTTTTCGTGCGTCCACGCCGCTGCGCACGAGGCAGGGCGACCCGATCGCTGTCGGCTGAGCAGGACCGCTGTACCCTCGTTGCACGTGATGAGTCGAACTGCACCTGCGATCGCGGGAGGACGGGCACGCTCCGCCGCGGCGGTGGTGTTCGGCTCCCTGCTGGCGGCGTGTGCCCGTCCGTCTTCAGTCGCCAAGATCGATCCGGCCGAACGCGGACTGGCCCTCGCGAGCTTGCCAGGGTCAACCGAGCCGGGGAGGGAGCTGCTCGTCGTCGGGGCCTTCGCCACGAGCAGCGATCCGAAGTCGCGCGGGTGCGTCGAGTGTTATGAGGTTCCGGGGCTCTCCCGGAGGTTCAGAGTGGATGAGCCCGAGGGCCTGGGCCAGTTCGGGTGGGCGGTGGCGGCGGTCGGAGACTGGAACGGTGACGGAGCCGACGATGTCGCCGTGGGTGCTCCGGACCTGGACGACAAACACAACGGCGGCGTCGTGCAGGTGCTCTCAGGACGGGACGGAGCTGTGCTGACCACGATCCAGAGTCCACGCCGTGGTGCACAGTTCGGATACTCGCTGTGCTCCCTGACGAGAGCGAGCGAGCGGCCTGGCCTGCTCGTAGGAGCGCCGGCTCATGCTTCGCATGGGAACGACGATGGGGCGGTGTTCCTGATCGAGAGCGGCACGAATGTGATCAAGGACTGCATCACTCCGACTCGACCCTCTGAGACCCGTCGGACCCGATTCGGACGGGCCCTGGCCTCCGTTCCGGCGGGTCAGGGTGGGCTGGCGACCCACGTCGTCATCGGATCCGATATCGCCGGGAGTGTATGGATCGCATCGGTGTCCGATTTGCATTCGCTGGCGCGAGCTGCGGGTCAGAGCTGGTCGGGGTTTGGCGCGTCGATCGCTGGCCTCCCGGCCCTGGAGGCAGGTGGGGAGGTCCGATTCGCTGTCGGCGACCCCCATTACGGCACAGTGTCCATCCTGCGCCTGGCTCGCATGGAGTCGGCCGAACTCCTGCTGTCGGAATGCGCAGCCGAGACCACGGGGAGCGCCGACAGATTTGGCCATGCTCTCGCGCTCTGCGACGACGTCGACGGCGATCGGATCGAGGACCTGGTCGTCGCTGCGCCCGGGATGCGCAAAGTCGTTCCGAGCGCAGTCGGGCTGCCGCTGAGCCCTACGGGCACCGAGCGGGCACGGTCCGCGCACACGCGACTGGGCCGGATCTCGATCGTGTCGTCTCGGTCCGGTCTCGTGCTCGAGGGCTTCGACTCGCCCGAAGAGGACATCTGGTTCGGCGCGAGCGTGTGCCGTGGCCTCGACCTCGACGGCGATGGCAGCAGCGAGCACTACGTGGCGGCCGGCGACATCGGTCTCGGTCGCGTATACGTCTTGTCGTTGAAACGGAAGCAGATCCTGACCAGGTTGGATCCGTGCAGGTGAGTTGGGTGGAGCGCGCCGACGCGGACCACGAGGGCTCGCTCTAGCCCGCGCCCGGCCTACGGCGCGATCCGGCCGTCGGTCATGCGCACGATGCGGTCGCAGCGGCGGGCGATGCGTTCGTCGTGGGTGACGAGCAGCAGCGTCAGCGAGCGCGCGCGCTGTTCGGCGAAGAGCAGCTCGAGCACCTTCTCGCCCGTGGCGCTGTCGAGGTTGCCGGTCGGTTCGTCGGCGATCACCAGCGGCGGGTCGAGGAACAGCGCGCGCGCCAGGGCCACGCGCTGGCGTTCGCCGCCGGAGAGCTGCGTCGGTTTGTGGCGCAGGCGCTCGCTCAGGCCGAAGCGCACCAGGAGTTCCTCGGCGCGCTGGCGCAGCTCCCGCGCGCGCGCGCGCCAGGCGGCCGGGCCGTGCTGGATCATCGCCGGCAGCAAGACGTTCTCCAGCGCGTTGAGCTCGGGCAGCAGGTGGTAGAACTGGAACACGAAGCCGAGCTTGCGATTGCGCAGTGCCGCGCGCCGCTGCACCGGCAGCTTCCAGGCGTTCTCGCCGTCGATCCACACCTCGCCCGCGCTGGGGGACTCGAGCAGGCCGAGGATGTGCAGCAAGGTCGACTTGCCCGCGCCCGAGGCGCCCATCAGGCTGACGCACGCGCCGCGCTCGAGCTCGAGGTCGACGCCGTGCAGGATCTCGAGCTTGTCCTTGCCGATCTTGAAGGACTTGCGGATCCCGCGCGCCACCAGCACCGGGCCGGCGTCGCGCGCTGTCTTGGGCTGCGCCGGGGCGCGCGTGGCGAGCTCACTCATGGCGCAGGGCGTCCAGGGGGTGCATGCGGCCCGCGCGCCAGGCGGGGATGAAGGCGAAGGCCAGCGTGCAGCTGAAGGCGAAGGCCACGATCGCCGCCACGGCCCAGGGGTCGACGATCGCCGGGATGTAGTCGAAGAGGTACGCGTCGCGGTTGAAGATCTGCACCTCGAGCTGCTTCGACAGCCACTGCTCGATGCCGTCGATGTTGTGCGCCAGGCTGACGCCGGCCCAGGCGCCCAGCGCGCAGCCCAGCAGCGCGTCCCAGAAGGCGATCAGCGTGAACAGGCCGTGGATCCCGGCCGGCGTCGCGCCCAGGGCGCTCAGGATCCCGATGTCGCGCCGCTTCTCGACCACCATCATCGAGAGGATGGCGAAGATCGTGAAGCCCGCGACCAGCAGCACCAGCGAGAGCATGATCGCCATCAGCACGCGCTCGTTCTCGATCGCCGCCAGGAGCGTCTGCTTGTAGTTCTCCCAGGTGTTGACCTGCCGGCGCCCGGAGGGTTGCAGCACGCCGCGCTGGATCAACAGGGCCTCGAGCTCCTCGCGCAGCGCCCGGCCGTCGCGCTCGTAGTCCTCGAGCCGCACCAGGACCTGCGTGAAGCTCAGCTGGTCGCCCAGCAGGCTCTCGAGCTCGTCGCGCTCGAAGTACAGCGTGCCGCCGTCGAGCTCGTTGTCGCGCGAACGGAAGGTGCCCGCGACCACGTAGTCGCGGTTGTTCATGATCACCTTGTCGGTGCGCGAGTTGGGCGCGACGGTGAAGACGCGCACCACGCTGCCGCGCTCCAGGTGCCAGTTGCGCGCCAGCTGCTCGCCGACGAGGACGCGCGCCAGCTCGCGCTGGCCCGGCCGCGGGTGGCCGGGCGGGGCGGCGAAGGGCCGCTCGGGATCGAGCACCGGGCAGCCCAGCGGGATCTCTTCGTCGCGCACCTTGATCGTGAAGGGCTCGCGCCGCAGCGCCTCGCCCAGGTCGGTGGCGGCCAGCTGGTCGGCGACGTCGATGCCGATCAGCCGCACGCCGTTGGTGCTGTCGGCGTTGGCCAGGTTCTGGCGCGAGACGTCGAGGTCGGCGCCCTCGAGCGCCAGCATGCCGAACCAGGAGAGCTCGACGCTGGTGGCCTTGACCCCCGGCTGCTTGCGGACCAGGTCGACGATCGCCTGCGGGTCGGGCAGCGGCGCCCCGCCGCGCACGGTGGGGGTGATCAGGATGTCCGACAGGCTGCCGCGCACCATGCGGCGCGTCTCGCCCAGGAAGCCGGTCATGATCGACAGGATCATCACCATCGCCCCCACGCCGACCGTGATGCCGATGATCCCGATCCAGTTGGTCGGCCGCGCCAGCAGGTAGCGGCGCGAGAGGAAGTACTTGTACATGCGGCGGGATGCGCGCGGCGCGCGAGCTCATTCCTTGGTCGAGCCGGGGACCGCGGCCGGCGCCGCCTGCTCGGGCCGCAGCGTCGGGAAGAGCAGCACGTCGCGGATCGAGTCCTGGCCCGTCAAGAGCATCACCAGCCGGTCGATGCCGATGCCCAGGCCGCCGGTCGGCGGCATGCCGTACTCCAGCGCCTGCACGTAGTCCCAGTCGACCACGCCGGGCGCCTCGGGGTCCTGGCTGGCGACCTGCTGCTCGAAGCGCCGCGCCTGCTCGGCCGGGTCGTTGAGCTCGGTGAAGGCGTTGCCCAGCTCCATGCCGGCGACGTAGACCTCGAAGCGCTCCGCCAGGCGCGGGTCCTCGGGCTTCTGCTTCGCCAGCGGGCAGATCGCCACCGGGTAGTCGACGACGAAGACCGGGCCGGTCAGGCCGTCCTCGACGGTGGCCTCGAAGACGTCGTTCATCAGCTTCCACGGGTCCGCGATCTCGGGCAGGCCGAGCTCGCGTGCGCGCGCGCGCACGCGGACGTGGTCGTCGAACTCGCAGCCGGCGTGCTGGCGGAAGAGCTCGGTGTAGCCGCGCCGCGGCCAGGGTGTGGCGAGGTCGTAGTCTTGGCCGCGGAAGGTGACGCGCGTCGAGCCGCCGTTGACCGTGCGCGCCGCCAGCTCGAACATGCGCTCGGTCAGCTCCATCATGCGCCGGTAGTCGGCCTGCGCCTCGTAGAGCTCGAGCATGGTGAACTCGGGGTTGTGGCGCGGCGAGAGGCCCTCGTTGCGGAAGTTGCGCGAGACCTCGAAGACGCGCTCCAGGCCGCCGACGATCAGGCGCTTCAGGTACAGCTCCGGCGCGATGCGCAGGAAGAGGTCCATGCCCAACGCGTTGTGGTGGGTGATGAAGGGCCGCGCGGTGGCGCCCCCGGCGATCGGGTGCAGCGTCGGCGTCTCGACCTCGAGGTAGCCCTCGCTCTCGAGGAAGCGGCGGATGGTCGAGAGCACCTGGCTGCGCTTGACGAACACCTCGCGCACGCCCTCCGAGGCCCAGAGATCCACGTAGCGCCGGCGGTAGCGCAGCTCCTTGTCGGCGAGACCGTGCCACTTCTCGGGCGGCGCGGCGACGGACTTGGCCAGGAGCTGCACCTCGCGCACCCACAGCGTGGGCTCGCCCTTCTGCGTGTGGCCCAGTTCCCCGCGGACGCCGATCAGGTCGCCGGCGTCGTAGAGCTTGCGCGCCGGCCACCAGTCGCCGAGCGTGTCGCGCTGGAAGCCCAGCTGGATGCGGCCCGTGCGGTCGATCAGCGGCGCGAACATCAGCTTGCCGAAGTCGCGCACCACCAGCATCCGGCCCGACAGCGTCACGCGCTCGCCGAGCAGCGGGCCGGGAGCCGTCGCCGTGCCGACCCCGGCCAGCACCTCGGCGATCGGCCGCGACGCGACGCCGCGCGGCGGGTAGGGGTCGATCGCTTGCGCGCGCAGCGCCTCGAGCTTGGTCAGGCGGTCGGCTTGGGCCAGGTCGGTCATCGGGCGGGCCAGGGTAGCGGGCGCCGCCGAGGCGGGACAGCGCCGCCTGACGCCACGCCGGGCAGCCCAAGGAACCGCCCGCGCAGAGCTCACGCTCCGGCGCGGGCGGTGGTGGTGGAGGATAGGGGGCTCGAACCCCTGGCCTCGACAATGCCATTGTCGCGCTCTACCAACTGAGCTAATCCCCCGAGGCGGGCCGAGAAGGATGCCCGCGAACGCGGTGCGAGTCAACCCCGCTCCCGGCACTGCATCGCATCCGACGCGCCGGCCTCGCTAGGATGCGCCGCGGTACTCGACCGGCCCGTCTCCGCGGGCCGGCGCGGCCCCGGAGATCCTCGTGACCAACGCCTACGACTCGCGGACGCTCGAAGCGCGCTGGCAGCGCCATTGGAAGGAGACGCGCGCCTTCCGGACCCCCAACCCGGGTGATCCCGACTTCGATGCGTCGCGGCCCAAGTACTACGTCCTCGACATGTTCCCCTACCCCTCGGGGTCGGGCCTGCACGTCGGGCACGCGCTGGGCTACGTCGGCACGGACGTGGTCGCGCGCCGCAAGCGCATGCAGGGTTTCAACGTGCTGCACCCGATGGGTTGGGACGCCTTCGGCCTGCCGGCCGAGCAATACGCGATCCAGACCGGCAAGCACCCGCGCCAGACCACCAGCGAGAACACCGCCAACTTCAAGCGCCAGCTCGACCTGATCGGCCTCTCGTACGACTGGGAGCGCGAGATCGACACCAGCGAGCCCGGCTACTACCGCTGGACGCAGTGGCTGTTCCTCAAGCTGCACGAGCGCGGCCTGGCCTACCAGGCCGAGGTGCCGGTGTGGTGGTGCGAGGAGCTCAAGACCGTGCTGGCCAACGAGGAGGTGATTAACGGCCGCAGCGAGCGCGGCAACCATCCCTGCGTGCGCCGGCCGCTGCGCCAATGGATGCTCAAGATCACGGCCTACGCCGAGCGCTTGCTGGCCGATCTCGACCTGCTCGACTGGCCCGAGTCGATCAAGATCCAGCAGCGCGAGTGGATCGGCCGCAGCGCCGGGGCCGAGATCGCCTTCCCGATCGAGGCCGCTCCGACGTCCGAGGTGCGCGTCTTCACCACGCGCCCCGACACGCTGTGGGGCGCGACCTTCATGGTGCTGGCGCCCGAGCACGCGCTGGTGAAGTCGATCACCACCCCGGCCCAGCGCGCCGCGGTCGAGGCCTACGTCGCGCGCGCCGCGGCCAAGTCCGAGCTCGAGCGCGGCGACGCCTCCAAGGAGAAGACCGGGGTCTTCACCGGGGCCTACGCGCACAACCCCGGCTTCGAGCGCGGCGACGCGCGCGCCAGGATCCCGATCTGGATCGCCGACTACGTCCTCGGCGGCTACGGCACGGGCGCGATCATGTGCGTGCCCGGCCACGACGAGCGCGACTTCGAGTTCGCGCGCACCTTCGGCCTCGAGGTGCGCGAGGTCGTGCGCCCGCCCGCCGGGAGCAAGGGCCTGGCCGAGGGCGTGTGCTTCGCCGGCGACGGCACGGCGGTCGGCTCGCCGCCGATCGAGGGCCTGGCGACGCCCGAGGCCAAGGCGCGCTCGATCGAGTGGCTGGTCGCGCGCCAACTCGGTTCGGCGCGCGTGACCTACAAGCTGCGCGACTGGCTCTTCTCGCGCCAGCGCTACTGGGGCGAGCCCTTCCCGCTGCTCCACACGGCGCAGGGCATCGTGCCGGTGCCGGAGGACGCGCTGCCGGTGCTCTTGCCGGAGATGAGCGACTTCAAGCCCTCGCCCGACGGCTCGGCCCCGCTGGCGCGCGCCAAGGACTGGGTGCAGACGATCGACCCGCGCACGGGCCAGCCTGCGCGCCGCGACACGGACACGATGCCGGGTTGGGCGGGCTCGTGCTGGTACTGGCTGCGCTTCATGGACCCGCACAACACGCGCGCCGCCTTCGCGCCCGAGGCGGAGCGCTACTGGGGCCCGGTCGACCTGTACGTCGGCGGCGCGGCGCACGCCGTGATGCACCTGTTGTACGCGCGCTTCTGGCACAAGGTCTTCTTCGACGCCGGGCTGGTCTCGACGCCCGAGCCCTTCCACAAGCTCTTCAACCAGGGCATGGTCACCGCCTTCGCCTACGAGGCCGCCGACGGTCGGCTGGTCAAGAACGCCGAGGTCGAGACGCGCGGCGAGCGCTTCGTGCGCCGCGGGACGGACGAGCCGCTGACGCAGGTCGTGACCAAGATGGCCAAGCAGCTCGGCAACGTGGTCAACCCCGACGACATCGTCGCCGAGTACGGCGCCGACACGCTGCGGCTGTACGAGATGTTCATGGGGCCGCTGGCCGACTCCAAGCCCTGGAACCCGCGCGACATCCCGGGCTGCCGGCGCTTCGTCGAGCGCGTGTGGCGGCTGTACGTCGACCCCGAGGGCGCGGCGCCGCTGCGCGCGCACCTGGCGCGCGCCGGGGACGGGGAACCGGCCGGGAACTCGCTGCTGCTCGAGCGCGCGCTCAACAAGATGCTGGCGCGCATCGACGACAGCTTCGTGCACCTCAACCTCAACACCGGCATCGCGGCGATGATGACCTTCCTCAACGAGGCCACGAAGCACGCCGAGGCGCTGACGCGCTCCCAGGCCGAGCGCTTCGCGCGCATCCTGAGCCCCTTCGCGCCGCACCTCGCCGAGGAGCTCTGGTCGCGCCTGGGGTGCGCCGGCGAGGCGGCGCGCCAACCCAGGCCCGCGCCCGAGGCGCGCCACCTGATCGACGACGAGATCGAGGTCCCGGTGCAGGTCAACGGCAAGCACCGCGCGACGGTCAAGGTCGCCAAGGACGCCGGTCCGGAGCTGATCGAGTCGACGGCCCGCGCCTCGGTCGCGTCCCACCTGGTGGACAAACAGGTGGCGAAGGTGGTCGTCGTGCCGGGCCGGCTGGTCAACTTCGTCGTGCGCTGAGGCGCGCAGCAGGGAACGGACCTTGCACCGGCGCGCGGCCGAGCGGACCGAAACAGTCCGGCCCGCCGCGCGTAGTCTCCCGTCCCCGCTCGCATCCCCCCTGTCCCGAGGAGTCCCATGAACCGATCGCTGACCCTGGCTGCCTTCGCCCTGTTCGCCTTCGCCCCCGCCTGCATCCTGGTTATCTCCGACGACGGCCTCGACCTGCACTCGGGCGATCACTGGGAGACGCCGATGCGCGCCGAGACGCGCACGCTCGAGGCCTTCCACGCCGTCGCGCTCCACACCTCGGCCGACGTCACGGTGCGCATCGGAGCCGACCAGACCGTGCTCGTGACCGCGCCGGAGTCGCTGGTGTCCTTCGTGCGCACCGAGGTGGTCGACGGCGTGCTGACGATCGATCGCGCGCCCGGCGCCCCGTCCGCGCGCCAGCGCGTGCAGGTGCAGATCAACGTGCTCGCGCTCGACGCCGCCAGCCTCAGCGGCAGCGGCGACCTGAGCGTCAGCGGCCTGGCCTGCCCGGCCTTCAAGGGCTCGCTCAGCGGTTCGGGCGACCTGGTGCTCTCGGGCGCGGTCGAGACGCTCGAACTCGACCTCGACGGCTCGGGGGACATCAACGCCTACGGCCTGGCGGCCCGCAGCGGCACGGTGCGGCTGACGGGTTCGGGCGACATCCAGGTCAACGCCTCGGAGCGCCTCGACCTGTCGCTGGTCGGCTCGGGCGACATCCGCTACCGCGGCGCGGCCCAGGTGACGCAGAAGCTCAACGGATCGGGCGACATCACGCGCCAGTGACGCCCGATCTTCCTTGCGCCGCGCGGCCCGGCTAGGGTGCGCGGCGCATGCCGCCTGCCCCGCACGAAGTGCCGCGCGGCCTCCGGGCCCTGGTGCGGGCCCATGCGCGCGAACTCGGCCTGCTGTTCGTCGCCGCGCTCGTGCTGCGGCTGGTGGCGCTCGAGCTGCTGCTCGATCCCGCGGAGATCGCGCGCCAGGACACCTGGCACTTCGGCTACGAGTCGGCCTGCATCGCGGAGTCGGTCGCGCAGGGCCGCGGCTACGCCGGACCCTGGCACCGCGACGAGCCGCCCTGGAGCGAGGCGCGCCCGCCCACGGGCTGGTTGACGCCGGTGTACCCGGCCCTGCTCGGCGGCGCGATGCGGCTGGGCGGCGGGGTCAGCGCCGCGTCGGCGCGCTGGATCCTCGGGCTGCAGTGCCTGGCTTCGGCGGCGACCTGCGCGCTCTTGTGGTGCCTCGGCCGGGCGCTCGCCGGTCCGCTGGTCGCGCGCCTCGCCGGGTGGTCGTGCGCGCTGGCGCCGAGCGCGATCTGGAGCGCCTCGCACGTGATCTGGGACACGACGCTGGTCGCGGCGGCGGTGGTGCTCCTCGCGCTGGGCTTCGTGCTCCACGGGCCGCGCGCGGGGGCCCGCGCCGCGCTCGGCCTGGGCGTCGCCTGCGGCGGCCTGCTGCTGCTCAACCCGGCCCCGGCTTCGATCCTGCCGGCGCTGTGCTGGTTCGTGGCGCGCGAGCAGGCCTGGCGCGTGCGCCTCGCGCGCGTCGCGCTGTGCGCGGCGGCGGCCTTCGTCGTGGTGCTGCCCTGGCTGGTGCGCAACCAGCTGCAGCTCGGATCGCCGGCGTTGCGCACCAACCTGGGCGTCGAGCTCCACGTCGGCAACCACCCCGGCGCCGACGGCTACTTCGGCGTCGGCGAGCACCCCTCGTACTCGGCCGCCGAGTTCCGCCGCTACCTGGAGCTCGGCGAGGTGGCCTACGCGGCCGAGTGCCGCGGCCGCGCGCTGGCCTGGGTGCGCGAGCATCCGGGTGACTTCGCCGCCCTGACGCTGCGGCGGGTGCAGCTCTTCTGGTTCGGCGACCTGCCCTGGCTCGACCCGCGGCGTGAGGGCGAGCGCAGCGCGGCGAGCGACCCGCGGAGCTGGATCAAGTGGCTGCAGCACGCCGGCGTCGGGTTGCTCGGCCTGGCGGGGCTGGTCCTGCTGGCGCGCCGGAACGCAGGCGCGCGGCCGCTGCTGGCGGCGGTGTTGTGCTTCCCGCTGCCCTACTTCGTCACGCACGTCATGGAGCGCTACCGCTTCCCGATCGAACCCCTGCTGCTGCTCGGGCTGGCCGCGCTGCTCGCGGGGCTGATCGAGTGGCGGACGTCGAGACGCGCGCCGCGCTGAAGCGTATCCTCGCCGCCATGAGTGCCCCGGACGGCAAGTTCAAGAACTTCCGCGACCTCCACAAGTCGCGCGGTGGTGCGCCGGCACCCGCGCCCCAGCCCGAAGCGGGCACGCTCGACCGCCAGCGCGCAGCGGAAGCCGCGCGGCGCTTGGCCGAGAGCGCGGGCGGCGGCGCGCGCGAGCGCATCGGCCTGCGACCGCCGGCCTTCGGGCCGATGCAGCACGGCCCGGCCTGCTACCGCACGGCCGAGAGCGAGGAGATGCAGCTCCTGGCCTCGTTCCGCCTGCGCACGCAGTTCCCCGACGACGTGCAGGCCGAGGTCGCGCGCCTGCCGCGCGACCCAGCCCCGGCCGATTTCGCGGGGCGCTGGGACCTGCGGCGCGAGGTCGTGTACACGATCGACGGCGAGGACGCCAAGGACTACGACGACGCGATCTCGATCAAGCCGCTGGCCGACGGTGCCGTCGAGGTCGGCGTGCACATCGCCGACGTCGCGCACTACGTGCGGCCGGGCACGGCGCTCGACGACGAAGCGCTGGCGCGCGCGACCTCGGTCTACGTCGCCGACCAGGTCGTGCCGATGCTGCCCGAGGAGCTCTCGAACCACCTGTGCTCGCTGGTCGGCGAGCGCGAGCGCCTGGCCTACTCGGTGCTGATGGTCTTCGACGCGCAGGGCAAGCGCCGCGACGCGCGCGTGGGCAAGAGCGTGATCCGTTCGGCGCGGCGCAACACGTACAAGGAGGTCCAGGAGTGCCTGGACCGCGCCGACACGCCGGGAGCGCGCGCCGTCGGCTTCCTCGAGCCCTCGCTGCGGCTGTTCGAGCGCTGGACCAAGAAGCAGCAGGAGTTGCGCGACGCCAAGGGCTCGATGCGGCTCAACTCGGTCGAGAAGAAGTTCGTGTTCGACGAGCGCGGCGAGGTCGTGCGGGTGGTCGACGCGCCGCGCTACTTCTCGCAGTCCCTGATCGAGGAGACGGCGCTGGCCGCCAACCAGGCGGTGGGCGACCTGTTCCACGCGCGCGGGCTGCCGACGATCTACCGCGTGCACCCCGAGAAGGACCCCGAGGAGATCGAGCAGGTCGCGCGCGGCCTCGCCGAGCACGGCATCCACGTGCCGAAGAAGGAGCGCCTGACCGGGCGCGACATCGCGCGCCTGATCCAGGCGGCGCGCAAGAAGAGCAATGCCGAGGCGCTGATCCAGCGCATCATGGGTCTGATCGAGCGCGCGGTGTACGAGGTGCACGACCACGAGGACGTGGCGACGCACTTCGGGCTGGCGCGCAAGGCCTACCTGCACTTCACCTCGCCGATCCGGCGCTACCCCGACCTGATGGTGCACCGCTGGTTGTGGGCCGTCGAGTCGCGGGCCGACGAGGCCGTGCGCGAACTCAAGGCCGAGGAGTTCCTGGCCGACCTCAACGACGTCGCCAGCCACTGCTCGCTGCAGGCCGAGCTGGCGGAGATGGCGGAGAACGGCATGGCGGACCTGAAGATCTGCCAGTTCCTCGAGCCGCACATCGGCGAGAAGCTCGAGGCGCAGGTGCTGCGCGTCTCGCCCTACGGCCTGGAGGTGCGCCTGACGGCGTTCAACGTCAATGCGTTCCTGCCGACGCGCGCGATCGGCGAGCGCGCCAAGGTCCTGGGCCCGACGCTGACCGTGCAGGCCGGCAAGCGCAGCCTGTCGTTCAGCGAGGGCCACCCGATCCGGGTGAAGATCCAGGACGTCGACTTCGTCAAGCTGCAGGTCCTGCTGCAACTCGGTTGAGGCGCGTGACCCGCCCCGGCGTCGAAGGCGCGACCTGCATCCTGTGCGCCGGATGGCTCGCGGCCCTGGGCCTCTCCTGGTGCGCGCTCTGGACACGCCACGGCGAGCTGCTCGCCAGCGTGCGGCCGTGGCTCGATCTGTCCGGGCTCCTGCCGCTGGCCCTGCTGTGCGTGCTGCGCCGCGCGGTTCCCGCCGCGGTCCTGGCCGGGATCCTGCTGTTCGATGCGCTGCCCGATCTCGCGCTGCGGCTCGAGCCCGCGCCGGACGCCGGGCCCGGACGCCGCCTGCGCGTGGCGAGCGCCAACCTGCTGTTCGGCAACCCCGAGGCGCCGCAGGCGCTCGAGCGCGTGCTGGCCGAGGAACCCGACGTGCTGTTGCTGCTCGAGCTCGACCGGCGCGTGGCCAGGTCCGCGCCGCGCCTGCGCGAGCGCTTCGCCACCGTCGCCTGGTTCCCCGGTCCACCGGAGCAGTGGGAGGCCGGCACCTGGGGCATGGCGCTGTGTCTGCGCGCGAGCGGGGCGGAGGGCCGGGCCCGCCCGCTGGTCCCGGGGGCGCTGGCCGAGCTCGAAGCCAGCTGGCGCAGCGGTGCCGAACTCGTCGTCGTGCGCGGTCTGCACCTGCCCGACCCGAGCACCGAGGAGCGCTGGCAATTGCGCGAGCGCGCGCTGCGGGTCCTGGTCGAGCGACGCGACTGGGACGAGCGTTCGATCGTGCTGGGGGACCTGAACCTGACCTCGCACTCGCCGAGCTTCGGGCGCTTCGTGCGCGCGACCGGGTTGGCGGACACGCGCCGGGGCTTCGGCGTGCAGCCGAGCTTCCGTTTTCCCACGGCCGTCGGCGATCTGGAGTTCGCGATCGACCACGTGCTGGTCGGGCGCGCCTGGCGCACCGCGGCGCGCCGCACCATCGACCTGCCGGGCAGCGATCACCGCGCCGTGCTGGTCGACCTGGCCGAAGCGGAGCCTAGGAGCTGAGCCGGCCCTGTGTCATGATTCCCGCCCGCTTCTGCACGGAAAGGAACCCCACCATGCCCTTCACGCTGCCCGATCTGCCGTACTCCCAGGACGCCCTGGCCCCGCACATCAGCGCCGAGACGCTGTCCTTCCACTACGGCAAGCACCACAAGAACTACCTCAACAAGCTCAACGAGCTGACCGCCGCTTCGCCGCTGGCCAGCGAGAGCCTGGAGAACGTGATCAAGAAGGCCGGCGCCGGGCCGATCTTCAACAACGCGGCGCAGGTGTGGAACCACACCTTCTACTGGAACTCGCTCTCGCCCTCGGGCGGCGGCGATCCCAAGGGCGACGTCGCCAAGGCGATCGACAAGGGCTTCGGCAACTTCGCCGAGTTCAAGAAGAAGTTCTCGCAGTCGGCGCTGACGCTCTTCGGCAGCGGCTGGTCGTGGCTGGTCAAGAAGCCCGACGGCTCGCTGGCGATCGCCGAGACCTCGAACGCCGGGACGCCGCTGACCGGCAGCGACGTGCCGCTGCTGACCTGCGACGTGTGGGAGCACGCCTACTACGTCGACCGCCGCAACGACCGCGCGAGCTACATCGAGGCCTGGTGGAAGCTCGTCAACTGGGAGTTCGCGAACCAGAACCTGGCCAAGCGCTGAGCTCGTCGAGCGAGCGCACGCACCCGTAGCTCAATGGATAGAGCTTTGGTCTTCGGAACCAACGGTTGCAGGTTCGAGTCCTGCCGGGTGCGCCAGCCAAACCGGGTGCGCCAGCCAAACCGGGTGCGCCAGCCAAACCGGGTGCGCCAGCCAAACCGGGTGCGCCAGCCAATCTCGGCGCGCCAACTCACCGCACGCGCAAGTCCTGCGACGCCCCCAGCGTCGAGCCCGGGATGCACGGCAGCCCGAGCAACCCGAGCACCACGTTGCCCGCTTCGCCGTTGCGGATCGGCGGCAGCACGCCGGCGGCGTCGCGCGGCCGGCCGAGCCCCGGCTCGGCGCGCCTCCCGCGGTTGAGCTCGTAGAGGTCGCGCGGGCCGTCCTGGCCGGCAGCCGCGGGCGTCCAGACCAGGAAGGGGATCACGTAGTCGACCCACATGTGCGGCTGGTCGTGGCTTCGAAACGGCGCGCCGCCGCCGTGATCGGTGGTCAGCACCACCGCGGTCGTGCAGGCCAGCAGCGGATCGCCGGTCAAGGCCTCGAGCAGGCGCGCGAGTTCGCGGTCGACCAGGCGCACGGCTTGCATGTACTGCGACGAGGGCGTCACGTCCCAGCCGTCGCGGTGCGCGACGTGGTCGGTGGTCGCATAGTGGGCGAAGACCAGGCTGCGCGGCCCGAGCTCGCGCAGCGCGGCGAGCAGCGCGTCGGTCGTCGCGCTGGCGCTGGTCGTGATCACGCAGCGGTCGAGCTTGTCCCGGCCGTCATCGGGGCCTTCCGTGTCCGCCGCGCCGCGCCAGGCGTCGTAGCTCTGCTCGTAGAGCCGGAACTTGGGCTTGCCCGAGACCAGCGCCGTGGCGAGGCCGCGATCGTGCGCCACGTCGAACAGGCTGGCGAGGTAGTGCCCGGCCTCGGTGTGCAGGTCCTCGGCCGGATCGGGCTCGACGTTGCGCTCCCAGCGGTGGCCCGCGGCGCCGCGCACCGCGCGCCCGGTGACCATCGAGGTGTGGTTGGGCAGCGTGATCGTCAGCTCCGGATCCGTGCGCGCGTTGAGCGTCGAGGCGCCCTCCGCCAGCCGCGCGAAGCCGGGCAGCTCGCGCGCCGGCAGCGCGAGCAGCGCGTCGCTGCGCAGCCCGTCGACGCTGATCAGCACCGCGCGTTCGCACGGAGCGGGGAGCGGGCTCGGTCCGAGCTGCAGCATGGACTCTCTCCCTACCACAGCGTGGGTCGCGACCCCAGGCCGCGCTGGGCCATGGAGCCCCGCAGCGCGGGCCCGTACACTCCGCGCGCTCGAGCGCGTCGAGCCCGCCCACCCTGCGCATGAGCTCCACTCCCGCCCGTCCGACCTGCGTGTCGCGCGGCACGCTGCTCGGTCTGATCGTGGTCGCCGTCGGCTGCCGGCTGGCGGCCTGGCGCGCCTGCCCGCTGTACGACGACGCGTTCATCACCTACCGCTACGCGCAGAACCTGGCGGAGGGCCAGGGGCTGGTCTTCAACCCGGGTGCCGCCTGGGAACCGATCCTCGGCACGACCACGCCGCTCTACGCGCTGATCCTGGCCGGGCTGGCCTGGCTCTCGGCCGACCTGACCAGCGCGGCGCGCGCATTGAACCTGGTGTGCGACGCGCTGACCGTCTGGCTCCTGGCGCGCGCGCTCGGCGCGCGCCCGTGGACGCTCGGCCTGGCGGTGTGCGGCTTCGCGGCGCTGCCCTTCCTCGAGCGCATCAGCGCCGGGGGGATGGAGCCGCCGCTGTTCCTGTTGCTCGCGCTGGCGGCGGCCGACCGGCTGCACGCCGAGCGTCCGGGGCAGGCAGGCCTGTGGGCGGCGCTCCTGTGCACCGTGCGGCCCGAGGGCGTGCTGCTGGTCGGCGTCGCGCTGGTGCAGCTCCTGCGCCAGCCGCGCGCGCTGGCGCGCTTCCTGGTGCCGGTCGCCTTGATCGGCTCGGCGGCCCTCTGGCTCCTGGTGCAGAGCTACGGCTCGCCGGTGCCCCAGTCCGTGCGCGCCAAGTCGCACATGCAGGCCGAGGCCTGGGAGCGCATGCGCGCGGTGCTCGAACAGTCCTTCGCGCCGCACCCCGTGCTGTGGCTGCTCGCGCCGCTGGTCGCGTGGGGCTTGTGGAGACTCGTCGCGCGGCCCTCGGCGCTGCGCACGCTGAGCGCCTTCTCGCTGGCGATCACGGCCAGCTACCTGATCGCGCGGCCGCACGTCTGGGGCTGGTACTTCTACGTGCCGCTGACGGTCTGGGTGCTCGCGCTCGCCACCGCGCTCGACGAGCTCCTGATCGCGCGGCTGAAGAACTGGTCGACGGCGCACCTGCGCTGGATCGGCGGCGCGACGCTGGCCGGCGTCGTCGGCGTCAGCGTCGTGCGCCCGAGTCCGGTGCCGGAGCACGTGTACCGGCCGCTGCAAGCGTGGGCGCGCGCGACCTCGGAGCGCGAACCCGCGGCCCGCATCCTGGCCTCGGACATCGGCGCGATCGGCTGGGGCTGGCGCGGCGTCGTGCTCGACAGCGAAGGGCTGACCTGGCCGGGTGCGCTCGACTTCGGCCATCCCAACGCGATCGCGCAGGCGCACTGGCCGGAGTACCTGCTGATCGTCGCCGAGCGCGACCGCGTCGCCCCGGTGCAGGACGACCCGCTGATGCGCGCGCGCTACGAGCCGATCGCGCGCTTCGCACCGGACGGCGCGACCGAGCTCCACCCCGCGCCGGCCGAGCTGCCCGCGCGCTGGAAGCAGGACTACCTCGTGTACCGCCTGCGTCCCGCGCCGCGCTGACTCAGCTCAGGCGGATCGCGTGGCGCCGCCGCCACAAGAGGTACACGAAGAACGGCCCGCCGAGCACCGAGAGCACCACGCCCGGCTGCAGGCGGTCTTCGAACACCAGGCACTGGCCGAAGTCGGCCCACACCAGGAACGAGCCGCCGAGCAGCGCCGACAGCGGCAGCAGCTCGCGGTGCGTGCGCCAGCCGCTCAGGCGCACCAGGTGCGGCACGATCAGGCCGACGAAGGCGATCTGGCCCGCGACCGCGACCGCGGCACCCGTGGCCAGCGTCGCGGCGACCAGCGTCCAGCGCCGCACGCGCCGCGTGTCGACGCCGAGCGCGCGCGCGTCCTCCTCGCCGCCTTGCAGGAGGTCGAGCTCCCAGGCGAGCTTGGGCGCGAGCAGGAAGCAGGGCAGCGCCGCGCCGGCGATCACCAGCGCGTGCCAGGGCTCGCGGTCGCGCAGCGTGCCGAAGCTCCAGGCCAGGATGCTGCTGGTCACCTCCCAGCGGCCGAGCACCAACTGCTGCACGACGCTCTGCACGCCGCCGAGGAAGGTGTTCATCGCCAGGCCGATCAACAGCAGCGCCGGCACCGACAGGCGCCCGTGCGTCGAAGCGAGGCGCGCGACGAGCACGCCGACGCCCAGCGCGCCCGCGAAGGCCGCCGCGGGCACGACGAACGCGCCGCCCAGGCCGAGCGTGTCGAGCGCCGCCAGCCCGCCGCCGAGGCCGCCGAGCAGGCAGGCGGCCAGCGCCGCGGCGAGGCTGGCGCCCGAGGTGATCCCGAGCACCGAGGGCGAGGCGAGCGCGTTCTGGAACAGCCCCTGGAGCAGCGCCCCGGCGTAGGCCAGCGCCGCGCCGACCCCGACCGCGGTCAGCGTGCGCCACAGGCGCAGCTCGAGCAGCGCGACCAGCGTCGGATCGCCGGCCTCGGGGCCGATGCCGCACAGCGTCCCCAGCGCGCGCCACGCCGCCGCCGGTTCGCGGCGCGCGAGCTCGCTGCCGAACAGCGTCGCGACGACGACCGTCGCCGCCAGGCCGAGCACCAGGAGCAGCACGGGGCGCGCCAGCCGGGAAGTGGGGGACGGAGGGTTCACCTTGCGACCGAAGGACGATCCTCCGCAGGCATTCCGACTCGCGCGGGATCGCGCACACGGTTGCGGGCCAGCTCCGGATTCGCACCGGATTCCCCTGCGGGGGCCGCCCAGCGTACGCAGCGGCTCGCGCGCCGTCCACGCGGGCGGCCCGGGTGCGGACGAGCGCGGCCCGGGCGCAGGCGGGCGTCGCGTCGGGCACAATCGGCGCATGCCCGCGCCCCCCCGTGCCCTGTCCGTCGCCGCGCTGCGCGAGATCGACCGCCGCGCCGCCGAGGAGTTCGGCCTGCCGGGCCTGGTCCTGATGGAGAACGCCGGCGCCGGCGCGGCGCGCGCGCTGCTCGCCGCGTGCCGCGCGTGGCGGCTCGAGGGCGCAGCCGTCGCGGTGGTGTGCGGCAGCGGCAACAACGGCGGCGACGGCGCGGTGCTCGCGCGCCACCTGGCCAACGCGGGCCTGGCGGTCGAACTCGCCTACGCCGCCGAACCCGCGGCGCGCTGGTCCGGCGACGCGCGCGTGCAGCGCGGCGTCGTCGAGCGCATGGGCCTGGTGCGCGAGGTCGAGGACTCTCCGGCGGCGCGCCGGGAGTTCCTGGCGCGCGCACGCGTCGCCGTCGACGCGCTGTGCGGCACCGGGACGCTGGGCGCCCCGCGCGCGCACGCCGCGGCCTGGATCGTCGCGCTCAACGCGGCGCGGCGCGCGGGCGCCCGCCTGGTCGCCCTGGACCTGCCCTCCGGCCTCGAGGCCGACTCGGGCGAGGCCCGGGACCCGACGATCGAGGCCGACCGGACGCTGACCTTCGCCGCGCCCAAGCTCGGCTTCGCCCGGCCCGAGGCCGCGCGCTGGACCGGGACCTTCGAGGTGCTCGACATCGGCGTGCCCGCGGCGCTGCTGCGCGCCGTCTGAGCGCAGGGCTTACCGCGCGGGCGCTTGTCGAGCGCCGCCGGTCGCCGTACGGTGCACTGGGGAGGTTGCCGCGCGCCGCCTCCGGTTCCGCGCATGATCAGCACCCTGGCAAGCCTGGGAATCGCCGCCGCCCTGGCGCTGCCGGCGCCGGCGCAGGTCCAGAAGCTCGGCTCGCGCCCCGAGTTCCGCTTCCAGGCCCCGCTGCTCAACGGCCCGGGGATCGCGAGCCTCGCCGACCTGCGCGGCCGGCCGGTGTTGATCGACTTCTGGGGCACGCGCTGCCCGGCCTGCATCCACGCCGCCGTGCCCGCGGCGCTCAAGCTGCAGGGCACCTTCGGCGACGACCTGGCGGTGATCTTCGTCGAGGCCCAGGGTGCGGGCCCGGAGCGGTCCGCCGGCTTCGCCCTGACGCGCAAGTGGCTCGGCGGTCGCGCGCTGTGGACCAGCGAGGTGCCGGTCCAGGTCGAGGGCAACATGCTGCCCAAGTTCGCGCTGCTCGGCCGCGACGGGACGCTCCTGCTCGCGGGCAACCCGCTCTCGCAGCAGCGCGAGATCGAGCGCGCGATCACGGAGGAGATCGAGGGCACGAAACAGGCGCCGCCGGGCACGCCCAAGCCGCTCAAGCAGGCGCAGCAGGACTTCGGCCGCGGACGCTGGGGAGCCGCCCTGGCGGGGGCCGAGGACGTGCTCGCCGCGCCGGCGGTCGAGGGCGAGCTGCGCAGCGCCGCCCAGGCGCTGCGGCGCACGATCGAGGAGCGCGTGACGCTGGCGCTGGCGCGCATCGACCGCCAGCTCGCGGTCGGGGCGCTGCTCGAGGCCGAGCGCGAACTCGCCGCGCTCGAGGGCGCGCTCAAGGGCTCGCAGCTGGCGGCCGAGCGGCTTACGGCGCTGCGCGCGGCCCTGGCCGAACCCGCCCGGGCCCACGAGCGCGAGGCCCAGGCGGAGCTGGCGCGCATCCTGCTGCGCTACTACCAGTCCGGCGGCGATCCGGCCGTGGCCGTCGAGCTGACGGGCTTCGCCGCGCGCCAGGCGGGAACCCGGGCCGCCGAGCGCGCGTCCGAAGCGGCGCGCTGGGCCGGAGTGCGCTGAACCGGCGCGCGCTGAACCGGCCGCCGGGCCAGGCGGAAAGTCCTTCCGGATCCACGTCGCGCCGGCGCACGCCGCAGCGCCCGGGCCGGCCCGTCGGGTGGTATCGTTTCCAATCGGCAGCACTCGGCCCGCCGAGGCACTTTCGTCGTCCGCACCTGGAGTCCTCGATGCACCGTTCGCTCCCCGCCCTCGCCCTGTGTCTGGCCGTGACCCCGGCTCTCGCGCAGCGCCACGAGACCGACCGCTTCACGCCGATCTCGGGCGAGCCGCAGTACGCGGGCGTCTACCACGTCGCGACGGGCACCTGGACCCACGGCGCGATGGGCAGCTCGACGAGCACCGGCACCGTCGGAGGCGGCGTGTCGGGGCTGGCGGCAACCAGCTCGCAGATCCTCTACAACTGCACCTCGGGCGCGACCTTCTCGACCTCGATGACGCCCGGCGAGATCTTCACCGCCTCGGGCCGCGTGCCGAGCACCAGCTCGCCCGAGAGCTGCTGGAACCCCTTCTCGATCCCCGTGGGCAGCGCGATGGGCTCGGTCCAGGGCTGCGCCGACAGCTACGCGGTCGAGGGCTTCCAACTCGGCTACTGCTCGCAAGTGGCGGGCAACGCGACGGCGATCCAGGTGGCCTTCTACCAGTCGTGGAACCCGGTCTGCTCCAGCGGGCCGATCGCGCCCCCGACGGGCGGACCGATCAACCTGGCGGCCTTCCCGGGCGTCACGGCGGGCAACCCCTCGGGCTGCTGGATCGTCGACATCGACCTGACCGCCTCGAGCCAGGCGTTCACGATGCTGGCCGACGGCGACGGCGCGTACAGCGCGAACACCGACGACGCCTTCGCCTGGTCGATCAGCTTCCCGAGCATCCTCGGCCCCTCGACCACCGCGGGGCCGCTGATCGCCGGCTGCCCGGTCGACGGCACGGGTCCGTCGCACCCCGGCCACGGGTGGATCAACGACCCGCCGACGGTCAACGTCGAGCACGCCGGCTACGACGGCACCTTCTTCGACCGCCACGGCAGCCCCTGCGCGGGCAACGTCGAGTTCCCGGCCAACGGCGCGATCGGCCTGCCGCTGCCGGGCGGCGAGCCGGGCACGGACATGGTCGGCGACGACGGCTTCCGCGACGAGGGCGGCACGCCGCCGCCGGCCAACGGCGCGGGCTGCTACTTCTTCGGCGGCCCGCTGGGCTCGGGAGGGGCCTTCGACGGGCCGTACTCGAACTTCTACCTGGAGCTCTACGGCGCGGTGGTCTGCACGCTGCCGCCCGGGGACGAGTTCTGCGCCGGCGACGGGCTCGACCCGCTGGTCACGACCGCCTGCCCCTGCGCCAACTTCGGCTTCCCGGGCAACGGCTGCGCCACCTCGTTCAACCCCGGTGGCGCGCACCTCGACGCCACGGGCACGGTGTTCAACGACGACGTCGTGCTGCACGGCACCGAGATGAACTCAACCGGCATCAGCATCTACGTCAAAGGCGACAACGTCGCGCCCGCGGGCCTGCTGCTGGGCGACGGCGTCACCTGCGTCGACGGCACGCTGATCCGCCTGCGCCAGAAGTCGCTCCTCGGCGGCGAGTCCTTCTTCCCCGACTCCACCGACACGATCACGCTCTCCGTCCGCGGCGCGACCCCGGTCGGCTCCGGCCTGACCGGCTACTACCACGTCTACTACCGCAACGCCGCCTCGAGCTTCTGCCCGCCCGCGACGTTCAACGGCACGAGCAACTACCGCATCACGTGGTGATGCACGCGGCGCAGAGGGATGCATGGGCCCCGCGCGATGCACGCACCCGGCGGTGAGGCGCGCAGCCGGAGGCGAAGCACGCAACGCGGGATGATGCACCCCCCCCTGCAGGGATGCACGCGCCACAGGGTGATTCGGCGACCGAGGGGTGATGCCCGCGACGCCCTCCGCCCTTCAAGACCCCGCGATCGCGCTGGGCCGTCCTCGGCCCGAGCGAGCGCGGGGCACGCGCTGCGAAGCACGCGCCGAATGCTGTTGCGTCGCTCCTCCCTCGCGCCGCCCACCCGCCTCGCGGTTCCCCTCCGGCATCCGACGCTCCCCGACGCCGCCGCCGACTGCGACCTCCGCCTGATCCACCGCCGAGCCCAACGGATCAGCGCGCTCCCACACGTCCAGACCCCGCGCTCGCGCGAGAGATCCAGCTGTCCCTGATCAAATGTGAGCGACGTGGCCACCTCGATCGCGGCATCGAACGCGCCGTGCGCAGCATCGGCCACTGCGAAGTCGGCCCATTCAAGTTCGGCGCCAGCGAGCGCTGCTCCGGCACGCCCGACACGCCATCGCGGAGGCCCGCTTCCCCGCTGACCCCGACGCCGACGCATGCGACCGCGCCCGCCATCGGGTACTCGCACTCGCGCGCAAGGTCCAGGCGCCCCGCATCAAGACCTGGCGATGTCGGCAGTCCGCGTCGCGGTGTCCGACGCGCCGCGCGCATCCCGCGTGCGTGCCAGACTTGAAAAGGCCGACTTTGCTCCGGCACGCGCTGCGCGCGGCGTGGCCGGCAGCACGAGCGGGGAGATCGCTCGCTCGAACTTGATTCGGGACACCTGGGACTTGCGTGCGGGTTCGGCGTGTGGACGGGCGGAGTCGGTCGCCTCCCGTGCCCTCTGCGGGGATGCTCCGTGAGCTGGAGGACCGCGCGACGACTCGAGACGCCTTGCGACGATTCGCCACAGCGCGCGACGATTCGCCACGCCGCGCTCGGGCGGGAACGCCCCGCGACCGGCGGGATGGCAAGGCGCGTCGGCGCCGCGAGTGGGAGCGCAGGGACGGCATTCGGCGCGTGTCTCCGAGGGCGTACCCGCTCCGAGCCAGGTGGAAGAGCTCCCGGCCCCGGCCGCAGGGCCCGCGAAGCACAGCAGCCGCCGCAAGCCCTCCGCCGTCTCCCGGCGCTCAAAAGAGCGAGGCCGGCATCCAGGCCGGCCTCGCTTCCTTCAATCTCGTCTCGGCCCGGTCGCTACCAGTCGAGGATCCACCCGTTCGTCACGTTCGCCGTCGCGGGCGGGCAGAACGTCGTCGACGCGTTGCGGTAGAACGCCGCGTAGTAGCGGCGCGCGCCGCTGCCGACCGTGACGCCGCCGCGCGAGGAGAGCGTCAGCGTCGCGTCCTCGGGGAAGGTCGTGTTCGGGAAGGTCGCGACCCCGCCGACCGCGCCGCGACCGCGCAGGCGCACCAGCGTCCCGCCGGCGCAGATCACGCCATCGTGGAACACCGCGTCCGCCAGCGCGTTGTGCTGGATGAACAGGCTGAAGGCCGTCAGCGGCATGCCCGCGGCGGTCAGGACGACGTTGTTCGAGCCCGTGGTCCCTGTCGCCGTGATCAGCGCGCCCAGCGGCTCGATGCTGTTGGCGCAGCCGCGGCCCGTGCCGCCCGTGTTGCCGCAGGGGCAGGGCGTCGTGTGGTCGACCAGCGTTCCGTCGCTGGCGCAGAAGGGGAAGCCGTTGCCCTCGCCGACGATGCGCCAGACCTGGCCGTCCTGCTCGACGATGTACAACTCGCCGCGCGCGTCCTCGCCGAACGACGTGACGAAGGAGATCGTCGGCGCCCCCGGCGGATCGAGTTGCACGGTGCGGTCGACGATCGGACCCGGCGAACCGAAGCCCGCGTAGGTCGTCGTCCAAAGCCGGCCCAGGCAGTAGTCCGTGAAGAAGTACGTGCCCTGCAGCGCCGGGATGTCGTTGCCGCGGTAGACGAAGCCGCCGATCACCGTGCAGGACCCCGAGGTCGGCGGGCTGTTCTGTGCGTAGTGGTGGAAGGCCAGCGTCAGCGTCGCGCCCGTCAGGTCGCAGGTGCAGCCGCCGTTGACGGTGCAGTTGTTGCCTTCCATGCAGCGCCAGCCGAAGTTCATGAAGCCCTGCCCGGCGGGCGCGAAGCTCAGTTCCTCCCACGCGTCCTGGCCGACGTCGCCGATGAACATGTTCCCGTTGAAGCGGTCGAAGCTCCAGCGCCAGGGGTTGCGCAGGCCCAGGTGCCAGACCTCGTCCGCGCCCGGCGTCGCGCCGGCGAAGGGGTTGGTCGGCGGGATGGCGTAGAAGCGCGTGGCGTCGGCCGGGAAGTCGTCCGAGTTGACGTCGATGCGCAGCATCTTGCCGAGCAGCGAGGTGATCGTCTGCGCGTTGTTGCCCGGGTCGTTGCCCGAGCCGCCGTCGCCCATGCCGATGTACAGGTAGCCGTCCGGTCCGAACTGGATGCAGCCGCCGTTGTGGTTCGAGAACGGCTGCGCGATCTGCATGATCTGCAGCGCGGTCGCGGGGTCGCCGAGGTCGGGGTTGCCCGCGTTGCGCGTGTAGCGCCGGATGATCGTCGTGCCGCCGGCATTGGTCAGGTTGACGTAGAAGAAGCCGTTGGTCTCGTAGTCGGGGTGGAAGGCCAGGCCGAGCAGACCCTGCTCGTTGCCCGTCGAGACGGCGCCCACGTTGATGAACGGCGTCGCCTGCAGCACGCCGTCCTTGACCAGTCGCACGTTGCCGGTGTGCTGCTCGCAGATGAAGACTCGGTGCACGTCCTGCGGCGGCGCGGTCAGCGTGTTGGGGCGCGCCAAGCCGCTGACGAAAGGCAGCGTGCGGATCGTCGGGGCCTGGGCAACGGCGGTGCCGGCCAGGGCAACCGTGGCGGCCACCGCGAACGGGACGAGGAGAGAGAGGGTGCGCATCGAAGGCCTGAGTGCTGGGGGTGGGGAGAGGGAGAGAAAGGCCAGATCCGGGTGCGACGGAGTGCCCCAGGGAATGTTCCCCCGGCCGGCGGATTGTGTCAAGGCAAGTCGGTGTCGTGAATCGACTTGCGTACGCGTCCCGGGCTGTCCGGGCGCGCTACCCCGCGCCGCGTCGGAGGTTGCGCGCCTTGATCGCCGCGCGCGCACTTTCGAACCTGTCCGCCGTGAAAGCTCGGAGCCTTTCCCTGTGCGCCCTGGCGCTCGCGGCCTGCGGTCCTGAACTGCGCGAGCTGCGGCACCCCGACGGCGCGCTGTACGAGCGCGGCGAGTGGTCCGGCGAGTTGCGCGACGGCCGCACGCGATCGCTGTTCCCCGACGGCCGGCCGGAGCGCGACGTCGGCTACCGGGCCGGCCTGCGCGAGGGCGCGTGGAGCGTGTGGAACGCCGACGGCGTGCTGGTGCTCGAGGGCCGCTACGCCGCGGGGATGCGCCAGGGCGAGTGGATCGAGCGCCACGACAGCGGGGCGGTCAAGTCGCGCGGCCACTACGTGGCGGGGGACAAGGACGGCGTGTGGACCCTCGGGCGCGAAGACGGCACGCCGATCTACGAGGAACTCTGGCGCGCCGGCACGCTGCTCGAGACGCGCGAGCTCGCGCCGCGTTGATCCGCGCGGATCGGAGGCTCACGCCCCCGGGAGCACGAAGCCGCTGGTGCTGGCGGTCTGGATCGCGACGCTGCCGCCGTCCGCGCGCCAGAGTCGGAAGGTCGCCGGTCCGCCCGGCCCCGCGAGCTCGCTGAAGGCCACCGCGCCGCCGCTGGTCTGGCTCAGGGTCGGCCCGAAGAAGCTCGGCGTCGGCGCCCAGCTCTCGAGCGCACCGCTGCGCAGCCGCACGCGGCGCAGGAGCTCGCTCGTCGGGCGGGCCTGCACGAAGGCGACGATGCCGCCCGAGCTGAGGTGATGGCGAGCGAAGTCGGTGTCCGCGGCGGTGAGGATGCGCACGGCGGGCTCGGACAGGTCCTGGGCCACACGCCACAGCTCGTAGGGTCGCGCGCCGTCGGAGCGCCGGATCGAGAGCAGCGCCCAGCCGGAGGCGAACTCGAGAGCGTCGAGGTCCTTGACGTTCGCCAAGACCAGCTCCGCGCCCGACTGGCCCGTGCGCACGGCCGAGACCAGGCCGTGCTGCGGATCGCCGTCGTGGTACCAGAAGGCCTGGTTGTCCTCGGTCAGCGCCATGCGCTCGGGCGTGATCGTCGGCACGCCGCCCAGGAAGGGCGCCGCGGGATCGCCGGAGAGCGAGAGGTTGGTGATCGTCGCGCTGCCGAGCGTCGCCGAGGTGTCGAGCGTGAAGAAGTCCGCGCTCTCGATGGCGTTGGCGCCCAGCTGGGTCTGCGAGCCGACCGCCGTGTTGAACTTGCTGTCCGGCCGGAACAGGAACACCCCGACCTCGTCGAGCGTGTCGAGGAACAGCGCGTCGTTCGAGTAGTGCAGCGCCGGATCGCTGGCCGGTGCCTGCACGCGGCCGAGCCAACCTTCGCGCACGGGTCCTTCCGTGCGCCAGGCCGCGAGTTGGCCATCGTCGGAGACGGCCAGATGCGGGCCGTCCTCCGCCTCGGGCTGGTAGCCCGCGCCGGACAGCGCCAGCGGGCCGGGCGTGGCGCGCAGCGCGGGGCCGATGGCCGAGCAGACGAAGGCCTCGAGCGTCGCCGGCGTGTCACCGGCGGTGAAGATGGCGTGCATCTGGTTCTCGGAGAGCGCTGCGTGGCCGCTGTAGTTGAGCGGTGCCGGGTCGGTCGCCACCGGCACCAGCGCGACCTGGGCGCCGGGCAAGCGCTCGAAGCGCAGCACGCCGCGCTTGGCGATCGCGAAGCCCCAGCTGTCCGTGAGGTGCAGGCTGTACGGGAAGAAGCGGCGCGTCGGCAGGAGGGCGGTGCGATCGATCACCTGCGGCGCGGGTCCGGTGGAGACCTCGAGCAGGTTGCCGCCGGCGGCCGGGACCGTCGACACCAGGAACGCGTCACCCTGCGGCGCGCAAGCGAGGCGCGCGGCGTAGGGGCTCTGCGTGCCGTTCAAGCCGACGCCGGGCAACTCGTGCAGCACGCGCACGGCTCCCTCGGCGTCGACCAGGAAGAAGCCGAAATCGACGCTGCCCGAAGGGTCGGGACGGGCGAAGTGGTAGATCGATCCGCGCTCGCCCGGCAGTTGCGCGCGCGTTCCGGCCGGCAGGTCGGCGTGGAAGCGCGTGCGCCCCGGCAGGAAGCGCGTCACGCTGGTCCGTCCGTTGACCTCCAGGCTGAGCAGTTGGATGCCCTCCAGACCGGCGGGTGCGGAGGCGAGCGCGCCCGTCACCTCGTCGTAGACCCGGACCCGTCCCAGGCCAGAGGGCAGCGTCTCGAACAGGCTGACCTGACCGGCGTGGAGCGACGCGAACTCCGCGCTCGCGAGCAGGACGAGAAACGGCGTGAGGATCTTCATGTGCATGCGACTCCGATCGCGACGGGACCGGCGCAGCGCAGGCCGGCGCGGCCGGTCGGCGCAGCCAAATCGTGTGCCGGGCAGCTGAGGCATCGACCTCAACCCGCGCTCGCATCCTACGTTGCCACCGCCGCTCCCGGGCAGGTATCTTCGTACCGGCCAACGGGGCCTGTCGCGCTCGTCCAGGATCTGGAGCGCGTCCAACTCGTGGACGAAGCTGTCGACCGCCATGCCCCCCGCCGAACCCGAGCGCGTCGACGGCTGGACCGTCCTGGGCGTCCTGGCCGAGGGGGCCCAGGGGCGCGTGCTCAAGGTGCGGCGCGGGGAGGAACTGGGCGTGCTGCGGATCCTGCCCGGGCTGGGCGGCGATCCCGACGCGCGGGCGGAGCTCGAGGTCCTGGCCCAGCTCGACCACCCGCGCCTGGCGCGCCTGCTCGACCACGGGTCCGTCGCTGGCACGCGGGGTGACGGCTCCGGGTCGGTGTTCCTGGTGCGCTCGTGGATCGAGGGCCAGCCGCTCGTCGACTGGTTGGCCGAGGCGGGCGGCGCGGAGCGGCGCGCGCGCCGACTCGAGTCCGTGCTGGTGCCCCTGTGCCAGGCGCTCGAGGCCCTGCACCAGCGCGGCTTCGTGCACGGCGACCTCAAGGCCGGCAACATCGTGATCGGGGCGGACGGGCCGGTGCTGACCGACTTCGGCCTGAGCGTCGCGCACGGCGCGCGGCGCGCCTCGGGCGGGATCTCCGGGACGCTTTTCGCGCTGGCGCCGGAGGTGCTGCTCGGCCTCGAACTCGACGCGCGGGCCGACCTCTTCGCGCTGGGCGTGCTGCTGCACGAGCTGCTGCTCGGCCGCCGCTGCAGCGCGCGCGAGTTCTACGCGCGCTTCCCCGCGCAGGACTACTTCTCGGCCACCGGTACACGCGCCGAGGACCTGCCGGAGTGGGCGCGCGACGTCACCGCCGCCCTGCTCGCCCGCGTGCCCTCGGAACGGCCGGCGAGCGCGGCGCAGGTCGGCCGGCGTCTCGCCGCGCGCCTCGGCCAGGCGCAGCCGCCCGAGCCGCCCGAGCCGCTGAGCTGGCCGGCCGGGCGCGGTCGCGAGGCCTTCCACGCGCGCTGGATCGAGGCGCTGCGCGCGCGGCTCGAGCAGCGCGCCCACTCCCGCGGCGCGCAGCTGGAGCTGCAGTGGATCCGCGTGCCCGAACACGAGTCGTCGCGCGCGCTCGCCGAGGATCTGCGCCGCGAACTGGCCCTGGCCGGCTCGCCCTCGCGCCGCCTGGACGTCGAGCGCGCCGCACAGCAGCTCGGCGACACGGCCGCGCTCGACCGTTGGGCGCGCCACGAGGCCGCGGAACTGGCGCGCACGCCGGTCTTCTGCGCCCTCGAACGGCCCTCGACCTGGGAGCTGCGCGCGCTCGAGGCCCTGGTGCGCGCCGCCGCCTGGGACGCGAACGCCGTCGCGGACGAGGGCGGCGCGCTGGTCGTCGTCGCCCCGGCACCCGCGCCGCCGGCGGAGCTGGGCTGGACCACGACGTCGCTCGCGCCGCTGGAGCCGGCGGCGATCGAGGCCTGGCTGGCGGAGCTCTGCCACCCGGCCGAGGCGCGGCGTGCGGAGCTGGCGCAGTTCCTGGTGGCGCGCTGCGCGGGCAGCGCGGCGCGTCTCGACCGCCTGGTGCGCCGGCTCGACGCCGCCGGCGTCTTCCTGCGCGGCGAACAGGGTTGCCGGCTGCGCCCGGGGCCCTTCACCGGTGGGCCCGCCAGCGCGTCCAGCGGCGAGCCGGGCGCGGAGCGCGAGCTCGACGACCTGCGCGAGCCCGAACGGCGCGCGCTGGCGGCCTTGAGCGTGCTCGACGGCGAGGCCTCGGCCGCCGAGCTGGCGGCCTGCGCCGGTCTGGGCCGCGACGAGTCGCGCGCGGCGGTCGAGCACCTGGTCACGCGCGGCCTGGTGCAGCAGGCGCGCGGCGGGGGACGCATCCACGCGCGCTTCGAGGCCGAGCGCCTGCACCCCGAGCTGGCGCTGGGCGAGCACGAGTGGCGCGCGCTGCACGCGCGTCGCGTCGAGCAGCTGCGTCGCGCGGGCGCGGACGCGGGGCTGCTGGCCCTGCACGTCTGGCGCAGCGAGCCGGGGGCGGAGCAGGCTGCCGCCCTGGCGGCCGAGCTCTGCGCGCTGCGCGAACGCGGCGCGCCCGAGCGCGCGCTGTCGCTCTTCGAGCACCACCGCCAACTGGCGCGTGGCATGGCGCTCGCACCCGATCCCGAGGCGAGCACCGAGGCCGGCCTGGCCTGGATCGCGCTCGGCCGGCCCGAGCGCGCGCTGGCCTCGGCCGACGAGCTGGCGGCGCGCGCGTCGCCCGCCGCGCGGGCCGGCGCTGAATGCCTGCGCGGCGCGGCGGCGATCGCGCGCCTCGACTGGAGCGCGGCCAGCGCGCACTACGAGCGCGCGGCCGAGCTCGATCCGACGAGCCACGCGGGCGCCGTCCAAGGTCGCGCCGGCTTGTACTTCGAGGCGCGCCGCGACGAGGAACTGGACGAGCTGTGCCGTCGCGCGACCGCCGGCGCGTGGGGCGCCTTGCCGCGGCGCGTCCTGGCGCTGCTCGACAACCTGCAGGCGATGAGTCTCTTCCGCCGCGGGCGCGTGAGCGAAGCGCGCGGGCTCTTGCTCGGCGTCTTGCAGCGCGCGCGCCAGGACGACGACGGGGCGCGCTGCGCCGGCACGCTGCTCAATCTCGCCACCCTCGACCGGCGCAGCGGCGCCCGCGAGCAGGCGATCGAGCACGCGCGCGGTGCCCTGGCGGCCTACGAGTCCGTCGGCCACCTGCCGGGCACGGCGCAGGCGCGCGCGCTGCTCGGCGGGCTGTGGCGCGAGGGCGGCGCGCTGGTCGAGGCCGAGCAGGCGCTGGCGGCCGCCGAGGGGCTGCGCCAGCGCCTGGGCGACGCCGCGGGGGCCGTCGCCGCGCGCGGCATGCTCGGCCTGGTCGCGGCCGACCGCGGCCACCTGCGCGGCGCCGAGCGCGATCTCGAGCACGCCGCGCGCGCGCTGCGCACGGCCGGTCGCAGCGGCGATGCCGGACTGTTCGAGGCGCGCGCCGCGGAAGTGCGCGCGCGCTTCGAGCCGCCCGCGACGCGCGGCGCACGCCGCGCGCCCAGCGAGGCCGAGCGCTCGGCCGAGGCCGACCCGCGCATCCTCGTCGCCCGCGCGCGCCACGCCTGGCTCGGCGGCGATCCGGCCGGCGCGCGCGAGCTGGCGCGCCGCGCGCTGGCGCTCGCCGCGCGCCTCGAGCAGCGCCAGGCCGAGGCGGAGGCGCGGCTCGTGCTCGAGTGGCTGCGGCGCACCGGCGACCGGACGGTGACCGTCGAGGAGTCGCGCCCCGTACCGGCGGAGGCCCAGGCGGTGCCCTACGTCGACTTCGACCGCGCCGTGCTCGGCGCGCTGGCCGGCGATCTCGCGGACGCGGCGCTGGCGCAGCGCACCTGGCAGCTGGCGCTCGCGGCGGCGCAACAGGGCCGCGACGACCGCGCGCTGCGTCTGACCCTGGCCTTGTGCGCGCGTGGGCCCCGCGACGGGCCCGACGGGCCCGGTAGGCCCGGTGGCACGGGCGCCGCCGGCGCTGCCGCAGCGGGAGTTCCCTGGCCCGACTTGCTCGCGCTGCGCGCGACCTCCCAGGGGCGCGTCGACCGCGGGCTCTCGGCGCTCGAGGTCGAGCGCCTGCGCCAGCACCTGCTCGGCATCCCCGATCCCTGGCCCTCCGATCTGGAACACTCCTTGCCGAGCGGAGATCCCGCCGCGGAGCGCGACATGGACCTCGTCCAACTGCTCGAGATCAACCACCGGCTCGTCCAACAGGAGGCGCTCAAGGACCTCCTGGGCGCCATCGTCGAAGGTGCGCTGGCCGTCACCGGCGCCGAGCGCGGCTTCCTGGTGCTCGAGGAGGATGGCGAGCTGTCCTTCGACCTGGCGCTCGACTCGCGCCGCGGCGACATCGCCCTGCCCGACGTCGAGGTCTCGCGCAGCATCGTGCGCCAGACGCTGGAGGCCGGCGGCGTGCTGCGGCTCTCGAACGCGGTCGACGATCCGCTGCTGGGCGCCGCGCCCTCGGTCAGCGCGCTCGAGCTGCGCTCGATCCTGTGCGCGCCCTTCCGCGTCGACGAGCGCTTGCGCGGCGTGATCTACCTCGATCACCGGCTGCAGCAGGGCGCCTTCGCCGAGCGTGCGGAGCGCCTGCTGGCCCTGCTGGCGGACCAGGCGGTGCTGGCCATCCGGCAGGTGCGCCGCCTGGAGGAGATCCGGCGCCTCAACCGCGAGCTGAACAAGCAGGTGGTCAGCAAGGAGTCCGACCTGCGCGCCGCGCAGGCCGTGCTGCGCGAGGCGCAGCTGGCGCTGCCCTCGGCCGGGATGGTCGGCAGCTCGCCGGCGATGCGCGCCGTCCACCATCTGATCGAGCGCGCCGCGCCGAGCCGCATGGCCGTGCTGGTGTCGGGCCAGAGCGGCACGGGCAAGGAACTCGTCGCGCGCGCATTGCACGTGCTCTCGCCGCGCGCGGAGGGCCCCTTCATCACCGAGAACTGCGCGGCATTCCCCGAGTCGCTGATCGAGTCGGAGCTCTTCGGCTACCGCAAGGGCGCCTTCACCGGCGCCGAATCCGACCGCGCCGGACTGTTCGAGCGCGCGCAGGGCGGCACGCTGTTCCTCGACGAGATCGGGGAGCTGCCGCTCGAGCTGCAGGCCAAGTTGCTGCGCGTGCTCGAGACCGGCGAGGTGCGGCGCGTGGGCGACTCGCGCGTGCGACCGCTCGATTTCCGCCTGGTGGCGGCGACGCACCGCGACTTGGAGGCTGACGTGCGCGCCGGGCGTTTCCGCGCCGACCTCTTCTACCGGCTGGACGGGTTGCGGATCGCGCTGCCGCCGCTGTCCGAGCGGCTCGAGGACATCCCCGAGTTGGTCGACCACTTCCTGCGCCTGGAGGCGGCGCGCAGCGGCCAGCGGAAGAGCCTGGCACCGGCGGTGCTGGCGCGCCTGTGCCGGCGCCCCTGGCGCGGCAACGTGCGCGAGCTGGCCAACGAGGTGGCGCGCCTGTGGGTGCTCTCCGAGGGCGACATCGTTGACCCGACGCTCTTGCGCGAGCCCACCGGGGGCGCGGGACCGGCGCCCCGCGAGGCGCAGGGCGAGCCGGCGGTGCTGACGCTGGAGGAACTCGAGCGCCGCGCGATCCTGACGGCTCTGGAGCACGCCGGCGGCGACAAGCGGCGCGCCGCGGAGTTGCTCGGCATCTCGCGCGCCAAGGTCTACCAGCGCCTCAAGGAGTGGAGCCTCGACACCGGCGGCGAGTGACGATCACTTGCGATCGAAGAGGCTCTTGACGCCTTCGATCAGCCCCTCGGCCGACTGGGGGTCGGACAGCAGGCGGTCTAGTTCCTGGCCCAGTTGCTTGCCCAGCGAGCTGAAGTCGCCGCGCAGCGCCGACAGCGCGCGCTCGTCGAAGACACCGGGGCCGCCCTGCAAGGTGCGCTGGAGCGCGGCGGCCAGCACGCTGCGCAACACCACGGCGGTCAGTTCGGCGACCGAGCCGTCGCTCTTCAGGTCCTCGATCACGATCGGCGGCAGCTCGAGCGAGCGCGTGCCGGTGCCGCCCAGACCGAGCGGCATGTCGCTCAAGGTCAGGCTGGCGCGCGCGCCGCGGATCACGAGCTTGCGCAGGTGCAGGCTGCGGCCGGGGCCGTCGCCTGCGCTCTCGGGCTTGGAGGCGGCCTCGCCGCCGCCCAGGCGCTCGAGTGAGTCCAGGATCGGCTTCCAGTTCGAACCGCGCGCGGAGTGCACCAGCGCGAGCTCGAGGTCCTCGATGTTCAGCTCGTCGATCACGATGCGCTCCGAGAAGAGCGACCCTTCGGCCCAGGTCGTGCGCACGCGCCCGAGTTTCAGGAAATGCTCGCCGAAGCCGGGCGGGTCGGCGATGCGCAGGCCCGCCAGCTCGAAGTGCGGCGACACGAGGCCGACGTCGACCGACTCGACGCTGGTCGGGACGCCGGCGGCGAGCGTGCCGCCGCGCTCGATCGCCGAGCGCACCAGCGGATCGATGAAGATCCACAGCGTGCCGAGCCCCAGCAACAGCAGGAACACGGCGCCCAGCGCCACGCGGAAGAGGATGCGTTTCATGAGCTCCCGCTCGGCGAGGGCAGGCCGCCCCGGGAGCAGGACGCGCAGCCGAGCTGCCGAGAGCCTAGGCCCCGCGCGGGCGCGGGCTCAAGGCCGCACTTCTGGGGATCAGGGGCAGATCTCGACGTGCAGGGCGTTGGTGACGCCCAGGCCGTCGAGCGCCGCCGGGTCGACGAAGGTCGACCAGAAGTTGACCGCCGTGCCGATCTGGCCGGGCGACAGCGCGATCGGGAACTCGACCCGGCCGTTGATGTCGGCGGGCGCCATCGCGCGCCGCACCATGCCCGGCCCGAGCAGGAAGGTCCCGCCGCGGTAGGGCAGGCTGTAGGGCGTCGGGGCGCTGAACAGCACCACCATCTGGCCGGGTGCCGCGCGCTCGACGACGACGCGCAGGTTGTTGAGCGCCACCGAGGGTTGGCCGAGGTGGGTCACGTCCGGGTAGTCGCCGTTCGTGCGCTGCTTGGCCAGGCCGTACTGGATCGGATCCAGGCAGCCGGGCGAGGCCACGGTCAGCGTCGCGGTCTGCATCAGCACCGGCGCGCTCTTGCCGTGCAGCACCCACTGGTTGTAGGCGATCAGGCCCGCGCCGTTGGTGGTGTTCTCGTCGCGCAGGAACTCGATGTACTCCTTGGTCGTCGTCTGGTGGAACAGCGAGACCTGCACGTGGTGCGTGCCCGGCGGGAGCGCGTAGCTGGTGTCGTCCCAGTACTGTTCCTCGGGGTAGGCGTAGTTGACCGGCAGCGCCTGCACCGAGGTGAACTGGTTGAGGTTGAAGCCGCGCGGCGGGATGCGGTTGTCCTTGAAGATCTTGTTGTTGAGCACGAAGTGGAAGCTCGGGCCGGCCGGCAGGCCGGTCAAGCCCACCTGGGTGCCGTCGATGCCGTGCTCGATCTCGTAGACCTTCGTGTCGAGCGTGGTCAGCGTGGCGGTGACGCCGTCGTAGTGGCCGCGCTCGCCGAGCAGCGTGTTCAGCGCGTCGAAGAACTGCACGTTGATCCACATGCGCCGGCCCTCGCCGTAGCCCGTGGGCAGCTTGTGGCCGGAGTGGTTGACGACGCGCACGACCATCTGGCCGTTCTTCATCGAGACCTCGAGGTCGGCCGCGGCCGCCATCATCGCCTGGTTGCGGGCGTGGGCGTCGGCCACCGAGGTCGCGTTGAGGCCGGTCTCCGAGTCCGGGTAGAGGCTGCGCACGGCGTCGAGCACCCAGCTGTTGGCGCCCTGGAAGTCGTGCAGCGGCAGGTCGGGGCGCACCGCGCCGCCCAGGATCGGGTTGCAGGCCGTGCCGGTGGTCTTCGGCATGTGGCAGTCCTGGCAGCTCTGGACGGCCGTGATGTTGCCGCCGAAGCGGCCGCCGAGCTCGACCGGCGCCTTGGCGAACTGGCTCTTGCTCCATTCGCTGTAGGTGCGCTCGATCGGGAACTCGTCGAAGGGCAGGTGCGTCGGGTGCGGCGTGTTGAGCGCGTTGGCGACGTAGTCCCCGTTCAACTGGCGCGTCAGCGCCGGGTTCGAGACGTCGTGGCACGTGGCGCACAAGAACGACTCGCGGTGGAAGGGCGACTGCTTCCAGTCGTGGTAGGGGAAGCTCGGGCCGAGGTCGAAGGGGCCGCGGCGCACGTCGAGCGGGTCGACGATGTACTGGCCGTTGTGCGCCGTCGGCGGCTTGTCCGCGCCGAGGATGTTGTGGATGCGCCGGTCGACCTGCGGGTTGCCGACGTCGAAGTGCGGATCGACCAGCCGGTGGCACAGGTGGCAGGTGACGCCGTCGCGGTCGCCGAGCAGCGGGTCGAGGCCCGAGCCGTCGGCGGGCGTGCAGCGTCCGGCCAGCCAGGCGCCCGGCGCGTGGCAGCGCAGGCACATCTCGCCCGACTCGGCCGAGTCCTGGTTGGCGATCGCCAGCGCGGCGTAGAAGATCGGGTCGCGCCCGCTCTGCGCCATCATGCTGGCGCTCCAGCGCGTGTAGGGCTCCTGGTTGGCGTCGTAGTAGCCGTGGCAGGGCGAGCAGTTGGCCGAGTCGAAGATGTCGTAGACCACCGTCATCGGCTGCGTGCCGGGCTGGCGGAAGTCCTGGCCCGTCGTCGGCAGAGGCAGGGAAGTCAGCGCGGCGGCGCCGCACAGACCGGCCGAGGCGCACAAGAGGGCCAGGGCGGCCCAGCGCGGACGGGAACGCAGGGCGAGCGTCGGACGGAACATGCGCAAGTCTCGGTGGTGCAAAGTGGTGGGGCGCGCGCGTCGACCGGGCGGAGGCGAACCCCGCCGACGAGGTCGGCACGGCCTGAGTGAGGAATCCTCCCCCAGGAATGCAGGGGGGTCAAGGCACCAAAGTGCGCAACGGCGCCGAGGACCTGAAGTTTTTTCGAGGTCGCCTGCGACCGGGGCGCACCCCGGGCATCGTCCGTCACGCCGGCGCGTGGCGCGTGCGCCGGTGGGACGTCACGGACGGGGCCGTGGGTTCCCCAGCGGACGCGCCGGGAGATCGGAATCGATGACGACGATGCATGGCGGGTGGATCGCGGCGGCGGTGATGGGGCTGGCGCTGACGGCCCAGGCGGGCGAGGGCAGCCCCTTCGCCGCCTGGACGGTGACCGAGCAGATCGACCGCAGCGAGTTCGCGCTGCAAGGCCCGGGGCCCCAGCCCGGGGCGGTGGTGATCACGGAGTTCATGAAGGACCCCAACTTCGTCACCGACACGCGCGGGGAGTGGATCGAGGTGCGCAACAACCAGCCGTGGCGCGTCAACCTCGAGGGCTGGAAGCTGCGCGACGACACGGGCAACGAGGTCGTGCTGACGAACGGCGGGCAGGGGATCCGGATCCTGCCCGGGCAGTACCTGGTGCTCGGCAACAATGGCGACCCGACGCAGAACGGCGGCGTGACCGTGAACCACGTCTACGCGGGCTGGGTGCTCGGCAACGGCGCCGATCAGATCGAGTTGCAGAAGCCGACCGGGCTGATCATCGACCGGCTGGAGTACGACGACGGCATCCTCTGGCCCGACGCGCCGGGCCGCTCGATCAGCCTGCGCGGCGACGTGTTCGACGTGTTCCAGGCCGACGATCCCGCCAACTGGTGCGAGGGTGCGACGCCGTGGAGCGCGGGCAACCCCGACCTCGGCACGCCGGGCCAGCCCAACCCGGTCTGTCCGTAGTCACGGAAAAGGCTCGGGGCCGACAGCTTGGCTGCCGGCCCCGCGCCGAGTCTGCGAGTCGGCGCGCGCCGCGAGCGCGCGCGCCAGCGTCGATATCAAACAGGATGGACGGACCAGGGCTCCTTCGGTACGCGGGTTACGCAGCGTCCCATCAC
>Ga0315912_10000546_pt1 | contig 65053 bp, 60 predicted proteins | sample VfabasoilMG_FD_204469 | JGI IMG/M metagenome (GOLD analysis project Ga0315912, IMG submission 204469) | Garden soil microbial communities collected in Santa Monica, California, United States - V. faba soil | ecosystem: Environmental > Terrestrial > Soil > Garden | place: USA: California...
GAAGTTGCTCGACTTCGGGGTCGCCAAACTCATCCGCCCCGACAACGACTCCGAAGATCTGACGACCTACGGTACTCAGATCGGCACCCTCGATTCGATGGCTCCCGAGCAGATCCGCTGCGGACCGGTGGACGCTCGAACCGACGTCTACGCGCTCGGTGTGCTCATCTATCACATGTTGACGGGACACTTGCCGTTCCACGGCCTCACCCCCGAAGAGCTGATGCGTTCACACCTCTACGAACCCGCGCCACGCCCAAGTTGGGTGGCCCCAATTCCGGCAGAGGTCGACGAGGTCGTCTTGCGGTGCCTGGAGAAGCGCGCGGTGGACCGCTACGACAGCATGGACGCCGTGCTCACGGCCCTGCGACGAGCGGTGACCGGAGACTCCATCCATGCGGGTGCCCCTCCGTCCGACCACCTTGCCGTGTACGTCGAGGCTCTCGATCCCGACGCCCACGACGACGCCGACGATGCCATCTTCGAACTCCTCGATGCCGCGAGCGACGCGTTGACCGCGGCCGGATTCGAAGTCGCACTCGAGCTCGGCAACAGCATCGTGGCGCTCGCCGTCGCCGAAGATCAGGGCAAAGCTCTGCGGCACGCGATCGAAGTCATGGAACGGTTCGCGAGCGAGTATACCGGCAGCGTGCGGCCCCGCGTCGTCGTCCATGTCGGCGATGCTCGCCGCAACGACGGCCAACTCGTGGGGGGCAACCTCGCCGACCTCAATGCCTGGATTCCCGTCGGCAATGCGGCGGGACTCGTCATCACCGATCAAGCGCGCGAGCTGACGGCGGCATAGCGAGCGAATTTGCGGCGTACGGGGCACGCCTCGACCCGACGCACGAGCAGGGCGAACCCAAGAATCGCAGCGAGGCATCGATCGACTCCGAAGATGGGTTCTACAAGCCTGGTCAAGCCGGGAATTGGCCACTGCGGCCAAGCGAAGCGCTCGGCGGACCCCGCCGCGTGGTCACCGCGAGAGCAAATTCGCCCTCGAGCACGTTGCCGAGAATTGGAACAACGTCCAATCTCCGAGCACGGAACCTCGACCATGCCGAGACTGAGCGACTTCGTCTCTCCCGAAGCCATCGTGGTACCGCTCGCCGGAGCGACGGCAACAGCAGTCCTGCGTGAGCTTTCGACCGCGCTGGCGCATGCCGCAGGCCAAGAGCCGGCGGACGTGGAAGCACGCCTACGGGCTCGCGAGGATCTCGGCTCGACCGCGTTGGGCGACGGGATCGCCCTTCCCCATGCTCGTGCCGCCGTCGAACGAACCTTTGGAGCCGTGGGGATCTCTCCCACGGGAGTCGAATTCGCGGCGTCCGATGGAAAACCTGTGCATGTGTTCGTCGCCCTACTTTCCCCAGAACGGGGCGACCAGCATTTGCGCGCGCTCGGGACGGTCGGTCGGGAGTTCGCCGAAAACAGTCTCTACCCGGACCTGCGCGCCGCCAAGACTCCGGCCGAAGTACACGCCATATTGCAGCGCTGAGATCGACGGGGCCTCGCTCAGGCCATCCACGCACGCAACAGGGCGACCCAGCCAGCGAGGCCGACGAGGAGCACCACGAACAAGAGTGCCAGTCCGAGCCATGCCATCGGCCGGCGATCCATCATTCGACCGAGGCCCGCATGAAAGCGCTTCACGAGGGTGATCGGGCAATTGACCGCGAACTCGCCTCCTCGGACCCGCTCGAGCTCGACGAGAACGGCCTCTGCCGAGGGAAAGCGAGCGTCGCGTTCGCGTTGAAGGCCTTGCCATAGAAAATGGCGGAGCTCCACCGGGACCGGCCGCTGGTAGGGGTGACGACCGTACCCGACGTCGTTGGACCGGGGCGGCGCGCGATCGAGGACGGCAAGCAACGTCTCGACGGGCGTCTTGCCCTGCGGCACGTAGGGCCGAAGCGTCAGCAACTCCCAAACGACCGCAAATGCGCTGTAGAGGTCGCTGCGCCCATCGAGGGTCGCCACGTCGCCGAGGGCTTGCTCGGGCGACATGTATTCGGGTGTTCCGACGATCTGGCCATCGATCGTCTCCTTGGATGCACGGGGTAGCGACGGTGTCGACGCGCGAACCTCCGTCTGGACCCGGGGTTCCGATCGCATGACGTGGGCGATCCCCCAGTCCATCAGCATGACCTCACCGTACGGACCGATCATGATGTTCTCGGGCTTGATGTCGCGATGAACGAACCCGCGAGCGTGGGCATAGTGCAGGGCCTGCAATAGGCTCGTGAAGATGTCGAGGCGATGTTCGAAGGAGTACCTCCGGTGCGTCGCAATGTCGCCGGCGACGAGCCGGTCGATGACCGCACGCAAGGTCTCGCCTTCGACGAACTTCATCACGAAAAACAATGCGCCGTGTTCGTCGATCCCAACGTCGTGGATCGGGACGATGTTCGGGTGTTCGAGGTTGCCGACGATACGGACCTCATCGATGAAGCGAGCCACCGCGTGCGGACTCTCGGCGTCCGTCAAACGCTTGAGCGCCACCTTACGACCGATGTCGTGATCTCGTGCGAGCGACACTTCGCCCATGCCCCCCCGGCCCAGTACCCCTTCATGCTCGTATCGCGAGCGATCGCGAGGGAGCAGAATGAGCCCGTTCGGGTCGTTGCGAACCTCGGGGAGCACCGTCGTCCGAGCCGTCCTGGGTCGCGGCAACGACGGGCTCGCGTCGAGCGGGAGCACCAGTTCGGCGCGAAGCGTCGGCGCTGCCGTCGTGGGTTCCGGACCCGTCGCCGACGACCTGACGGCGTAAGACAACGTCTGATGAGGGGATCCCTCCATCGCGCTTTCACGACGATACCGCGGGCCCCGACGTTACGGTTCGAGAACTGTGTGACGGGAACGTGTCGGCGGATTCCGAACCACCACGACGCGGTCATCCCTGGGCCACCTTCTCGTTCCATCGACGAGAGCACAGGTCGGACGATGTCGCATGACCGCCAAGTGTGTGAAGCTTCAGGAGTATCTCCGGCGCCTCATGCCCCGCCCGCGGCTTTCACCGTTCACGCTTCAGCAGCACGCTTCGAGCACGCTCGAGGTCCCGAAGGACCGGCCGTTGAAGCTCGCCGTCGTCAGCGACACCCACAGCCAACCGCACGAGAACGCGCTCGACATCGTCTCGCGACTTTCGCCTGACGCCGTGCTCCACGGAGGTGACATCGGCGATCTCGATGTCCTGACGCCGCTACGCGCCTTGGCTCCCCTCTTGGCCGTGAGGGGAAACATCGACGGGCGAGGCGAAGTCGTCGATTCCATCGACCTCTCGCTCGTCCAAGACGGCGTCACCGTGGCCAAGATCCTCCTCGTCCATTATGCGGTGATGGGCCCGAGGCTCCGAGGCCCAGCTCTAGCGCTCGCCAAGCAGTACGGAGCCGCTCTCGTCGTCTGTGGCCATTCTCACGTGCCTTTCATCGGACGCGATCGCGGGATCGGGGTGTTCAACCCGGGCTCCATTGGGCCGCGTCGTTTCGGCCTCCCGATCACCCTCGGAGTCGTCGAGATCACCCGAGAGTCGATGCACGCCCGCCACATCGATTGCGAGACTGGTGAGGTTTGGAGCCCCTAGAGCACCGATCAGTTGAATCGTGCCCGAGGACAGTGTTGGCGGCCCTCGCTCACGAGGCACCAGGCCGAAGCTGTGTCGGGCACACTGCGAGTGCCTCGGAACAAAGCCAGAAGGGCCGGGAACGATGTTCTCGGCCCGATTCAAACTGATTGGTGCTCTAGACCTACTCGACGCCGACCGTTTTTTCGTCGGCCGCGGGCGTCGGGAACTCACCGCGGAGCTCGTGGACGACGCGAAGCGCCTCGTCCACGTGTTTGCGGATCTGCAGCTGCGAATTGAAGATGTGACGCACCCTGCCCTCGCGATCGATCACATACGTGACGCGGCCGGGGAGGATGCCGAGCCACGAACGTGCCCCGTACAGCTGACGCAACGTTCCATCGGCATCGCTGACCAACGGAAACGGCAACCCGTGACCAGACGCAAAACGAACGTGTTTCTCGACGGGATCGGAGCTGACCCCCACGACCTCGGCCCCCGCGTCCGCGAACTCTTCGAGCGAGTCACGCAAGCGGCAGGCTTGGGCGGTACAGCCTGGGGTTTCGTCGGCCGGATAGAAGTACAGAACGAGCACCCGTTCGCGCGGTCCTCCCACCTGTACGATCGTTCCATCGTGGGCCAGGCGCTCGAAGGAGGGTGCTGGTTGACCAACGGTGACCATGCTTGGGTCGGTACCAGAACAGTCCCAGGTCGGCAACCGATCGGTCGGTCGGCGCCTTCGTCGACAAGTTGAAGACGTCGCGCTTCCGCGCTCCGCTTCGACTTGCGCCTCCCCTCTTCGAGGCTCGCCGACAAGTTGAAAAAAAAGAACGAACGTACTATTCAGTCGAAATGGGCAAGGGCGACATCACCCGAGCGGCCATTCTCGAGATGGCCCTCGCGGAAACGAGCCAGGTCGGTCTGATGGGTCTCAGCATCGGTGCCCTCGCGCGGCGCCTCGACTTGTCGAAGAGCGGTTTGTTCGCCCATTTCGAGTCCAAGGAAGACCTGCAGCTTCAGGTCCTCCTGACGGCACGCGCTCGGTTCATCGACGAGGTGATCACGCAAGCGCTGCGAAATCCACGAGGCGAACCGCGGGTCCGGGCTTTGTTCGAGCGATGGCTGGACTGGCACCAATCACAGCGCCTTCCGGGTGGATGCGTGTTTTTGTCTCTCGCGACCGAACTCGACGACCAACCCGGTCGCCTGCGTGATGAGCTCGTCCAAAACCAAAAGGACTGGCTCGATACGTTAGCCACCGCCGCACGCATCGCCGTCGACGAAGGCCATTTTCGCCGCGACCTCGATGCAACGGAGTTCGCCTACGACCTTTACTCCATCATCTTGGGGTTCCATCACCTCGAGCGGCTGCTGCGCGATCCCGCATCGCTCGAGCGCGGCCGCGATGCTTTCGAACGTCTACTGCAACGATCCCGCCTCTGACGAGCTCGTCATGTCCGAAAAAAATAGAACGAACGATCGGTCTTTTTATTGGTACTTGGCCCCCCTGAAGCTCGGGTTCCATCACGCGAGTCGAGTGGCGCCAGTTTGGACCGGGCGAGTGGCCCTCCGTCTTTGGGGAACCCCCCGTCGACATCGCTCGCCCGATCGAGAACGTGGGTGGCTCGACACCGCAACGGAAACGTTCTCCCTCACCATCGATGGCGATCGGGTCGTCGGATGGCGCTGGGGAACCACGCCCGGACCCACGATCTTGCTCGTTCACGGCTGGGAAGGTCGCGGATCTCAACTCGGCGCATTCGCTCAGCCGCTCGTCGCTGCGGGATTCAACGTGCTCGCCTTCGACGCCCCCGGACACGGAGCATCGTCAGGCCGAGTCTCCTCGATGCCGCAATTCGCACGGACCATCGTTGCCGTATCCCAGCGCTTTGGCCCGTTGCACGCCATCGTAGCCCATTCGTTCGGCGCGGCCGCGAGTACGTGGGCCATGCAGTCCGGCACGAAGATCGAGAAGCTGGTTCTCCTTGCACCACCCGCCGATCTCGACGACTTCGTAGCGTTCTTCAGCGACTTGCTCTCCCTGTCGGAGGCCACTCGACGCGACATGGTGAGACGTGTCGAGCAGCGATTCGGAATCGACTGGCAGCTGGCACGGAGAACGACGATCACACCAGTTCCGGGGGTATCGGTGCTCGTCGTCCACGACGACACCGATCGCGACAGCCCGAGCCGCAATGGTCACTTGGTGGCTTCTGTTTGGCCCGGCGCTCGCCTGACGATCACGTCGGGCTTGGGGCATCGCCGGCTCCTTCGCGAACCCGCGGTGGTCGAGGAGGTGATGGCGTTCCTCGTCGGCCCACCCATTGCGATCACATCGTCGAGCGGAGACCACACCGTGATACCGTGAGCGGCCGTGAGTGGACAGCGACGCGGTGATGGACGGTCGGCTGCTCGGCCGCGGAAGCAGGGCCACGCTTCGCGCTCGCGGCAGGCCACGCTCCCCGGAACGCCGCGCCGCGCCAAGGCCCGACCGTGGACGTTTCGCGGAGCCGCGAGTGCGAACGATGTCCTGCAACCATGGCGCGACGCGGACGTGCTCGGATCGCTCGACGTTCATTTCGCTCGCGAGCTCGAACGCATGAAGCCGGGTCAACCACGAGGCGTTCTCCTCGCGGCTGCATTTGCGAGCCGAGCCGTTGGCGTCGGGCACGTTTGTGCGGATCTGCGACGACTCGTGGCTCGCCCCCCGTGCGATCCCGACGGACACGCGGTGCCGCATCCGCTCCCCTCGCTGTTCGAGTGGGTGATGGATCTCGGTCAATCGGAACTCTGCGGCAATGGCCATTCGTTGACACCGCTCGTCTTCGATGGCGAGGCACGGGTCTACTTGCGTCGCTATTGGCAATACCAAAACCGGATCGCCGAAGATCTGACGGCACGACATCGCGCGCTCGTGGATGTCGACAGCGACGACTTGCGGCCCCGGGTCGCGCGTTTGTTCGGAGCGGCGTCCGGCCAACGGGCGGACTCTGGACAAACGCTCGCGGCGGTGAGCGTCGCCCTTCGCCGATTGGCCGTCATCTCAGGGGGGCCTGGAACCGGCAAGACGACGACAGTGGTCCGGATCCTCGCCTTGCTCATCGAGCAAGCGTTCGAGTCCGGCCGGGAGGCTCCTCGCATCCTCATGCTCGCCCCGACGGGCAAAGCCGCGGCACGCCTGGCCGAAGCGGTCGCTTCGGGTCGTGACCGTTTGCCCTGCGACGATCGGGTGCGCGCCGCGATCCCAACCGAAGCCTCCACGATCCATCGTCAGCTCGGATTCCGTCCCGCGCACCCCACCCGGTTTTTCCATGATCGTGAAAACCCGCTGGCCGCGGACGTCGTGCTCATCGATGAAGCCTCGATGGTCGATCTCGCCTTGATGGCCAAGGTTCTCGATGCCGTTCCGGCCCATGCGCGGCTCGTGTTGCTCGGCGACAAAGATCAACTGGCTTCGGTCGAAGCGGGAACGATCTTGGGCGACATTTGTGGTGCCGCTCGCAATCAACCGTACTCCCAGGCATTCGTCGACGGCGTCGTCAAGGTCGCTGGCTCGGACATCGGGGCTGGACTGCGCACGGAAGGCGTCGACAGTAGCCTCCGCGACTGCGTGGTCGAACTCACCCGCAGCTTTCGCTTCGAGTCCGATCGGGGGATAGGTCCTCTCGCCACGGCGATCCGCCACGGCGATCGCGTGAAGGTCTCTGAACACCTGCGGGGTCTCGACGATCGGATCGCCCTCCACGAGCTCACGCTTCCGTCACAGCTCACCGCAAGGCTCGTCCCCGCGGTCCTCGAAGCCTTTCGCGCCTACTTCGAAGCTCAGGATCCCCTCGTCCGCCTCGCCGCGCTGAACCGCTACCGGTTGCTCGCGGCTCATCGCCGCGGCATGTTCGGTACCGAACATTTGAACCTGCTCATCGAGAGTGCCCTCGCTGCGCGCGGTTATGTCGGCACCTCGCGTTGGGCCCATCTCGGATACGACGGCCGCCCCATCCTGGTCACACAAAACGACTACCAGCTCGAACTGTTCAACGGCGACGTCGGGGTGATCCATGACGATGGGGCTCACGGGCTGCGAGCGTATTTCGCCGGTCGCGATGGCGAACTACGGTCGTTCCCTCCTGCCCGATTGCCTCCCCACGAATCGCTCTACGCCATGACCGTGCACAAGAGTCAGGGTTCGGAGTTCGACGAAGTTGGGCTGCTCATGCCGCCACAGCTGTCACCGATCCTGACGCGCGAACTCGTCTATACCGGCGTGACGCGTGCGCGACAACGCGTCACCGTGTACGGGAACGAACCCGTATTGATGGAAGCCCTCGAGCGACGGATCGATCGTGCTTCGGGTCTGACGGAAGCGCTCCACATGGGGCGTGGTCCCAAACCTTCATCGGGCGAATGAGCGCCGTATCGGTAAGAAACGTTGAACGGACACGCTGTGATGGACCTTGGCGCGTCGGTAGGGTAATCAGCGCCCATGAGTCTCGAAACGGTGACGGAGGCGATCCGTACCAAGGTGGGTCGGCATGCCGCGATCGGAGCCGTCCTCAAGGTCGACCTCGCCGATGCGGGCGTCGTGGTGATCGATGGCACAGTCACCCCGAGCACGGTGACGAATCAAGACCGGAACGCTGATTGCACCCTCAAAGTCGATCTCGGTGACCTCGAGGCGATCATCGCTCGGACCCTCGATCCGCTCGAAGCGTATTCGCTCGGCAAGCTGGAGTTTTCGGGCGATACGAGCGTCGCGATGCGATTGACCAGCGTCCTCTGACACTGTCAAAAGGTACAGTGCGATCGTGAGAACGGGTGGTTAGCCTTGTGCCAGCCTTGCCCGTCAAGCGTAACCAAGAACGTTTCAAACCGGTTCGCATGCCGAGTGTGGTGAGCACGACCAGCGCTCCACTATCCCGGACCGTGCTCTTGGTCGAGCAGGACGACGAACATCGCGATGCTGTGCGAGCCGTTCTCGTGCGAGCGGGCTACGAGGTTTTGGCTGCGCGAACCCTCACCGAAGCGAGACGTTTGATCCGATCCACCGCCGACGTTCATGCGGCCATCATCGAATTTGCGTTGCCCGATGGGATCGCACCGGAGCTCATCGCGGCCCTCATCGAGCATCGTCCATTGTGCCGCTCGATCGTTCTGACCGACGACGTGGATCGTGACGTCATCAGCCGAAGCGCTCGGGCTGGAGCACACGCCCATCTCCGGCGACCGAGTTCGATCGCCGACATGCTCGATGCGGTCTCGCGCACCGTCCGTTCGACGCTCGAATGGCGACGTGCAACCGCTACCGGAACCGGAGCAGAGGGTTTGTCCGTCGATGAGCCGCCGCCTCCCGTTGCACTCGATATGCAAGCCGCGGTCGCTCGCATCAGATACATCGCACAGCTGTCCCCGGCTGAAACCGTGACGATGTGGCGGCTCCTATGGGGCGACTCGAACAAACGGATGGCCGAACTCATGGGCTGCACGGAACGAACGATCAAATTCTATGTCGCCGGAGTCTTGGCTCGAACAGGAGCACCATCCCGATCGGCACTGCTGCGCGTGCTGCTCGAAGACGCGAACATCCATGATCCGTGGGATCAACGCGAAACGTGGCTAGGAACGCCCGTCGAGCATGCTACGGACGTGGATCGTCGATCTTGAGGCTGCGGCTCGCGGCCTCGACGAGCCCCCGCGCGACGAACTTGTCCTTGCGGACGTACAGCACGTGGCGAAAGAGATTGACGGTCGTGCACACATGATCGGGCACGAGCCACACCACCTCACCATAGTCGGGCCGGCGGTGATCGTTGGCGCGAAACGGCCTGAGCTCTTCGCTCGCCCCTTGATCGACGAGCTCCGGCCAGTCGAGCACCTCGCATGCCGGCGCCTTTCGATCCGGCGCGATCGCTTTGCTCCCGGCATCCAACACGACGACGTCGTCGCCAGGTCGTGCGACCACTCGCGTCATCACGAATGCCGCTTGTTCGAGTCGCATGTCCTGCATGGCCGGCGCGGTCGCGAGATCGCCCAAAAGCACCGTGCCTGGACAGATCTGGTGTGTCCAATCGCCGCTTTGCCATTGCGTATAGGCCAGCGCCTGAGCGTAACTATGCGAACCTGATGTCATCACCCATTGGGCGGAGCGAGCTGGCAACGCACGCAGCAACGTCACCGTATCGTCGTAGCCACGTACCGCCTCGCTCGCGGCATCCCAAGCAAGATGCCCTTCATACGCGTGAACACCTCGGACCACGAGCGGAGGATTCGTCGTGATGGTTTTCGCCACCGCCAACCATCGCGTCACGTCGGCCCCGCTGCGGTGCATCCCCACGTCGAGGTCCAACAACACGCCGAGTTCGCGCGGTACCTTCGCGGTGCGAGCCCACGGCCCGAGCTTCTGCCAGTGTTCCGGGCCATCGGTCAGGACTTGGACCTCACCCCCCTCGTAGAGATGCTGTAGTTCGGCGATGGCACGAAGCACGGACGGCGTCGGGGAAACCGCGAGAAGCACATCCACGCGGCCATCGGGATCCACCCGCTCCGCGGTATCGAGCGCGAGCGCGAGCTCGTCGATCGTCGCACACTTGAGCCGTCGCACACGTCGCTGGAGCAAGGTCCGTAATACCCGCGACTGCTTCGCTGTCTTGATGTGGGGCCGCCACCGGTCGCGTCCTGCTCGCTTCTGTACGGCATCGATGTTGTGCTCGACGGCGGAGAGATCGATGACGAGAGCGGGGGTCAATACATCGTCGACGAGGTCGGCCACGCTGGCTTGGAGCGAAGCCACGCGTGCAGCGGAGTCGAGCGTCGGCGAGGCCGGCACGTGTCCACATTACCAGTCACACGAACCACGATGCACGCAAAAGCGCCAACCAGTCCACGTTCAGTCACAGTACGAACCGATCGGTGCTCAAGGTTCCGCGCGAAGCGAGGTGCCGCTAGGCGCTCGTTTCGGGTGTGCGGTAGCAGCTTCCCTGCCGCAGCGAGGGGCCTTTGCGAAAGGCCCCTTCAAGACTGACGAGGTGCCGCTAGGCGCTCGTTTCGAGTGTGCGGTGGCAGCTTCCCTGCCTCAAGTCGAGTATGCTCGACCCGTCATGGCGCCGAACAAGCCGGTCTTGGATCCACGCGACGTCGAGCCGCGGACGACCACGATTTATCCCGAACCCTATGGTGCGCGAGTGTTGCCGCGAGAGAAACGCAAACTCGGTGATGCGTTGGGACTCACGAAGATCGGCATCAACCAAACGACGCTGTTGCCGGGCAAAGAATCGTCGATGCGACATTGGCACACACGCGAGGACGAGTTCGTTTACGTGCTCGCGGGCGAAATGGTCCTGCGCAACGATGCCGGCGAACAAACCCTCGTCGCCGGCATGTGTGCTGGCTTTCCTGCCGGGATCCAAGACGGACACCAGTTCATCAATCGCAGCACCGAGCCGGTCGTCTACCTCGAGATCAGCAATCGCGATTCGGAGGATTCAGCGTACTATTCCGATCCCGACGTCGACATGATGTGGAGCCCCCCGCATGCGCGCGGCCAGCTCACCCGGCGCGACGGTACGATCGGCTGAACGAGGCTACTCCACGAACGTTGCCACCACGGGGAGGTGGTCGGAAGGCTTATCCCAACCACGAGGTTCGGAGTGGTGCACCACCTTCGTGCAGCGAGCCGCGAGCGACTCGGTCGCGTAGACGTGGTCGATGCGCAGGCCCTCGTTGCGCATGAACCCGTTGGTCCGGTAGTCGAACCATGTGTAGTGTCCGGGCTCGGACTCGTGACGGCGAAAACAATCCGTGAGCCCGAACTCGGCGAGATGCAACAACGCCCGGCGCTCCTCGGGGGTGCAGAGGATATGGCCCTCGAACCGCATGGGGTCCCAAACGTCGCGCGCCTGCGGGGCGACATTGAAGTCCCCCACGATGGCGAGTGGCTCGTTCGGGACACATGACGCATCGAGTTCGGCACGTAGTCGAGCCAGCCAATCGAGCTTGTACGCAAACGAGGTCGAGCCGAGCTCTGTCCCGTTCGGAACGTATACATTGTAGATTCGAATCCCACGGACTTGCACGTTTAGGATCCGCGCATGCAAGTCGGGCGGCTCACAAATGAACCCACGCTGAACCGACGTTGGCCGCTCCTTGGTGAGCGTTGCCACCCCCGCCAGCCCCTTGGACCCGTGGGTCGTGACCTGATAGCCGAGCTCAAGAAATGGCACGCGCGGAAACACTTGATCATCGACCTTGGTTTCTTGGAGACACGCGATATCTGGCTCTATCTCCGCAAGAAACGTGAGGACGGGATCGAGCCGAGCTCTGATCGAATTGACGTTCCACGTCGCGACGGTGAAGGTGCTCGCCATGAGATGCAGGATGGTACTCTTCGCTTCGAGAGCATGTAGGGGCGGGGCGTTCCTCATGCCCTGCCGGGGCTGATGGGGTCGGATTCGCCCTCTTTCGAGACCGGACTCACAGCAACGCGTACGTCGATAGACGTGAACTTTCGCACCGACTGGTCCACTCTTTGTAGGAGCGTCCAGAAATGTCGGAACCCTTTCACCAGGCGCCTACGCCGGCTAGCGAGGACGGCTCTATGGCGCTCGCCGATCCGACCGAAGCCGAGGGAGCCTGGGAAAACGGGCACAGAGTCGGACGCTACGTGATCCTCTATCGATTGGGCGAAGGCGGAATGGGTCGGGTGTATGCGGCCTATGACCCCCACCTCGATCGCAAAGTCGCGCTCAAAGTCCTGCGCCCACGCCGAGGGGCTGTCCACGCGCGAGCGCGGGAACGACTGCTCAAGGAAGCGCAAGCGCTGGCCAAGCTCTCCCATCCCAATGTCGTCGCCATCCACGACGTCGGGTTCGTGAATGAGCAGCTGTTCTTGGCGGTGGACCTCGTCGATGGGCAGACCTTGCGACGCTGGTGGCACGCTCAACCGCGGCGTCTCGGAGACCTTCTCGACGCCTTCACCCAAGCGGGACGCGGACTGGCGGCGGCTCATGCCGCGGGGATCGTTCACCGAGATTTCAAACCCGAAAACGCGCTCGTCGGCCCCGATGGCCGCGTGCAGGTACTCGACTTCGGCCTGGCCGAAGCCATCGCACGAGATGCCGAGGACGTGCGAACCGACGAGGCCGATCCCAAGAACGAAGGGCCGAACGTCGATCAGCTCGCGCGGCGCCAGGGAACGCCAACATATATGGCGCCCGAGCAACACCTTGGGAATCCCGTCGGACCTGCGGCGGACCAATTCTCATTTTGCGTTGCGCTCTACGAAGCCCTTTATCAATCGCTGCCATTCGAAGGATCTGGACCCGACCTCGTTCGCAACGTCTTGCACGGAAAGGTACGGGAACCCCCTCGCGATCGCGGTGTCCCGCTTTGGCTTCGTCGGACGATCCGCCGCGGTTTGAGCGTCCACGTCAGCGATCGTCATCCCTCGATGAACGCGTTGCTCGCGGAGATTCGGCGCGGGACACGACCCGCTCGTCGCTCCGCGGCGTCGATGGTGGGGATCGTTGCGGTGAGCTTGGGCGTCGCATGGGTGGTCACCGCCACGCGGGTACGACCAACGCTCGGCGTATGCCACGGTCCATCGCCGTGGGCCAAGACTTGGGACGCCGAAGCACACACCCGACTGCGTGCGGCGTTCGATGGCTCGGGCCGAGCGCACGCGAACGAAACCGCCGAACGAGTGGAGCGAGTCATCGACGATCACGTCACCGAGTGGAACGCCATCTTCGAAGATGTGTGCCTTGCTGCAGGCGAGGATGCCGTTCGCCTCGAGCAGGCCCGCAAGGCGATGTCGTGCCTGCAAGACGACCGCGACGACGTTTCCGCCTTGATCGAAGAGCTTGGCCGCGCGGACCCAGTGGCTGTCGACCATGCCTTCGAAGCCGTGAGCGGGCTGCTGATCCCCTCGCGCTGTGATCAGGACCCGTCGAATCGTGTCACCGAAGCTCCGTGGCCAACGGACATCACGAGCCCGCTCGCGCGAACGCGTGCGTTGACCCACTTGGGCCACCACGAAGAAGCGATCGCGCTCGGACGAGAACTCGTCACCAAAGCTCGCGCGGCCGGCTCGTCCTCTCTGCTCGCCCGTGCGCTCTTCCAACTGGGCGAAAGTTTGCGATCCGCCTCCGAACTCGTCGCGGCGGCCGAGGCTTTTCGCGAAGCCTCACTCGAAGCGGAACGTACCGATGACCTCGCCTTGCTTGCGGACGCTCGGCTCGCAACGGCGCGGATCGTAGGGCAAGGACTCCATCGCCCCGACGAAGGCCATTTGTGGGCCGATCTCGGTGCCGTCGCCGTAGCCCGGTTGCATGACTCGCCGCAACGTACCGCCGAACTCGAAGCGACTCGTGGGCTCATCTACCAATGCGAAGGAAACCACGCCGAAGCCCTCCGGCAGCTCCACAACGCCCTCGCCATCGCGCATGACCGAAGTTTGAGTCCCCTCGAACAAGCCGAGTGGCGCCAGTACGAAGCGATCTCGCTGGCCGAGCTCGGACAACCGATCGAGGCGCTCGAATCTGGCGAGACCGCTGAACGCCTGCTGGCCGAAAATCTCGGCGAAGAACACATCGAGGTTGCGCTCGCGCAAGCGACGATCGGCCGCGTTCACGCCTATGCCCATCACCACGAGGCCGCCCTCGACGAATACGAACTCGCCCTCGACACGGTCGTGCGACTCGAAGGCCCCGAGTCGGTTCACGGTGCGGATATTCGCAGTGCGATGGCGAGCTCCGCGATGCAACTCGGTCAATACGAGCGCGCCGAGACGTTGCTGCGCGACGTCCTCAAGGTTCGGGTCGGGGAGCGTGGAGATCGAAGTGCCGAGATCGCGACCGCTCACTTCGACTTGGGGACCGCGAGCTTCCTCGCTGGACGACCCCACGAAGCGCTCGGCCATCATCGCGAGGCTCTCGACATCCGCGAGCGGATCTTTGCCCCCAGTCGACCGACCGTGCTGGCTTCCTTGCGCAGCGTTGCGGACACCCTCGAAGCCCTCGGACGACACGGCGAAGCGCTCGAAAAACGTGCCCAAGCGCTTGCCATCCTCGACGAGCGCCATGGTCGAGAAAGTCTCGAACTCGTCGATCCGTGGACCGACTATGCTCGGAGTCTGCTCCGGGTCCATCGCCTCGACGAAGCGCTCGACCATGCGGAGCAGGCGTTACATCTCGCCCTGATGCTCGCGGCTCCGGCGGAACGAGGGATCGCACACCTCGTGCTCGCGCGGATCCTGGTCGAACGCGGGGAAGACTCCGCCCGCGTCGTCGAACTGGTCGAACATGGACAGACCGAACTCGCACAGGCATCGCTCGATGACTCGACGGAAGCGCTGGCACAAGAGCTCCTCATCGAGATTTCGAGCGCGCCTGCGGCCGAAGCGAAGCCACGCACGACATCGCAGTAGTCAGTCTTTCAAGGGCCGTTCGCAAAGGCCCCTCACTACGGCAGTACAGCGGCCTCCGCCTACCCAAACGCGTCTAACGGCGCTACGGCAGCACAGACGACTCTGCACTCCCCAGACGCTCGCTCATCGGCTCGGTCGGGGTCTCTCCGTGTACGTGGGTCGGATCGGCGAGGCGTGTGAGCAGGGCTTCGGGGTCGGAAGAGCCGCGCAGTCCAAGGACGAGACCTGCCGTCCTTTCGCCCACGCTCGCGAGGACCACCGCATCATCACCCTCGAGGATCGCCACACGAACCGTCGCAGGATCGATCGCGAGGCGCTCGTGCTTGGGTCCATCGGATGGATCCATCGTGAGCTCGAGCTGTGCGGGGGCCCGAGGATGGACGCGGACGAGATGGAGCTGGGTTCGCGGCGATAGCTCGAAGCCCAAGGACGAATCGACGAACACCATCACCCAACCCTCGCTTTCCTTCACGAATGCGGGCCTAAGCGCATTGGGTGGTTCAGGCGACCTCGGATGGTTGCGGACGGCTTCGTACGCAGCCGCAAGGGTCTGACGCTCGGCCGCGCGAAACGAAATGGTGGGTCCAAACCGCGTCCTCCCGTGCTCCACGGTGATCTTGCCTTGCGGGAGATCGGCGGGACGATGATTCGGTCCGCCCTCGGGATGAAGAGCCCGCGCGATGAACCGAACGTATTCGTCGTGATCGAGCACGGGTCGGAGCCAGATGTCCTTCCGCAGCGGGACAGCGTCGGTGGTCTCTCGAGCAGGAGCACACGCGCCAAGTCCCATCCACGTAACCAAGCCCATCCGCGCGACGACCCGTCCACAGTTCGTGAACGGACGATGCCAAGCCTGCGAGGCGAACGCGCTAAGGAGCGAGGACACAGTCTTGGAACGACTCGAAGCGTGCTTGGCCCGTTCCCGGAGGATCGTTCTGAAACGCGAACGTCCCCGCAAGAATCTGCGTGCGGGTGGCTTGGAGACCGAGAAAGGCGGGGATGGGGACCGAAGCCACGAACGGCACGAAGGTTACCCCATCTGGGGAGGTTTCCCAGGTGACGGTTCCACCCGCGATCGTGACTTGCAAGAAACGATGCAAGATGTCGTCGAACGGCCGCGCTCCTTGGCGGTCGTAGATCACGCCACCCACGCCATCGGAGAGGTCCGTCCGGGCGGACAACGTGCCCTGGGTGACCTCGAAGATGACGCGTTCGACTCCATTGCCGACGCCGAACAACAACTGGCTGTTGGGCGCCGTGCGCTCGGGGATCTCGAGGACCTCGAGGCGAACCTGCGTATTGAGTCGTAGCTTGAGCTCTTCCGACTCGAGTGCGACGAACGCCGGATTGGTCGACAGCGAGAGGACCACGGCTCCCCCAACCTCGGCCAATGCGGTTCCCACCGCGAGTAACGGCGGTCGCCAATAGCTGTCGACGATATTGTCGCTGAGGTTGTTGACGAAGCACGGGGGGCCGGGGTCCACGGTGCCACCGTCGGTCCCCGTCACGTCGCTCGGGATCTGGCCCTCGTCGATGGGAGATTCACCACCGCTGATGCCACCCGTGCTGTCGGGATCGATTCCGTCCGCGCTCGGAGCCGACTCGAGACCACCTTCGGTCGTCGCGGTCGATTCGATGCTCGGGCCGCCGTCCGTCGCAGAATCCGGATCGCTCGGTCCAGACGTGGTCACTCCGCCATCGGACGAGGGTCCACCCTCATCGCTTGCTTCCGCCGTGGAATCGGCCGCGACTCCCGGTGCTGGCACACACACGTTCGCCAAGCCTTCACCCGCAAACTCGTCATAACGACGCTCGGTCGTCTCGCAGGCACGATCCGGAAAACTACAGAAACCAACCGCGCGCTCACAAACTCCGGTGACTCCACACTGATCACTATCCTGACAGCTGAAGATCTCGGATGCGTCGCAACCCACGAGCATAGACGCGAGCACCCCACCCAGAGCGATCCCCCACCGCGGTCGACCCATAGCCAGTACGACCAACCATACCATCAAACCGGAGGTGGTTCAGTGAACGGCTAACAATAGAAAGCCGAGCCATAGGCCTGCGCTCGCGGCGAACAGCACAATGAGCATCATCGCCCCCCATCGATTTCGTTTCCGTCGTGGTTGGGCGATTCGTGCTGGCCGCGACGGCCGAGGCAACGCATCGGCAACAAACGAGCGATTCATGTTCGCGGACGAGCCGGGCAGCGGGATCGCTCGCTTGGTGCTGACGAGTTCGAGCTCCTGGGTGGACGGGAATCGGCCCACCCGAGTCGAACGAACGTCCGGGATCGGCACTCGGTCGATGGCCGCTCCGAGCTCACGCATGCTCTGGAACCGGAAATTCGGGTCTTTCGCCAACGCTCGTAACACGAGGTCCTCGACGGGCCGCGGGATCGTAGCGACGAGTTCCCTGGGAGGACGCGGGGCGAGCCTCACCTGTTGGTCGATGACTTCGTAGCCGACCTTCCCATAGAAGGGCACCTGACCGGCGAGCATGCGGTAGAGCAAGATACCGAGCGCGTATACGTCGCTGCGCGCATCAATGGCCAAACCCATGGCCTGCTCCGGAGACATGTAAGTCGCCGTTCCCAACACAACGTCCGCGCGAGTCTGGACGACGCTTTCCCCTGGTGCGGTTGCAACTTTCGCAATGCCGAAATCGAGAACCTTCACGAAGTCGGATCCATCGGATCCGCGGATCAAGAACACGTTGCCAGGCTTGACGTCACGATGAATGACCCCGACCTCGTGAGCGGCCTGTAGCGCGGATACGATCTGCAGAGCGAGCGCCTTGACCTCTGGCCAATCGAACACTTTGCGCCGCGTCAGCACTCGCGCGAGATCGATCCCGTCGAGAAACTCCATCACGAAAAACGGAGTGGGGTCTTCGCCCACGTCGACGATCTCGATCACATGAGGGTTCCGGATCCGATTGACCGATCTCGCCTCACCTAAGAATCGCTTGCGATCCTGGGGGCTTGCCGCGAGCTGGGGCCGCAAGATCTTGATCGCGACTCTTCGGTTGAGTCGAAGGTGACTACCCGCAAAGACCGCGGCCATCCCACCTTTGCCGACGAGGTGTTCGAGGCGGTAGCGCCCATCGAAAATGCAGTGAATCCACTGCTCCGGAATCGTCCAATCGGCCATGGACGGCTGGACAATACACTGTTCGAGCTCCGAAGCGATGACCATCGCGCGCGCCGAAACTGGAGCCCGACCCAAGGAACATTGTTCTCAATGACCTTCCAAGGCGAACACCGCGATCCTACGGGTGGGTTGCCAGGCTTCGCTCCGGTCACAGCCACTCGCACCGACTCGTCCCGCGGCGACGATCCATGGCGCTCGCAAAGAGCACATTGAGCGCTCGATCGAAATCGTGGATATACGAATCGATGCAACATCGGTGGCCCAGCATATGGAAACGCTTCCAAAAGGTCCCGCACCACACATGGATGCTGGTCGCTTCGCTTTGCGCCTGCCCGGCAACTTCGTCGCCACCGCAGACTGAACCTACGACCACCCCCGCAAAAGACCCGGAGACCCCGCCTCCGAAAGCGCCGGATGACCCTTCCAGCGAGCTTCGCTCCGAGCACGCGGCTTGTTCGACCGCATCCGACTGCGAAAGTGGTGTTTGCGAGGGTCAAGGTTGCACTCCCGACGGAGGCCGATGCGTCGCGCAAGATCGGATCTGCACGCGAGACCTTCAAGCGTACTGTGGGTGCGACGGACAAACGTTTCGGGGTTCGGGCAGCTGCCCAGGCGCTCGGTTCGAGCGCAAGGGCCCCTGCGAAGGATAGCCGCCGCTCGCTCCGAGCAGCAGCCCTGATGCGTGCGTGATTCAGTCGGCGACCAACGTGAACCGCGCCCGCTGCAGATCCTCGTCCCGCGAGGACGCGCCGACCATGACTTCGAACTCGCCGGGTTCGACGATCCGTCGGCCATTCGCGTCGATGAACGACAGGTCGGTGGCCTCGAGTTCGAACTCGACGTTCTGTCGCTCGCCGACGCCAAGACGTACTCGACGAAACCCACGGAGGGTTTTCGTGGGCGTGCTGAGCGAGGTAAAGACATCGTTCACGTAGAGCTGAACGATCTCGGTTCCTCCGCGAGGTCCAACGTTCGCCACCTCGACGGACACCCGAATGCGCGGTCGACCGACGTGCGCCGAGGTCACGTCGAGGGTCAACCCTGAATATTCGTAACGCGTGTAGCTCAGCCCGAAGCCGAACGCGAACAGCGGTGTCGGATCGTAGTTCTTGTGCCGGCTCCCATGCCACCCGGGGATTTGGTTGTAGTAGACGGGCTGGTCACCGATGGCTCGCGGAAACGAAACCGTGAGCTTGCCAACCGGGTTGGCATCACCGAAGAGAATTTGAGCCACTGCTTCGCCGCCGGCCATTCCAGGGTTCCAAGCTTCGAGGATCGCGTCGGCGTGCTCGGCCACCCATGGGATGCAAAGTGGTTTGCTGTTCACGAGGACCACGATGAGTGGCGTCCCAGTGGCTTTGACCGCTTGGAGCAACGGCATTTGCCCACCGGTGAGATCGAGCTCACTGCGATCGCGCTCTTCACCGATTTGTTCGATCACGTCGCCGACGACGACGATGGCAACGTCGGCGCGACGAGCCAGTTCGGCCGCGGGCTCGATCGCGCTCGCGTCGTCGGTCATGACCTCGCAACCCCGTGCCCACGTGACCTCTCCAGCGAAGCGCTGCCGAACGCCGTCGAGGATCGTCGTCACCGTTTCGCGTGGGTGTCCACCCGTCTTCAGCCCCGCCTGGCCGCTGCCAAACGACCAATCACCGAGCTGCGCCAACGTGTCGTCGGCATTGGGTCCGAGCACGGCGATTCGCTGAAGCGACTCGGCGCGTAGCGGCAGCATGGGTGAGCCTCCGCGCGAGCCATTCTTGAGCAGGACGACGGACTCGAGCGCCGCGGGCAGCAAATGGCGACGGTGCGCGGGACTACCCACGACTTCGACCGCATCGGGTTTGGGGAACCGTTTGTGATCGAACAACCCGAGGTCGAACTTCAGGGCGAGCACGCGACGCACTGCACGATCGATGAGAACCTCGGGGAGCGCCCCGGATCGCACGAGCTCGATGGCGCCCGCATAGAACTCGGGGGTCACCATCATGATGTCGTTGCCCGCGCGAACGGCAGGCGCGATCGCGTCTGCGATCGAGGAGTAGAGCATCTGTTGTTTGTACGTGCGCCCGACGTTGTCCCAATCGGTCACCACCACGCCCTCGAATCCCCAAGTTTGGCGGAGGACCTCGTCCATCAGCCATTCGTTCACGACGCACGCCCGACCATCGATGCACTGATAGGCGGTCATGAACGTACGGCAACCGCTTCGCGCGGCGCGTTCGAACGGCGGAAGGAAATAGCTCAACAGTTTGCGGCGGGACAAGTCCGCCTCGGTGGCATCGCGCCCGCCGACCGTTTCGGAATATCCGGCATAGTGTTTGGCACAGGCCGCAACGCTGCCTTCGGCCGAGAGGTCGTTGCCTTGGTAGCCCGCGATGAGAGCCGCCGCCAATTCGCCGATGAGATAGTGGTCTTCACCGAACGTTTCACCGACCCGACCCCATCGCAGATCGCGGGTCAAGCAAAGCACCGGCGAAAACGTCCAGTGGAGACCCGTCGCGAGCATTTCCGCGGCGGTGACTCGTCCCATCGCCACCAAGTGGTCGCGATTCCACGAGCTCGATATCGATAGTTGGGTTGGAAAGACCGTCGACCCGGGCCAGAAGCCGTGCCCGTGGATCGCATCGATGCCGAAGATGATCGGGATCCCGAGGCGGGTTTCTGCTGCCATGCGCTGGAGCGTGAACGTCTTCTCGCCGAGGATGTGGAGGAACGAGCCCGCACTGCAGGCTTGGACCTGCGCCTCGGCGTCGACCCGACCGTCGGCTTGGACCATCTGCCCGACCTTCTCTTCGAGGGTCATGCGGCTGATGAGGTCTTCGACCCGCTCCGGGGTGCGCAGAGAGGAATCCTGATACGTCATGGAGGAGGGCAGTCTCGACGGCGGAGCCGCTGGTTGCAAGCGGCTTCGCCGTCGAAGACGTCCTCATTGGGTGGGCGGTTCGACTTGCACGTTGATGCAGTCTTCTTGCGACCCATCGATGAGAACGTCGATGCAAGTGTCGCCTTCGGCGACACCCACGAACACGAACTCGCGCGGACGCTGGCTCGGATACACCTCGAAGATGTCATCGTCTCTCGAGATGAGGTCGATCGATGCCGTTTCATCGAACTCCACCGCGTTATCGCTGCGCGCCGAGACCGCAACCGCGATGGCAACCCCGGAGGGAAGTTCGACGAGGTAGTCGCGTAACGTGACCCCTGCGGGGGGTGTGCTGATGGGATCGATGTCGAGCGTCCCGAACTCCGGCGCACAAGCGCCGACCACCAACCCGACTGCCGACCCAACTGTCAACAAAGTGCTGAGCCAAACGAAGTTGCGCATCTCAGCCCCCTCCCGTCGTGCCAAGGTCATCACCTTCACCCGTGCTGCCATCGCCAACGGTGCCGTCGCTCTCGGACGAACCCGATCCATCGCCGCTCTCGGACTCACCCGGAGGCGTGCGTTCGGTGGTGCCTTCTTCTTCGGAAGACGTGTCCGCATCGCTCGGATCACCTCCGACACGAACCTCGATGGCTTGGACATAGCCGCCCGCCTCGACCCGCAAGGTGGTCGTCCCAGCTTGTACGCCTTCGATCGTGACATCGCGATCTTGATCGGCCGAAGCGATGCGCGCGACGGTTGGGTCGTCCGAAGACCACGCATATGCGAGTGATCCGCCGAGCAGGGTACGCAACCCATCTTCGGGCTGCGCAAACAACTGCAACGTTTCGCCCGCACCCAGGGTGAGGTCGAGCAACTCGTCACTCCGCCCGGTCGTCAACGGGATCCGCTGCACCGGCGCGGCATAAACATGGCGAAAGTCGTAGACCTCGCCAAAGTTACTCATCGCGAGGAAGACCGTATAGCCCGGTCGCGTGATCGCAAAACCGGGACCGACGGTGTTGACCGACGTATTCGACCCCGCAATGACGCGCGGGAGCGGATCGTCCTCCGAGTCCTCCGCGTGATATTCGAGACCGAAGATAGCCCCGACCGCGAACGCCGTCGGGAAGGAAGTGGGGCTCGTCCCCACACAGTAGGGATCGGCATCACCGATGCAAGAGTAGCGAAAATCGCCTCGACCGAGCTCGCCTGCTTCCGCAGGCGGGTTGTCCTCGAAGCTGCCGCAGGCAGCCAAGAGAACGGAGGCGACGATGGGGTAAAAGTAAGGCCAACGCATGATTCACTCCAGGGCCGGTCGTCGAGCCGGTCCAACGCTTACGATAGTCCCTCGCCGTCAAAAACGGTTGCACCGCGCGGCGGACAGGTCTCCAGGACCTCGAGGTTCGTAAACCTATGTATCGCATGGGGTACGGGTTTGCAGGCGCATGATCTCATCGCGATCCGAAAACGGTCGAACCTCGTCTCCCATCGTCTGCCCCGTTTCGTGCCCTTTGCCCGCCACGACGACGACATCGGGCGAATGCGCCCAGCTGAGTGCGCGCTCGATGGCGAGCCCACGGTCCAATTCTGTCCATAAAGATGCTCGCCCGCCTGCGCGAACACCCGCCGCGAGCATGGCAATGATCTGCTGGGGACTCTCGTGACGCGGATTGTCATTCGTCAGAACGACCAAATCGGCCAGATGGCCCGCCACTTCCCCCATGGCGTGACGCTTGCTGGAGCATCGGTCGCCTCCCGCTCCGAACACGATCGCGAGCCGCCCCGTCGCAACACGGCGCGCCGTGGCCAATGTGTGCGCGAGCGCATCGGGAGTGTGGGCGTAGTCCACCGCCACGAGCGGACGTCGTCCCAAGATTTCGAACCTCCCGGGCACACCAGGACAATGGGCCAACCCCAGAGCTACGCCCTCTGCATCGATTCCCGCCGATGTTGCCGCGAGCGCAGCCGCCATCGTGTTTTCGGCAAACACCGACCCGACCATGCGCGTCGCCAACGAGCCCCCCCATCGATCGGCCCACTCCGAAGGACGCAACGCGATGTGAGTTCCTGACGGATCGACTTCGACACGAAGGGCTTCGAGGTCGGCCGGTCGCACGAGTGCCCGGCGGGTGGCCGAGCCGTACCAGAGACGACGCACGTCCTGCGGGATGACGTGGTCGAGCGCAAGGCTTGCTTCGTCGGCCGCATTGAGCACTGCCACGCGGTCTCCACCCAAATGGACGAACAATTGAGCTTTGGCCGCCAAATAGTGCTCCCACGATCCGTGCAGGTCGAGGTGTTCGTCGGAAAGGTTCGTGAACACGCCGAGGTCGAACCGCCAGCGTTTCGCATACCCGTTGGCGAGCGCGCGACTCGTGCACTCGACCGCTGCATATCGAGCCCCTTCGTCATGAGCCCGATGCGCGGCGTCGAAGAATCCCTGCGCCGTACGCTCGACCTGCAATCGTTCGGCACCCAGGAAATAGCCGATTGTCCCCACGGTCAACACCGGTGGTCGTCGAACCGCAATCGCCGATGCGATGAGGTGGGTCGTCGATGTCTTGCCGTTCGTCCCCGTCACACCGATCGTGAACAACTCGTCGGCCCAAGGCGCGGGTGCAGGGGTCGGTCGCAACGACGTCATCCCAGCGATTCGAGCGGGTTTCGGCCGCCGTCAGTCCCAATCGGGGCGTTCGACGTCCGGCCCCGAGACATTCGATGGCGCCTGATCGGGACTCTTCGACCAAGGATCCGGGATATCGAGCCGCATCTCGCCGGACGGCGTCACATCGGCAGGTGCGGCGACATCTACCTTCGGGGGTGGTAGGTCCGGGGTGGCCAGATCGACCGGCTCCGCAGGCGTCGGCGTGCTCGCGGCGGGGGTGGACTGGCGATCACCGATCCGCATCCCGATGAGCAAGCACACACCACCGGTCGTGGCCAATGCCGCCGTCGCGGCGATGAACTTGCCGAGGCTGAAGGATCCGGAAAGCACGCTGCTCGGGCGGCTGCCCGCATAAGGTGGGTCGATTTCGTCCACGGGTTCGCTGCGGGACAGTGTGCGGTACGGAGTCCGGCCTGCCAAGCGCGTGCCTCGACCCGCGACTCGGTAACGTACGGGTGCACGGTTCCGGCGCCACGCGACCGGACGTTTCCGTGGGTCTCCGGCGGCACTTCGCCACGGCGCCCAGCCGGGGAGTACGATCGCCGCATGCACCGAAGGCCGCGCGAACGATGAGCACGATCGATCCAGCGGTTGCGCAGCGACAGCGCCAACAGCTCTTGAAACTGGTCGCGAAAGGTTTCTACCGGGAGCTCGTCAAGTATGGGGTCGCCCCCGAAGAGGTGCTGAGCGTGGCCTCACACTTGCTCGGGAATATCGACCCCGATGGCGGACCCGCCGAGCCGCAAGATTCGCTCGAAGGACTCACGCTGCAATCAGTCGACGATCGGTTTCGGTCGACCGGGGTGGTCGATGTCGACGGCGTCAGCCTCCATCCACTGCGAATAGACGACCTCGCGGCATTGGCCGATTGGCTCGGCGACGAACCCGTACGCACGAGCTTCGTACCAGCCTTCCCGGCCACGATTGCCGAGCTACACAACCGCCTGCTCGCCAACGAACAGCACGAGTACTTCAGCATCGTCTTCGAGGGGGCGCCCGTCGGCGTCGTCGGGGGCGAACGCATCGAACGCGACGCGGGCAAACTCGAGATGAAGAAACTCATCGGTGTGCCGGACCTTCGGCGCCAAGGCGTGGGCACGCGCGCCACGTTCGGATTTCTCTATCATGCGTTCGCGGTCCGCGGGATGCACAAGGTCTATCTGCACAGCCGGAATACCAACATCACGAACCTCAACCTCAACAGCCGTTTCGGCTTCGAGCTCGAGGGGACGTTTTTCGAAGAACTCGCGCTGGGTGAGCAACGAGTCGACGTGATCCGCATGGGGCTTTTGCGGCGACGATTCGAAGCTCGGTTCGGCGCATTGGCCTGACACGATACGCGACGGTCGATCGGGCTATCCCGTCGATCGACCCTCGCGATCAACTGTCGACATTCGACCGCAACCGACCGTTGCGCGTTCGTTCGTCAGTGCGCCGTACCGAACCACACGTCGGGTGGAGAGGTGATCCAACGGACGGAGTCCTTCCACGCGGCGTTTTCGAAGGTCCTGACCTGGCATGGCATCATCATGTCCATGGCTTGCGACATCGTCCGGACCCACTCGATGTTCGTGACCACTGCAACGCGCTCCAGAATACGCATGTAACGCAGGGCAATCCGAAGGTCCTCCCATACGGCCGCACCCGCGTATCCGTCGAACTCCGGGCCGAACGAATACAGGAGCCGAGTGCGTCGACCCTCGTGGCGAACCTCTTCGAAGTAGGGAACGACGACGTGACCATAGTCGGCCATGGACACCTTTCCTTTCGCGGACAAGCCAAAAACGTTCTTCGGCAACCCATCGATTCGCTCGAGCATGGTTCTATCTCCGGCTGGCTCACAGACTGATGCACGATCGAAGCCATCGGAAATAGTTGCGTCGAACTCGAACCGAATCAGGATTTTCGCCCCCTGGCGATCGCGTCGACCTCGGTCAGCGATCCACCATCGATTCGCGTTCATCTACGCCCCAACCAGCTCTAGGCTGGTCCTGCGCTGAATTGGAGAGCCACGCCTCCAACGAGACGCACCGCCTCAGCTGTGCCGATTCGCTCGGGCAACGGCAACCGGGAGCGGAGCTCCTCGACTGCATAGTTTGCAACTCCCCGAGGAAGCGACGGCACTCAGCTGCGTCTAGAAATGGAGTCCTACAGCGGGCACTCCGCCGAAGGTCGGGACCTCCACCTCGCGCTCATTCTCGCCCGGTGCGGTGCACGAGTACCTCAAGTCGGCAGTTCGTTCCGTGATAGGCGCGGGGCTGCGGCCCGAGGGCGAGGCGTGAGGCCGAAGCTGTATCGGGCCCCAACTACAGTGGGGGCGAGCGCCGAGTAACAACGCCATCGGGCTGCAGAACCGTGCATGGCACGGAGCGAACTTCCGACTTGAGGCACTATGGCGCGTCGGGCAAAAACGGATCGATCGCCGCATGCCAGATCTCGCCCATGACGACGTAACCCGCGTCGTTCGGATGCAAAAAATCACTCATCAATGTCGTACCGAAATTCGGCGTTTCGACGAACGGTGTGAACATGTCGACCAGAATCACGTGTTCGCCGGCGTCGACTTGGGCTTCGACCAATGCAGGGATCGTCGAGTTGTACGCGATCACCTGATTGTTGGTATCGGGATTCGTCGTCGGGACGATCTGGGCCACCACCAGCAGGGCCTCGGGTGCGTCGTTCGTGATCTGGTCGAGCAAAGCCTCGAGGCGATTGGGTGCATTCGCCACATCGAGATTGAGATTGACGTCGTTGGTTCCGATCATGAGCAAGATCATGTGAGGGTCGGAGGCAGCGATCGCTGCGTCGACGAGGCCGGCCAAGGAACCGAATCCACCACCGTTGATGGTGAACCCGGAGTGCCCTTGGTGCGCACGCGGAAAGGTCTGGCCGTCGACCGCGTTGGGACCGTTGGGGGGTTGCGACGTGCCGACGAACGTCACCCGTTCCTGGTTCGCCAGCGTTCGCCTGAACAACTCGACGCGATACCCACCGCCCGAGGAGCCGATACCAAACGTGATGGAATCGCCAAGCGGCATGATCACGCAAGGCGTTCCATCGGTCGGGCACGGGGCAAACGTGTTGGGCGGCTCGGGAGCTTCGAGGGATCCGCCCGAACTACCGCTATCGGTTGTGGCGCTGCCCTCGAACGAATCATGGGGAGATTCAGCGCTCGGGAATTCGCCCGCGTCGCTGAGACCCGTCGCAACTTCGTTGGGCCTGGTCGAGCCCTCGGACTCGCTTCCCGTTCCCGAAACCACGGCTCCTGAACTCGACGATTCGCTCTCCGCTGCGGCCATTCCCTCCGACGAAGCACCATCTCCGAGGGACAGCCCGCCCGTTTCGCTCGCCCCGCAACCGATGAGTGCACCGAGTCCGAGTGCGATCCCAATCCTCCCCATTGTTCCACACCCACGACGATTCTGAGCGATTCGCGTCGCCATGCGCCCCGTTACCACCCTCGTCCGAACGGGGTCTTCCAGAAAACCGGCACGGAATTGCCGTTTGTCGTTCGCGACCTCATGGCGATCCCGTCTCGTCGTGCCACGTCCACGGCGCGATCGTGCGAACGCCAAGGACAAACCGCCGTTGCACCGCTACGCCGAGCAAAAATCATCGACGAAAACACGTCCAGATCAATCGCGAACTCCGCCACCCTGAGCGGTTCCACGCGTCTATCACCTCACCACACCCTAAAAATGGAACCGGTCCCAGTCGCGCCAGTCTGCGCCCCGAGCCCAACGACCTCGAGCGACCGGCAAAGTCGAATTTCGGGTGGGCAACCCATCGAACGGCCACGATGCGATGGGGTAATGTGTTGACCACGTATCGGCTCGTCCCGTCTCGTTCGTCGCCCACGGGAGCGACGCCCGACCGTAACTTCAGTAGGACCAGACAGACTTCGATGAAGAACCTATCTCTGCTTTGTTTTGCGACTTTTTTCGCCTTCGGCTGCGCCCCGGTGCCTCCGCAAGAGCTGGCCGCCGGTGACGGTTCCTCGTCGGAGGAAGGCGACGACGGGGGCACAGGAGGCCGTCGACGACGGCGTCCAATGAACACCGGAGGCGAGGCAGAGACCCTGGATGAAGGAACCACGGGTACGTCCCTCGGCGGCGTCACTACGACCACCCCCACCACGCTCGACAACGGCGACGAAACGACCCCGATCGGCGAGACCGCGGGCGAAACCGGCTCGGAGGCTGCCGTCAAATGGGTTGGCACCTGGGCCACGTCGCCGCAGCTCACCGAAAATGGACAAAACGGGCTGCCCAACAATCTTCCGCCCGCACCGGGGCTGAGCGGCAACACGCTGCGCCAGATCGTGTACGTCTCGATCGGTGGCGAAGAGCTCCGCGTCCAATTCTCGAACGCGTTCGGGACCGGCCCGGTCACGATCAACGCCGTTCATGTGGCACTCTCGGTCAGTGACAGCACGATCGATCCGAGTAGCGACGTCGCGCTGGCCTTCGCAGGCGGCCCGTCGGTCACGATGGCCCCCGGTGAGGAAGTCTTCTCCGATCCAGTCGCCTTTTCGTTGCCGCCTTTGACCAAGGTCGCGGTAACGATCCAGTTCGGAACTCTGTCCAACACGGTCGTGACTGGGCACCCGGGGTCGCGCACGACCTCGTATATCCAGGGCGGAGACGCGGTCGCGGCCACGAGCCTGGCGTCGGCTTCGACGACCGAGCATTGGTACATTCTCACGGGGATCGACGTGATGGCACCGGAATCGGGCCAGGCCATCGTGGCCTTTGGGGATTCGATCACCGACGGTCGCGGATCGACGACCAACGGCAACGACCGCTGGCCGGACGCCTTGTCGCGTCGTTTGCGGGAAACCGCTGCGACCTCCGGCGTCGGCGTGTTGAACATGGGCGTCGGTGGCAATGCGGTGGTGACCGGCGGCCTCGGTCCGACAGGGCGCCAACGCTTCGCTCGCGACGTGCTGGGTCAACGTAGCGCACGCTGGGTGATCCTGCTCGAGGGGGTCAACGACATCGGTGGTAGCAACGGCCCGCAAGTGGCCACTGACTTGATCGCCGCCTATCAAGAGTTCATCGACGCCGCGCACGAGCAAGGCATGCTCGTCTATGGCGTGCCGATCCTCCCGTTCGGGGGCAACGGCTATGACACTGGTGACCACGAGAACTCGCGGCAGACGGTCAATACGTGGATCCGCACGAGTGGTGCCTTCGACGAGGTAATCGATCTCGACGCCGCCGTACGCGATCCAGCCAACCCACGAAACCTCCTGCCCGCTTATGACTCGGGCGATCGCCTGCACCTCAGCGCAACGGGTCTTCAGGCGATGGCGGACGCGATCGATCTCGCCCTACTCGACGATTGAGCCCAAGCGCCCCACTCGAAGTGCCTCTTGGACCCGTTGGCGAACGATCGACGCCCGAATCGTTCGCCCAGGTCAGGCTCGACACCACGGATTAAAATCGAAGCGTTGCGCTCCATCCGTAATAGGTGCGGCTCATGATTGGGGTCACGTCGAGATGGGCCCGCTTCGGTCGATGAACCAGCAGCGAAATGCCGGCCGCCAGCAAGGTCGGCGAGGCTGCGAGGACGATGAGTCCCGCTCTCGCAACTTGGATTTCTTCGATCGCTTGATCGACCAAATCGACTTCGTCTTCGTCGAGAACATCGATCTCGCCGTCGAACGAGTCCGCGAGCTCCAAACTACGAGTGGTTCCCATACCCAACGCGATCGAGCCCGCCACCACTCCCACGACACCGAGGGCGACCGCCGTCGAGCCCACACCGACGGCAACCCGTTTGCGACGCCCATGGGTCCCATCGGACCCTCGTTGCAGTCGTAGCCCGAGTTCCCGGCTCCCGAGGGCGCCAAACACTGCACCCGCGACGCCGAACGCAGTAGTCCCGACCAACCGCGAGGCGCGAACGATCATGTCGAACCGATTCGGAACCGCGCAGGTCGTCGGGTCGTTCTCGTTCTCGCAATCGGGAAGCAACGTCAGTCTGGCCATGATCATGCCCCCGACGGCGAGCCCGGCCCCAACCCCGAGCAAAATCGCGGCCTGCCCGGGTCGACCCCGTAGGTCACGATCGGGAAAGGGGTCCTTCACACCGTCCGGCCGCATGAAACGTCCGTCCGTCGCGGGCAAGATCAACGCAGCGCCGGTCTGCGCCTCGAGCTCGGACGCCGTCAGGTGATCGAACGGCAACGGTTCGACGAATTGCATGCCTGCATCGTCCCCGGTGTCCTTCTCGCCCTCCGCATCCGTTCCCGTTGCTGCCTCCGTTCCCGCAGCTGCCTCCGTTCCCGCAGCTGCCTCCGTTCCCGCAGCTGCCTCCGTTCCCGCAGCTGCCTCCGTTCCCGCAGCTGCCTCCGTTCCCGTCGCTGCCTCCGTTCCCGTCGCTGCCTCCGTTCCCGTCGCTGCCTCCTCTTCGGCCGTCGCATCCCTTTCCGCCGTCGCGTCCCTTTCCGTTGCCGCATCCGTCTCGGACGTCGGAGGATCCGATCGATCGACGGATGGAATCGGATCCCGTGCCCAGACCGCCGCGGGTGATCCCGCGACGAGGACACCCGCAATGACGATCCCAAGTTGTCGCGAGCCTGCCGTGGCAAATGGTCCCAAGACGTGTAGTCCTTCGTGCGCGTTCACGACTCGTGCGAGGGTTAGCGGCGAATCTTACGAAGACCTTGACGACCCCCGCCGGATCGTAGGCGTCGTCAGGCGCGCCAAATCAACTGTGGCCAAGAACCGATGCACCGGTTCATCGTGTTCTGTATTTTGATCTCGGATCGAAATGCCCGGTTTCGAACGATTCGCACAATCGCTCCTGGAGTCCGAGTGCAAATGGCGACCTGGGGTCGCGGCAAGCGACCGCGCGATGTGACCGCCGCGGACTTAGGCGGTTTCCGCCGAATATGCGGGGTCCTCTTCCAGCAGCATTCGATCCCAATGGTAGGTCCGCTCGAACGGCATGCGTGGGGATGGGTCTCCCCGAAACTCACCCGCGGCGAGACGTTCCAACAATTGCCGAGCGTCCTCTCGTTTTTGATCAGGCCTTCGATCCGCCAGCCATGTCGCGATGGTGGCTGCACGATCGGAACCGATCGACGCGTCGAGCCACGTGAGGACCCGAGGCCACGAGCGATCCGAATAGTGCAGTCGCTTGACCGCCGAGATGAGGTTCGAGGCTTCCGCGTCCGCGAGCAGGCCGAGTTCGCGCAGGTCCTCGACCGCGAAGCGAATGTTCACGAGGGCGACCGACGAACAACGATACTGGGCATTTTCGTCGCCGTGGACGACAGCGACCTCATCGTCGGCATCGACGACCCCTCGCCGGTAGATCTCGAACACACGTCCAACCCCACTCATGCCAAAGGGAGCCATCTCGACCGCTCGCAACGCGCCCATGCTCGACGAGCCCACCACCGCGATTCCCTGGGCCAGCGCAAACAGAATCTCTTTGTGCCACACCGCGGGCTGATGGTGAAAGACACCATCGATGATCGCGATACACGCGGGATGCTCCAGGGTTGCGCGGTACATATCACCGAGCGCGACGGGGGGACGATAGTCCGCCGCGAAGATGCGATGAGCGTCGGCGACCGGAAGACTGGGTCCGAGAAACACGATGACGCTCATTCGTAGGTTCCTTCGTCTGCCGCGCCGGGAATCACGACTTTGGCGACCGCGAGCCCCAACTTCGGTTTGCTGAGGTCGAACGCGAACACATCGGGCAAACCGGCATCGTCCAATCGATGCATCAAATCTTCCAAGTCCAAGGACAACGAGTCCGAGGCATGGCGAGGTTCCCACTCGACGAGGTCGGCGTTCTCGCAGTCGGCCTGCAGGGACTGCGCGCGGTCTGGATGATGCGCAATCTCATAGTCGCTGCGCGCCATATCCTCCCGCGTTCCGGTGATGTACGTGAGACGGCTTTGCAGCGCCTCGGTCGCAGCCCGCAGTAACGCGACGTCCGATTCCGCATGCGAGCCGTAGCCGTACCCCACCCCTCCACCCGAGAATTCGGCCGCTCCGGCCTCGTCCCAAACGACACTGCAAAACGTCGGCACATCGACGGAACCATCGACGACGAAGGACGCGAACCGGACCCCGGCCGCGGCAACGGTTCGGAGCAGCTCCTGATAGGCATCGCAGCGAATCGTCGTGGGATCGAGCACTTGCAACGGAGCGCCGGCGTGACGCCAGATTTCACAGTTGTGGCGCTCCACGACTTCATAGATGCCATGAAGGACGGCTTCGAGCAGATTGTTACCCGATGACAACCCATTCGAACCGACATTGAAGGTGCAGTGGATACGATGGATCCCGACCATGTCCATGGTCGCGAGCTCGTAGGGCAACCACGCCCACGTTCGCGTGCCGAGATGCCACGCCGGCAGCCACGGGATCGTCTGTCCTTCGTCGAACGGGCACCGAGTTTCGAGTCGCTCGATGATGGGTTGCGCGTCGAGGTCCGCCGTCGTCGCGTACGTCAACGGTGTCGTGATCGTCTCGGCGGCCCAGCATTCTAGGCTTTCCATCAACGCGGAGACCTTCGCCGCAAGCGGCGTGATGCCTTTCCCCTGAGCGACGGACAGCGACCGCGACAAAGGCCGGTGGGCCACGTAGACGGGCATCCCGATCACATCGAGCCCGGTAATGTCCGCGAGACGGGTGATCCCCGCGGGTTTCATGAGTGTCAGACAGCGCTCGAGCGTGACTTCGAGCGGCACCACGCGATGGGTGCCCTCGCGGGTGACCTTGTGATCGTCGAACCTTTGCTCGAAGAGCGGGTAAGTCATGGGGCCTTGCTCGACGACTCGCGGCGACCGAGCAGGTGGTGTTCGAAGAACATCACCGACGCCGAGGTGAACGCATCGCGATTGCTCTTCTTTTGAAACCCATGTCCCTCGTCGGCCGCGACCATGAACCACACTTCGCGTCCTTGGCCGCGAACCTTGGCGACGATCTGCGAAGCCTCGGACAGCGGTACACGTGGATCGTTCGCCCCTTGGGCAACGAAGAGCGGCGCCCGGATCTTCTCGACGTTGCTCGAGGGCGAGATCCGATCGAGAAACTTCCGCATGGCGGGAATGCGCTCGTCACCATATTCGACGCGCCGAAGGTCGCGACGATACTCTTTCGTACTTTCGAGGAAGGTGACGAAGTTGGAAATGCCGACGATGTCGACGATCGCGCTGACCTTGTCCGGAAACATCGCTCCGGTCGCAAGCACCATGTAGCCGCCATAGGACCCACCGAACACGCCGACCTTCGACGCATCCAGGTTGGGCTGCGCCGCGATCCAGTCGAATAGAGCACCGATGTCTTTCACCGAGTCCTCCCGTCGTTCGCCGTTGTCGAGCAAGGTGTACGCACGGCCGTATCCTGTCGAGCCGCGGACGTTCGGCAGGATGACCGCGATCCCGAGTTCGGTGACGAGGTACTCGTAAAACGGCGTGAAGTAGGGTCGCGACTGACCTTCGGGCCCCCCGTGGATCGACACGACGACGGGATGTCGACCCGGAGTCTCGGGCTCGACGATGAAGGCCGGGATCTTGCGCTGGTCGAACGTCTCGTATTCGATGAGGCGCGGCTCATGAAAGGCGTCGGGATCGAGCCCACCGACCTCGCTGTCCGTCCAACGCGTGACCGATCCACGGCCGAGATCGAGAACATGAACGTCTCCGACGTTCCCGCCACCTTCGAGCGAGAACGCCAGGCGACGGCCGTCGCGGGAAAAGTCGACGTTCCCGACGATGCCGCGCGGAAGCTTGGGGTCTCGCCGGAACTTCTGCGCTTTCACGTCGAACAGGCGAAGCTTGGACCAGCCTCCCTCGTTGATCGTCACCGCCAGCAACTGCCGAGTGGGAGAGGCCGTCATGCGTTCGAAGTCCCAACGGACCTCGCCGCTCAGGAGCCGGTCCTGACCCGTTTTCAGGTTCCGCTGCCAAAGCCCACGATACTCCCCGCCTGCATCGCTCAAGTAATAGACGGTCGTGCCGTCCGGTCCGAAGACAGCGTCCTCGACCGCAACCTCGGTGCTCTGTCCATGCGACGGATCGATCTCGACCGTGAGCCCCTTGCCCGGTTCGAGCACGTGGAGCTCGGTCTTGGTTTCACTGATCTCGTGGAGCACGAGCAGTCGATCGCCCTTGGGAGACCAATCGAGCGGTGTCCACGATCCGCTCGCTTCATACGCGAGAGTGTGGGACGGGCTCGGTTGTTGGCCATCGAACGTCCAAATGTCGTGGTCCCGAGCGTTGCGTCGGGTGGAATTGTAGGCAACCCGGGAACCATCGTCGGACCAAACCGGCGAGGTATTGCGCGACTTGCCATCGGTCACGAGGGTCACCGCTTGGGTCTTTCCATCGAAGTAGAAGAGCTGTGTGTATTCATTGCCACCTTCGTCGGCGACGACCAACCCTCCCGGCCGGGCCGGATCGGGGGATGGGACGAAGGCATCGATGCCTTCCGCACCAAACGTCAACTGCCGACGCATCCCGACCGGGAGGTCGACCCGATGGAGCTGAGACACGTTGGCAAAACGCGTCAGGACATAGAGTCCGGCACCTCCCTCGTCCCAACCCGCCAGATCGGCACGCCGAACCTCCAGGTAACGTTCGAGGCGTGCGCTCGTCTCCGGGGGAACCTCAGGGACGAGCTCCGTCGTCAAGGCTCCTCGGACCACCCGAGCAACGGGCGATTTCCCGGATGGTTTTTTGCCCGCTGCGACGGGGGCTCCCCCTGCCGGCTTCGCTGATTCGCGCGCTTGGGGTGTCACACCCAAACCCGCAAGGAAGGCGACCCACGCGACGATCGAGATACGGGGCATATCGCCTTCTACAACGTCCTCGTCAAAGACTCACGGGCTTTGCGACGAACGTCCGGCCTCCCGAACGCCCGCGCCACCGCTGGCAAGACTCGAGCGTTCCCGGGTTCGGGCGATATGGGATCGGTCGCGCCTGCGCGGGCTCGCGCGACCGATCGCAGGAGAGCACTACTGACGATCGCTCAACGCCGCCACACCGGGAAGGTTCTTGCCTTCGAGCAACTCGAGCGAGGCGCCTCCGCCCGTCGACACGTGGCTGACTTTGTCCTCGATATCGAAGTTGGCGGCTGCGGTCGCCGTATCACCACCACCGATGATCGTGGTCGCCCCGGCTTCGGTCGCCGCAACGACGGCATCCGCCACCGCCTTGGTCCCGGTGACGAACTTCTCGAATTCGAACACGCCCACGGGACCGTTCCACACGATCGTCTTGGACGACGCGATGACCTCAGCGAACGCCTTGCAGGATTTGGGTCCGCAGTCGAGACCTTCCCATCCCGCGGGAATTCCCGACTCCACCGTCGCGGTGCCCGTGTTGGCATCGGCGGCAAACTTGTCGGCGGTCACGAAGTCGGACGGAAACACGAGCTTCGTCCCCTTCGCCTTCGCTTTCTCGACGATACCGGCCACGATCTTGGCGCCTTCTTTGTCGAAGATACTGTTGCCAATCTCCATCCCATCGAGGGTCTTCAAGAAGGTGTAGGCCATGCCGCCGCCGATGATCATGGCGTCGACCTTGTCGAGAAGGTTTTCGATGAGCTGGATCTTGTCCGCGACCTTGGCACCGCCGAGGATCCCCAAGAACGGTCGCTCGGGAGATTCGAGCGCCTTGCCGAAATACTCGAGCTCCTTCTGCATCAGCATGCCGGCGGCTCGCAGCGGCAGTTTCACGCCCACCATCGACGCGTGGGGTCGATGAGCGGTCCCGAAGGCATCGTTGACATAGACATCACCGAGCTTGGTGAGCGATGCACAAAACGCGGCGACCGCTTCGGGCTTGACCTTCTTGCCCTCTTCTTCCGGGTGAAACCGCAGGTTCTCGAGCAGCACGACGGCCCCGGGCTCCAAATGGGCACAGGCCGCTTCGACCTCCGGACCTACGCAGTCGTTCAGGAACTTCACCGGGCGATCGAGCAAACGCTCGAGCTCCACGGCCACCGGCGCGAGCGTGAACTCGGGATCCGGTGCACCGACGGGACGCCCGAGATGGCTCATCAACACCACGCTCGCACCCTCTTCGAGGGCGTACTCGATCGTCGGCAGGGCCGCGACGATGCGCGCGTTGTTGGTGATCAACCCGTCCGCCATCGGAACGTTGAAGTCAACTCGCATGATCACTCGCTTCCCAGCGAGGTCGAGGTCCTTGATGCTCAGCTTGTTCAGGCTCATCGTGCGCGCAGAACCGCACGATTTTTTGGCCGAGGCAAGCGATCTCGGGCAAGAGCGCCGGAATTGCCGGAACCGCTACTGAAACCGCCCTACTCGAGCCTGTGCCGCGGCCGCGCCCACCCGCGACCGCGCTTCGCCCCTCCGCCCCTACAAACCCCGAGGACTGCCGGAAAAACGACCCGCCCGAATGGGTGTGCGCGATTCTAGCGTCAGGCGCCGCCAGCCAACCATGCCGAGGCTTGGCGTGCGTAGTAGCTGAGCACGAGATCGGCACCCGCTCGACGAATGGCCAAGAGACTTTCGAGGACGACGCGCTTTTCGTCGAGCCAGCCGCGTTCACTTGCGGCCTTGAGCATCGCGTACTCACCACTCACTTGATACGCCGCGACCGGCAGGCTCGTGCTTTCGCGCAACGCTCGGATCACGTCGAGATAAGCGCCGGCGGGTTTGACCATGACGATGTCGGCCCCTTCGTCTTCATCGAGGTCGAGTTCGCGGATCGCTTCTCGTACGTTGGCCGGGTCCATCTGATAGGTTTTTTTGTCGCCGCCACGGGGCGCCGAATCGAGGGCTTCGCGAAACGGTCCATAAAACGCGGACGCATATTTGGCCGTATACGCGAGGATTGAGACCTCCGTGTACCCTTCGCCATCCAACGCATCTCGGATCGCTCCAATGCGACCGTCCATCATGTCGCTCGGGGCGATGACATCGGACCCTGCGGCCGCCTGGCAAAGCGACTGCTTGCAGAGCACCTCGACGGTCTCATCGTTGAGGATCCGTCCGTCCGGCCCAACGATGCCGTCGTGTCCATCGGACGAATAGGGATCGAGCGCGACGTCGGTCACCAGAAGTAGGTCGGGCCAACGCTCTTTGAGCAACGAGACCGTGCGGGGAATCAATCCGTCGGGATTGTAGGACTCGGTTCCGGTGGGATCTTTGTCGCGCTCGTCGATCGCGGGAAACAGCGCCACGAAGCCGATCCCGACGGCGACGGCCCGCTCGACCTCCGCCAGCAACCCTTTACGGCCGTAACGATAACAACCCGGCATGGAACCGATCGGCCGATCGCCCTCGTCCTCGTGAATGAACAATGGATAGACGAAATGTTCGGGACCGAGCCGCGTCTCACGAGTGGCTTTTCGGATGGCTTCCGATTTGCGATTGCGGCGAGGACGGTGAGGAAGATCGAGGGGACCGGCCGACGAGGTGTCCATTTCCGGTGAGGATAACCCAACCCCACGCGAGCCCAAACCGCGGTTCGTGTGTCATTGCACCTTGCCGCGTGCAGCGACCGGCCAGATCCCCGTCACTCGACGGTCGGACACCACGACATAGTCGTCGTGGAGATTGATCGTCGTATCGATGTGGCTCGGAATGAGCTCGAGCCGATCACCCACGTCGAGCGCCACGGCGGAATCATCCGCCCAACAGAGGAGTCCGTGCTCGTCACCCAGCGGCCGGTAGCGCACGTCTGGAAGGCCTTTGGGCACCGGCATGCCCATATCGGTCGACAACGACTTGAGTCCGGCATCGACGACCGCTTCCCCGGGCCGAGGACGACTGATCACGGTCGAGAGCACGGTCAATGCTTGGGCGTACCCGGGGCCGATCGCATCGCGATAGGCCACATCCATGAAGACGAACGATCCGGGTTGCACTTCGGTGACTCCCGGACAACGCGCGCAGATCTCCGCAGTTCCCGTTCCGCCCGTGGTCACGATAGCGATCTCGAAACCTGCTCGGCGTAGCGCTTCCGCAGTTTCCGTCAATCGAGTCACGGCCTCGGTACAACGCTCTTCACGCACATGCGACTCACGAATGTGCTGCAAGTGCCCCTCGTAGCCTTGCAGTCCGACCAATCGCAATCGGCTTTGTCGTCGCACGCACTCGGCCAACGCCAATGCCGGGGCTCCGGGCAGCACCCCACAGCGTCCTTGTCCAACATCCAGTTCGAGCAGAACATCGATCGTCGTGGAGTCCTGGCGCAGCGCCTGCTCGAGGGCGATGACTCCGGCCTCGCCATCGACGACGACCTTCACACCCGGATGCTCGCGTACCAACGCAACGAGGCGTGCGAGTTTGGAGCGCCCCGCGATCTCGGTCGTGATGAGGATGTCGTCGATGCTGTGCGCCGCCATGACCTCGGCCTCCGCGAGTTTCGCGACACAGATCCCCCGAGCCCCGGCTTGCAACATGAGCTTCGCGATCGTGGGGCTCTTCGCGGTTTTGAGGTGGGGGCGCACGTGGACCCCCGTGGGTCGTATGCGATCCATCATCGCGGCGATGTTGTCCGTCATCGCCGGTGCATCGATGACCATCGCTGGCGTGTCGAGACTATCGAACGGATCACCCGCGCGGACGAACGAGATCACGAGCTCGAGACTGCCACGGTTCGATCGATCGCACGCGCATCCGACTCAGCCAAAACGAACCTTCATCGCCAAAATGAAGAGCGCGAGCACGAGGGTGATGACGTTGGCTGCGATGACCGGCCACGCACCCAAAGCGATTCCGTAGACGAGCCAAGCGACGACACCCGACACGAAGACCGTGTACATACCCAACGACACGCCACTCGCCGATCGGGTTCGCCAGGTCAGGATGGCCTGCGGAACGAACGCAGCTGTGGTCAAAATCGCAGCGAGGTAACCGATAGCGTCGATCGCGGTCATGTCGTTCGGGGGTCATCCTGGTGGTGAGCTGGCGAGCGTGTCAACTCGCCGGGGCCGAATGCAACGGAGCTGCTACACTTCCCGCCCCCTATGGAAGACGCGACCGAAAAGCGCCCCACGGCTGTGCTGGTGGCAGTTCAGCTCCCCGGCATCAGCGACGCCCAGCATCGCGCGGACCTGGCGGAATTGGGTCGCCTCGTGAAGACGCTCGGCCTCGACGTGATCGGTGAAGTGAGTCAGCGCCTCACGACGTTTTCGCCGGCCACGGTGATCGGTGGCGGCAAACTGCAGGAGCTTGCCGCGTGGACCGGCGGTGAAGGAAGCATCGAACCATCGATCCCGAGTCGCGAGCGAGCGCAAGCACGGCGCGAGAAACAAGAACTCGAGAAGGATGCAACCGAGGACGACGCTTTCGACGACGGTGACGACGAGGTCAACGCTTTCGACGAGAGTGACGACGACGAGGCGCCCGGCTCATCGGATGGGGAGGACGACGTTGCGGCGGACGACGACTCGGGCACGTCGACCGTCCCCGGCGATCGACGGGCCGAGGTCGTCGTCGTGGACCACGAACTCTCGCCCCGAATGCAACGCAACCTCGAGCGTGCGACCGGTGCCGAGGTCCTCGACCGCACCCACGTGATCGTCGAGATCTTTCATCGTCACGCGAAGAGCCGCGAAGCACGTCTGCAAGTCGAGATCGCCCGCCTCTCCTATGTAGCGCCACGCCTACGTGAAGCAGGGGCCGGAGGCGATCGGCAGCGGGGTGGGATCGGAGGCAAGGGGGCCGGCGAATCGGCGCTCGAGCTCGATCGCCGAAAGATCCGTGACCGCATCGCGGAGCTCCGTCGCGAACTCGCCGAGATCGAACGCACGCAAGCGACTCGCCGACTCGCCCGCAAGGACCAGCGTCGTGTCGCGCTGGTCGGTTACACGAATGCAGGCAAGAGCTCACTCATGCGTGCGTTGACCTCGAGCGGCGTCTATGTGGCCGACAAGCTGTTCGCCACGCTCGATACCACGGTGCGGGCGCTTCGGCCCGAGACCGAGCCGCGGATCCTCGTCAGCGATACGGTCGGCTTCATCAAGAAGCTGCCGCACGAGCTGGTTGCTTCGTTCCGTTCGACTCTCGATGAAGCTCTCGAGGCTTCGTTGCTCTTGTTCGTCGTCGATGCGGCGGACCCTACGTTCCGCGACCAGCTTGCGGTCACTCGTGAGGTACTCGCCGGGATCGGAGCTGGCGAAGTCGCGTCGCGACTCGTGCTCAACAAACGCGATCGGCTCGATCCGGAAGCCATCCAGGCACTGCTCGCAGAATTTCCCGAAGCGATCGCGATCTCGGCCCACGACCCGAACGACGTCGCCCGTTTGCGCGAACAGATCGTTGCGTTCTTCGATGGCGAGCTGCTGCAAGAGGATGTCTATCTGCCGTACGCCGCACAAAAGCTCGTGCGACACGTCTACGAAGACGCAATCGTGCTCGAAGAGCGTCACGACGAGGGCGGGACACACTTCCACGTTCGCGCCCCCCGTGCGGTGCTGGCTCGACTGCGCGATCGGATCGCTGCGGAGGGGTAGTCCGATCGATCGTCTTTAGGGGTCTACGGAGGGCTTACGGAGGGCCTCTCGAGCGCCCCACAGCGCTTCGTCTGTTTCGTGGCCCGTTCGCAAACGTCCTCGGGCCCCCGGTGGTTGCGTTGGCGATGCGCGTTCGATCACGCGGGAATTTTGGGCAAAGGTGGGGCTTCGATTCCGGTGAGCCAGTGAGTGCTGGTCGCCGAGCGCTGTCCCTCGGACCGGGTGACCGTGCGAATGATCGTATCGGCTTCGGGTGGAACGGCTTGTTCGTCGACGTTGACCCATCGACACACGAACTCCCCTCGCGTCGCATCCGCGAACCGTACCCGTGCACGATCGAGCAAATCCAGAATCGTATGGGCGGTGTTTGGGTCGAAGCCGCCCTCGCACAGGAGAGTGAGCGCGCGTTCTTGCGTTGGTGTCATGAGGCTATACTACCCGCCGATCGGCAGCGGACCGGTACTTGAACGCAGGGTGCCGGATACTTGGCAGTTTGGATGGCCTAAGCCGGGGGGCCAGTGGTCCTCCGGCGTCACGCGAAGGCGAGTCCCCGGATCGTCCTCACGACTCGAGGGCCTCCTCGATCCGCACCTGCTTCGGCTCGAGCTCGCCATTCATCGATAACCGATGCACTTCTCGCTTTCCTTTTCACGTCGAAGTCCATGCTCCCCAAGGGCCGGGAATTGGGTCAATGTGTTCGATCCTTTGATTTTGACCTGTCACGAGCCGCTCGGCTGTCCTGGAATACCACCCCCCTATCCTAGACTTCCGGCATTGCCAACTCGGTTCCATGATCGCTTGGCGGTTGTCGGGGTGGATTCGAAGGATGGTCGATCTCGGTCACGAAGGCGGGCAAGAGCTCTGGTCTCGCCATCAGCAGAGCTCGCGCATACTCGCGAACCGTTTCGGTACCGATGTGCGTTCCTAGGAAAGCGCAATTCTGTGCGGAGACTCGATGCCTTCCAGCAGATCGAAGAAAGCCAGTCCCGCTAGGGGTGCTCCACGAATACGTCGACTTCTTCGGCGATGGCGACATTGCTTGCGACGACGCGTCCGCAAATGGGGCAGGTTTCAATCGTACCTTCTTTTTTGTGAAACCGTGCTCGATGACCGAGTGCCCTCGGACACGAATCATTGCGATCCCCACGCACTCGACATTGCCACGGCACGGCGTGATGGTGAGTACGGGCCGATCGGCCGGTTGCTCAGCGATGCCTCACATGAGGAACAGCTTGGCGCCACTGCGCCGGGCCCGTATGCTGCGCCAACTCTCTTCCGGAGGGCGGTCGATCGATGCAAGTCCAAAGTCCCAATCCGTATCAAGCTCCTGCCAACATCGGTCGCCCTACGGTGATGGAACATGACGATGACCTCCCTTACCCGGCGAGTCTAGGTCGGCGCTTTGCGAACGCGATCATCGATGGTTTCTCCGTGTTGGCCCGCACGGCGATCCGCTGCATCCCGTTCGAACCATTTTCCTTCCTGGGCAGCGATCCCGAGGGCTGGCACGACAACTGGTCGAAAACCCGCGTTGTTCCGGTCCACAATCCCTATTCGGACATTTGACCCCAGATCCATTCAGTCGCATCGTTGCCGGCGTTCTTGGCTCAACTCCGTCACCCTCGTGGTGAAGCAGGGCTCAAGACCGCCGAAATGACGAAGAAACGAATTCATCACGGCGCGTGCACGGGAGATTCTCGATCTTCGCGAGGGGGAGGTCGGCGAACTGGGTCCCGCCAATGGGGCCTTGAGCGTTGGCATCGTGGAGCGACTTGGCCGCAAGGCCGCTACTTCGGCATCGAGAACTTGCCCGAATGGTACGGCTCGCGCATGAAACCCTATCGAAGACCCGAGCGTGCTCGGTCGAGGTTCGGGTCGGAAGTTGTCTCGATGTTACTCTCGCCGATGACTGATACGTTGGACGGACGGATTCTGGACATGGCTGCACCCCCTAAGCCGAAAGCTCGAATACGAGCCGCCAAGACGCGCTCGACACCGACCTCAACGTTGACTGCAGAGAGTCGCAGAGTGCTCCAGGTTCTGCGCCGCCGCGGTTGGAGCGTTCAGCTCGCGTCGGCTCCCCAGAAGCTGTTGCCCGCCGGCGTCGGAAAGCGCTACCGGAGCATTCCGGCGGACGTCGAGGCGTTCCTCTCAGCGCTCGAGCGCTGCGTCAGCCCGAAGGAGACCGTGTGGTTTCTGACCGCGGACGACTATGCGCGCAAGCGTGGCGTCGGGTTCCGCTGGAACGACTTTGAGCTCATGATGCTCGAGGGTGCAGAAGGAGATCCAGCGCTGCAAGCCGAGTACCGGTCCCGTTGGGATGGCCACTTCCCCGTGATGTTCGCTGTGCACTCGGACTATGACTATCTTGCCGTGAGGCTGTCGGACGGCGCCATCGTTCACGGTTACGGTCCCGCATGGGAGGAGCCTGAGCGGGTAGCGAGCTCGTTCGCCGCGTTGCTGCGCGCATTGGCGGACGACAAGCGGCGCGAACGGTATCCGTGGTCGCTCTTCGTTGGCAAGAAGTGTGCGTAGGCGCGTGGGGGCCTTGGCCAGCCAATCGATTCCTGATCTATGGGTGGGATCGCCGGAGACAGTCATCGACGCCGTATACGAGAACGGAGTGCTGAGGCTCTTGTCACCGCTCGACGGTGTTGCGGTACACTTCTGCCAAGAAGGCGACACGCAGCACGCGGGGGCATGTGACTTTACCGTCGAAGGGGTCGAGAGCTGTGGTCTACAACGGCGACGTGTATCGTTGGCTGATTCGTCGAAAGCCCACGCATTCTCAAGGTGTTGGAGCATTGATGACTCTGGCAATCGAAAAGTCGGACTCGCTTCCCGCGAGCGTCTTACTCGTCAATCTTGGAATCAGCAGGCCTGACGGCTGGATTGCCGCCCATCAGACATCGGTCACGCCATTCGTAGTTCGCCGCATCATCTGGCGTGCCTTGGCCGCCGGCTGGAATACAAGTGAGGGCGGTATCTTTCACTTCGAGCATCAACTTATCCAAGACACCGACTGGGGGGAATAGTGGGAAACGATTCGACTGACATCATTCGTTTCTACAGCACGGCCGATGAATACGGAGAGTTTTCCAACTTCGCGGCATACCCCATCTCCCTCCAAGGGAAGAGCTGGCCCACCACGGAGCATTTCTTCCAGGCCCAGAAGTTTGGCGAGCCCAAGGACCAGGAGGAGATCCGAACTGCGAACACCCCAATGTTGGCTGCCAGGCTTGGCCGTGACCGGAAGAGACGGCTTCGCAAGGACTGGGAGTCGGTCAAAGTCGGGGTCATGCGAGAGGCTCTCGAAGCCAAGTTCCGACAACACGAGGACTTACGACGCCTACTGCTCAGCACGGGGTCCGCCGGGATCGTCGAGCACACCGAAAACGATTCCTACTGGGGCGACGGAGGAGACGGGTCGGGGCGCAACATGCTCGGCAAGCTGCTCATGGAGGTGAGGGAAAAGCTACGCGCAGAAAATGGCCGGAGTTGGCCGGGCCGCAGCTGAACGCCAGCTCCGTTGGGCGGCCTTGGTATTGTTCGGCAGCGGCTCCGGGGGCTGGGGTTATTCGCGGCTTAGCGGCTTAGCGGCTTAGCGGCTTAGCGGCTTAGCGGCTTAGCGGCTTAGCGGCTTAGCGGCTTAGCGGCTTAGCGGCTTAGCGGCTTAGCGGCTTAGCGGCTTAGCGGCTTAGCGGCTTAGCTAATGATCAAGAACGCGTCGCTCAAGGCCGCATGTCGAGCTCCGCGTAGCTGCGAAGCACGCGACGAGCCCCGTGGAACGCCGACTCCGGAAATCGCGGGTCGGCGAGCGCCAGCACTTGCATGCCGGCGGCCAATGCCGCAGCAACTCCGGCGAGGGAATCCTCGATCACGAGGCAGGCCTCCGCTCTTGCCCCGAGAGCTTCTCGTGCCACGAGGAAGATATCCGGGGCCGGTTTCAACTGCCTGACTCCAGGGTGGTCGGAGCAGACCACGACGTCGAAGAGTTCGAACCACTCGTGATGCGCCGTCTTCAGGCGGAAGTGCGGCGTCGTCGAGCTGGTCGCCACGGCAAGCCCGAAGCCCCGCGCATGCAGGGTGCGGACGAGCTCGGCCGCGCCGGGGATCTCCGCGGATTCCCGAAACATCGCTGCGAGCAGCGGTTCTTTGCGGTCGAGATACTCTTGTGGAGAGATCGGAAGATCGAGCGCATTCACCAGCGTGCGAGCGCTGGTCAGCGCATCACGCCCCATCATTTGGGCCTTCACGGCCCAATCGAAGACCTTGCCGAAGGGAGCGACGATCTGTTCCGTGGCGCGCGTGTAGAACGGCTCGGTGTCGAGTAGGACGCCGTCCAGGTCGAAGATGACGTGTGTGAAGCCCGTGAAATCGCCCACGCACGCGTTCTAGCTGGTCGGAGTGGAACGTGCGAACGGTTTGGGAGAACGGGACTCAAACGATTGCTTCGGCTATGTCGGCCTCGGACCGTGTCCTAATTCGTTCGATGACGAGAAGGCCCTCGTTCTCGCGGGTTTCTTCACTACGCTCGTCATTCTCCTGTGGTTCCGCACCTTCGTCGAAGCTCTCGAGCCGTAGGTCCCCACACCCGCGTGGGTCGCGTTCGTCATCCTGAGCGGCCCACACCGACGGGCGATGCGAGCAGGGCATGCCGTACTGCTTCCGGGGTGGTCCCGGTCCATCCACGGAACGCGCGGAAAAACGAGTTTGGGTTCTCGAAACCCAAGAGAAACGAGATCTCGGCGAAGCTCATTCTGGGCGCGCGCAGGTAGTGGTGCGCGAGCTCGGTGCGCACACCGTCGAGGATGTTTTGAAAGACCACGCCCTCTGCACTCAAACGCCGTTGCAGCGTGCGTCGGGCGATGGCGAGGCGTCGGCTCACATCGCTGAGCGAGCTCCGCCCGCTGGGCAAGAGCTCGAGCAGCACCGCGCGCACGCGCTCGTGCATCGACGCGTCGGCACTCAGCTCGCCGAGCCGGCGCCGCAACGACGGCTCGAAGACTTTCCACAGGTCTGCGTTTCTCGACAAGAACGGGCGTGACGCGTCGTGGGCCGAGCAGCGCAACGTTGCGTGAGGTCCGACTTCGATGGGCACCCCGAAGAACGCGGCGTAGGCCGTGGCTTTGGGTAGATCCGGCAACGTCACGCGCAGGGCCGTCACCGGTTCCCGGGTGCCCATGCGGGCGATGCGGATCACGAACACCAGCTTCCACAGAAGCAGGTTGATCGGAACGAGGGCGGGTCCTTCGTGCAAGCAATCGACGGTCACGTCCAACGCGTCGGGCCCATGGTGCACCCGGAGCACGAGCGGTCCGATCAGCCCCTCGTATTCGCCCAGGCGCACTGCTGCGTTGCCGAAGTTATCGCTGCACAAGGCGGCGAAGAGCGGTGCCTGAAACGATTCGGTGGTCATGGCCTCGCCCAGGTGCAGGGCGAGCAGCGGATCGGCGGCTTCCGCTTCGAGCGCACGCCAGAGCGCGAAGAAGCGACCGGAGGGCAACACGCACGAGGAGCGCGACAGCAGGTCGTCGGGTTCTCCTGCACGCCTCAGCACGTCGGTGGTCGATACCCCGAGATCGCGTAACACCACCGCCCACCCGGGATCGATGACGAAGGCATCACGGATCATGTCGACCGAGGTGTCCCCACTTCTTCAAGTCGTCCATGGTTTCGAGAATCGTCTGGTGCACATCGCGAAACTCGATCCCCAGATCGCGGCGAATCTTGGTGTTGTCGAAAAGGGGAATACGACCGACGTTGGTGCGCAGGTATACACCGACCCCTTTCGGTTGGAGATAGCTCATCATTTTGACGGCATAGTCACCGAGAGCGCAATCCAGGCCGCGCGACGGCAGCGCATAACCGCTGTAGCCCCGCTGCGCAAGCAACTCGACCAACTCGCGCATGTTCACGTTCTGGTTTGCGCACAGATAGCGACCCTTCGCCGTAGGAACCTGCATGGCTCGCACGTGTGCCTCGGCGACGTCGCGCACGTCGACGAAACCCCACACGAGGTTCATCACCCCAGGGTATGTGCCTTTCAGCAAGTCGACGAAGAGCTGGTTCGACTGGTTGACGCCCGGCGAAAGGCTCGGGCCGATGACGATGAACGGGTTGATGACCACCAGATCCCACGCAGGCCGATGCTCCTCGACGAAGCCCGAAGCCGCGCGCTCGGCCATCACTTTCGAGAACCAGTACGGGTTGCGCTCGAGCGAGCTCTTGGTGTTCCAATCACGTTCGGTGAGCACATGCCCAGGTTCGGGCTCGTCGGTGATCGCGGCCACGCTCGATGTCAACACCACGCGCTTCACACCCGGCGCATGGCCGCAGCTCTCGAGCACATTGAGCGTCCCTTTGAGCGCCGGGTCGACCAGATCCTTCTGAGGGTCTTTGACGTCGATGACGTACGGACTCGCGGTGTGCAGCACGAAGTCGGCCCCGCTCACGACTTCGTCGAATGCACCGGGCTCGAGCAGGTCGGCCCGGGCGAGCTCGAGTCGCTCGGCGGCACCGGGCAGCTGGCGCAGGTGAGCGAGCTCTTTCGTCTTGTTTGGATCACGGACGGTGCCGCGTACACGATGACCCTGCTCCAAGAGGCGGCAGACCACCTGCGAGCCGATGAAACCTGCGGCACCTGTCACGACCACGATCTTCCTATCATTCATGGCTGTCTTCCTTTCACAGAAGGTGGAACTTCGAGAGCCGGTGAAGCGTGTTTCGCTTGCCGGCGTAGGGTGGGTACTTCACGGAGAAGTCGAGCATCTTCGCCGTCGGAGCGATCATCACCGCCTTGAAATGCGTGAACGTGTCGAACGAATGCTTGCCATGGTAGCCGCCCATGCCGCTATTGCCCACGCCGCCGAAGGGCAGGTAGGGCGTGCCGCAGTGGCTCATGCAATCGTTGATGGTGACACCACCACTCGAGGTGGTCCTCAGCACCTTGGCTTGGCTCTCCTTGTCCTTGGTGAATAGATAGAGGGCGAGCGGTTTCTCCTTGGTGCGCTGTCGGGCGAGCAGGGCATCCAGAGAATCGAAGGACAGTATCGGCAAGATCGGCCCGAAGATTTCGTCTTGCATGACCGGGGCATCTTCGGGGACATCATCGAGGATCGTCGGCTCGATGTAGCGACGCGCTCGGTCGTGGCGACCACCGTGGACGATCGTGCCGCTGCCCAAATACGAGATCACACGATCGAAGTTCTTGTGGTTGATGAGGAAGCCGTAGTCCTCGCTCGCGCTCGGGTCTTCCCCGTAGAACTCGAGGATCCACCGGCGACATGCAGCGATGAAGGCGTCTTTGATGCTCGCATGGACGTAGGCATGGTCGACCGTGATGCAGAGCTGCCCCGCGTTGCTCAGCTTGCACCAAACGATGCGCTTGGCCGCCAGCTCGATATCGGCGCGTGCGTCGACGATCGCCGGCGACTTTCCGCCAAGCTCGAGCGTCACCGGTGTCAGGTTCCTTGCGGCGGCCGTCTGGATGATGCGACCGACTCGCGGGCTACCGGTGAAGAAGATGTAGTCGAATTTCTCTTCCAGCAGCTGGGTCGTGATCTCGCTCGTGCCTTCGACGACGGCGACGAGCTCGGGTGAGAAGATTTTGCTGATGAGCTCCTTGGCGATCCGCGAGCAGTGCACGCTCTCGCTCGCGGGTTTCAAGATGGCGGTGTTGCCCGCGGCGAGGGCTCCGATCAAAGGGCTGAAGAGCTGGAGGAGTGGGTAGTTCCACGCGGAGATGATCAGCGTGACGCCATACGGTTCAGCGTGGAGCTCGCTGTCGGCCATGAAAAACAGGTTGGGCGTCTTCTCGTGCTTGGGCTCCATCCATTGGCGTAGGTGGCGGATCGCGTGCTCGGCCTCTTCGAGGTTGAGGTAGATCTCGTTGAAGTAGGTCTCGACGTCCGAGCGGCCCATGTCCCGGCGCACGGCCTCGATGATGCGATCTTCGTATTCCACGATTGCATGTCGCAACTTCGTCAGTGCGTCGAGCCGTGCCTCGATGTCGAGTGTGTTTCCGGCCAAGAAGTACGTGCGCTGCGCTTCGACCAGCGTCTTGATGTCTGCCACTGCATTCCTCCAGACAAGGGGTGGAGCCTGTCGAGAGTCTTGGGCCTCTACGTCAGGTCGGCACTCGCCAACGGTGACAGACGACACGCCGATCGCGTCAATTCGCCTGCACGGCATACCCCACCCCGCCCCTCATCCGCCGAGGAAACGGTGCATTGCACGTGTCGATCGGGCGCGGGGATGTGCTATTTGGCTGTCTGGGATGACCGCTTGAAAACCACGAAGGCGTCCACGAAGAAGAAAGTGGCCCACGCGGCAGAGCTGCCGACCCTCTCGTTCGCCACCCCGCGCGCCTTCTCCGACTGGCTCGCCGACTACCATGCCTCCTCACGCGGCATCTGGCTTAGGCTCGCCAAGAAAGCGTCGGGCACGGTGTCGATCACGTACCCCGAAGCGATCGACGTGGCGCTCGCGTGGGGCTGGATCGATGGCCAGAAGCAGCGCGGCGACGAGGGTTCGTGGCTCCAGAAGTTCACGCCGCGGCGGGCAAAAAGCGTGTGGTCCAAGATCAACCGTGAGAAAGCGCTGAAGCTGATCGAGGCGGGCGCGATGCAGCCGGCAGGGCTCGCGGAGGTCGAGCGCGCGAAACAGGATGGGCGCTGGGACGTGGCCTATGACCCGCCGAGCCGGGCGACGGTGCCGGACGACCTCCAGGCTGCCCTCGCGAAGAATGCCCGGGCGGCGGCCTTCTTCCTGACGCTGGATGCGAGGAACAGGTATGCGGTGCTTTGGCGGGTTCAGACGGCGAAGAAGGTCGAGACGCGCCAGAAGCGAATCGAGGGGCTCGTCGCCATGCTTGCACGGGGGGAGAAGGTGCATCCTTGAGCAGCAGGATCATCGTCCAATAGGATTCGGAGGCTCCAACGCTCGCTGCGAGGACCCGTTTCATTCGAGAGCGGCCACGGGTGTGCGATAGAGGACGCTCGGTTTGTGGGGCGAGGTGCCGGCCCAAAACAATGCATCCCCGGACGTGTCCCAGAAGTTCCGCGGGTCCTCCTGCTTTTGGACCGCGAATCAAATACTCATTCCACCCCGATGAGTATTCGTCTTCGAGAGAATACGCAAACTCGGCGTCGAGGGCACTTTCGTAGTTGTTCTCGGCGGATCGCACGACTTCCGGAATGGGTGCTCCCATGCACGGAATACGGCCCGGATGCTTGCCCGTGGCGAAGTAGAGACGAGTGTCATCTACGGCGAGTTCCGCTGCGAATGCGTTCCCTAGGAGGAGCGTAGGCGATGAGCTTTCACGTTCTGCGGGCATGGGATTGAGTTTCGGACGACGGGGGTTGGGTGCAGCGTCCTCGACGAATGACTCGTTGAAGCTGTGCGCGAGCGAGTCGCAACCGGGAGTGCACAGTCGGAACGCTGAGGCCGAGTCCCGCGGTGACTTCGGCCGCCGGCACGTCCGTGTCTCCGATCGCGGGCAGCGGCGCGAGAGAACTGGTGGAGCCACTGCGGAAACCCCGCGTCGGCCGCGGGTTCCAAAGGATAGAACTCGTTCTAAAGTCGGGAAGATTTCCGGTCGGCCCCGCAATACCCTGCATGGACCTCTCCTTCGATCCTCGGACAGCCCGTGCGGAGCACAACCTCGAGCTCGCGAAGTTCTACCGAGCTCACCGTGCACACGTTTGCGCGCATCTACGCGGATTCGGCGTACCGGACGCTGCCGTTGAGGATGCAGCCCACGATTGCTTCGTCGTCGCGTTCCGCCGGCTCGACGATTATGACCCCAACCGAGGAGCGCTCTCGGCGTGGCTCATTGGGATCGCTTGGCGCGTCGCCGCGACCCATCGCCGTCGCAAAGTGTGGCCCGTGGTCGAACTGGACGATGGCGGGATCGCGAGCGACATGCCCGATCCAGAGGCCTATGCAGCACGCTCGGAAGCGAGTCACGTGCTCGAACGCGTGTTGCGATCGTTGCCCACCGAACAAGCGGCCGCATTCGTCATGGCCGAGCTCGAAGGCCTGAGCGGACCCGAGATCGCCGAGCACTGGGGCATTGCTCAGGCGACAGCCTATACGCGGATTGCTCGGGCCCGAGCCAAGATGCGCGCCGAAGTCGAACGTGCGCACTACGGTCGTCGGCCGTGGTGGGCGATCGTGTGGTGGCCGTGGGACGACTCGCTCGCCGGACCGCGTTTGACGGCCGCATTCGTGACCGTGCGAGGGCTCGCGCGGCTGATCCTCGGGATGATCCTCATCGTGGCCGTGTCGTGGTGGGCAGTGGTGAAGCGCCCTCCGAAGCCGAGCGATGACGAGGTCGGTGCGCCCCAGGGCTCGATCTCGCGTTCTTGGTTCGAGCCACCGACCCCACGCGGCTCGTCGGAACCACCGACATTCGACGTCGCCGTTCAAGCGGGGTCCATGTCCGGCATCGTGCGCGCAGCCGCGGGTGGTCCGATCGCTCACGCTGAAGTCTGCTCGTGGCCAGACACTCTCGAACGCGCGGGAACCCTGCCGAACTGCACGACGAGCACATCTGATGGTCACTTCCGCATCGCTCCGCTCATCCCATCTCGCTATCGCGTGACCGCGAGCGCAAATGGCTTCGTACCGGGTGAGTTCACGAATGCGGACGGCGAGCCGCAGTCGCTGGCCTTGCTCGCGGGGGAAGCCCGCACCGGTATCGAGCTCGTCCTCGAGCCGGGTGGATTCGCGGTGCGAGGGGTCGTGACGGACGTGCTCGGCGGCCCGATCGAGAGCGCTCGCATTTTGCTCACGGAGTCGAATCCCGCGTCCGTAAGCGATGGTGTCGGGCGGCTTTGGGGCCTCGGCGCTCCGGTTCATACGCTCACGAAAGACGATGGCACGTTCGAGGTTTGGGCTACGTCGGGAGATTGCGTCGTTTCTGCCCGCTCACCCGGTTATGGCGAGGCGACGGACAACGCGTCGGTGCCTGGCGCCACCGTCCGGATCGCCATGGTTCCCGAGTCGACGATCGCAGGCATCGTGATCGACGGCGGATCGAAAGCCCCCATCGAGGGGGCTCGCGTCGTCGTACGGACATGGGCCAGGGCGGCGTCGAGCGAGCGCACCGTGGCGACCACGGACGACACGGGACGATTCGTCGCAACGGGCCTCGTCCCGGGTCGCTATCGGCTTGCCGCCATCGCCGATGGCCAGCACGGCGAGGCGAAGGCGAGCCACTGGCTCGAGCTCGGGGCGTCAATCGACGATGTGGTCATCGCAATGGTTCCCGCGGCAACCCTATCCGCGCGCGTCGTCGTCGAGCCCGGTGGGGTCGAGTGTCCCTCGGGCGCCGTCAATCTCTGGGACCGCTTCGGCAACATCGCGACCACGACCTCCATTGCGTCGAATGGCGTTGTGACGTTCGACGCTCTCGAACCGGGAGAGTATAGCGTACTCGTCCTTTGCGACGATCATAGCGGTGCTGGAGTGCCCGAGACGCTCACGATCGTGCCAGGCCCGAATCGAGATGTCGTCTGGACGGTGACGCGGGGCTATGCGATCCGTGGCCACGTTCGCGATTCCGAGGGCCAGGGCCTACGTAGCGCGGTAGCTATCTTCGCGAGCATCGGAGAAGACGGAACCTCTCACCTCGCCCGTTCCGATTCGGCGGGACGATACATCGTGCGAGGTCTGTCACCTGGGAGGTATTGGATCAATCCTTCCAACCACCAATCGGAGCCCAACGTATCCGTGACAGTGCTCGATGCCGATGTCGAGGTCGACCTCGAGGTACCGGTAGGACTGAAACTCGTCGGCCGCGTGCTGCGGGGCCAGGACCCCGCGGCTCAGGTCGACGTCCACGCGAGGCCGCAAGCCGGGTTCGGAATGTCGGCCGTCACCGATGATGATGGCCGGTTCTCGTTCGGCGGGCTCACGTCCGGCGAATACTCACTCTCGGCCACCGACGTGCTCGGCCACCGCACGACGACGACAATGGTCGCGGTCGAGGTAGGCACCATTTCCCCCGACGTCTTGCTCAAGTTTCCTCCGACGGTCGACATCCGCGGAACGGTCGCGGACGAAGACGGATCCCCGGCACCCGATGTCATCGTGACAGCGATGTCTGCTCATTCGCTTTCGACGGAAGCCCAACGAACCTCCGAGCTTTTGGCGATACCCGCAGGTGCATCGGGGACCGCGTTCTCCGGGCCGAACGGCGAGTTCACGTTGTCCGGCATCTCACCTGATTCGACCTATACCGTGGTCGCTCACCGTCGAGGTGGAGGCTCCGTCAGTCTCGCGGGCGTCGCCCCTGGGTCGACCGTGAAACTGCAGATTCCACATACGTCGACCCTGCGCGGCAACGTGCATTCGCCTGCGGGTCCGACCGCACTTTGGATCGAGCTCCGTCGCCTCGGAGACGCGACCGCGGATGCGGAATGGAGCCCCGAGCTTCGTACCGGAATGATCCAACGCGAACCGTTCTTCCTCAGCGGAGGAGCCTTCGAGTTTTCGGGTTTGGACGCCGGAGTTTACGATGTCCGAGCATTCGCCCGGGAAGGTCGCGCTCGCGGCCGAGCCACCCTTGTGCCGGGTGCAACCGTCGAGCTTTCGTTCGAGCTCGACCCGCATCGAGTCGTGCACGGCCATTTCACCACACTCGAAAGCGGAACACCGATCCCCAACGTCTGCGCGGTCTTCGACGTACGAGACATCGAGATCCAAAGCTTGGCCGCCCGTGCGGAGCGGGCTCTACAGGCCCGCATTCCGGGCCTCTGCAGCGACGCCGACGGACGATTCATCGCCCTCGACGTCCCACCCGACGCCGCTGTCCTGCTCGCGATCTCGAAGGGCTTTCAGAGAGAACCTAGCCAAGTGTTGGAGAGCATCGTCCTGCTTCCCGGCGCGACGGAGGAGATCGTCGACTTTCCGATCGCAACCCCGCGCCTCCGCTTCGACGAGGTTCCCGGGACGCTCGGCTTCACGCAACACTTCGAACCGTTCACCTGCGTCGCGACACCCAAAGTCCAAAGCGTCGACGATCCCACGATCGCATCCGGCCTCGTCGTCGGCGACGAGATCGTCGCGATCGATGGCTACGATGTCTCTGGAACCCGGTGTTACTTGGCGCGTACGCTCATGCGGGTACCCGCGGGTCGAACGATCGCGCTCGAGCTCGCACGAGGCGAGACCGTTCGAATCACCGCTCGGCAAAAGACGCCCACGGGGAATAGGTGATGTCGCGGCCGCCCTTCCGAGCTCGCACCCCATCCTATGGGCCAAGATGATGCGTTGCGTGCTGCGTCTTCGTGGCACCCGCAGTCATGGGCCGCCGCGGCTATGGCCGAATGCTCATGGACCACGCCAAAGCCAATGCTCGGAACCAAGGCGTCACCTCTTTGATCATCCAAGGGGATCCGAACGCTGCCCATTTCTATGAAGCCGCTGGCGGGGTCCAGACAGGGACGCGGGAGTCGGCCAGCATCCCCGGTCGAGTATTGCCAATCTTCGTGATTGCGCTTTGAGTGTCAAAGCACGCACAAGCTTTGCCCTTCTTGTGGCTCGAGACCCACGTCGTTCGTCCGCGTTCACAGCCCGTTCGCGACAAGGAACTTCATCTAGGAAGGCGATGAGCGGGACAGCGCGAGAGGCAGAGACGGGGTCGAAAGTCCGGTGAGTGAGGGGACTCATCGGGTTGATGTTTGAGGCTGGTTGAGGCGAGTGAGGTGAGTGCTCAGTTTTGCGCTTCGGTGAGAATCAATGCAGCGTGCTGCGCGGAAGCGCTCAAGCGGTCCAAGGATGGTCAGTTTGTGCAGTGGAAGCAGGTGCCGTGGGGTGGGCCGCGAGCTTCGAAAAAACCCTGGCGCTTGAGCACGTCGTGAATGTCCTCGGGGGTGAGGGCGGCCTTGAGAATCTTCATCCGACCCGAGCACTTGGGACATACGGTGACCTCTATGGTGAACACCCTTGCGAGAAGGCGAGCCCACGCGACGCGAGCGCGAACCGGTGGCGAGTAATCGATTTTCGCTGAGACCTCGGATTGACCATTTCGCTGCAGCAAGGGCAGTTGGACGACGGGGGTCGTGGCGTTGGGATCGAGGTAAGCGATGGCCGTTCGCAAATGATGTCGGGAAGCGGAGGCACCGCGACAGCGGTGCCTGTGAAAGCTTCACGGCCCACGGGGCCGGGGGGGGACCAAGGCGGCGAGCCGGTGCTCTTCGGCGACTTCGGACGGGATCTTGCCAAGGAACCCCTCCACATCGATCCGGGTCATGGCCGGGAGCATCCAGATCGACATCATCCATTGATCGCTTGGGGACCCGTTGCGACGACGTCGATCCGTAGCACACGCTCGCGGAGCGCCGGGTGATGGCGAGAACGGAGACAACCCATCCCGCAGTGGGGCGTCCGATCGCGCGACGGCATACTCAAGGCTAACACCCTCCGTGAACTTCGAACCCTTTCCTTGCGAGTCTGCGAAAGCCGTTTCGGCGAGACCCTTCGTCCGTGTCAGCGCGCGAGTACCTCGATGAACCGTTCTTCGTCGAATCCGATCGAAATCCATGTGTTCGTCCTATCGACGGCCCGGGCCCCCCACTCCCCTTTCTCGCGATAGATTTCGACCTCCGCAAACCTGCAGACGCGCTCGTCGAGGGCACATGTAGCCGCAACGACATCGTGCATTGCTTTACCGACGCCCTTGTCGACGAGATACCGATCGAGGGCGGCGATCATCGTTCGGAGACCGGTCCGAGGTTCCGCGACGAGCCTCGCGGTCAGCGACCGGTGGAGATCGCGGGTCCATACGACGCCATGGCAAACGTTCTTGGACACGAAAACCTTTCGGGCGATCTGCGGCGAAGCGAGCAGGGCAAGGGTGTCCTTGGGCGCACCGCCGGGATTGAAACTCGGGCACGTGAGGCGCCCACGAAACTTCTCGAGCGGCTCCGCCACCAGATTGTCTCCCGCGAACCCGCCTTGCTGGATCCATCGTGACAGCGCAATCGAGGGGTGGTTCCGCCAGATATGGCCCAGGTTCTTGGGCGCCGAGCCGACCAGCACGGTGACATTCGGACCGCCGAATGAGGTCGGGAGCAAGGCGATGAGCAAGGCCGGTCCGAGTGCGACATCCCCAACCGGATGTTCTGCCGCCTGTGTTCCATATACGTCGTAGTGGAAGCTCGAGACCCGCGGCCGTTGGCCTTCGACGGTAGACCACCATGCGGTCCCGTGCAAAGCACCAATGGGCGTAGCGGTGCGACCGCAATGATCGAGACCCCACCGAATCAACCGACATTGGTCGTTCGAACCCGGGGTGACGAGCACGGCGAGCAGATCGACGTCGGGATGATCGGCCAGCCAAAGGAGGGTCATGAAATCGTCGGGATCCGAGGTCTCCATTTCGAAGATGATCCGCTGCATCGTTCTGACTCCCATCCCACGGTAACCGTTTTGCGTCCGCGAGTACGTCGACCGGCGATTCTCGCGGCACGTTCGGTGGCTCGAACGAGCGGTAGACAGGAAACGGTGTCGGTAGGGCATTCGGAATGCCCGCGGCAGATCGTAAACGGTGTCGGGCACCTGTATGACCTTCTCCAATAGCTGCGCGCGTCGTTCCGCGCGGTGTCGGATGATCGGTTGTATTTGGGGCAAATGAAGGCCATCCGTTGTCGCCATTCGAACGATCCGGAGATCCTCGCGTGGCTCGGCGAGCTCCCACCAACCCGTGACGACGATGCCATCGGACGCAGGTTGCGGTCGACCCCGAGCGGCTTCTCACGCAGCCAGGTTGCCAGCGAAAATCGGGCCTGCTAACTACCCCAGCCGTGTCGCTCGCCGGGCTACTGGGGGTCACTGCGCTGGCATTGGCCGCGCCCGGGCCGGTGCCCGACCCTCCCATGCATCCCGCAACCTACGAGCTCCAATGGACGGTGCCCCTCGGCTGCCCGACGGCGGAGTCGATCCATGAGTACATCGCTCGCCTCGCGAAGCAGTCCTCGACCGGTAAGGGCACACTCGAGGTGGTCGGACGGATCGAACCGATCGGCAACGAGTTTTTACTCACGCTCGAAACCGACTTCTTCGACCGACACGACGAAAGGACAGCGATTGCGTCCGACTGCAGTGAGTTGAGCGAATCCGTCGCCCTCGTAGTTGCGATCGCGCTCGATCCAAGCCTTGGCACCTCCGTGGACCCAGTGTATGAGCATGAAACGGATCTGAGCGAAATGCAGGTCGCCGTGGCAAGCACGCAGCCCACGGACGAACTTGAATCCGTCGACCTCGGACCCTCGGACCAGACCTTCCGTCCTCCGCCACATCGTCCATCCAAACGGACCGTGCGTCGAGGGACGAAGACCGCCCCCGAAGCGATACTCTTTCGCCTTGCACCGGAGTTCGAGTACGGCCGAGTTCCCCCCTCCGGAGGCGGCGTGGAACTTGCCATCGTCGTGACATGGCCTCGAATACGCTTCGAAACGTATGGCTCGTATCTTTGGCCCCGGCGAGCTTCGGGGCCGAGTGGCAGCAGCGGGCTCTATCAGTTTGGATCGGCGGGTTTGCGTGGATGTGGTCGTCCACGTGCGCGCCGGGTCGAGTTTCCCGTTTGCCTCGGCCTCGAAGCCGGAGCGATGCGAGTCGATAGCCGCGGGCTCAATCCCGCCACGATTCTGAACGGGCGATGGCTTGGACCCTCGGTCGGCGTAGGTGTGGCCGTTAGTGGGAGGCGCGTCGGGTTTTTGACCCTCGCGGAAGGATCTGTGGCCGCGTTCGGCTCGCGGATCTTCGTGGGCGAGACCGTCGTGTTTCGACCCAGGTTTGCAGCACGGATCCTACTCGGCATCGAACTGCGATTTTCGATCGCAATAGATTGAGGCACCCGTGGACAAGGGGACCCATGTGACCGCAGAGGCTGACGACGCGCTTAGCGACTTCCGCGCGCTCTATCGCGAGCACTATGGGTTCATTTGGCATGCGCTGCACCGTTTTGGTATCGACTCCGCAGCCCTCGACGATGCCGCGCAAGATGTGTTTCTGGTAGCGTATCGACGCCGGATCGCGTTTCAGGGCTCGTCTCCACGCCCGTGGCTCTACGGAATCGCTCGCCGTGTCGCCAGCAACTATCGTCGTTCGAAGCGGCGAAGAACCGATCGCGAACGGGTCGATGCTGTCGAACGCCCGGACCGCAGCGGCGCACGCGAAGCGATCGAGACACTCGACCGCTACCTCGCGTCGCTTCGACCCGAAGACCGCGAGCTCTTTATCCTATCCGAGGTCGAAGGCATGACGGGTCCCGAGATCGCCGAGGCTCGGGGCCGCAATCTCAGGACGATTTACACACGCATTCGCAAGCTTCGACTCGACATGCGGACGAGTCTCGATCTGTCCGATCGCGTTCGACGTGAGCGCCCGACGACAACCGCGAGTTCTTGGGCCGTGCTCGCACCCCTGCTCCAATCTTCGTCACCGGCGATCGGAGCGATCGCGACCGCGAGCTTGGCAGGAAGGATCGGGACGATCACATTGACCCAATGGGTTGGAGTTGCGGCAACGGTGGGCGTGGCAACCTCGCTCGTCGTCGGCCTTCCATCGCAGAATGCTTCGCGTACCGAAGCTGTTGCAGCGGATGAGCGGGTGCTCCAGACTTCTCATTCGCGAAACTCGGAGCCCGAGGACGACGTCGTTTCGGAGTCCGACGAAGCGTCTCCGCCGTTTGCGGGCTCACCACTGAGGTCGGCCTCCATCGAGCTGTCGACCCCCGAGCTCACACTCACAAAGGATGCGCACAAGGAATCGGCGGCCGGGAACCCTGAAGGTCCGCTTCATATTCGGCGCCAAGACCCCCCGAGCGGCGCGATCGGATCCAAAGCTCGAGCAAATGAGTCGGCCTCACCGACGAACGTTGGCCGTGCCGACGCAGGTTCTACGAACGACGCCAAACCAAAGCCGAGTGGACCGACGCCGTCGACAGATCTCGAGACAGAAAACGAGTTGCTTCGTCACGCGACTGAGGCCATTCGTTCCCGTGATCACGTGGCAGCGTTGCAGCTCTCAACCGAACATGGCCGCCGGTTTCCGGAGAGTGCGTTTGGCGATCTGCAGACAGCGCTCCACATCGAAGCCTTATGCGGTCTCGGGCGCCAGGTCGAGGCTCGCGCCCGAGCACGCACCTTTCTGGCGGCTCATCCCGGCTCTCCCGTCGCGGAAAAAATCGAACGCATTTGCTCCTTGCCGAAGTACAGAGCCACCCCTACGGACAAGGCAGGGATATGACGAGACTGCACCTTACGAATCCGGGCTTGTGGCTTGCCTTCGTCTTTCCCACCACGGCGTGCCTCAACGACATGTGGCTCGGTGCCCCGTCAAGCGAGAGCAAGTCGAGCACGGGCCAAACCGATCCGAGCACCACGGACAACTCGACCAAGGGGTTTCCCGAACCATCCGGCGAGACGGTCGATCCTTCGACAACCGATGCGGAAGCAACCACGACATCATCCGATTCGCTTCCGGAACCCGAGACGTGCGCTCAGTTTTCACCTCCACCGATCGAATGCCCATCCCGATCCATCGACAACTTCGTTACCTTCGCCGTCGACGGCGACTCACTGCCGATCGGAACCGATCAACCGTGTACTGTCGCTGCATTCGAGACTGTTGATGACGTCACAAGCTCGCTGACGCTCGCATGTGACGCATCCGACTACACGCTCACAATCACCGCGGGGGAAGGTCTGCGGGGGTTCCTCGATGTGTTCCTGACTCCGGATCGAGACGTGAGACTCACGGCACGCGAAGCCGCATTTCCGATCGTCCAGATCCCCTCATTCGTCATCAGAGATACGAGCGGTGCGCTCTTATTTGGGCGGATCCATGAGGTTGGCGAGGGGCTGTTTCGCGACGAAAAGCATTTCGAGCTCGTACAACAGGGCTTCAACCTCGCGCCGATCCGGGTCTCCATGGCATCCACCGGGTGTCCTGGATTCGACGTTGCCGAAACATGTGAAGGCGATGGGTCGATCTTGTCCATGCGTTGGGGCCTCCACTTTTCGAGCGAAAACAACTTGGACGTAATCGTATACGATGGCCAATCGAGCACCCTCTACGACACCATTGAGGGCACGAACGTGATCGTCAATCGAGCGGAACGGATTGCATGTTGGGACATTGATTGCCTCGGGGATGATTCCGGGCCGTTCGATGTGATCGATTTCATCCTTGTTCCGTATCCGCCCGATGATGCTTTTTGAACACGGCGGCTCGATCTCGGCCGGCCACGGATCGGCCTGAAGACGAAGGCTCTGGTAATTCGAACGGTGGCTAAACCGGGTCTGACACCGAGGGGCGCCCCCGCGGATTTGGAGCAAATCCTCGATGTCCCCTCGAATTCCGAGTGGATTCTTGTCAGTGCTGGAGGTGAGTGCTTTTGCGCTTCGGTGAGAACCAATGCAGCGGCGACACTCGTGGTGCGCGGAAGCGCTCGATCGGTCCAGGGAAGGTCAGTTGTGCAGTGGAAGTAGGGCCGCGAGCCAACCGAGCCGTCGGATCTGGTTCGAAAAGCTCGCCAGCGATATGCTCGATCGACTTCCGGACACATCGCTCGCCACTTGGTATACGCGCCGTCGGCAATTGGCTAAACTTGCCATCTCATCGAACGCGGTCGTCCCCGATACGGTCGTGCGAGAGAGTCAGCAGATTCGTGCACGGATGCTTCGCGTGCTCGAATATTGGTTCGGCGATCACGCGACGAGCTACTACAACGAACATCGCCCTGCGGGATCGTTCTTGTTCGGAGCGTCCGAAGATAGCGATGAGACTTATCCGTCGCTCGTCTCGGCCGTGCGCAGCCCGAGTTCGCGCGAACGTGTCACTCCCGCTCCCGCTCCGGCGGGAGGGACGTCCGAACCACCACCCCAATAACGCCAACCCATAGCGTCGCTTGGCGGAAGAGCCTCTCCATCATGGACGATGGGGGGGAAGGCCAGAACGACGGACTCCTACGGAATGCCCTCGCGATCTCGGGCGAACTATTCTGATTCGCGACTCCGCCTCGTGTGTTCGATCTGTGAGGGCGTCTTGCCCTCGATGTAGTCCCAGTAGGCGCGCTTGGCCAAGCCTGAAATGTAGAGCCGGGTGGTCAACGACCTGGTTTCCGAGACATCGATGGACTCCGGGACCCGGCCGATGATCCAAGCGGGCGGTGTGTCGTAGACAGGCTTGGGGTTCTCCGTCGCCACGTGGCTCGCGAGTACGCACAAGTCGACCTTGCCCGTCCGGATGTTGAGCCACTCCTTCGCGATCGGTGTCCGCTGACCCCACTTCGATTTCGTTTTCTGTGACATACTGAACGTATGTACCGTTCGAGTCGGCGGCACGCAAGAGCGAAGAATCCGCGACCCGGTGGGCACCTTGAGAGGTCCGGGTAACTCACCCACGTCAAGGTCGTGAGTCTCTGCGCCGCTCGATCGAGGGACTCGAACGAGTCCCGGATCATCGCGTCACGCATCTCCGGATCCAACGAAGCGTTCACCAGCGGAAACAACAAGGCGACGAGAATACGGTCGCGGTCGCTCGAGTCACCCCTACCAACTCGTGAACCTCAACCTGCACCTTGGGGCCCATGGGGCGGCTTGCTTTGGCCGTGCGGGGCGACGGCACCCTCGCGCGCAAGGCCATGATCGACGAATCGTCCCAAGGAACAAAGCAACTCGATCGAGGAGATCGAAGACGTGGACGTTCGTGAGAATGTCTACACTGAAATGCTCGGAAACTACTCGCCCGCGTGCAAGTACCGGCATGTACCTACTGCAAAAAGTGATCGAAGCCTTCGCAGCTCGTGGGAAAAACGGGTTCTCCATCATCGACGGTCACCCCCGAGAACCTCACGTTCACACTGTTCCTGTGGCGTCCACCTCAGCGCATCGAAGCGAAGCGAAGCGATCGATACGATGGAGCCAGCCCTCGTCTACGAGGTGCGGAACAACCCATGAATCGATAGGTTCCTAACAATTCGCAGGCGAAAAGCGGCATCTGTAGGGAACCTGACAGGCAAGACCGCAGAACGATCGATTTCGTTGGAAGCTGACAAGCGTTGCGATCGAACGGCCAGAACTCGGCGGAACCTGCCGTTCCATGGTCAGACGGTGCTACCCTCCGGCCGCAAAGAAGGAGATCCATCATGAAGATTTTCGGTCATCCCGCGAGCACCTGTACGCGCAAAGTTCTGATGGTCCTTGCCGAAACGGACACCCCGTACGAGTTCGAACTCGTCGACTTCGCCAAGGGCGAGCACAAGCAACCCGCCAACCTCGCTCGGCAGCCGTTCGGCAAAGTCCCCGCCATGGACGATGACGGGTTCGCCCTCTACGAGTCTCGCGCGATCGCGCGATACATCAACGACGTCGTGGATGGTGATCTCATCCCCGCCGACGCGAAGGACCGCGCCGTCGTCGAGCAATGGATCAGCGTCGAGACCTCACACTTCACGCCGAGCGCGATGAAGTTCATTTTCCACCACATCTTCGGATACAAGCAGGACGAAGCCACGCTCGACTCGGCGAAAGAGCAGCTCGGCCAAACCCTCCGCATCATGGATGCGCAGCTCGGCAAGCAACCGTTCTTCGCGGGCGACGAATTCACGTTTGGTGACATCACCTTCATGCCTTACGTCGGTTATCTCCTCGCGACCCCTGCCAAAGATCTACTCGCCGATCACAAGAACGTCCTCGCGTGGTGGAAGCGCGTGAGCGAACGCCCGACCTGGAAAAAAATCGCCGGATAAGCGACCTGCCGCCGCCCGGAAAAGGCGGCGTTCTGGGCCACGGCCTGCCCGTGGCCCACGATCGCGGTAAGCTCTCGCTCCGCGCATGAATCCGCCCATCGCTCAGCCCGTTCGTGGAGTGGGTACATCCGCCCCGCGAGGGCGGGTGGGTTCGTGGTCGATGACGACCTTGCTCGCGTGGCGCAACTTGGCGCATGACCGCGTGCGGCTCATCGCGACGTTGGTCGGAATCATCTTTTCGGTCGTCCTCATGGGGATGCAGTCGGGCCTGCTCGTGGGGTTTTCCCGCACGACGACGGGTCTCATCACCCATTCGCGCGCAGACCTCTGGATCGTGCCCAAGGGCACCGTGAACGTGGACCTCGGTGGGCCGCTCGACGAACGTCGCCGCTACCAAGTCTTGGAGATCCCGGGGGTCGCGCGGGCGGAGGCCTACCTCATCAACTTTGCTCGATGGCAAAAGCCGGACGGAGGCACCGAATCGGTTCAGCTGGTCGGGCAGGAGCCGGGCGATGTCCTCGCCGGCCCCTGGAATCTGGACGAGGGGAGCGTCGAAGATCTGCGTAGACCCGATGCCGTGATCATCGATCGCCTCTACGCCGAGAAGCTCGGCATCGAACAGGTGGGCCAGGTCATCGAGATCAACGAAAAACGAGCTCGCGTCGTGGGGTTCACCCATGGGATCCGAACCTTCACGCAATCGCCGTACGTATTCGCGACCATCGCCAACGTTCGGCGGTTTGCCGACTCGCCCGAAGGACGGGCCGGATACGTGCTCGTCGAACTCGCTACGGGTGCGGATCCGGATGTCGTCGAAGCGGCGATCGAACAGCGCATTCCGGATGTCGAAGCCTTTCAAAAGGACGACTTTGCCAAGATTTCGTCCGACTACTGGCTCTACACGACGGGCGCCGGTTTCTCACTCATCCTGTCGACGGCCCTCGGCCTCGTAGTGGGCATCGTGGTCGTGGCCCAAACACTCTATGCCGCCACCATCGATCGACTCCCCGAATACGCGACGCTCAAGGCCATGGGTGCCCCGAGCTCCTATCTCTATCGCATCATCGTGACCCAGGCCGGGATCGGAGCGATCGTGGGCTATTCGATCGGGATCTCGATCGTCTCGGGACTCGTCCTTGCATCGCGACAAGCCAGCGCCGCACCGGCACTCCCGTTCAGTCTCGCCGTGTGGCTCGGCATCCTCACCCTCGGCATGTGCATCGCTGCCGCCACGCTGTCGGTCCGGAAAGTCATGGCGATCGATCCCGTCAGCGTGTTCCGATGACCGCGCTCTTGCAGGCCCATGACGTCCGCCACGTGTACGGACGGGGACCGACCGCCTTCGAGGCGCTCCGGGGGGTCTCGGTCGAGCTCCAACGCGGCGAGATGACCCTCCTGCTCGGGCCCTCCGGATCGGGCAAGACAACCTTGTTGCAGGTTCTGGGGGCCTTGCTGCGGCCGACCTCCGGGCGGCTCATGCTCGGGGAGCAAGTGTTTTCCGGGCTCGATCTCGCGGCGCTAGCTCGCCTTCGCTTGAACCATTTCGGGTTCGTGTTCCAGGCCTACAACCTGTTCCCCACCCTCACCGCTGCGGAAAACGTTCAAGTCGCGCTCGATCTCATCGCCGTACGAGGTGCGGCCGCCAAACGACGTGCGCGTGCGCTGCTCGAGGACGTCGGCCTCGGCGATCGGGCGCATGCATTTCCGGCCGAGCTCTCCGGGGGACAGCGGCAGCGCGTCGCGATCGCCCGTGCCCTCGCCCCGAATCCAACCATCCTCCTCGCCGACGAGCCGACCGCCGCGCTCGATTCCCAAACCGGAGCGCAGGTCGTGGGGCTGTTTCGTCGCCTGGCCGACGAGGGTCGTGCGGTGCTCATCGTCACCCACGATCAGCGGATCCTCCCCTCCGGGGACCGCATCATCACGATGGAAGATGGACGCGTGGTGTCGTGAAGCGGCAGACCCTCGTCCTCCTCGTCGCGGCCGTCGCGACCGCGTTCGCCGTCACGATCGCAACCTTGCGAGCCGAAGCGGACCCCAAGCCCATGCCCTCGGCACCCCTTGGCCTCGCTGCGCCCGGCCGCGTCGAACCGACCGGCGAAGAGCGTCTGCTGGCGGCTCGATTTCCGGGGCTCTTGATCGCGGTTCACGTCGAGGAGAACGACTTGGTGACGGCGGGTCAGATCCTGGCGGAGATCGACCGCTCGGAGCTCGAGGCGCAACACGCCATCGCCCTCGGGACCATCGAGCTCAAGGTTGCCGAGCGCGAGCGACTGCTCCACGGCGCCCGGCAGCAGGAACGGCAGGCCGCCAAGGCTCGCCTCGCCGTCGAGAATGCCGAGCTCGACCTCGCCCGCAAGGAACACTCCCGCGCCCGCGCCCTGCAGCAGAAGGGCGTGCTTTCGGCGGCGGAACTCGACCTCGCGATCCAAAAGCTCGACGCGGAAACCGCTCAACGCGACCAGGCCACGGAGGCGGTCGAACTCATCGAAGCTTCCGCGCGCCGCGACGAGGTGAAAATCGCCGACCTCGAGATCGTGCTCGCGCGGGCTCAACTCACGGCGATCGACGCCATGCTCGACAAGACGTACGTGCGCTCGCCGATCGCCGGGACCGTGCTCAAGCGCTATCACCACGTGGGCGAAACCGTCGGCACGCAACCCCCCACGCCGCTGTTCGTCCTCGGCGATCTTTCACATCGAATGGTCCGTGCGGAGATCGATGAGCTCGACGTCGCGCGCGTCCACGTCGGCGACGAGATGGAGATCAAAGCGGACGCATTCGGCGAACGATCCTTCGAGGGACGAGTCGTCCGGATCGCGCAGCGGGTCGGGAACAAGACCGTACTCACCGACCGGCCCGCGGAACGCAAGGATCGTAACGTTCTCGAAGCGCTGATCGAACTCGAGCCGGGCAGCGACCTTCCCACCGGCCTCCGCGTCGACATTTTCGCCAAGCAGTAGCTCTTTCCGACGTCCAGACGACGCTCCCAACGAGCCGTAGGCGACCGTTTGGGGTGTGCGTAGGCAGCTTCGCTGCCTCGGCGAGGGGCCTTTGCGAAAGGCCACACAAATTCTCCGCTGCTTCCAGACGACGCTCCCAACGAGCCGTAGGCGACCGTTTGGGGTGTGCGTAGGCAGCTTCGCTGCCGCAGCGAGGGGCCTTTGCG